>Ga0172365_10003855_pt1 | contig 11121 bp, 10 predicted proteins | sample LakKivSesite48cm_FD_114535 | JGI IMG/M metagenome (GOLD analysis project Ga0172365, IMG submission 114535) | Sediment microbial communities from Lake Kivu, Rwanda - Sediment site 48cm | ecosystem: Environmental > Aquatic > Freshwater > Lake > Sediment | place: Rwanda: Western Province, Lake... | reverse complement strand
CAAGGTGATGGTGTTCGTCGACGGCGAAGGCGAAGCAGGTGCGGGGCGTGGGCAGGAGGCCGACGGCGCGATCGATGAACCTTCGGGTGGGGGTGTGCTTGACGCCGTTGATGACCGGGTTGGTGATGACGGCAGCCAGCCAGTGGAACTTCTCGACCAGGTCGAGGCCCGCGATGCCGGGAAAGAAGTACTTGTTGCCCCCCGAGAACCCCATGGCCTCATGGGGCACGACCGGCGAGACCACGAGGATGTGGTCGCACGCGATGGCCCTGCGGTTGATGGTCACCGGGATGTCTTGGTCGAAGAGCCCCTGCGTGAGCTGGGCCAGCTCGTCACCCGGGATGGTCCCGAGCGAGACCAGTTCGTCGAGCTGGTCATGCCGGTGATTGAACAGGCGCACCTCGGGATACTGCTGCCGGTGCGCGAAGGGGCTCAGGCCCAGATGGCGATAGAGCCGGTCGTCTTCCATGGCCGCGTGGGTGCCGGTGGCCACCAGGTAGTCGAGAGCCGCCACCCGCGGTCGCAGAAGCTCGGTGAGCACGCGAAAGAAGAGATCGATGGGCGCGTGCCGGGTGTGGTCGGGGATGAGAACGAGGACCTTCTTGCCGTCGATGGGCAGATCCGCGAGCGCCTCCGCGCAGATGTCACCCACGTCGCGGGCCGGAAGTCGGGAGTCTGCCGAACCGTGGCCGAAGAGCGTCTTCATGTCCGCTCCCCGCCTTACACGCCGCTGTAGGCCGAGAACCCGCCGTCGACGGGGACCACGATGCCGGTCACGAACGCGGACGCGGGCGAAAGCAGCCACAGGCTCGCGCCGACCAGATCCGCGGGCTCGCCGAACCGTGCCATCGGGGTGTGCTCGAGGATCTTCTTGCCCCGCGCGGTGAGCGCGCCGCTCGCCTTGTCGGTGAGCAGGAAGCGATTCTGGTCGGTGAGGAAGAAGCCGGGGGCGATGGCGTTGACCCGCAGGCGCGGCGAGTACTCCTGCGCGAGATGCACCGCCAGCCACTGCGTGAAGTTGCTGACCGCCGCCTTGGCCGCGGAATAGGCCGGGATTCGCGTCAACGGCCGAAAGGCGTTCATCGACGAGATGTTCAAGATCACGCCCTCTGGTTGCGTGACCATGTGCCGCCCGAAGGCCTGACTGGGCAGAATCGTTCCCAGCAGATTGAGACTCGACACGAACTCCAGGGCTTCCGCCGGGATGTCGAAGAAGCTCTTTTCCGGGCCGGTGGTGGCCTGGGGATGGTTGCCGCCGGCAGCGTTGACGAGACCGTCAATCCGGCCGTACTCGCGCGCCACCGCGTCGGCGGCCTTCTCTACCGCAGCCTTGTCGAGCACGTCGATGAAGAGGGCCTGGTGCTTGCCTTGGCTGCCCGCCAGCGAACCCACCCTCTTGTCCGCTGCGGCGAGGTTTCGCCCCATCACCACCACGTTGGCCCGACATGCTGCCAGGGCCCGGCAGATCTCGCCGCCGAGCACACCGCTCCCGCCGGTGACGGCCACCGTCTTCCCGGTGAAATCGTAGGCGCTTGCGCAACCGTCTGAATTCATCCTTGCTCCTATATTCCCCGCAGGGCATCCGTTACCATGTTGCCACCATGAAGTCATTTCTCGATGACAATTTCCTGCTCGGAAGCAAGACGGCCGAGCGGCTCTATCATGACCATGCGGCCGGCCAGCCGATCATCGACTACCACAGCCACCTGCCTCCGGATCTGGTCGCGAACAACCATCGCTTCGCCACCCTCACGCAGCTCTGGCTCTACGGCGACCACTACAAGTGGCGGGCCATGCGCGCGAACGGCGTGCCCGAGCGCTACTGCACGGGAAACGCGTCCGATTGGGAGAAGTTCGAGATGTGGGCGAGGACCGTCCCCTACGTTTTGCGCAACCCGCTCTACCACTGGACCCACATGGAGCTCAGGCGGCCGTTCGGCATCACGGGCAGGTTGCTCGGTCCGGCCACGGCGCGCGAGATTTACGACGCATGCAACCGCAAGCTGGCCGGCGATGACTTCTCCACCCAAGGGCTGCTCCGCGGCTTCGGCGTCGTCGTGGCCTCTACCACCGACGACCCGGTGGATTCGCTCGAAGCGCATCGCAAGCATGCGCAGAACCCGAGCGCGACGACCCGCCTTCTGCCCACCTGGCGCCCGGACAAGGCCCTCGATGTCACGAATCCGGCCGAGTGGAACCGGTGGCTCGATCGGCTGCAGGAAGCCTCGGGGGTAACCGTGGCCTCGTTCGAGGATTTCCTCGTCGCCCTCAAGCGCCGGCACGACTTCTTCCACCAACTCGGCTGTCGCGCGAGCGACCACGGCCTGGAGCGGATGTGGGTCGAGCCTTACACCGCGTCCGAGATCGACCGGGCCTTCGCCAAGGTACGCGCCGGCGAGACCCCTGACCCCAAAGAGCGAGATCGGCTGCGTTCGGCCATGCTCTACGAGTTCGCCTTGATGGATCACGCGGCCGGCTGGATCCAGCAATTCCATCTCGGGGCGATGCGCAACAACAACACGCGCATGATGCAGACTCTCGGCCCCGACACCGGCTTCGATTCCATCGGCGACTACCCGCAGGCCCAAGCCGTCGCGCGCTTCCTCGACCGCCTGGACAGGACCGACCAGCTTGGCAAGACCATCCTCTACAACCTGAACCCCGCCGACAACGAAGTCATCGCCACCATGATCGGGAATTTCCAGGACGGCTCGTGCCCGGGGAAGATCCAGTTCGGCGCGGCCTGGTGGTTTCTCGACCAGAAGGAAGGCATCGAGCGGCACCTCGACGCCCTGTCGGCGCTCGGGCTGCTGTCGCGCTTCGTCGGCATGCTCACCGACTCGCGCAGTTTTCTGTCCTACTCGCGCCACGAGTACTTCCGTCGCCTGCTCTGCAACATGCTGGGCAAGGATGTCGAAGCCGGACTGCTTCCAAGCGACATGGGGCTGCTCGGCAACATGGTCGAGGACATCTGCTACCGCAATGCCCGAAGCTACTTCGGGCTATCGGTCGCATAGAGCCCTACAAGCCGAAACGGTTTGAAGGCCGACCGATTGTCGGACCGTTCACCACAGAGAGCACAGAGAGCGCAGAGCCGGAGTGAGGAAGAAAGGGTTCGGATCCCCATCCGGAACCCTTCCCTTTGACCAGGGCCCTCGGCAAGCGGGCGACGCTTTGAAGAAGAGTCGTCGCTGTCCATCTCATCTCTCTCTGCCCTCTGCGCTCTCTGCGGTTAGACTTCTCGACGATGGCGCGGTTTGGTTGCGGCCGACAGGCTGCACCAGGAACCGTCTGGCATATGAGAACCGGTGGTATCATGCGCCACGATGCGCGCATGCGAACACCCGGAGGCAAATCGTGGTAAAGGGTACCGACAAGGCCCAGAACGGTATGGCCCGCTCGAACAGCGCGAACGGCCAAGGCTACACCGCCAACCTCGGCTTCGAGGCCAAGCTTGTAGCCAAGGAGGCGTCACGAGGTACGTAGAGTATTTCGGTGGAGAATCGCTACTCCATGCCGAACCTGGCGCGGCGACTCCTGGAAGCATTTCTCGCATTCAGGTATCCCGACATCACCGGCGAGAACCCTCTCTTCGAGGCCCTCGAACGCGTGGGTTTCGATGAGACCAACCATGACCACGTCACCGGCACAAATCGACCTCTGGCGCTCGGCGAGCACCGAGCACCAGCGGTTGGAATTCAAGGAGGCCAGGAACCAGCTCGACAATCGGAGGCTGTACGAGTGCTGCGTGGCCTTGGCGAACGAGGGTGGCGGGCAGCTGGTACTTGGTGTTTCTGACAAGCCTCCGCGGCCGGTCGTCGGTACGATCGCTTTCAACGATCCGGTCGCGATGGCGGAGAAGCTGTTCACGGCCGTCGGCTTCCGCGTCGACATCGAGGAGGTCCTCCATCCGGACGGGCGCGTCCTGGTCTTCCACATCCCCGCACGACCGCGGGGCACGGCGTACCACCTGGACGGCAAGTACCTAATGCGGGCCGGCGAAGCGACGGTCCCGATGTCCGAGGACCAGCTTCGACGCATTTTTGCCGAGGGCGGCCCGGACTGGCTGGAGGAGCATTCGAAGCACGGGCTCGATGCGCAGCAGGTCGTCCAGCTACTGGACGTGCAGGGCTTCTTCGAGCTGCTCAAGATGCCCTATCCAACGGAGCGGGCTGGCGTGATCGAGCGCCTCGCTACGGAACGACTGATTGACCACGCAGACGGTACCTACGCCATTCGCCGAATCGCGGCCCTGCTACTCGCCAGGCGACTGGCCGATTTCGAGGATCTACACCGCAAAGCCCCACGCGTGGTGGTTTACCAGGGGACGTCGAAGCTGCAGACCAGGTTGGATCAGGTCGGTACCAATGGTTACGCGGTCGGGTTTCAGGGGCTCGTCAGGTTCATCATGGACCAGCTCCCGCAGAACGAGGTCATCCAGGACGCGCTTAGGAAAGAGGTGAAGCTTCTCCCCGAGGTGGTCATCCGGGAGCTCGTTGCCAATGCCTTGATCCACCAGGACCTCTCGATGACCGGGGCCTCAGTCATGGTTGAGGTCTTTGCGAACCGGGTAGAGATCTCGAACCCCGGCGAACCGGTCGTCCCGGTGACCCGATTCATCGATGGATACCAGTCCAGGAACGAGCGGATTGCCCACCTCATGCGGCGTTTGGGTATCTGTGAGGAGAAGAGCAGCGGCATCGACAAGGTGGTGGGCGCCGCGGAGGTGCTCCAGCTTCCTGCCCCAGACTTCCAGGCCGGTCTTCATCGCACGATCGTGTCGATCTTTGGGCCGCGCTCGTTCGACGAGATGGACCGTGATGACCGAATCAGGGCCTGCTACCAGCACTGCGCGCTCAGGTGGGTGATGGCGGAGCGGATGACGAACCAGAGCCTGCGAGAGCGCTTCCGCCTACCGGAAAACAAATCGGCCACCGTCTCCCAGGTCATCGCAGCCGCCATGGAGGCCAAGCTGATCAAGCCGGATGAGAAGATGGGGGGATCGCGCAGGTTCGCCCGCTATCTGCCCTTCTGGGCCTGATTCTCTATTTAAGACGATCACCACATATCGCCCGCGCTCTGGCAGAACCAATCGAAATCATTGGCATTTCTTATTTAAGCCCAAACCAAACGACGCGGACAGTCGATGACATGTAGCAAGTCCACCGTCGAAGAAGCCGCCCTGGCCTGGTTCGGCGAGCTGGCGCAAACGCATCCTGGGCTGCTACTTCCAAGATTGGAGTGTGTCCCATATGACCGGTCAGGTAGGCGGCCGCCGTCCAGCGTCGGCACCTTCGATACCGTGGCATTCCGGGCACTTGCACGCGAGCGATGGCAGTTCGGGCCTGTGGAGAAACACATCGAAATGCTTGGAAGCACTAGGGGGGGCATGGAAATCGGCTAGATTCTCTGACCGGTCATGTGGGACACACCCGAAATAATCTTCGCGTGCAGCGAAGAAATCGCACGGTAGTAGAACAGATACTTCGAGCGGGGCCTTACATCACGACGTGGACGAGCACCGCGCTCGCGGCGGGCACGTGCACCGCCACGGTGTTTCCCGATGGGGTGAGGGTGTAGGGTGGATCGGGGCGCCACGTGCCGGCCGCCGCCACCGTGGCACCGGCGAGGGTGACGTTCCTTGCCACTTCCGTGAGCAGGCCCGCCGTCTTCCCCTGCAGATAGATCGCGCTCGCGCTCGACGCCGCCGCTCCCATATTCACCGTCGCGTTGACCCCGCTGCTGGCGTTCCGGTTGATGAGCACCACGCTCACGAATCCGTCGTCCGCCTTCAAGGCATACCCGGTGAAATTCGCGTTGGTCGTGGTCACCGTCGTCCCGACCATCTTGCCCTGCCCGGCGAGGGTGAAGAGGAGCATGCCGTGGAACTCCGGTTGCACCTGCGTCACCCGGCCGTTCACCATCTGAATCGGTTGGTAGGTGAAGGGCCTGGTTCCATCCATGCCGGTCTCGCCACCGTGGAAATTGAGCCCGCTGCAGCCGCCCTTGGCGATCGTGAACAGGACGTCGATGGCCCAGAGACCCTCGATGAGGGTGTCGCTCACGCCCGGCTGGCCGTGCTGCGAGAAGGTGTTGAGCTCGCCGAAGCGCCAGGCCCTGGGCAGCTTGTACTGGACGACCACCGGGTTGACCGCGTTGATGATGTTGGTGAACTTGTTGGTTGTCGTTTGCAGGGCGGCCAGGGTCGCACCGGTCGTTCCCGAGCCCGCGACGTAAAGGTGTTGGGTCGCGGCGACGATCTTGTTCCCGTATTTCGCGGCTTGGGTCCTGATATAGGGAACCGTGAGCGAGCTGTAGCTTCCATCCGTGGCAGCCGGGCCGACCAGCACGGTGCCCGGGATGGCCAAAATGGCGTCCGCGAACCTCTCGTACCGGGCTTGCTGGGCGGTCCAGCTTCCGTACTTCTCGATCTCGTTGCCGATCTCGAAGGAATAGACGCTCGACGGGCACTTGCTCATGACGTAGGTCGCTTCCGCGGTGGAGGCGGCCACGTCGTTCCTGGAGTAGTTGACGCCATAGATGACCTTGGTTCCCGTCTGGGCAAGGAACTCGCACAGGCTGTCCACCATGCCCGTCTTGATGCTCTTCGTGAACGGCGCCCCCGACGGCGTCGTGGGCGCCGGTCCCGTGCCGCCCCAGGTGCAGTTGTCGACGTCGTTGGCTCCGATGCGCGTGAGGGGTTTGCCGAGGAGCTTGTGCAGCGCAATCAGCTCCTTGTTAGCGGCGGTGAGCGAGGCGTTGGTCATCTGCGTCTTCTCGTAGCTGAACCCGTTGAAGTCGTCACCGATCGTCCCCACGGTCCTGCTGGTGTCGACGGTCACCGTAGCCGTGGAGCCCGTGCCCGTGGGGGCCCCGGCCGCGGGCGAGCCCCACGTGATGCAGGCGACGCCGGCCGGCGTCTTCCCGTCGGTGCAAGCGGCGGGACTGGTGCTGCCCCCGCCGCCGGTGCCGGTGCCGCCAGCTCCCCCGGCGCTGGTGCCGCCCGAGCCACTGCCGCCGACGCTGCCGCTCGTGCCGCCGGCGCGGGTTGTGCCGCCCCCACCGCTGGCGCCACCCGTGCCGGGGCCGCTGCCGCCGACGGCCGTGCTGCCGCCCGCGCCCGTCCCGGGGGTCGTGCCGCCCGCGCCAGCGCTGCTGGCGCCGCCCGTGCCAGGGCCGCTGCCGCCGACGGCCGTGCTGCCGCTCGCGCCGCCGCCGCCAATGGTGGTGGTGGCGGTGCCGCCGCCGCCGCCCGCCCCGCCGCTGCTGGTGGTGCCAGCCGCGCCACCGGTGCCAGTACCGCCGCTGCCAAGGTGACTGGTTTGCCCCGACGGGGTGTACGCGTCCGAGGTGCAGCCAGAGGTGTACCCGACACCAAGGATTGCGAGACCTGACAAAGCCGATAGTGCGATCGTCGTGGTTTTCATCTGACCTCCTTGACCTCTGCGTGCTCGGAGAGCGGGGATTGCGATAGTCGCTGTTAAGCGTCAGCGTCCAGGCGAGTCGTTTCGCTCCCCGTTCGGTTCAGAGCCCTGAAGCGAGACTGGACGGGAGCGTCGCCTCCAACTCTCGTACCACGTAGGAGGTTTTTTGCAAGCGGCAAGCAGCAAGCGGCAGGCAGGATGAGGGCTGACCGTTGATCGCGAGTCTGGTACTATCGCCCGCGCTCAAGGAATCTCATCCGAAAGGAATCCGAGCATGTCTCCACGATCGCTGGCCATCCTCGTCGTCGGTTCGGTTCTGCTTCGAGCCCCGGCCGCTTTTGCGCAGGCCGACGACGAGGGGCCTGCCCCAGAGGCTGAGACGCCGCCTGCCGCGTCGCTTGAGCAGCCGCCTGCAACTTCGGCCCCAAAGCCGCCTGCCGTTTCGGAGGAACAACGCGTTGAAGGTTCGACGCCGGCCATCGCTCCGCCGACCCGAGAAGCCGTGCCCCCGACTCTCGTGAATCCTTGGTTCGAAAGGCCGGCTTTTTCCGTCACCGCAGGCACCGAGGCAATATGGAAGCTCACGGTTTTTGGTTTCGCCGAAGCCGACACGATGTGGGACTCGACCCGAAGCTTCAACGACGGGCTGAACAGCAACGTGGTGGCACACGTCGAGACCCAGGCAGGCGACAACCCGCGCCTGCAAGCCACCATCCGCAACAGCCGCCTCGGGTTCCGGATCGAGGCCCCCGCCTTCGCTTCCATCCGCTCCTCGGGTTTGCTCGAATTCGACCTGTTCGGCAACCAGCCGGGCATCAACAGCGGCGGCGGCTCGCCCGGTCAGCCGTCGGGGCCGGGAGCCACGACCGAGAGCGCCTACTTCAACAACGCCGCATTCCGGGTTCGCCACGCCTACGTCAAGCTTGAGACCCCCATCGTCGACGTCCTGGCCGGCCAGAGCTACCACCTGCTCGGGTGGCAGAACTACTTCTTCGGTGCGACGTGTGCTTTCCTCGGCCTGCCGAGCGCCCTATTCAATCGAACCGTGCAGCTTCGCTTGAGCCGCACCTTCGCGTCGGACGCGGTGAGTTTCGATATCGCGGCCGCGGCGGTCCGACCGGTCCAGCGAGATTCGGCCCTGCCGGAAGGGGAAGGAGGCCTCCGCCTGGCATTCAAGCGCTGGAAGGGGATCACCACCCCGGGCAGCGGCGGAACCGGCGCCCTGCCGGCCGCCATCGGCGTGTCGGGAATGGTCCGGCAGCTCAAGGTGGATCCGTTTGCACCACAGCCGGCCCCGCCCGTACGCCTCATCGGTTGGGCGCTCGCGGCCAACATCCTCCTTCCCATCATCCCGGTGAAGGACAGCACCGACCGCGGCAATGCCTTGACGATCACCGGGGAGTTCGTGAGAGGCACCGCCGACGCCGACCAGTATACGGGCATGACCGCGGGTGCGACCATGCCCAACGCCTTCCCCTACCCGCCTGGCACCCAGATCGCCGCCAATGGCACCTCGGTGCCGTCCGGGGCGACGGGGGTCCAGCCACTCTATGGCCTGCCCTACACACCCAACGTCGACCCCGGACTGGTGGCCTTCGATCCGCACGGCAGGCTTCACACCATCAATTGGCAGACTTTCGTTGTCGGCATCCAGTACTACCTGCCCCCGACCGGCCGCGTCTTCATGAGCGGAAACTACAGCCGCGGCAATTCGAACAACATCGCAAGTCTTTATCATCCCGGTGCCATCACCCAGCTATGGATCAATCCCAGGGCCGTCTTCTCATCCTCCTCTTACATCGATGGAAACATCTTCGTCGATATCACGCCGGCGGCCCGGCTGGGTCTTTCCTACCAGCGAGTCACCCAGCACCTGGCGGACGGTACGGATGCGCGCAACCATCGCTATGAAATGACCTGGCTTTATTTCTTCTAGATCGAGCTTCGCAAGGAACGCCCCCAAGAAGCGCTTGTGAACTGAAGGCGAGAGGACGAACGATGCAGACACAAAGGAAAGGACGATGCCTCTTCGTGGTTGGCGTGGCCCTGTTCATCGCGGTCGCCATGGGCGCCGGGTGTTCGAACGACGAGTTTCAACCACTGACCTATGGGGCCAAGCCGTGGACGCCGCCGCCCGAATGGAATCCGCAGCCCCTCAACAGCGGCGGGGGACTGACCCAATGCCCCGCTGGATACTTCATCGCCATCAGGTCTTGTGAGGGTTGCGCAAATATCTCGTACGCGCTCTGCGATGGCTGGATTTTTTCCCAGTGCGTTTGCGGTGGCCCGGCATGGAAGTATCCAACCGTTGGCGGCTCGACCTGTCCGCGACTCCTGACCTGCAACTCCGGCGATTTTCCGCCGCCAAATTGGCTGGAGTACGTGGACTATACCGGTCCTGGCTGGGCTGGCCTGCAAATGCCCGTGGACGCCGGCAATTAGGGAGGAATCGATGAGACGCCGCTCGCGCCTTTGGCAAAAAACCGCGTTTCTGCTTGCCAGCTTGCTCCTCGGATGCAACTCGCCCCCCAGGCCCGCCAACTCGTTCACCGATGTCTACACGACGATCATCGGGCGGACCTGCACCAACGACTTCTGCCACTATGCGGCGATCGGCCTGCTCTACGGCAGCCTGGACATGAACTCACAGGTGACGGCGTACTGGAATCTCGTCGACCAGCCGTGCCAGTCGCCGGCGTGCGCCAAGCAGGGAACGCGAGTCATTCCTGGTGACCCGGGCAAGAGTGTCTTGTACCAGAAGGTTTCTCAGCCGCTCTGCGGCGCCCAGATGCCCGCAAACATCGATTTGGTGAGGTTGCCCACGCCGGAATACGGCTTCTCGGGAACCGCACTTACCGCGGAGGAGCAGAAGCTCATCCATGACTGGATCTGGGACGGCGCCCAGAACAACTAGGAAAGATCTCTTCAGCGTCGATTTCGCATACCCCGAGCCTGGGTGTCCTTCGCCAAGGTTTCATCCGCAACCCCGATTCTCCGTCGGTGACGGCAGGAATCCGTAGAGACGGGATGGCTGGGACTTGGCATCATGCGCTATTGCATCGGCGATATGCTGCACGCGGATGCAGTCATCGGGAGACATACTGCACCTCAGCGCTGCGCACGACCTCGTCCCGGAAGTAGCGAGATAGTTCTCCGGGTGTGCGGAGATCGACGCGGCGTCCGCCGAGCAGAAGCGAGAGCTCCTCTTCCATCGCAGCAAGATCGAAGAGGGTGGGCCTGGCGCCGGGTTCGAACTCGACCAACAGGTCGATGTCGCTGTCCGGACGCGCCCGGCCCGCGAGCGCCGAGCCGAACAGGGAAAGCCGCGTCACCGCGTGGCGGACGCAAAACGATTCAAGCCGTGTCGCTTCGACCGGTAGGCGCAACATGAAGCGCACCCTATTGGCGTCGCCCACGCCCTCGCAAGAAGTCCCTGGTACCTCCATCGGGCACCTCCATCCGCAACTCCATCGGGGCGCACCTCCATCGGGCATAGGCGTTATGCGCCTCAAAAGCCAATCACCGCAGGCTCTGGCGTCCGCCGGCCGCCGCCCGGCAAGTCACCCTCTCCCAAAGGGCTCAGGTTTCCCATCATCTTTGACGGGAATTTTGACGAGCCTCGTGGGGCGTCGTGAAAATACCCGTCCAGGACGGTGTCCTGCAGCGAGTTTCGGTCAAAACGAACAAACGACCCCCT
>Ga0172365_10003853_pt1 | contig 11123 bp, 11 predicted proteins | sample LakKivSesite48cm_FD_114535 | JGI IMG/M metagenome (GOLD analysis project Ga0172365, IMG submission 114535) | Sediment microbial communities from Lake Kivu, Rwanda - Sediment site 48cm | ecosystem: Environmental > Aquatic > Freshwater > Lake > Sediment | place: Rwanda: Western Province, Lake... | reverse complement strand
GAAATTCGGCCACCAGTAATAAGGTGAATGCCAGTCGGGTTTGGAAAAGTAAGCTCCCACCCAGAAACCTTCTTTTCTGAAAGCCTCAAAAATTTCCTTCGTTATGTTGGCTTTGGGATGTGAACTGAAGGGGCATTCGGGGTCGGTTATCTTATAGTCGGTGTATTTAGTGTCGAACATGCAGAAGCCGTCGTGATGCTTGGTGGTAAAAATCACATAGCGCATGCCGGCTTCTTTAGCGGCTCTGGCCCAGACCGCCGGGTCGAATTTTACCGGGTTGAAAGTCTTTTTCAGGCCCTCGTACTTTTTCAGATATTCGTAGTAGTCTTCCAGACTGCGGCGGCACCAGCCTTCGTCTTCCGGGCAGATGGGCCAGGACTCGACAATTCCCCACTGGCTGTAAGGTCCCCAGTGCATCAGAAGGCCAAACTTGAGGTCCTGCCAGGCTTCCAGCTTGTTGAGAACCAGCGGGTCTGTCTCCGGGACATATCGTTCTTCTTCAGCCCGGAGAGCCGGACCGAAGAAGGCGAAAAAGAGAATCATAACTAACAGGACAGAACTGCAATTTTTTATAATCTGCCCGTATGAACTGCAATGGTTTTTCATCTGAAGGTCCTCACTCTTTCTCCGGTTCAATATTCTAAGTTTTTATGACCGGAGATAGCAATAGCCAGTCCCTGTTAGGGTGATTGGCGGCCCAACAGAATTATCATTGGCGGGGAGAGCAAAGAATAAAGATAGCTGATATCACGGTGTTAATTGCCTCTTCTTTTTTTGGGGGTCACCTGTCTTATGGAATGTCGATTTCGGTTGGTAAACACTTTACTTCCGGCCGGACAGCTTGAGTAGATTCTGAGCCCATAACCTGTTCATCTATCGCCGGGCCCCTTATTTTCAGACAGGATAAGCCGGGTTTGGACGGCCTTGATTGAGTCGGGCGGCGTTTTTTTATGTGGTGCCTTCCAAAATGCCGGGCCAGGACTCTATCTGACTTATCCCCCGAACTTGTCACCGCCCTTGACAGCACCCGGCCAATTGAAGGATATAAGAGAGCAAGGGTCTCTTAGAAAGGAGAGGTTATGAAAATCATGGCTATGGTCTGTCTTCTGCTGGTGGTGATTCTCCTCCTGGCCGGCTGCGCCCCCGGGCCGAACAAGCTGGAGAAAACGCCCGACGAAAAGGGGAAGGTGGCCGGGTTCTGGAAGGGACTCTGGCACGGTCTGATATCGCCCATCACCTTCATCATTTCTCTATTCAACCGGAATGTCAGGATTTACGAAGTTCACAACAGCGGCAACTGGTACAATTTTGGCTTTGTCCTGGGGGCCGGCCTGTTCCTTCAGGGCGGCATACTGGGTTCGCGCAAAGCCCGCCGGAGATAAAAGCTCTGCCGGGTTCTCGCCGGTCTGAGAATTGCCGGCTCCGGAGTTCAACCAGACTTCCGGCTGAAAAAGGTCCGCTTGCTGGAAGTATTTATGGCCACACAGAAGAGAAAAAGATTGGTCGGCTTTAAATTTCGGTTTGCAACCTCAGGCCATTAAAATAGAGGTTTTGAACTTCGGCGCTCCCGGTAAAAGAATTTCGGGCGTTCTCCGAAAAATGTTAAAATCGGAACGATGAAAATTAGCCATAGCCAGAATAACAATAATTTTACGGGAGGTGGAGGAGATGAAAAGGAATAATTTATCGGCTTTCCTGATAACGAGACTCCGGGCAGCGATTTTGCTGCTGTTGATTCTTTTTATCCTGAGCCCGACCGTGGAACCGCTTCTGGCTCAGGGGAAAGGGGCTCAGCAGAAGGCCAGCCTGCCACCGGACCTGGAAGCCACCGTAGCCCGGGTGCTGAAGACCTTTGATGTGCCGGGGCTGGCTCTGGCCATTGTTAAGGACGGACAGGTGCTGCTGGCGAGAGGCTATGGAATAAAAAAACTGAGCGAACCGGACCCGGTCGATTCCCGTACCCTTTTCGGCATCGCCTCCAACAGCAAGGTCTTTACGGCCGTGGCTCTGGGAATGCTGGTGGACGAAGGGAAGATTCGCTGGGAAGCCCCGGTAATTGATTATCTTCCGGAATTTCAGATGTTTGACCCGGCGGTCAGCCGCGAGATTACCGTGCGCGACCTTCTCTGCCACCGCTGCGGCCTGGGCCTGGGCGCCGGCGACCTGATGCTCTGGCCGGCTTCGGAGCTCAATAGAAAAGAAATTCTAAGACGCGTCCGATACATAAAACCGGCCAGCTCTTTCCGGACTACATACGCCTATAACAACATTATGTTTGTGGTGGCCGGAGAGCTTCTGGAAAGGGTCAGCGGGATGAGATGGGAGGATTTTGTCCGCGAGAAGATTCAGAAGAAGGTGGGGATGGAATGGAGCAATACCTCCTGTGCCCTGGTCGAGCGGGAGGAGAATGTCGCCTGGCCACATGTGCCGCTGGAGGGGAAAGTCGTTCCTGTCAAAACACTTTATCTGACCGAGAATGTCAACCCGGCTGGCGGCATTAATTCCTGCGCCGAAGATATGGCCAGGTGGATGCTGGTTCTGCTCAATAACGGAAAGTTAGCCGACGGGAGCCGGCTGGTTTCAGAAAGAGTGATGAATGCCATTACCAACATTGTTACTCCCATACCTGTTTCTAAGCCGGCTCCGGAGCTGGCCCCGGCAGCCATGAATTTTAACGGTTACGGTCTGGGTCTGCGGATCCGGGATTACCGCCGCTACAGGGTTCTCACCCATACCGGCGGCCTCGAAGGTTACGTTTCCCAGGTCTGGCTGATGCCCGAAATCGGTCTGGGGGTGACCGTCCTGACCAACCAGGAATCGACGGCGGCCTTCGCTTCGCTGACCTACCAGATTGTAGATTATTACCTCAAAGCGCCGAAATTTGACTGGATTGAAGCTTACAGAAAGTTTAACGAGAAAAACGCTCAGAGGTCTAAGGAAGAGCTGGATAAAATCTATGCTTCGAGAAAAAAGGACACCCGGCCTTCTCTGCCCCTGAAGGAATATGCCGGACTTTACCGGGACGCCTGGTACGGAGAAGTTGAAGTTAAGTATGAGGGCGGTCAGCTGACCATGCGCTTCAAACACAGTCCCGAGCTTTACGGGAAACTGGAGCACTGGCATTACGATACCTTTGTTGCCCGCTGGTTTGACCGGGAGCTCAGGGCTGATGCTTTTGTCACCTTTCACCTGGACCACGAAGGAAAGGTCAGCGAGGTAAGGATGTTGCCATTCTCATCCGATGTCGATTTCAGCTACGATTACCAGGACCTGCTGCTTAAACCCGTGCCGGGTGAAAAGAAATAACCGGGAAAAGACGGCTCAGGCCGGGCAGACCGGCAGAGGGAAAAAATAAAGAGAAGCTTAACAGATCATAAGCACCCGGCTAAGGAGAGCAAGGGAGGAGCAAGAGCTTCGTCTGAGATAATTCCCAGAAGTTAAAAATTACACCTTAAGATGATGAATTTTGAGAAAAGGCCATGGAAAAATGAACGCCGAAATTATGCTGCTTAATAAAATTTGAATTAAACTTAAAAAAGAAGGAGGTTTAGAAAGGAGGTCTTATGATGAAAAAAATAAAGACGGCAGGCATTCTGTTCTGTCTATCAGCAGTTATTCTGATCATTTCTGCCGCGGCGGGAAGCTTCCTGCTGAAGGACGGTCAAAAGACTGCCGAACAGAAAATTATCCAGCTACCGGACCCACGGCCTGATAGCCCAACTTCGGTGGAAAAAGCCCTCAGTCAGCGCCAGTCTGTTAGATCTTATCTAAAGCAGGCTTTACCTTTGAAGGAAATCTCGCAATTGATCTGGGCAGCTCAGGGAATTACCAGAAAAACAGAGAATCTCCCCAACCGCTGGAACCCGAAGTATGAGTGGCAGGGCGGATATCGCACCGCCCCCTCGGCCGGGGCTCTCTATCCTCTGGAGCTCTATCTGGTGGCCGGAGACGTTGAGGGGCTCGAAACCGGAGTCTATAAGTATCTACCCAAAAATCATTCCTTGATGAAAATTATGGATGGCGACCGGAGAAATGATATTTGTAACGTTGCCCTGAGGCAGCCTTCGGTCAGGGAAGCGGCGGCTCTGATCATTCTGACGGCTGTTTATGAACGCACCTCTTATAAATATGGAGAGAGGGCCGAAAGGTATGTCCATATGGAAGCCGGGGCGGCCGCCGAAAATGTTTACCTGCAGGGAGTAAGTCTGGGCATCGGCACAGTGATAGTCGGGGCTTTCCAGGATGAAGGTTTGAAAACAGTCTTGAAGTTGCCGGCCGAAGAAAGCCCGCTGATTATCCTTCCGCTCGGGAAGATGGAACATAAGTAAACAAAAAAAAGTCAGGGCTCGCCTTTTTTCTGAACCAGGCGAGCCTCTGGTTTGACGAAAATCACTGCGGGATTCTGAACATATCGAGCCAGGGGAGGCTGTAGGTAAAGGCGACATAGAGAAAAGCAGAGGCCAGCAGAAGAAAGATTATCAGAGCCCTGAAGCAGAAGGCCAGCTTCTGTTCTTCCAGATGGCCTTCTATCAGCCCGCCGGCCAGTCCCGAGAAATATGAAACGAGAATGGCCCAGGTAAGTTCCAGGGTTGAGCTGCTGAATTTCCCTCCCGTTGCCGGTCCCAGAAAATAAACCAGAAAAATAACCCAGGGAACAAAAATGGCCGCCAGAAATCTCGGGTACCAGAAACTCTGATAGGTTTTCTTTTTTTCTTAAAGAATGGATACTCAACCAGACTGGCCAGAAGGTAAGCCCAGAAAGCCATTTTAAAGTGCTGGAATACCGATTCGTTTATTCCGGCAAATGGCTTCAGCCAGGCCCAGCCGCTGAGGTCGAGTGAAAAATGAAGGATTGAAAAGAAAGCCAGAAAGATCAGACCCTTGAGAAGGATGCTCATTCTTTGCCCTCCTGCCGTTTATCTGATTAATCTCTATAAAATCTCATTTTTCGTCATTATAGCCTCCTTTAGAAAGCACGAGAAGCCTGACTGGAGGGCTTCCGTGGAGTTCCCGTCTGAAAGGCTGGCCTGTTTTTTCATGGTCAATTTGAAAGAAACTTCACGAGGTTTGCCTGCCGAAATGACCTGGCCCGGCCTTCTCTGAGTAAAAATCAACTGCCCACCGCTGTCAATAAAGGTTGTTTTCGGGGGCTGAGCCGGAATCTGATAAAGTTCGGGTCTGGAGTTAGCGCCGTCTGATTATTCTGCTATAATTCTTACCAATATGATTATCAGGAAAGCAACTGCTGAAGATATGCCCTATGTGGTCAGGATAGCCTGGCGTCTGGCCCTGGACTATCCCGGCCTGGAAAATGACACCTTTCTGGTGGCCGAGGAAAGGGGAAAGATAGTCGGCATTCTCGGGCTGAAAGATTTTGGAGAGTTTCTGGAGCTGGTCGCAGTGGGTGTCCTGGAGGAATACCGGGAGATGGGCATCGGCAAAAAGCTGGTGGAAGAAGCCCTCAGGACTGCCGGCCTTAAAAAAGTTTATCTCCTGACCACCATTCCAAAGTTCTATGAAAGCCTGGGTTTTGAGAAGGTGGATGAGGTGCCGGAAGCTCTGAAGAAAGACCCGGCCTGGTGCGCGGGATGCGACCGCGACCGGTGTGTGGTCATGCTCCGGAAAAGTTGAGAATTCTTTAAGATGAACGACGATTCTAATAACTCGGCTGAAACGGCCTGGCGGGGAAGAACGGATCTAACTTTTTTTCCAAAAGCAGGCAGCCCCGATCTCTGCTCTCTGCTGCATCTCCGGTATCTGCTCAAAGACAGGTGATCCATGATTCCTGAATTTCCTCAAATGAAGCCGGTGGAACTGGCCGACAGAAGCGAGGTCAATAAATATCTGGAACTTTATCCACCTGAAATCTGCGAACTGACCTTTGCCAATATCTACATCTGGCGTCACTGGGAAAAGCCGCATCTAACCCTGATCAACGGCAATCTCTGTGTTTTCTGTTCCCCGCCCGACGAAGAAGCCTATTTTCTGGAGCCGGTGGGAGAAAACAGACTGGAAGAGACAGTGGAAATCTGCCTGGGCCTGGCTCCCCGTTTATCCCGGGTTTCAGAAAAATTTCTTCTTAAGCTCAGCCCGGGCTATGTCAGAAAAGAAGACCGCGATAATTTTGACTATGTCTATCTGACTGAAGAGCTGGCCAGCCTGCGGGGCAAAAAATTCGACGGAAAAAGAAATTTAATCAAAAAATTTGAGAAAACACATCAAGGCGAATTCAGGCCGCTGTCTGCATCTGACATCGATTGCTGTCTGGCTCTGGTTGACCGCTGGGAGTCAAACAGCCCGGAAGAAAACAGAATGGCCGATGACCGGAGCCGGGCGGCATCTGCGGCCATTAAAGAAGCGCTGCTGAATCTGAAAGCGCTGGAACTCGGCGGACTGGTGGCGGTCATCGGCGGCCGGGTGGAGGGTTTCTGCCTCGGGGAAAAACTGAATCCGGAGACGGTGGTAATTCACGTCGAGCTGGCCAGCCGCCAGATAGCCGGTCTTCACCAATTCCTGAACCGCGAGTGCGCCAGAACCATCTGGAAGGAATTCAGGTACATCAACCGTGAACAGGATGCCGGCCTGCCCGGGCTGCGCAAGTCCAAGCTTTCCTATCAGCCTCATCACTTGGTGAAAAAATACAACCTTTGCCACCCCTAGCCGGCATATTAAGTCTTTAAGGCTATCCGCGAATATTCTTAATCTTTGATATTCTTATCCTTTTGCTGAAGTTTCTTCTGTTTTAGTTTTTGATTTTGAATGTTAACTGAAAAGGTAACGATCTGGTTTTTGGCTGGCAGAGCCTCCTGTAAAGCCTTTGTTTTTATGATTGAAATCAGTACTTCCCGAATGTGTTTATAATCTTCGACTTAAGAAATTGTGGGCCAAGAATTAACATCTGGCTTAATCGTCCAGTTGAGACCGGGTCGGGGGTTCATACTGTCCGGATCGGTGGACGGACCGGATTGGTGGATCTGCCTTTCCCCGTCAAAAGTCTGTTTAAGAGCCAGAAAATAGTTTATTTGAAGGCTTTTTTTGAGGGGGCCATATCGTATATAATAGGCTCTCTTAAAATGGAACCAGGTCAGGATTCCTCAAGCAGGAAATATGCCTGGCTTCTTTTTATAATTAATCAGTCATCATCAGGAGGTCTTAATGTCATGGAGAATTCTTGTCATAAACCCGGGTTCAACTTCCACCAAAATCGCCGTTTTTGACGACGAAAAAGAAATCTTCAAGGTTAACCTTTCACACCCGCTGGAGGAAATCCAGAAATTCGCCCGGGTCATTGACCAGTTTGAGTTCCGGAAAGAAGTAATCATGAAAGAACTGGGGAAGGCCGGAATTCCCAGGGAGTCCCTGAACGCAGTGGTCGGGCGGGGAGGTCTGCTCAGGCCCATTCCTGGCGGGACCTATTCGGTGACGGGGAAAATGCTCGAGGACCTGAGGGCTGAAGTCCAGGGTGAGCACGCTTCCAACCTGGGAGCTATGATTGCCCATACCATCGCCAGCGAACTTAAAATTCCGGCCTACATCGTCGACCCGGTGGTCATGGACGAAATGGAAGAAATTGCCAGAATCACCGGACTGCCGATGATCCGGCGGCGGAGCATCCTGCATGCTCTGAACCAGAAAAAAGTCGCCCGTCAGGCGGCCCGGGATATCGGGAAACCCTATGAAGAGCTAAATCTGATTGTAGTCCATATGGGAGGTGGCATAAGCGTTGGCGCCCATAAAAAGGGAAGAGTGGTCGATGTCAACAACGCCCTGAACGGCGACGGTCCTTTTGCCCCTGAAAGGGCAGGCAGTCTGCCGGCTTCTGACCTGGTGGACCTCTGTTTTTCCGGTCAGTATTCAAAACCCGAAATCAAAAAAATGCTGGCCGGTAAAGGCGGTATTGTGGCTCATCTGGGCACCAATGACATGAGGGCCGTGGAAGAAATGGTCAGGAATGGCGACCGGAAAGCCAGCCTGATAATACAGGCCATGGCTTACAACGTGGCCAAGTGGGTCGGGGCCATGGCTACGGTGCTGGAGGGGAAGGTGGACGGAATAGTCCTGACCGGCGGGCTGGCCTATTACCGGGATTTTGTGGACCTGGTCAGGGCTCGCTGTCAGTTTATCGCTCCCTTCTATATCTATCCTGGAGAGGACGAAATGAGAGCCCTGCTGGAAGGCGTTTTGAGGGTTTTACGGGGTGAGGAAAAAGCCAGAATATATGAAAATGAAATTCAGGAGGAACGGTCATGATCAAAAAGCTTGAAGAAATAATCTCTGCGGTCAAGGGGTTGCCCAGAAAGAAGCTGGTGGTGGCCTGTGGCGAAGACCCGCACACGATCGAGGCTGTGGCCAGAGCCGGAAAAGAAGGGCTGGTCGAGGTGATCGTGGTCGGAAATAAGAAGAAGATTGAAGAGGTAGCCGGAAAACACGGTGTCGAGATTTCCATATTTAATATAATCGACATTGCGGATAGCAAAGCTGCACTGAAAGAGGCGGTCCGCATGGTCAGAGAGGGAGAGGGCGACATCCTGATGAAAGGCCTGGTGGGCACTCCGGATTATATGAGAGCCATCCTGGACAAGGAAAACGGGCTGGTTCCTCCGAACGGGCTGCTGTCCCACGTGACGGTGATGGAAGTTCCGGCCTATCCTAAACTGCTGGTTGTCTCCGACGTGGCCGTGCTGGTTCTGCCCGACCTGGAGCAGAAGGTGAAAATTCTGGGTTATGCCATTGAAGTGGCCCAGGCACTCGGAATCGAAAATCCTTACGCCTATATAATCAGCTCGGTTGAAACCGTGAGCCAGAAAGTTCCTTCCACTGTCGATGCGGCCATCATCAAGGTGATGGCTGAACGCGGTCAGATCAAGGGGGCGAAGGTTGAGGGGCCGGCTGCTCTGGATCTGGCTTTATCGAAGGAAAGTGCAACCATAAAAGGATTTAAGGGAGAAGGGGCCGGCGAGGCCGATATCCTGATCTTTCCGAACCTGGAAACCGGAAATGTGTTCTATAAAGCCTGCAGCCTTCTGGCCGGCGCTAAGTTGGCCGGGCTGGTTGTGGGAACAACCGCTCCCTGCGTAATGACCTCCCGCGGCGACAGCGAAGAGTCCAAGTTCTATGCCATCGGACTGGCGGCTCTGGTCTCGGCAAAACGGGCTGGAAAAATCTAAGAATTACTGAGGATTAGCAGGATATATTCGACCAGACAAACAGGATCCGATTTCGCCTGCGGCCTCATATCTGGCCAGGCCTGACGATTGAAACCTCAGACAAGGTCTGTTCCACCGGGAAAGAATGTCCGAAGAGCTGGAGGGGAGGAGCTGCCTTAAATAAATCAACTCCGTCGTTTTTGAATTGTAACAATATTATCAGCAACCCGGATCCGTTACCTGGCGTCTAAAAGAATGAAGCCAGGATGGCTGAGAAAATATTATAATAAGGGAGGAAATCATGGAAATCAGCTGGTCAAATCCGCTTATCGTAATTCTCTGGGTTTTTGGCTGGGCTGCGTTCGCTCTAATAATCATTATTATTAATCACAGGAAGAAGCAAAAAATTCTGGAGCTGATTCACAAAGAAAGAATGGCCGCCATTGAAAAGGGTGTACCCTATCCAGAGTGGCCTGAGTACAGGGCAAACGGAGAGAGCAGGGAAAAAGAAAATCCCCGGAGTTCACTTGGAGCCGGGGTTATTCTGATGATGATCGGGGCGGGAATAAGCCTGACCTTCTATCTGTGGCCGGAGCTGCGGGTCGTCTGGCCGGTGGGCTTGATAATAATCTTCACCGGAATTGGGGTTGTGATCTCCTATTTTCTGACACAGAGCAAAGGTACGAAGCCCTGAAATCAGGTCAAAGTAATGGAAGATGAAAGACTGGCGGCCCGGTTTCTGGAAAAGGGCGACCAGGTTGCCTTTTCTCTTCTTGTCGAACGTTACCAAAATAGAGTTTTCCGTCTGGTGTGTTCCGTCCTGGGTCCTTTTAGAGCAGCTGAAGCTGAAGATGTCACCCAGGAAGTGTTCATCAAGGTTTTTAACAAGCTAAAAATGTTCAGAGGCGAGTCCGGCTTTCGCAGCTGGCTTTATCGTCTGGCCTATAACACCGCCCTGGACTGGAGACGGAAGTTGGTAAGGGCAGATGATAAAAGCTGGGCTCAATACCTGGAGATTGAGCTGGTCGAAAGTGACGAAGCTCTGCGGGGAGAAGATCCGCTGGAGAAATATCTCCAGCAGGAACAGAAATTGAATCTAATGAGGGCACTCGAGACTCTTCCCGAGCTTTACCGGACTTTGATTTATCTGCATTACTGGCTGGAAACTCCGGTGGAAGAAGTGGCCGAGCAATTGATTCTGCCCGAAGGAACAGTCAAATCCTATCTTTCAAGAGCCCGGGGAATGCTCAGACGAAAATTGGAAAAGGGAGCAGGCTCGAGCCCTAAGGACTGGAAACAGAATCAGGGGTGAGCCATGAAAATATCAGATGAAACTTTAGAAAAAATCATAAAAAAAACCCTGTCTGGCTACAGGGTGCCGGTGCTGGAAAGAAATCTGGCTACAGAGGTTATCGAGGCTCTGAAAAAAAGAGAGCAGACCCGGCCGGTCTCAAGATGGAGTGACTTGATCCGGCTGGCCTGTTACTGGGCTTCATTCCTGATTCTCACCATGCTGATTTTTTCCGGAACAGTTACGGACAACGTGGCCACGGTGCTGGTTATAGTTCTCTCCCCCGTGATTTTCATGGCTCTGACTTCTTCCGGTCGTCGACGATTATGGTTCTTTTTTTAAAGCCTCTCTTCAGCCTTATACGGCTCTCTTTAATAGTCATCAACGGGATTGAAATCAAAAAGGGCAGTGATTCATATGGTTATTGGTACAAGAAGGAAGGAATTGTGGCCAGGATAAACCCGATCGAATTGTATAACTAACTTCTATAAACCAGCCTTTGCCCTTCAGGGGTCTGGGCCGATAAAAAAGGGGGCTTACAGACCGTAAGCCCCTTTGATTATCCTGAATGATTTTAGGCTGTGTTCTCAGGCCATCAGGCTGCAGATGGCGGCCACGTTGACCATGTCGTCGGCCGAACAGCCGCGGCTGAGGTCGCAGTAAGGTTTCTGCAGACCCTGGACGAT
>Ga0172365_10003848_pt1 | contig 11126 bp, 14 predicted proteins | sample LakKivSesite48cm_FD_114535 | JGI IMG/M metagenome (GOLD analysis project Ga0172365, IMG submission 114535) | Sediment microbial communities from Lake Kivu, Rwanda - Sediment site 48cm | ecosystem: Environmental > Aquatic > Freshwater > Lake > Sediment | place: Rwanda: Western Province, Lake... | reverse complement strand
CCGTTTGAGTCGCTCCATAGGCACAAACTCATCAGTCCCATACTTTTCCCAGCGGTTACTTATGGCATAAAGTGTAACGTCCTTCTGCAAACCAAATCCCGACTTTGCTATATCAATAAATCCTGTTTCTGCTAATTCATCTATGGCCCGTCTGAACTTGCCAGCAGATAGACCATACTTTTCTTTGGCCTCTTTGTACGTAAACTGGATTTCTCCGTTGTTGGTGATACGCCATTCTTTATCCCGCGTGCCTGGCTTCCATTGTACTTTTTCCATTCGGCACTTGTTCAAAAATATCATAAGCACTTGACAGGCAGCAGCAGTTTTCAAAGACAGAAACGCCCTTGATGTAATCATTGCACGGGACACATACATCTTCTTCCACTTTCTCTCTTTGTATCTCTGTTCTCTTGTTTTTAGTGAATTCTCAAGTTCTTCTCTAATCATTGTTCATACTTTCTGTTGAGCATCCTATTGCCTGCAAAATGTCCACACTTAACTTATAGAAACCCTACCTGAGACCAGAACCACGTATTTCCAAAAGCCCTTCATAAAGTGTGTCAAAACTGCCTATTTGCTGCATTATATGAGGGCCTGTTTCGCTTAACTGTGGACAGCGACACATTTTGGAATCCTTGTTTTCTGCTTACTTTGACGGTATGCTTCTTTTCTCCGTTTCTGCCTGCATTTATCACAGAAACGTTTTCTTGGTTTCAGAGGCTCGCCACAGGTGCATCTTCTGGCTTCTTTACATCGAACCTGTATCACAGCTTTAGTCTGGCCCTGATACTGGTCTAAAATAGATTCTCCGGCGTCTATCTGCCAGGCTGTCGGCAGTACTGCTTTCTCAAAGTAGGCACAACGCTGACCTTGCTCGACCCTGCAACGGGTATCTTGTCGCTCACAAGCTACACAAACCTGCTTATTACATTCAGTCCAGCATAAGAGACAACCTCCGTGTTCGTGGTCGTAGTTAGAGCAGCCAGGCGTCCCATCGTTAGGGTCTGAACTACCACGAAGGAATGATAGCAAACCTATCGTTCTACGCTGCTTTGACATTCTTATCCTCCGCTTTTAGCATAGCCTCAAAATTCTTCCGGTCGGGACAGGACAGGTTTATCCATAACTCTATATGAGACTGTTTCCAACGAACAGCCCCACCAACTTTTACCGGTGCGGGAATCTTGCCAGAACTGTTAAGCCGAAAAACTTGACGCTTACTAAGGCTCAAAATACTTGCTATCGTCTTCGCTGACAAAAGATTTTGGTTCATTTTTACTCCTTAACAAAAACAACTTGACAACAAAATTCTCTGAATGAGAGACTTCTCTCATTCTTTCTGTAAATTATACGCTTTGTGAACTAAAAGTCAACGTAAATTCTTGTGAATAAACAACTTACGTAAGTTAGCCTGTAAGTTAATGTGTAAGGTGACGCCGGACTTGCATCGAGATTAAAGTTTCGTAAGACGTGGTGACAATAAAAGTAGAGTACGTTTTTTAAGCTAATGTAAGACGTGGCACGTAAGTTGAAATGTAAGTTAAAGTGTAAGGCAACAGCCCAAAAAATTTTTTATATTGGACAACTTTTTTTCGTGTTTCTTTGCTTCCAAGCATCTGTTTGCCTAACACTATCTGCCGAAGTTTTAGTATTGTCCTCCCTCTCTATCTCTTCCGCAATCTGCTCAGAGGACATGCTTGGGTTGTCATTGAGAATGCTTTTTACTTTTCTATTTAGTTCATTCTTTCTGTGCTTTACCTTTTTCTCTACGTGAGGATTATCTTCATTTCTCTGAAGTTGTTCCTTAACATACATGCCTGCTATTTTTTCAGAAGCATCTTTTAGGCAGCTAAGATACTCCCCCCCACTCGCAATAACTTTTGTCTTTACTTATTAGGTCAGCAATACGGTCATACAGTGTCTCAGGAATAGCTGTTTGTACTGTCTCGTTACTGTCGTCTTCAGAGTCTCCATTCCATATTTGCCAGAGTTCCTTTGTTTCGGGCCAAAAAGTTAAGTGCAGCAAATCTTGCAGGATATATTGAATGCCATCCAGGGGACGCCTAAACATAATATCTTCAGGATATAGCTCATAAAGCAAATCTGGACATAATGTGTCTACATATATTATGTTTGCTTGATAAACCTTGACAAGCAGTTGAATTATTCTGTTTCTCAGGCAGACCAAAGATTCTTTATCATCGGCAAACACTGTTTTGAGGCCATGAATATAATCTCGTAACTTGTAGAAACCTTCATAAATAGCGAATAGTCTCTTTGAAAGTTCCTGTAACTTAGATTGTTGATTTTCTTCTGTCATGTTAGTCTTACCCATCTATTTATCGGCAATTGCCTTGCCAGAAATAACGCAATCTCTGCTCCTCTATCGTTTGAACATTGTCAAGCCTTTTTAGTCATAGCCGGTCCAGGCTATGCTTATCGCAACCCAGTTCACTAAAATAAATGCTACCCACCACCAAATTTTTCTTTTCAAATTAGCTTTGGCTAAAATCTTCGGATAGTTAATTAAAGCCTTTTGATATTCCTCTATAGGTTGTCGATATGCTTCTTCATATTCCTTTGTATCTGGTTGTGGTAAATGTTGGTTATAGCTCATTTTTATATTCCTCTTCAAGTTCAGTTTTATATAGTTCTTCAAATTTCCACTGTTCTTCAAACTCTTCCTGAGCTAAATCTTCTGCTCTTGTATCTGGCTCGTGAAGCCAGTCAATTAACCACAATGTTCCCCAAAATCCTATTGCTAAAATTAAACCTGCAAGATAACTCATATTTCTTCTTCCCAGTCTTCCCATTCAGAGGGAGGATTTTCCAGTTTCATCAACCAACCAAGTCCCACAAGCACCAAAGCAATTATTCCCATTAGTATCATGTTTCGCCTTACTTTTTTTACTTGTAAAAATGCAAGTTACACACTTAAAGTATAACAGATAAATTTAATATAGGCCGACAATCCCTGACCAAATAAAAAAGGTAACAGCGCAGCCTAACAATACACTATTACCTCTCTCTATGGTTTCAAACCCGCTTTCCCAATTGCGAGTTAAAAACATTTTCCTTATTTTCTCAGCTTTATGATAACATTTTCAAGGGCTTTTGTCAAGAAAAATCAGCTAAATTGTTCACATTTAATACACTTTTTTCTCTTTTTACCCTAATTGTCCTTGATAGCTGAGTCAAGAAACGTGTCATATAAGCTAATGCTTGTCAGTAGGTATCTATATGTCAGCTAAGAAGTTATGTTTCTATAAGGTTTGTAAATGCTTTTTGTCCCTATCTTATGTTGGTCTTATAACCATATCAGGCTGGTAGTAGCAGCCCTGACAAAAAACTGACAGATTAGAGCAAAGACTCTAAGGCAATAGTAACATCCCTTAACAACAATCCGAAAAGAGGGCTACCTACCAGGGCCAGCCGGTCGAGCACGAGAGATAGAACATGCGCTGCTATCTTCTTCGGCAGGACGTCTGGTTGCCTCTACAATTGACGAACTGTGCAGGATTGCAGGGATAGGTGTAGTTCCGGTAGAGGTTAGCGTAACCAGTAGTTAAGGCAAGCCTAATCTTGTTTTTGAGTATCGAGAATTAGGTCATCTATCAAGTTTTGGTATTCTTGGTCTGTCAGCTTACCTTCTTCGTACAAAGCAGCAAGGCACATAGCTACCCAAAAGCAATCCCAGGTATCGCAGGTGCGTTCTTGGTATCTTGTCGCCATTCTTTACTCTCTCAGCATCTACCGGTCGTTCGGTTGTATCAAAGCCCGCAGGGCTTGCTTTACAGACTCCGGCAGAGTAGGCCAAATAGCTACAATCTCAGCCAGGTCAGGGGGTAGGTTTTCGGTGTCAATTTTGCCTTGTTTTGGCAAATTTGGTGTCAACTGGGGTGTCAACTGCGTTTCGGCGGATTTGTAAGTCTCTATCTTATCAGGGCTTGCATTTTTACCGCAGCGGACTGAAAATCCGTGTGTCGGCGGTTCAATTCCGCCCCTGCCCATTCGTAAAGCCTTAGCAGTAAGGATTTTTTGTCGTCATTTCTGGGCTATCAGGACCTTTTTATGTGTGTTTGTGTCAGTTTTGCGCTACGGTCTGTCGCATTGCTTTAGCTTTTCGAGTGCAAATTCAATGCACAAACTGCATTCTCGGCTCAGAAACGAAGCCGTGGCGGTCATAGAATCGGCAAAGATAAAGACGCTCGGATTATCAATCCGAGTGTCCTAAGCCCCCGATAGAACCACTCGACCAGCGCACCAAAGATCTGCTCAAGTCCTCCGGGAAGAAGACGGAAACGGGGCTAAAAAACTACAAACTTAAAACTTAAAGTGCAAAGCTTTGGAATTCAACAGTTTTTAGTTTTCCGCTTTAAGATTTCAGTTTTTGGCGGCTGCGACATTCGCAAGACCACGCTTTCACTGCCTGATAAGGAACATGTAGTCCAAACCGAACAGGCTCTTTGACGATGCTTCCGGATTAGGTTCAAGCGCCACGACCTCCAGAGTGTTGTCCCCTTCTTTGAGGTCAAACACGCCGAGCATCGGGTGCAGCCAGTAGAGCTTGGGCGAGTAACAGTCGATAACCTGCTCTACGGCTACGCTATTGATCGAAAGATTCTGCCGGCCGTAGTCCGGTGACATGCAGAGGTTCAACTCGATCGAATAGCGTCCCGCTTCAGGCAACTGGAAATGGATCGTCAGCCGATCGCCCGACGTGGCGTCATGCCAGACGAGATGCTCGGCGCGAGAGCAGTTTGCCAGATGCTGTTTTTCAGCCGTCCCACCGGTCGTCTCGAATGCAAGCACCTCGCCTTCGAACGGATCCAGCATGTTCTCGCGTATGCCGAGATATAGCGGCGCGAGTGTCTTATGATCGACCGCCAGCGGTCCTGGCGTGCCTGATTTGGCGTACCAGTAAACGACGTGCGACCAGGTCGGCTGGCAGGGCATCCAATGCCATATCTCCTGATCGAACCGAACGGCTTTGCTGTACGAGAGTGCATCGAGCACGTACCAGCGATTCAGACTGATGTGGCCGCCGCTTGCCGGTCCGTCCACACGTGTCTGGGCATGATAGGGACGGGTGAACGGTCCGTTATGACCGTATGCGAATCCGTAGTCGTCCTCTGTCCCGGTCCCGAATGTGCTCGGAAACGATTCACCATCGATGAAGATTTTCTGATCACCTTCGCCCCACCAGATAAGCACCGTATTGGCCAGTTGATACACGGAGCCGACGACCTTGCCTTCACCTGTCGTATTCAGGAAGTTCGTGTCGAAGGGAGGCCAGGTTTGGCGGGTGAGAGTTTCCCACTGTGCGCGCAGGTGATAGCTGCGGTCCGTGAACGGATGCGCTGCAACACGCAAATTTATCTCTACCGTGTAGGAGATCTGGCCGGCATTGGTCAGGCTCAAATTCATCGAATTCTTGAACGGCATCAATAGTCTGCTGGTCATCCATCCGCTTTCATCGACGGTGAAGAACAAATTCTCGTAGGGATTCACGCCTGGCCCCGAGCCGAAGAAATCGCCCAGCGGAGTCGCGATGCTTTCCTCGCCGTCGAAACTGATGCTCAGAATCAGGAATCGATACGCATTATGAGCCCGCTTCGGATCGTCCCATTTGAGGCTCTCCTTCGTATCCAACACGCTGGTGGACCAACGGTAGACGGCTTTTTCCCCCTGCACCGCAGGCAAGCTGCGTGTCTGGCCGGGAGGAATCGTCAGACATCGGCTGATCCATTGAGATTCTTCCGGCAACGGAACAGATTCTGGGCGGTACAGCGCGTGGGCTACCTGGATCTGCACGTCTTGCCACGAGTCTGCCTTCTGAGGATCGAACGTCTCCACGGCCGTGCCGGCCGGATACTTACGGTAGCCGATCTCGTAATAGAGCCTGAGGGGTCTGTCCTTCTCTTCGATGGTGATCTTGAGCGAAGAGCCGTATGGAATCGGGTAGTAAAAGTTGCCGCCCGTTCCACTGATGTACGAAAAATCCTGCCCGAAAGGCTCAGTTTTGCCGTTGAACAACGCGGCCAGAGGAACCTCAATACGAGGATGCGCCTCACCATCGAAATAGAACCTCGTGACATTCACGTTTGTAAGATTGGCGGACCAGAACCGGGTGATCGTGCCAGGGCCTTTTAGATCCGCAAGCACGTGCTCTTTGCGACCGTCGTTCGTCTCCGTGCGTACGTACTGCCCAACGTCGTAGTTATCAAACCACGCGTCGCCCCCTTCGTGGCTCTTGCGACTGTAGCTGCTGGCCATGGCTTGCTTGAAAAACGGCTCGGGCCGCTGCGCCAGATTCTCAAGATCCACCATCTCCTGGAGTAGGCTTCTGACGCTTATTCTGTCGGCGGCCACAACATCGCCGGCCACCAGAAGCAGTGTTCCCACTATCATGGCAATCGGCAGAAAGAACCACAATAAAAGACAAGCAACCGTATTTCGCTTCATTCTCTTGGCTATAAGTAAACCTCCTTGATCGATGTTTAACACAGGCAACCTTCATCCTCTCACGAGCGACTCGATGTCCCGGATTATTTGCTGTTTGATGTCCTCAGGCAGGCGAGCCAGTCCGAGATTTTCACCCCAGCCGTTGGTGACACCTACGCCCGCCCCGACCTTCCGGGCTAGATCCATCTGCGCCGGCCACAATGACTTGAAAAGCCAGGCACAAGGCTGCCACGCCTTATCGCCTAGCGCTGCCACGTAACGCACCGGCTGCTGGCGATAAAGCGGATTGCCGAGCAACCGGTCATAGCAGTGGTCGCCAGCCTCGCCATCGCCCCAGAGGCAGAAATTGCCCATAGAACAATCGCTTGCGAACAGAGCCTTGTCCGGACCAAATGAGTGCACCAACGCGTGGAGTTTGCGCATCAGTTCGATACTGGACGGCGAGGTGTTGGTGCGTTAACCCGGATACTGTAACACGAAAACACTGCGATTTTCAAGCCTCATACGAAAGAAAATTCAAGCTGATTTGTGATTGACCAAAAATCCCGCCAATGTTATATTAACAGGTCACAGTGACCTGTTAATCAATGGTTCGGCAAAGAAAGTTCCATAACATGAATTCGAAAAGGGCCATCGTAGTTGCAGTATTTATTTTCTTGCCTGTGTTTTGGTTTACCGCCGCTTTTGGAGCAGAGGACAAGGCTAACTGGCCGCATTGGCGCGGACCGAATGACAACGGAAGCACGAGCCAGGGCAGCTATCCGGTGACGTGGGACGCCAACACCGTGCTTTGGAAAGCGCCGCTACCCGGCAAGGGCTGCTCCACGCCTGTGGTCTGGGATAGGCGAATTTTCCTCACCGCCCCAGTTAATGGTCAGGACGCGGCACTGGCTTTTGACTGGGATGGCAAGGGACTCTGGCAAACGACACTCGGTAACGAGAAACCAGGCAAGAGTAAGTTGAGTTCCGGCTGCAACTCTTCTCCGGTCACCGATGGTGTCAGCGTCTTTGCTTTCTTCAACAGCGGAACACTGGCCGCCCTGGATTTCGAGGGCAAGGTGTGCTGGCAGACCAACATTGTGGCTGCCTTCGGCCCCGAAAACATGTATTGGGATCGGGGCACCTCGCCGGTATTGACGGAGAAGGCCGTGGTCATCGCTCGCATGCACCATGGGGAGTCATGGCTGGCCTCTTTCGACAAGACCAGCGGTCATCTCAATTGGAAAGTGCCTCGCAATTTCCAAACGCCCGAGGAAATGGACAATGTTTACACGACTCCGCTCGTAATCCGGGAGCAGGGTAAGGAGGCCGTGGTAGCCTGGGGTGCGGACCACGTCACCGCTCATGCTGCGGTCGATTGCAGGCTGCTGTGGTCCTGCGGCGACTTCAATCCCCGAAGCATCGCCCATTATCCCTCGGCGGCCTCTCCAGTGGTCGCGGCTGGTTTCTTGATCGTTCCTTGCCACGAGGCCATGCGCGGCCCTGTTGCTATCAAACTGGGCGGGACGGGCGACGTGACCGCCACCCATAAAGTCTGGAGCCGCCAGAAGACCTCCGAGTCTGTGCCGAGCCCTGCTGTATACAACGGTCGGCTTTATATTCTGGGAGATCGCGGAGAGGTGGAATGTCTCGATCCCGCTACGGGTAGGAGTTGGCGGCAAGGGGCTCTTCCGAGAGGCGACGGATACTATGCCTCGCCAATAATCGCAGACGGGAAGATGTACGCCGCACGGGGGGATGGCGTTGTCTTTGTGGCCCAAGTGGAAGACAAGTTCGAGGTTCTGGCGGAAAACCAGATGGGAGAGCAAGTCATCGCCTCGCCAGTGGCGGTGTCCAACCGCCTTTTTATCCGTGGCGAATGCCATCTGTTTTGCATTGCGGAAAATTTGGCAAGACAGTGAAAGCGGCGAGCTTCGCCATTCAGACCCGCCGCCGCAAGCCGATCTTTTCGTTCCATGAGATGACGCCACGCCCGAGCCGGATTCGTCTCAACGGGCTTTACATCTCGCCGGTAGCCGACAATCAGCACACTATGCCCATCGACAACGCCATCCGGCGGCGCCATTTCGAGAATATCGTCCTTCCACCACACATTTTTGGGCCAGCGGAAGCCCCCGCAGACCGGCCATTGCCTGTTGAGCGTGCGTTTGACAGCAAGAAACTCCTCCTCGGTCAATCCCGTCTTTGGATTCCACGGCTTGATCCAATGCAGCCGGAGCCCGGCATCGAGCAATTCCAGCGCGTGATCCACCGCTTCCTGACTGGGTTTTAGTCCGGCATCGAACTTGTCCTGATAGGGCATATCCTCTTCCGGACATACGCCGTAGATCATGAATCCCTTCCACAAATCTGAAAAGAAGCTGCCGTCACTCATTGTGCCGAGGGCCTGGTTGGAAGCCCAGTTGAGAAACTCTGCGCTCAATCGTTTTCCTCCGCCCCTCTTGCTCGCCAGCGCATACTCCATGGCTTCTGCCACGGTGAATACCGAGCAGGTGTTCCGGTTGCCCTGAAGGCGAGTGCCGAGTCCCCATTTCTTAAAGGCTGGCCGGAGGTCGACATCATTAGCCAGGGAATCGGTATCCGGGGAGCTACCGGGTAGCGCGGTGGCGGAAAGACTTTGTGACAGAAGCAACCCGGCCGCCAGCATCAGGCTGCCAAGCACATGATGAAACCTCCAAGAGAAACGCATTGTCAGCATAGGAAACTCCTCGCTTTATCAGGCCTTGCGGTTCAATTCCGCCCCCGCCTATTGTATTTCTAATTACCCTACTGCGCAGATATTACTCCGACTGACCAGTGTACCATTTGCGAGGAACATCTTTGCCTGTGGTCTCTTTTATCTCCGTCACGTGCGCATCCAACCAGACGGTAACGGATACCCCGCGATGGCGAAAACATTCCTGAACTGCCTCTGGAAATTCATCTCCTCGCCAGTCGTACCCGTGTCTCCACTGTGTCAGATTGATGGGGGCTGGTGGTTTGATACTAAACATATCGCCATTGTCGTCTAATAACTGCTCTATGTGGTCCTGAAAAGCAATCACCTCGCTTTGATGTTTAAAGGCAGTATCAATCTTCTTATTTGTGATATATCCATTGAGGCCGTAGGAGCAGTATCTGAAGTATATCTGGTACGGTTTTCCCCAGCCCCATTCCGGCCAATCATCCACCCGTTTTGTGCTGGGGCAGCGAAAAATCTTCTTATTCTTGGCGTACGGGAAGTACGCAATTCCCCAGTAGGCCATATCATCATTTGGCCCATATTCCGTTACGACCGGTGGTTTTTCCCATGCGTTGTCCCAGAGCCCATTATTTGGGGAGTTATGTGTTTTCCCATCATAGTCCTCTACGTACATTTTTAGGGCTAAGACCAGGTCTTTAACATGTGCGGTACAAACGGTCTTCTTGGCCTGCTCCTTGGCCGCCCTCAGAGCGGGCATCAGAATTGCCATCAGCAGTGCTATAATGGCAATCACCACCAGCAGCTCAATTAAGGTAAAAGCTCTCCACGTTTTCATTCTGTTGCCCCGTCCTGACTGTTCATAGGATACTAGAATCCATGGCCTGCTTTCAACCTTTTTTGGCCAATTTGTACAGCCGCCCATGCACAATCAGTGACGACCGAGGATCTCGCTTTACGGGTTCTGCGGGTTCTGGCAAGGCCGCTGAGTGCTTGCAGGGTCAGTACATCCGAGATATTCGTCACAAAAAATAGCCAGGTCAAGCAGATCAACCGTACCATCTTTATTCAAGTCGGCTGGCAAATTGGTGGACCCGAACATGTAAATTCGTCCCGTATCAGTGCTGACATAAAGGCGCCCACCAGCGGCAGCCAGACCACGCGCACGACCATCGACATTTCGACTCCAGAGATCCTGCCCATTGGCGGTACTGTACGCAACAACTTTGTTCGTACCGCCGGCAAAAAGAACGTCACCCACCAGAATCAAAGCATACGGACAGTCGCACACAATCGACCAGACTGCACTTGCATTGCTGCGGTTAATGGCCGAAAGTGAGGTCTCAGTTAGCAGATAGGCCACGGTTTCCGAGACGACCAGACGACGCCCATTGGGATGTGTAGCAATACGGTCTGTGGTCTCAGCGTTGTGTTCAGCGAGTTCGTAACCTGCGGCATTGACCTTGGCATGGCCGCGAATAAAACGAGAATCCGAAGTCAAAAGGGCATAGCAGCCGCTCTGTCCACGTTCGCCGAAATTGCCCAAGATCGAGCCATCTTCGCGGTTGAAGACATAAGGATGTAACCTGCCCTGGAGCAAATAGAGCTTGGTCGGCGAGGCCATTATGGCACCCATAGGTGTGACGCCGCCGGAGACCTTATAAAGTCCTGGCCCGCTGTCTGAGCCGGTTTGAGCATCGACGCTGCACAGATACGAATCCTGCCAGCTCACAAGCGATGCGGCAAAGTATACTTTTCCATCGAATACGGCTGTGCCGGTCCTGACTGGCCACATCGATATCAAGCTGCCGTTATTGCCTATAAGACTGGTATCACCTGCGGGACTATATCTCCATACCAGGGCGCCGTTATCGGCAGCAATGCAATAAACATAGCCGTCATCAGAGCCAAAGTATAGCTTGCCATCGTAGTAGCTGGGCGGATAACGAACCGGGCCATTGGTGGTGAAGAACCACCTTTG
>Ga0172365_10003847_pt1 | contig 11126 bp, 8 predicted proteins | sample LakKivSesite48cm_FD_114535 | JGI IMG/M metagenome (GOLD analysis project Ga0172365, IMG submission 114535) | Sediment microbial communities from Lake Kivu, Rwanda - Sediment site 48cm | ecosystem: Environmental > Aquatic > Freshwater > Lake > Sediment | place: Rwanda: Western Province, Lake Kivu... | reverse complement strand
TCCAACAATCCGGCCGCTGGCCCTCACGTTACTACAGCATACGCCAAAATCACGAACACCGGTGCGGCCCCGGCCTATGATGTCTATATGTACGTAGGTAATGGGGTAACGCCGGGCACTTTTAACGCCGGGAGCGATGGAAACAGGCTTGCCATGTTAAGTGGGCCATCCTATGCCACACGATACATCGGCAATCTGGCAGTGGGTGAATCGAAGACTGCCTACTGGATGTTGACCTATCCACTCACATATGGCCAGACTTACCCCATGACTATATGGGTTAGCAATGCCGCCGGTTGCTCTGCTTCTACCACGCATACCTACGTCACTCAGAGCACGATAAGTGCCGCAGCCGACAAGATTCTGGGCACTGTCACCATGGATCCCCCGAGCGGCATCGTTAGTGTCGGCAACATACTCACGGTCACAGTAACCGGCTTCAATCTGGGGACAATTGGGACAGGCGGTGATACCTGGTTCCAGCCAGTGGGCAATGCAGACTTTAACCCTGCTGTCTTCCGGCTCGTCCGCACCGAAGTCTATATTCATAGTATTGCCAATCAATGTGGTTATGGCCCTATGCCATATATTGACCGGTTGTATTTTCCGGGGATCAAGACCTGCTATTCGTATGATCCCACGGATTACGTTAAGTACTATCTTGTGGCGTTGCAGGAAGCCGTTACCACCATGAAAGTCTACCAGGAGGCAGCTTCAGGCAGCCAGGAGAAGTATAGCATCGACTATGGTGTGCCTGCGGCTACCTTGACCGGGACTAGCCGGGGGAGCGCCGTGACTCTTGCTAAGTCGGTTTCACCATTGTCGGGAGGAGCCGGCACGACTTTCACCTGGACGATAACATACACCAATAATAGTGACTATCCTGTGGGTGACCCCCAGACTGGCAACGGCCTGGTACTCATCGATGAATCCATTCCGGCAAACACCACCTATGTGGCGGGTAGCGCGAGTTGCAGCGTCTTCACTTGCCTTAAGTACTACTCTACGGACAGTGGCGCTACCTGGAGCCAGACTGAACCGGCGCCGGCTAGTTCGGTGAACAAGCTCAAGTGGTATATCACCCAGACTATAGCCGCGCACAGCAGCGGGACAGTGACCTTTCAGAGCACGGTTAACCCCGGAGTCGTGGGGACCCCGGTGATATGCAATAGCGCCTCGGCCCAAATAGATGACGGGGCGTCAGTGGGAGCCGACGGTGTGTGCGCCAACGGAGGAGTGGACCTTGAGGTGAGCAAAGTGCTCGGTCCATCCACCCCGTGCGAGGGTAGCACTGTAACCTACACCGTTATAGTCACCAACCCCAGCTCAAGCTCGTTGGGCGCTACTAACGTACAGGTTACGGATTTGCTTCCCCTGGGTCTGACTTACGTCTCCAGTCTGCCCAGCCAGGGGAGCTACAACAGCGTGAGCGGTCTTTGGACTGTGGGCAGCTTGGCTGTGGGAGCCAGTGCTACGCTGGGCCTTACCGCTACCATCAATATTGGGAGAGCCGGCCAGATTATACGTAACACGGCAACCATAACGCATGCCGACCAGTACGACCCCCTCACCATCAACAACTCCGCTTTCATCGAGATATTTGTCCGGTCCACGCCTGTGGCGGTGGCATATTCCGACACTCCGGTATGCGTAGGAGACACCATACAGCTGTACGGTGGCCCCAGCGATATGGGTTACTATTGGACGGGCCCGAATGGCTTTACCAGCACGTTGCAGCGCCCAACCGTCCCCAATGCCCAGACGTTCAATGCGGGGACCTATTACCTGACGGTAACCTCTCCCTACGGCTGCAGCGATACTACGTCTACTTATGTGACGGTGCAGCCCTGTGCAACTCCTCCCGATACACCTAGCAACGTATCGCCTGGTAACGCAACCTGTGTAGGCCAACCTGTGACCCTCACGGCGTCAGCATTCTCTGACGCGGGTTCGGGAGAGTACCAGATTGCTGCCCACTGGCAGATCAGGGCAAGCACAGGGGAGTACTCTGACCCCGTTTTCGATAGCCTAACAGGCCCCCTTACCAGCCTCAGCGTCCCCCTCGGCATATTGAGTCAGGCAGGCGGCTATTACTGGCATGTCAGGTATCAGGGCAACCTGGGCGCCTGGTCCGAGTATTCGAGCGAGACATTCTTCTGCACCAACCCTGTAGCCGCGGCGTCTTCTAGCCCACACGCTTATGTGGGAGGGATAATACAACTGCTCGGGGGACCCGACAGTATGGCTTCCTACTCCTGGACGGGGCCGAATGGCTTTAGCAGCGGCTTGCAGAACCCGGTCATCCCCAATGCCACCTTGGCTATGGCCGGCACGTACACTCTGGCGGTAACCACTGTGAATGGTTGCACAGACGTTGCCGGCATCAGTGTGACGGTTGACCCGTACGGGCCGTCTGGTCCGGTAGGTTGGGAGAGTCAGCCCATAAACAAGGTGCGTGTGCTGCTACCCTGGATTGCTCTTGCTCTGGTGACTGTTATCGGCCTGAGCCTTTTCGTTCTAAGGCGTCGCCGGGCTTAAGGCCAGGGCCTGCAAACCACAGGGGGCAAACTCCTTCCAGCGCTAGCGCTTTTCTTCACAGGCACTCAAGTATCCGCTGGATGCTATTTGTTGACACCCGCCCCTACAAGCATAGAAGAATCATGGAGAATCAAAGTATGTCCAAAGTAGAGTCGTCAAACTGTGTCACACCAGGTATGACCTGTATGGTCGGCCGATGGCTCTTCTTCAACGCAAGTACCTCACCACGAAAGCGAGAATAGCACATGCGCCACAACCTACAAAGCCGAGATCTCCCTCAAGACGAATGTCAAGGTTCAGGATTAATTGAATGGAGTTGGATTGGCATTAGCTCCCTGTCTTAGTCTTTCTAGGCCCTCAGCACAATACCCTAAGCCAAACCACTCGCAATCCCTGCAGATTTGAGCTAGGTCCCCGGGCGCTAGCCTCTCCTTCACCCTCTCCCAGGCTTCACCAGCCAGTACTTGAGTGCCGGCCTCGAAGCCAAGCCTGTCCAGGAATTCTGAATCTAGCATGGTGACTTCTGCCTCAGAGTTTGCCCCTTCCAGGCATCTACCTTCCTTGTTGTGGGGGCATGAAGCGCAAATAGCATCACATCCCACTACCAAAGTTATGGGGAAGCTGGAGTCGGAACGCAATCTTTCCACCACCTTCCCCATATTAGATACAAATTCCTCGCTATAACCTAAGCCGTGAAAGCCCAGGATGCACAAGAGATGGTGGGAACGAATCTCTAGGGGATGTAGCAGCTGATCCATTTGCTCTTATCTACTTCCCGGCTGCAGGCTTGTCTGGGGATTATCACTCCGGCTGCAACCGCGGCGTATCTTGCGGACTCATACCCTTTCCACAAAGCCATCGCCACGTTCTTTCACCTCCCTTTCGGTTCCTGTGATAAATGGATGCAATCGCCGACAAGGACGGTCTGTAAGGAGCCGTCTTTGCATCTCAGTTTGAGCGCTCCGGTGGCATCGATATCTATGGCCTGGCCTGTTACCTCCTCACCCAGACTCATTACTCTGACTTGCTTATCTAGCGTCGCCGACAGCCCCTTCCACTGTTTGAGCAAATCTGCCTTCATCAGCAGGGGCTGCCTTTGCTCTATTTCCGTTATCAAGACACGAAGCAATTCTTTCCTGGAGATTTCCCTGCCTAACGCCTCTTTTAAGGAGGTCGCTGCCTTCCCAAGGCGGGTAACAGGGTTATTGGCATTTATACCTATCCCGACGTTCACGAAGTTCACAATATCCATTTCGGCATCCATCTCAGCCAGTATGCCACACACTTTCTTGCCAGCAATCAAGACGTCGTTGGGCCATTTGAGTTCAGCCTTTAACCCAAAGAGCTTTCTGATTGTGGTTGCCACAGCAACAGCGGCCATCAGATTTACGCGCGGAGCGTATGCGGGACTTATCCTGGGGCGCAAGATGATTGTGAAGTAAATGCCTCCCTCGGGTGAGAGCCAGTCCCGGCTCAGTCTTCCCCGTCCGTGGGTCTGGGCTTCCGCAATCACAATTGTCCCCTGTGCTGCCCCCTTCTTGGCCAGCTCCCTGGCCGCATCCATGGTCGAGCCAATCTCTGGGAAGTAGTGAATTCTTCGCTCCAGATCAGAGAATTCATAGGGAAGCAGTAAATCCGGAGAGGAGACCAGCCTGTATCCTCGGGGTGATGCCTCTACTGCGTAGCCATCTTCCTTCAGGCTATGAATATGTTTCCAGATAGATACTCTGGAAACGCCAAGCTGCTGGGAAAGCGTCTCACCAGAAAGATATCCGCCACATTCTCGAAGAGCGTTTAGTATCTGGCAATTCAATTCGTTAACCCTGGTCTTCCAGATGTTAACCAATGTCCTGGCCTTTGTCAATCGTCCCATCGGTTGACTATTCCCCCCGTTTTGCGTATGATTACCTACGCAGCGTTCGGCGCGGTTTTGCACGGAACTCTCTCTTGGGGAGAGAATCTGGATAGAAACGAGAGAGCTATTCGCTAGACACGATGGAAATCACCTGGCTGGGACATTCCTGTTTCCTGATTAAAGGGAAGGACAAGACTATCATAACTGACCCATGTCATCCTGACCTGGGCTACCGGCTGGGCGAGCCCGAGGCGGACGTAGTGACGGTTAGCCACTTTCATCCCGGCCATAGCTACACCGAGGGCCTGGCCAATGACCCCAGGCAAATAAGAATGCCGGGAGAATATGAAATAGGTGGGACGGTCATCACAGGAATCGCAACCTTCCACGATAATAAGAAGGGGGAAACACGGGGTAAGAATACCATCTATGTTATCGAGATGGATGGTATGACTTTATGTCACCTTGGCGATTTGGGGCATCCTCTGGACTCGCATTTGATAGAGGAAATAGGAGACATAGGTGTGCTATTCCTGCCAGTGGGTGAAGTGTCCACCATACCAATTGACACGGCTACGGAGATAATAAGGCAACTAGAGCCTCCCATCGTCATACCCATGCACTACAAGACAGAGGTGTTCACCGGTAATCTCGGTCCTTTGGGCAAATTCCTGGATGCAATGAGAATCAAAGACCTGGAAGCTAAGCCCAAGCTCTCGATCACTTCGTCGTCGCTGCCGGCCGGCACCCAGACCATAGTTCTCAGCCACTCCTAAACGCCAAATGCCAGGAGCCGGCAGGTTCACAGCTTAACAGTTTTGCGGTTTGGTGTTTCCGCCAGCAATTGACGTGGAATCTCAATCAGCCTCAGGATTTGGCGGCACAAGCGGGTAGCTGGCTGCTATCTTGGCTTCTTGAGACTAGCAATGAAAGCATCAATGTCCATGGCAGCTAGGGTCATGGTCTGAAGCGTACCCCTTGAACCCAATGCTATTGCCACTTTGGACACTGCCTCGTTGTTAGGGGCCTCTAGAATATTCACGAAATCATAGGGTCCCAGCACGGCATACTGCGCCAGGACCTTCGCCCCCATTGCCTCCACTTCTTTGTTGACCTCTTTGATTCTCCCGGGGTTCTCGGTGATAGTCTTTCTTCCCTCGTCGGTGAGCGTTGTTAACATTACGAATTTAGCCATCTCTTACCTCCTCTGCACGGTTTTGCGCCTGTAAGGCCCCGCCCTAGGTCCCGCTTGTGCCCGCACTAAATGACGCTGGAATACCAGTCAATGAATAAGTGGAGCCCCTGGCATCCTCAACCCCATTTTGCACTCATATTATATCATCAGCCTGGGAAGCATCTCTCCAGAAGTCCCTTTTCCCTTTCCCTCATCTTGTGTTCTTCCACCGATTCTTCGTGGTCGTAACCCAGGAGATGCAGGATTCCGTGAATAACCAATAGTGCTAATTCCCTTTCCAATGAATGTCCCTGCTCTTTGGCTTGGGCCAGTGCTTGTGGATAGGAGATGATTACCTCTCCCAGGCGGGTTACGCCATCGGGCGGGAGTACGAAGGAAGAGGTAGCTCCCTTTTGTGGAAGCACGTAGAACGCCAGCACGTCCGTAGGCTCATCTATTCCGCGGTAGTCTCGGTTGAGTCTTTGCACCGTCTCGGAATCGGTGAAAACCAGGCTAATTTCGTAAGGGGGAGGTACTCGTTCGGCCTTAAGGACCTGTCGGACTACCCTCCTGACCCGGCCCTTGTCCACCAGCGCCCGAAATTCATCCTCGGCGTAAATGCCGATTTGTTCTCTCACAATAAACCACCCTGCCGGGTATCATAACAGGCAATACAATCGGTTTCAACGAATGTAGTAAAATAACATAAATGGCGTTAACCCCTCTTAGAAGGCAGTACCTCAGGGTCAAGCAGAAGTATCCCGAAGCTATCGTGTTCTTCCGCCTGGGCGACTTCTATGAGACCTTCGATGAAGATGCCAAGATCGCTTCACGAGAATTGGACGTTGTCCTAACCTCACGGGAGATGGGCAAGGGACAGCGGGTGCCCATGGCAGGGATACCTCATCATGCTCTAGACAACTACCTGGCTAAACTCATCAACCGGGGTCACAAAGTGGCCATTTGTGAGCAGCTTACCCCGCCGGGCCAGGGGCTCGTTGAACGGGATGTCATTCGCGTGGTGACGCCGGGAACAGTGGTGGAGCCGAGTTTGCTCACCAGCAAGAGCAATAACTATCTGGGCAGCGTGGTTATTGCCGGAGGGGAAGCAGGGATTGCCTACGTTGATATCACTACCGGCGAGTTTGCCACCACGCAGCTTCCTGCCGAAAGAGTCATGCCCGAGTTGGAGCGACTCCAGCCTCGCGAAGTCCTGATTCCTGAGGGTGCCAATGATTATCCCCAGCTGTCGTTCACTGTAACCAGACTTGATGACTACTGGTTCGATTTGGAGATTGCCCGGGAAGCCTTGCTGGAGCAGTTTTCTGTCTCCAGCCTGGAAGGATATGGCTGCGCCGGCTTGCCGTTGGCTATAGAGGCAGCCGGCGCATTAATACATTATGTCAAGGAAACGCAGAAAGAGACCGTGCCCCAGCTGGGCAGACTTGCTACCTACTCCACAGATTCCTTTATGACGCTCGATGGTCAAACCATCCGCAATCTGGAGCTTTTTCAGGGCGGTAGGTGGGGAGAAGCGGGTCACTCCCTCCTCTCTATTATTGACCTCACCAAGACAGCTATGGGTGGCAGGCTGCTCAGGAATTGGCTGGGACATCCCCTCCTGGACCTCACAATGTTGAACCGACGACAGGAGGCAATTGCCTGGTTCTACGGAAACAGCCTGGCCAGACAGAAAATCATTTCACTGCTGGCGGACATCGCTGATCTGGAGAGGCTCGTAAATCGAGTGATGAGCGGCAGGGTCATGCCCCGGGAACTGCTGGCGCTTCGCTCCAGTCTGGAGAAGGTGCCCGACCTGAAAGCGGTGATGGCAAACGCGGAGGTCATAGACCAGCTAAGCGACGAACTGAAGCCTCATCCTGACATTGCCGATTTGATCGCCAGGGCTATCGCCGACGCGCCGGGCGATTTGGAGCAAGGTGGAGTAATAAAAGAAGGCTTCTCCTCTGAGCTGGACGAAATCCGCCGCAATTCGCGGGAAGCTAAGCAATATCTGGCGGGCCTGGAGCAAAGGGAAAGACAGCGCACAGGGATCAAGTCTTTAAAGGTAGGCTACAACCGCGTATTTGGTTACTATATTGAGATATCACGGGCTAATCTCAATCTGATCCCTTCAGACTACATTCGCAAGCAAACTCTGAGCGAAGCAGAGAGGTTCTTTACCCCTGAACTTAAAGAGTACGAGTCGCTGATTCTCAACGCCCAGGAGAAAATCGCTGACCTGGAATCCGCCATTTTTCGACAGCTCTGCCAGCAGATAGGCGCCGCAGGTGAACAGATCCTGGGCACTGCCAGGGCCATCGCTCAGATTGATGTCCTTTGCAGCCTCGCTGAGACCGCCGTGCGTCACGGTTATGTCAAGCCAACTCTGACCACCGACGACGTCGTTGACATCAAGGGAGGACGCCACCCCATTGTGGAACAGAGCATAGGCAAAGATAGTTTTGTTCCTAACGATGCTTATCTGTCCAATAAAGACAATCAGCTTATTATGCTCACCGGCCCTAACATGTCGGGGAAGTCGACTTATCTCAGGCAGGTAGCTCTAATAGTCCTTTTGGCCCAGACAGGCAGCTTTGTCCCCGCCGATTCAGCGCATATTGGGATTGTTGACCGCATCTTCACTCGTATCGGTGCGCAGGAGGACCTGGCTGCCGGTCAATCCACTTTCATGGTGGAGATGACTGAAGCGGCGAATATCCTGAATAATGCCAGTCCCCGCTCCTTCATCATCCTGGATGAGATTGGACGAGGCACTTCCACCTACGACGGATTGTCCATCGCCTGGGCAGTAGCCGAGTTTATCCACAACCACCCTGCGCTGGGAACAAAGACCATTTTCGCCACACACTATCATGAATTGGTGGACTTGGCCGGCATCCTGCCCAGGGTGAAGAACTTCAACGTAGCGGTGGCGGAGCAAGGAGACAGGGTCATCTTCCTGCATAAGATTGTCCCCGGGGGCACAGACAGAAGCTATGGTATCCACGTCGCTCAGTTAGCCGGCTTGCCCAAGGCGGTAATCGTTCGGGCCCAGGAAGTCCTTGCTGAACTGGAGATTCATGCTACCACGAAAGGCAAGGTTTCCGCTCACAAAGCACCCCTCCAGATTCCTCTTTTCGCCAAAGGCTCCCTGCTAGCTGAGGAAATCAACCGGCTCGACATTGATTCCATGTCTCCTCTGGAAGCAATTACCAAGCTTTATGAGCTCAAGCGAATGGCTCGGGACGGCAATGACTTACCGCCTCGCGAAACGAAGAGTTCACCCCCGCCTTAGCCCTTTGTCGCTTCGATAGTGAAGAGTCCTCGGACTGATTATGCGGAACGTCCCGTGTGTGAGACGAAGCAGTAGTATTACTGAGGCACCGCGGTCTGGAGTTTTCCCTCTGCGTCTGCTCGGAGGTGATCCAGGAAATCGACGCATTCCCTGGCTATGCCCGGGGCATCCAGATGATAGAGAGAACGAAGAAAATCTTGCTTTCCGTGGGTCACGAACTCGTCAGGGATGCCCAGGCGCTTCACCTTGACGTCTAGGGCTCCAACTCGTTCCAGCATCTCCAGCACGGCGGCACCAAAGCCGCCGCTCAGGACATTCTCCTCCACGATGACCACCTTCTTGATATGCCTGGCTACCTCCGCAATAAGCTCGGCATCCAGAGGCCTGGCAAATCGAGCATTGATCACCATGGCATCGATCCCGTGCACTGCTAGATCCTCCCCTGCCTGCAGACAAGGCATGACGGTAGAGCCTATACCTATTATGGCTATATCTTCACCTTGCTTCATTATCTCTGCCTTGCCTATGGGGAGCCGATGGAGTTCGGTGGCCAGGGGCATGTCCGGTACCCGACCCCGGGGATAACGAATCGCCATCGCGTGTTCCGCACTGGTAGCAGTATAGAGAAGGTCTTGCAGTTCATCTCCGTCCTTAGGTGCGCAAACAGTCATGTTAGGCATCAAACCGAGATAAGACAGGTCAAAAATGCCCTGGTGCGTTTTGCCATCCTCTCCCACAATACCGCTGCGGTCGAGGGCAAAAATGACAGGCAAATCGGGGAGACAGACATCGTGCAGCACCTGGTCAAAGGCCCGCTGCAGGAAGGTCGAGTATATGGCTACAATAGGTATGAAGCCCTGGGTAACCAGACCGGCGGCCAGGGTAACTGCGTGCTGTTCAGAAATACCTACATCGTAAATGCGTTGCCCAAACTCCTTGACCAGAGAAGACAGGCTATTGCCTTCAACCATGGCCGCGCTTATCACCACCACCCTGGGATTGTCTCTGAGGAGTCTCCCCACGGTGCGGGCAAATATCTGGCTATAGGTCGGCAGTGTGGCTACGCTTGTGCTCTTGGGGGATAGGCCGTGAAAGCGAGTGGGATCATCCTCGGCTGGTTTGTAACCCTTGCCCTTCGTAGTCAGGGCATGAACGATGACCGGCTTATAGTAGTCCTTGGCTTGAGCCAGGGCCGTTTCCAGCTCATTAGTATTATGACCATCTATCGGACCAAGGTAGGTAAAACCGAGCTGTTCCCACATCATAGTCGGCATGACTACAGCTTTCACCCCTTCCCTGAGACGACGCAGCGCTCGGTAAACCCTCTTTCCTCCAGGCAACGAAGACAGCAACCGATTTGTCTGCTTCTTGGCCTTTATATAGCCACGGGCTGTTCGCACCACACTTAGCCGTCTGGCTATCGCTCCCACTGTGGGCGAAATGGACATCCCGTTGTCGTTGAGCACCACGACCAGCCTTGTGCCCAGATGCCCGGCGTGGTTTAGAGCTTCGTAGGTCATGCCACAGGTGAGGCACCCGTCGCCGATGACAGCCACCACGTGATGATGGTCGCCAGCGCGGTCACGGGCTAGAGCCATGCCCAGGGCCGCTGAAATAGAGGTGCCGCCGTGTCCCGTAGTGAAAACATCATGAAGGCTTTCATCTCTATCGGGAAATCCCGAGAGTCCCTGGTATTGGCGAAGCGAGGCAAATCGTTCCTTTCTCCCCGTTAATAGCTTGTGAACGTAACTCTGGTGTCCCACATCCCAGATTATCTTATCTTTCGGGCTGTCAAATACCCGGTGCAAGGCAACCGTGAGCTCGACCGCTCCCAGATTGGATGCCAAATGGCCTCCGTTTTCACTGACTCTGCTTACCAGCAACTCCCTGAGCTCAGAACACAGCTCGCTCACTTCGTCCTGGCTTAACGCCTTGACATCGCTGGGTTTGTTTATCCTGTCGAGTATGTCAGGCACCTCACGCTCCTAGCTTATATTATAGCAGATTTCACTCTCAGGCTTGCTCCGGGAAGTGAGACCGCGTGAGCAATGCGGGCTTGCCACGGTTTGGCTCCAGGGAATCTGCAGATGTCGGGCTGAAACATGACCTGACCGTATCTCATTCAATACGTGCCAGGGTATGTGACGGGAATTGCCAACACGTGCCAAGAGTGTCGATGCCGTTGTATAATTCTCCAAGGCCGCAGTCTGCTTGCGTCCGGCTCTCCTCCGCTCCAAGGAATGGAAAGCGGTGGCAACATG
>Ga0172365_10003846_pt1 | contig 11128 bp, 12 predicted proteins | sample LakKivSesite48cm_FD_114535 | JGI IMG/M metagenome (GOLD analysis project Ga0172365, IMG submission 114535) | Sediment microbial communities from Lake Kivu, Rwanda - Sediment site 48cm | ecosystem: Environmental > Aquatic > Freshwater > Lake > Sediment | place: Rwanda: Western Province, Lake... | reverse complement strand
CTATCTACGAGCGCGTCCCGGACGAACCGGAGCACCGGCCACCAACTGCGCTTCCGTTTCGCCAGCGGGGACCCACCCGACTTCCACGAGCGCCGCGACGACACGCGCCAGTCGGTGCTGGACGGCTGGCTGCCGGTGGTCACGACCCGCTGGCTGGACCGCGAGATTGAATACACGCAGAAGGCCTTTGCCGCGCTGCTCAATGGACCGCTGACGGGGCCGGAGGTGCGGCGTGGGGATGAGGACGTCGTGGCCATGCTGCGCTTCGCCATCCGCAATACCACCCACAATCCAAAGCGGGCGCGCCTGTGGCTGGCGATTGCGCCCCAGGAACAGGTCGCGCTGCAGGGTGGGCTGGATGTACTCATCCGCGGATGTACTCATCCGCGTCGTCGCGCTCGGGCGGGTCGTGCCTGCCGAGCCGGTGGCCCGCCAGTGGCGCCTGGAACCGTACGACGCGCCCTGCCTGCGCTGCGCGGTGGACACCGCCGGCCGTGGAACGCTGGCGGCTGTCGCCTACGCCGACGAGCCCGGCGCCTCGCACGCGATTCCCACGGCGGTCGTTTACGACGTTGACCTGGACGGGGGCGAGGCTCACACGATCACGCTGGCCGTCCCGTTCGCCAGCCTGACTTGTGAAGAGGACTGGCTCCGGGTGGCGGCGCTGGACCTGGACGCCAAACTGGCCGACGTCGTCGCCTACTGGCGCCAGTACGTGGAGGCGGGCGGGCAGATTGACGTGCCTGACGGAATCCTGGCCGATTTCCACAAGGCGGCGCGCATTCACGTCGCGCTCAGCGCGGACAAGGATCCGGCCAGCGGACTGTATGTACTCATCCGCGTCCTGGATGTACTCATCCGCGTCGTCGTGCCGGCCGCGACCTGGTCGTACGGCGCGTGCGCCAACGAAGCCTGCTGGCAGATCACAATGCTCGACCAGGCCGGCCACCACGAGCGGGCTGAAACCTACTGTGTACCTCACGTCCCTCCCCGCACGGGCCTGCGCGGCCGGGAGCCGGGCTGGTTTCGCGAAGCGGCTTACGGCGCGCTCCACCTGCTCGAAGGGGGCGTGTTCGATCCCGGCGAGGAGGAGATGACGTGGGTGCTGAAGGACCTGGAGGACAACCTGTTCGTCTCCCGCGAATGGGGCCGCCCGGTTGACCCGGGTGCGGTACTGGTTCAGCCACGGGGGCGTGACCATCCAGCCCAACCTGATGGACCTCGGCATAGATTACCTGCGCCGTGGGCAGGTCGAGCACGCGCTGCGGGCGCTGTTCAACAACTTTGGAGCCTCCCTCTATCCCGACGTGCGGGTGTTCACGGAGCACCCGGTGGTCGAGTTGGGGCACGGCTACAAGTCCTCGGACGAGGCCAAGGCGCTGGTCTGGCTGCGGGCGTTCCTGCTCGACGAGGAAGGCGGTACGCTGCACCTGGCGCGGGGCGCGCCGCGGGACTGGTTGGCTGCTGGCCAATCGTTTGGCGTGCGCGGAATGGCCAGTTTCTTCGGCCCGCTCACGTACCGGGTGCGGTCGTCCCCGGCGGAGGTCACCGTCGAGGTACAAGTGCCCACCCGGCCGCCGCCGCGCGAGCTAGTCGTGCACCTGCGCCGTCCCGGGCGTCCCGCGCTGCGGGCGGTGACGGTGAACGGCAGACCGCACGCGGATTTCGACCCGCTCAACGAAACCGTACGCGTCGCAGCGCCATCCGGTGCCCTGGTGATCCGGGTGTCAACGGATAAGTCAACGGATAAGTCAACGGATTAGGAAACGGATAAAAGGATTCCCCGGCCGTGTTTCGGCGCACACTCAAAGTGCGGCTGCGCTCTCCAGCACACGGGCCGGCGTCATCGGGAGTTGGCGGATGCGCGCCCCGATGGCCCGATGGATGGCGTTGGCAATTGCCGCGGGCGGCGGCACGATGGGCATCTCGCCCACCCCACGCGCGCCGTACGGATGCCCCGGGTAGGGCACCTCGACGATGACCGTCTCGATCGGCGGCACATCGAGCGCGGTGGGCAGCTTGTAGTCGAGGAAGGTCGGGTTCAGCATGTGGCCTTCCTCGTCGTATGCGTACCCCTCGTACAGCGCCCAGCCGATGCCCTGCACGGCGCCACCCTGCAACTGGCCCTCGACCTGCGTGGGGTGAATCGCCCTGCCCACGTCCTGCACCACGGTGTAGCGCAGGATCGTCGCCAGGCCCGTTTCGGGATCCACTTCGACGTCCACGATGTGTGCGCCGAACGCGACGCCCCATTCCTGTACGTCCACGTTGCCGACGCCGGTGACGGCCCCGCCGGTGTGGGACAACTGCGCGGCCAGCTCTGCGAAGGTCAGGCGCTTGCCGGCGTCCTGGCTCGTGGTAAACACGCCCCGCTGGTACGCAACCGTGTCCACGGGCACCGCCCACAGTAGACTGGCCCGCGCACACATCTGCGCGATCACGTCGTGCGCGGCCTTGACGACGGCGATGCCTGTCGCGACTGTGGTGCGGCTGCCGGCGCTCGTCTCTGAATAGCCGACTGAATCGGTATCGCCCATCGCAGGCCTGACCTGCTCGAAGGCGAGTCCAAGCGCCTCGGCCGCCTGCATGGCCAGGCTCGTGCGGGTGCCCGTGATATCTACGGACCCCACGACCAGCGCCACGGTGCCGTCCGCGTTGACGCTGATCGTGCTGCTCGACTGAGCGCCCCAGTTGCCCCAGTATCCAAACGCCACGCCGCGTCCCTGGTGAGCGCCGTCGAGCGGTGCGCAGTAGTGAGCATGCTCACGGGCCGCCTTGAGCACCTCGTAAGCGCCGATGCTGGTATGTACAGCGCCACCGATCTGTCGCGTGCCCTCCCTGGCGCAGTTCAACATGCGAAACTCGAATGGGTCCAGGCCAAGCCTTTCGGCCAGCTCGTCCATCACCTGCTCGCAGGCAAAGCAGGCCGGAGTAACGCCGGGCGCGCGGTAGGGGCCGGTCTTGGGCTTGTTCACGACCACGTCGTAGCCGGCGACCCGGCCATGCGGAATGTCGTAGCCAGCAAAGATCGCGCTCGCAGCCGCGTCCACGAAGGACCCGGGGTAAGCGCCGGCCTCATAGTACAGTTCCGCAAGTGCTACCGTGATGCGGCCGGCGTGCGTGGCCCCTACTTTCACCCGGATGACCGTGCCGCCCGTTGGCTCGGTGCCCAGGAATACCTCGGCCCGCGTCATCACGATCTTGACCGGGCGGCCGGCCTTGCGGGAAAGCAGCGCCGCGACTGCGTCGAGGCGGCTGGCATTCTTGCCGCCAAACGCACCGCCGACCTCGGTGGGCACGACGCGGATGCTGGACAGCGGCAGGCGCAGTAATTTGGCGAGATGGTCGCGGACGCCGAACGCCCCTTGTGTGGTCGTGGTTATGGTCAGTCTGCCGTCGAGGCCCCAGAAGGCGGTGGTCGCGTGGGGCTCGAGGTAGCCCTGGTGCACCGTCGCGGTGCGGAACTCGTGTTCTACGACGACGTCCGCCTCGGCCAGGCCCTGCTCGGGATCGCCCTTGACGTACTGGAAAGAACTGGCTACGTTGCTGGGAGCCTGGCTCTCTCCGACGAGTGACCAGGTCTTCATCGTCTCGTGGAGCAGGGGGGCAGCACCCTGCATCGCCTCCATCACGTCCGTCACGGCCGGCAGGACCTCATAGTCCACGTCAATGAGCCCGAGCGCCTGCTCGGCGACGTGGGGGGTGCTGGCCGCGACGGCGGCGATGGGATGGCCGGCGTAGAGCACTTTGTCGCTGGCCAGCGTATAGTCGCGCATGGTCCTGGCCTGCACATCACCTGCGCCTGCCTCTCTCCGTTCTCCATTCTCCATTCTCCCTTCTCCATCAGCGCCCGGCAGGTCCCTGGCAGTGACCACCGCATAGACGCCTGAGAAGGCCTCGGCGCGGCTCGTATCTATGGAGCGGATGCGGGCGTGGGCGTGAGGGCTGCGCAGCACCTTGCCGTACAGGAGGCCGGGCAGGCTGACGTCGGGGCCATACACGGCCCGGCCGGTCACTTTCTCTACGGCGTCCACGCGCGGTGGGCGCGTGCCGACGACGGCGTACTGATCAATCAAAGCTCGACCTGCTGCGTACCTGCTCATCGTCACCTTGTCCCCCTGTCTCCTCGTCACCTTTGCACCTCCTGGGCCTGTTGCGCCAGCCGGGCGGCGGCAGCGCGCACTGCGCGCACGATCTTGTCGTACCCGGTACACCGACAGAGGTTGCCCGCCAGCCAGGTACGGATGTGCTCTTCAGTCGGGTCAGGCTCGCGCTCCAGGAGCGCCTTGGCCGCGATCAGAAAACCGGGCGTGCAATATCCGCACTGGAGGGCGTCCTGTTCGACGAACGCCTGCTGAAGCGGATGGAGGCCACGCCAATCGGCCAGACCTTCGACAGTCATGACCTCACATCCTTCGATCTCGACGCCGAGGACGAGGCACGAGTTCACGAGCCGGCCATCGAGCAGGACGGCGCAGGCGCCACAATTGCCATCGTTGCAGCCTTCTTTCGCGCCGGTGAGTCCCAGGACGTCGCGCAGGCACTCCAGCAGGCTCTGATAGGGTTCACAGAGAAACTCGACGAGTTCGCCGTTGATCCTGGCGCAGACTCGGGTTTTGTCAGTCATTGCTCATGCCTCCTTCGCGGACTCGGGGCGAGATCCTTCGGCAAGCTCAGGATGACGGCCTTCGACAGGCTCAGGATGAGATCCTTCGGCAAGCTCAGGATGACGGCCTTCGGCAGGCTCAGGATGAGATCCTTCGGCAAGCTCAGGATGACGGCCTTCGACAAGCTCAGGATGACGGCCTTCGACAGGCTCAGGGCGAGATCCTTCGACAAGCTCAGGATGACGGGCTTCGACAAGCTCAGGATGACGGGCTTTCGCTCGACCGTTGGCCCCGCGCAGCGCGCGCCTGACCAGGACGCCGACCAGGTGGCGGCGAAGCGCTGCCGTGCCGCGCACGTCGGTGATGGGGCGCGCTGCTGCCTGGGCCAGTCCGGCGGCTTCCGCAAAGGCTTCCTCGGTCGGGGGTTTGCTGATGAGGGCTGCACTGGCGGCATCGGCGAAGAGCGGTATGGGCGCCACCGCCGCGAGCGCGATGCGTGCATCCATGATCCTGGAATGGTCATCGCTCAATTCGATCCAGGCCGCCGCGCCAGCGACGGCGATGTCCATCTCGCGACGCGGGGTAAATCGCACGTAGCAGGCCCCCGAGTGGGGCGCGGGCAGCGGGAAATGAACCGAGACCAGTATCTCGCACTTGCTGAGGACGGTTTTCTCTGGAGCAGTGCAGAACGCTTCCGCCGGCACAGTACGTGTGCCCTGTGGGCCGGCAACCGTGCAGGTAGCACGCAGTGCGATCATGGCCGGGATGGAATCGCCACTGGGGGCCGCATTGCACAGGTTGCCACCCAGCGTGGCGCGCGCCTGAATCGCCGTACCGCCGATGAGGGATGCCGCATCCACCAACCCTGGATACACACTCCACACGTCGGCGTGCTCACAAAGACGCGCGCAGGAGACCGCGGCACCAACCGTCAGCCCTGCGGCAGGATCGAACGAGAGGCGATTGAGCTCAGGAATCCGCTTGACGTCAACGAGCAGCTCCGCCTCGCAGACGCCACGGCGCAGTTGCACCAGGAGATCCGTTCCTCCAGCGAGTGGGCGGGCGTTCCTGCTTGTGTCGGCCAGCAGGGCAATCGCCTCGCCGATCGAAGTGGGGGCCTGATATGCAAACGGTTTCATAAGTGATCCTCCTCTACAAATGCAAGTATACACTCACCGGCGAGAGGGGGCAAATGCCTGCGTTGCCTCCAACCAAATCCCAACGGTTTCCAACCGAGCTCAACCGCAGTCCCAACCAAAGCCGTAGGTTGGGGACTGCTCTTTGTGCTAGAATACTCACACACGAGGCAGGAGGATGGAAGCATGAGCCAGGACCTGGTGGGCCGCTTGATGACCGATATGAGCCCAGAACTGCTGGAATTTGTCCGGACCAAGGTCAATTCGTTCGCCAAGTGGGACCTCATTCGCTTCTTCCACGAGAACCCTCACGTCACCGACACGGCCGAGCACATCGCCCGGTATACCCGGCGGGATGAGGAGACGATGCGGGCGGAGCTGTCCGAATTGGCCGCCCAGGGAGTACTCATCGAAACTCAAATGCTGGACCAACTGGAGGAAATGACCTTCTACTCGCTGTCATACAACAGAAGAGTCAGAGACCAGATCCGCCGTTTCGCCGAAGCCTCCAACGACCGGCAGTTCCGGGCCAAGGTAATCTATCACGTGATCCGAAGCATGTGGTAAGAGGTTGTCGTGTAGGAAAGACACCGTACAAGCAAGTGTGTAGGCGCTGAGCGCGACTCGCGCAGAACCACCCCCGGTAACCCCGCCCAATACCGGGGGTGGTTCGCTATAGTTTGCCCAACAGGCGCCGAGGGCGGCATTGACTTTCGCGCAGGTTTCCACTATACTGAATTCGCACCAGCCGACGAGGAGACGACCATGGACGAACCCGGAACCGGAAAACAAGTAAGTGCGACGAATGGCTTCTCACACACAATCGCGGACCTGAGACCAGGAGACCATCTCTGCTGCATATACGAGACTGAGGAAGAGCACCGCTCAATCGTCACACTCTTTTTGCGCACGGGATTGGAGCGGGGTGAGAAAGCGATCTACATCGTGGATGCCCACACCTCCGAAACCATCCTGGGATACCTGCGGAACGACGGGCTGGACGTGGACCCCTACCTGGCTGGCGGGCAGCTCGTGCTCCTGACTCGCCACGAAACTTATATGCGGGAAGGCGTCTTTGACCCGCAGGGCATGATCGCCCTGCTGCGGCACGAGACACAGCAGGCCCTGGCGGAGGGCTACCCGGCTCTCCGCGTCACCGGCGAGATGACCTGGGCGCTACGGGGGCTGGCTGGTTCCGAGCGGTTGATCGAGTACGAGGCCGAGCTGAACGAGTTCTTTCCTGGCAGCAGAAGCCTGGCAATCTGCCAGTACGACCGGAGACAGTTCGACCCAGGCGTCCTTTTGAACGTGCTGCGCACGCATCCGATTGCTGTGGTCGGCACGGAAATCTACGACAATTTCTATTATATCCCTCCGGGTGAGTTGCTGGGTGGTGACCTCCCGGCGGCGGAACTGCGCTATTGGCTGCAAAACCTGGCCAGGTACAAGCAGATGGAACAGACATTGTGGGAGAGCGAAAAGAAATATCGCCAACTGGTTGAAACGCTGCGCGAAGGTGTGTGGGTCATTGACCAGGATGCCTACACGACCTACGTCAACCCCAGCATGGCAGCCATGTTGGGGTACACCCCGGATGAAATGCTGGGCCGACATCTGTTCTCATTTATGGATGAAGGCGGTGTAAAAGCTGCCAAAGACAACCTGGAGCGCCGCCGGCAGGGTATCACAGAACAGCACGACTTTGAGTTCCTGCGAAAAGATGGCACGCGCGTCTACACGAGCCTGGAAACGTCTCCCATTACCGACGATGACGGGAACTATGTGGGAGCGATTGCAGGTATACAGGATATCACCGAGCGCAGGCGGACACAGGTAGCACTGCGCCGGTATGCGGAGCGCCTGGAGACTTTGCACGAGATTGACCGGGCCATCCTGGATGCCCGTTCGGTGGAGGGAATCGCCGAGGTTTCGCTGTACCACATCCAGCGAGTGGTGCCATGCGTGCGAGCCAGCGTCGCAGTGTTCGACGCTGCGGCAGGCGAGGCGTTGCTGTTGGCTGCACGCGCCGATGGCGAGACTCGCTTGGAGAAAGGCTGGCACGGACCGCTGGAGTGGGTCTGGTTCATCGAAGACCTGCGCCAGGGCCACGTGTACACAGTAGAAGATATCCAGGCACAACCGCCAGCGTCACCCCTGATGGAGGCGCTCCAGGCTGAGGGAGTGCGCGCCTACGTCAACGTGCCGCTGATGGCCCACGGGGAACTGATCGGTTCACTCAACCTGGGTGTAGAACATGCTGGCAGGTTGACCTCTGAGCAGGCAGACATCGTCCGTGAGGTGGCCACTCAATTAGCGATTGCCATCCAACAGGCTCACCTGCACGAACAGGTGCAACGGTACACCGAAGAACTGGAGCAGCGTGTAGCCGAACGCACTGCCGCATTGCAGGCCAGCCAGGCGCGCTTCCGGGCCATCTTCGAGGAGGCTGGCATCGGCATAGTACTCGTGAACGAAGAAGGGCGGCTGGAAGAAAGCAATCCGGCGCTACAAGAAATGCTGGGGTGCGACGCTGAGGAGCTGCGTGGCAAGGTTTTCACTGCTTTCATCCATCCAGACAATGCCACAGCCGACATGGATCAATATAGGGAGCTCATGGCGGGGGAGCACGACCAGTACAAGGCGGAAAGGCGCTATTTTCGGAAGAATGGTCAATTGCGGTGGGCCAATCTGACGGTCACGCCTGTGCGCAACGCGGGAGACAAGCCACGCTTCGCTATCGGCATGGTGGAGGAGATCACCGAGCAGAAACAGGCCCAGGCTGTGCTGATCCAGACCGAGAAGCTGGCCATTGCTGGCAAACTGGCCGCTTCACTGGCCCACGAGATCAACAATCCCTTGCAGTCGGTCATCGGCTGCCTGGGTCTGGCCGAGGAGACGCTGGTCGAAGGGGGGGACGTGAGCCGGTACCTGCAGGTGGCCCGCGAGGAGCTGCGACGGGCAGCCCGCATCGTCGCCCAGTTGCGCGACCTGCACCAGCGGTCGAGGCCAGAGGAGAGAGAGCCCACCGACGTGAATGGGCTATTGGAGCAGGTGCTGGTAGTGAGCAGGAAGCAGTGCGAAAACTATGGGGTAGAGGTGGCCTGGAGTGCCGCAGCAGGGCTACCTCCGCTGTCGTTGGTACCTGACCAGGTGCGACAGGTATTCCTGAACCTGGTACTCAACGCGCTAGATGCCATGCCCAGGGGTGGCCGGTTGCAGGTGAGCACAACTCACACCAGCCAGCCGGCCGGGGTACGTATTGTGTTCACCGACAACGGGGGGGGCGTCGCCTCCGACGCTTTGCCGTACATTTTCGACCCCTTCTACAGCACCAAGCCCGAGGGGTTAGGATTGGGGTTGTTCATCAGCCAGGACATCGTTGAGCAGCACGGGGGCCACATGGAGGTGGACAGCCAGATAGGGGTGGGGACCACGTTCACGGTGTGGCTGCCGGCGTGAGGTGGGAGGGTGATAGATGACAGAACAGGTGCGCACGCTGGTGGTGGACGACGAAGAGGGCGTGCGCTTCTTCCTTGAGGAAGCCTTGCGACGGGCCGGCCACGCCGTGATGACGGCTTCCAGCGGTGAGGAAGCGCTGGATCGGCTACGGGAGAACCGTTTTGCGTTAGTGATGCTGGACTTGAGGCTGGGCGGCCGGGTGGACGGCCTGCGGGTACTGGAGGCGGTAAAGTGGCGCTGGCCGGAGACGGTGGTCATCATCCTGACCGCCCACGGCTCGCTGGAGTCGGCCATGGCCGCCATTCGCGAAGGGGTGGACGGCTATCTGCTCAAGCCAGTGGAGCCGGACGAGGTGCGGCGAGCGGTGCAGGAGGCGTTGGACAGACGGCACAGGCTGGCCCAATCTAAAGAGGCAGGCGAGGATTACCCCTTGCAACGGGGGCCCTTTTCTATTGATTTAAAGAGGCACGTGGTGACGCTGGACGACCAGCCACTGGAATTGACGGCCCACGAGTTCACGCTATTGGTCTATCTGATGCAGAACGCCCACCGCGTAGTCTCCCCGCAGGAATTGGTGCGGGTAGTGCGGCAGTACACGTGTGAAGACCCCTACGAAGCGCAGCAGATCATCAAGTGGTACGTCCACCGCCTGCGGCGTAGGGTGGAACCCGACCCCTCGAATCCCCGCTACATTCTGAATGTGAGGGGAGTGGGATATCGGTTTGAGGGGTAGGCTCCAACCAAATCCCAACGTTCTCCAACCAAAACCACCAGCAGTCCCAACCAGACCCATCGGTTCGGGACTGCTTTTTGTATTAACATAGTATTATGGACCGCCGCAAACGCATTCTGGTCGTTGACGACGAGCAGAACGTACTATTCGTCATGCACGATGCGCTGACACGGCTGGGCGACGAGTATGAAATCGTGACCGCCCAGAACGGTCAAGAAGCGCTGGACAAGATCAAGACAGTGTCCTTCGATCTGGTCATCACTGATCTGAGGATGCCCGGTCTGGGCGGTGTGGAGCTTACGGAAGCCATCAAAGCCCTACGTCCCAGTACGGTCGTGATCTGGATAACGGCCTACGGGTGCCACAACGTGAAGGACGAGGCAACACGGCTGGCGGTTTACGCATGCCTGGAGAAGCCGGTGGAAGTTGCCGAAATCTGGCGAGTCGTGCGAGAGGCGCTGGAGAGCACCGGTGGGGAAGAGAGGGAGGAAGGATGATGCATCATCCCATGCGTGTGACTGGTATCATCATCTCACTCACGTTGCTGCTGGCTGTAGCCGTGGGACCAGGCTATGCCCGCCAGGCAAAACCCAGGCAGGGCGAGGCAATTCCTGCTGTCAAGGATCACGCCGAACAAGCAGAGGACACAGCACTCGTCTGTCTGGCGCTCATCGGTGGCACAGCACTGCTGGCGGGGGGAGTGTGGATGGAGAAGCTGCGACGAGGCTGAACTTGCACCGCCGGGCGGAGCGGGGTAGAATAGTGGTACATCTCGCCCCAGCGCGTTGACGGCATTGACTTCCACCTGCGGGAGCTGCGGGTGCACAACGCCGTGGTCAGCAATGGAGTGCTCCCAGGCCACGACGGCGAGAGCCGCATCGAGCACGAAATCCTGCAGCCCCGCGTTCAAATCTACGGCGAGACGGCCATCGTCACGTACACGCTGTTGATCCGCGCGGTGAGCGGCGCGGGCGTCACCCACAAGTCGCACAACGAGACGCGCGTCTTCCACAACTTTGGCACTGCCGACGCGCCCGAGTGGAGACTGGTGCACTGCCACAAGTCGCCGGTGGCCACGGCCGAGAGCATGGCTGTCTTGCGATCTTAGGACTCGTACCTGCACTACCCCGAGCAGGGCACACGTCATCCTGAGCAGAGCGCACGTCACCCCGATCGGAGCGCACGTCACCCCG
>Ga0172365_10003843_pt1 | contig 11133 bp, 23 predicted proteins | sample LakKivSesite48cm_FD_114535 | JGI IMG/M metagenome (GOLD analysis project Ga0172365, IMG submission 114535) | Sediment microbial communities from Lake Kivu, Rwanda - Sediment site 48cm | ecosystem: Environmental > Aquatic > Freshwater > Lake > Sediment | place: Rwanda: Western Province, Lake... | reverse complement strand
GTAGTCGTCTTGCGCTAAGACGATAAGGTCCGCCGTCGAACACTTCAACGCCGCGTTCATCCCAGCGCCAAGGCTGGCAGGACCAATGTGCCACGACAATGGAATGTGCCGTTTCTCGCAGAACTCAACCAGTGCATCACCACACCACGGTCGTGTTGGGTCTACCTCCGACTCCGATGAACACAGAAACCGAATGGCGTGTTGAGACGCAGACAGGTTTTCTTCCAGCGTATCCCATGTGTGCAGCAGATACTCGATGCGCTTCGGGTGGTTTGGCCATGTGACAAGAACCACGTCAATGGTTTTCACGCTATACTCTCCTCTGGCAGAGGTCGTATGAAAGGTAATTTCTGCCGTCGAAATGAAACGACACATCGCTCTCTAGTATACTAAAGAACTTCTGAATATCCAATAGCAGTTTCTCGCGGAAGAATAGGTATTGATTTTCGGGACGCCATGGTACTGCGTTGCGCATCCGAACCAACTCTAAGTCACCGCTACACCACGCCACTAGGACAAGCACAGGAGCAACCCGTGCGTACTCGCTTAGCGCCAAGGAAACGTCTGACTCTGGAATGTGGTCGATGGTGCTGAGGTCTAATATGAGGTCGAACGAGTTGTCAGCAAAAGGAAGTGCGCGAATATCCCCAGAGACGTAATTGATGCCAGGAAGGACGGTCTTGGCTTTGGCTATCGCATCCCTGTCGCATTCCAAAATGGTCACATTACGCGAGGCGAGATTCCCTGCTATTCCACCGCGCACAGGAAGCCCAACGCCCTCATTGCGTGCGTCAATCTTCAAAACGCGGCGACAGCCAAAACGTTCTTCCGCTCGGCGAGACACCATTAGGTAGTATTCCCACGGACTCATAGAATACTCTCTAGTGCTGCGCACAATCCTCTCGTTCTCACGTCCTCAAAGTCTTTACTTCTTCCTCGGTAGCAGCTTCCTGAGCGAAAATGTAGCCACGAGTCGTCAACTATCTCCCATTCCCACGTATCGGGGATGTCAGATATCGAGCGTAAGTCTCGGATTTTGGCTGGGCGGCGGTCCAGCCAACGCACACTTACGTCAGGGTGTTCCCTAAGATACACACCAAACCTTGCGCCGGTGTCAGCGTATCCGTCTGGATATACGTTAATCGGACTCCAAGAGACCGTCTCAATCTCTGAAAGCATTGGAGCGATGGATGTTAAGACTGGGCTTGGATACGACAAGTCATTGAGCGACCATCCACCAGTTCTCTTGAGCCCGCAGATATCTGCCCACGACAAAACATAATCTGCGCGTGGTTTGATTGGAAAGCAGTCGGAGTCAATGATTAAGAATCGTTCCGTGGCGTGTGGATAGTCCTGCCACGCAATATCTAGTGCCGATGCGTGCGAACGTGCGATGTCCGGTCCAGACGTGAAATCTACCTCGCCTCCGGGGCCACGAATGGTTCGGATAGAAAGCCTTTGGCACTCGGAATCAATCTGCTCAAACTGTGGTCCATTGTTTACAACAACGAGTGAACCAATAGATGGGCAGAACTTGCGTAGGCAACGCAACTGCCATTCAATAAAGTCGTGTCGGTTGTAGGCTACCGTGTAAGCAATCATCGACGAAAGATTCGCATTAGTCATTGTTTCCTCATGGTTCCAAGAAGGAAGCATGGATTTTCCATAATTTCCGGCTTGTCTCTCAGGAAGTCACAGCACGCTGACTCCGTTCCAGGCCAGTTGCTCACCGCATAGTCATGAACGCAGACGATTGCGCCAGGGGACAGTCGGTGGTAGATTCTGGTAAATGAATCCCAAATGGATTGGTATAGGTCGCCGTCAAAGAAAGCGAAGGCCACTTGCTGCGGAAAAGCGGATTCTGGAAGCTCACCAAACCATCCCGCGTGAATCAGCGGGGACGGCAATCGGCACTCCTCGAAGCGGCGCTCGACAATATCTTGGCTTGTTCTTACACTTCCAGGCTCACCGTATTCTGGGTGGTCTTTGCGATGGTGTGCTGGCAACCCTTGAAAGCTGTCGTACAAGTGAAGTCGGCGTGTCTGGTCAAGTTCATGTATCATCCGTGCAAAAAACACCGATGTATCGCCTGCGTGACACCCCAACTCAACCACGTCTCCAGGAACGCCGTGTTCTATCACGAACGCTAGTCGCGAAAGCAGGTTTGTCATCATCTCAGGGCTGCTTAGCCCTGGGTTGATTGGATACCACTTCAGGCATTTTTGAATATCCACTATCGCCTTCCTTTCAGGGTGTCCCAAAGTCGTGCCGCCTCATTGGCGAACCCGCCTCCGCCATGGCACACCAATGGATTCGTGTTTGTGTCTTTGTTGAACAACTTCCCGTCCTTCACAAAGACAGAGAGAGAAATGTGCGGCCTAGCTTTTCCGTCATCGTAGATGCACACGAACAACTTGCACCAATAATCAATTGTTGCTGTGTCGGCATGTCTTGCAACCCAGTCATCAAACGCAGCTTGGTCGCACAAAGCCCAAGCAGGCCAGTAGTCTTCCGCTGTGAACATATCCAAGAGAGCCTGCGCATATCCAGCCCACCCGCCACCGCAAGCGTACTTCCAGCGAGTAGGTGCCTCCCTTGGTGGGATGTAGTTTTTTGTTTCAGGTGGCCACAGATTGCACTCCGGTGAAATAATCACGGGAGAATTGATTTCACGGAACGCCGCCTCAAACTGGTCTGGTGTTCCAGCTACAAATGAGTCCCATGCGTCTGTCAGTAACACAGGTTCGTCTGCGGGAAGTTTTTTCAGGTACTCAACGACAATCTGCTGGCGAATACGACCTGTCCATTCGTGTGGATGCCCAATCGGGCAGATATTCTCCATCGGAACGCCGTATCGCTGGCACGACTGTCGCAACAGTCGCGGTTGGCGACGAATACTCAAACCTGAGTCGTCGTCCATACTGCGATTGGATAGCGTAATGAATTTCACAGCGTCCCTTTCGTTGCTTGAATCATGGCGTCCACTCCGTCCGAGAATGACACTTCCGGTTTCCAACCCAAAAGATTCATTCGCCGAACGTCGGGATGCAGTCCGTCAATTTCAATGTCGCGCCTTGGTCGGTCTCCAAAACGCAATACTGCTGATGGATTGATTTTGTCTCGCACTATCTTGGCGGCGGTCTGTGTGCTAATCGGTTCGCCATAGGCGATGTCAAAAATACCTGTAGCCGAATGAATTGTCTCCAACAAGACAATCGCTCTTGCTGCGTCATCCACATACAGAAAGTCCCATGGGATGTCTTGGTCCGTGAGTGCAGGATTGTGGCCCGCTTGTAGTTCGCGAATTAGATACGGCAGATAGCTATTAACAACCGCGCCAGGACCGTAGACAGAGTAAAGTCTAGCCCACGCGAACGACACACCGCCTGTTTTGCACATACACTCTGCGGTCAGACGGGAGTGCGTCTTGTATCTGGCGTATGCGGTTCCAGGTTGGCTAGTCTCGGCTTGGCTTCCGGTCGCAACCCACCGCGTGCAGGTTCGTTTAGTAGCCGCCAGCAATTGACACGTTAAAGTCCACCCCTTACGTTGAACGTCCTCAGCGTACCGACCGTCTCCGTAGACACCGGGCCATGCAAGATGGATAACCACCTCGGCACCGAACGGCTCAACGTCGGTCATACGTGAACGGTCAAGACACAAGACTGTGTGACCAGCCAACAACGGAAGCACTCGCCGTCCGATGAAACCAGACGCCCCGGTGAGAAGGATTCGCATCACAGCCTCCGCAGCACGGCCAGCATGTTTCTCTTGGACACGAAAACCGTATCGTACTCGCCTGTATCCATGATATCGCTATACAACTTCCACAATCCTGGAATGTGGTTGGTAGGGATCACGTCGTGAAGACAAAGATACCCACCAGGAAGCATCTTTGGTTGCACTGCCTTCCATGAGGTCTGTCTTTCACGGTATCGGCAAGTTCTGCGCAATAGCGAAGCACCGTGCTCGACGCGCCATTCTGGTCGTTCAAATAGTGCATGTCAATCATGTGCATACATCCAGCAAATATTGAAGTCGAAAATCTCGCTGAAATGCTTCAACAATTCAGCCCGCACGTCTTCCGCCACCTTCATCCCGTCGCCCCAATCCTTGTAGTTGTGGCACTCAACCCAAATCGAACCGATGCGGTCTACAACGGACGTGAATCCTTCTCCCCGGAGAACGTCAATCTCAGCGCCTTCAATATCCATCTTCACGAAGTCGGCATACTCAATGTCGTACTTGTCGAACAAGGTGGCGAGCGTTGTGCATTTCACCGTGTCTTTGTGCGGGTTGTCTGCGTGATACGAAATCCTGTCCATGGTGTGATTTGATTTGTCAACCATAAACGGAATCTCGCCATCCTCGGTCCAGATTGCTGCGCGAACTGTTTCGATGTACGCGCCTGCCGGGGCTTGCTCACATACTTTGACTAGGTTTTGGTAGTGCCGAAGGGACGGCTCGACGGCAATTACTCGGGACGCCAGCGGAGCAGCACAGCACGTAAACAGCCCAATATTTGCACCAAGGTCAACAACCACATCGCCATCCCGTATCCAGCGAGTGGCACGCTTGGTATTAAAGTCCGCCACAATGATGTCGATGTAATTTCTTGGGTCTTTCTCTAGTGTTAGAATTGGCTCGAAATCGAGAGGAAAAGGTTCTCCATCTGATGTGATTAGGGTGAGCATGTTTATCTCCTCAAGTTGATATAGGTTGGTTGCTTCCTGTGAATTGCCAGTGACAGTGCTTCCACAGACTGTTGCGGAGAGTCCGGCCAGTACCCAGTGATGTTATGCCACAATCGAAGCAATGCTTTGTCGTCCTCGCACCAATGGGTTGGGCCATCGTGTAGGTAGTCGCGGTCTCGTCCAGAGCCAACCAGAATCACTGGCACTTGCTCGCCGTGGATGTAGTTTCGGATTAGCTCTGCCGGACGCCACAACACGAAAGGCGTGATGGAGTAGCATACAGGAATATGCCCTGACAACGCAATACCAACTCCCATTCCAATCATGGCTTGCTCGGCTGCGCCGGTATTCCAGAACCGTTTTGGAAACCGCTTGGCAATCGTGTCGAACATACCGTATCCAATATCCCCAACAAGAACATGGATTCGGTCGTTCTCTGTCATGTGTTGCTCAAGAGCAGCGGAAAACACCCGTCTCATTTCAGCACCACGTAGTGCGAGGCAAGCGTGTCAGGCATAGGTTTGTTTGTGGTAAACCAAACATCGACACCAGGAAAGAACTTCAAGAGTCGTGCGGCAAGCTGGCAACTGCTGATTGCGCGATACGCCCCCCACCCGTTCGCATTAACGTGAACCTCTAGTGGCAAGTCGTGCTCTCGCATGAACGCCAGTGTTTCCCACACAATCCCCTCGGCACACTCCCCGTCCGAAATAATACAGTGCGTCTTGCGGCCTGCCATAGCGTATCCGGCAGCCACAGCTATACCCATCCCAAGGCTACCTGTAGAGCAATAGATATGGTGTTGTGGGTCGTAGCACGGGTGAATCCCGTGGCGTTTTAACAACTCTTCCGCGTCGTGACCAAACACATCTTCGAGGACGCAGTAGAGTGCCAATCCGGCGTGCCCATTCGACAAGATAACTATGGAGTCCGGCTCGGATTCGTAGATTGAGACGAGAATCGGCAGGCACGACAGGCACGATCCTACGTGCGACAGGTGATGGCGACGGCTGATGTCAATAATGCGCTGCGACAGTTCGTCAATCGACTTCATCTTCGCCTCGCTCGCGTTGGCTTCTCGGGCGGTTCTGTAGACGGAATCGCGCCAACGCATTCTAATTCTGGCTTCTGCCAGTAGAAACTGTCAGTGGTGGTTTGTGCTTCGATATCATTCAGCTTCGCGAATACCAGTGCGTTGGTGTGTAGCTTTCCGGCAAACACCCCGCCTGGTTTGACTTTTGGATACCACGCTACGAGTGCCGGGTGCTCGTTGTCGAGATAGATGAAGTCGAACGATTCGTTGCACCAACGTTCAGCAGCTTCGCTCTCAGCCATGTGCCACACGACAAACCGACCTTTGTGCCGGACAATGCGTTCTGCGCAGGCGTTCATGTCGTCTACGTTGGCCGAATCCGCAACGAGCATGAGTCGAGTGCCGTACCACGTCTTCAAAAGCATGTCGGCAAATTCGCCGCGTTTTACCCCGACAATGACGCCAAGATACACAAGCCCAAGTTCGTTGAGCGCGGGTCCGAAGTCGTTTCTGGTGTGGATGTCTCGCATGGCTATTCTGCCTGTGGAAAGAACGAATCGGCGACTTCTGCGGGGCTGGCGTCCCAATTGGTGATGCGGCCGGTCTCGTCAATTTCAAATTCAATGTAATCTCCGTATGAACCAGGGACACAACCCGGCACGTAGTATTCGAGTTTCTTCACCACCTTGTCGCCGTTGAGGAGTGTGTATACGCCTTCATCGCACACTTTCATGGTCACGTCGCACGACGGGTAGTTTTTCGGCCAGTCGTGAATCTTTCCGGTGTCGATGTCGATGGTGACATCCCACACGTCACCTTCGCGATGAGGGAAGTCATACGGCACGTCCTTGTCCTGATACCTGCAAGGAACCCAGCACCGGATGGCTGTGCATTCGATAGTCGTCGGTTGCATGACGGTAATCTTCACGGTTCATCCTCGTTAAACCCAAGCGTATCGTCGATAACGGGTGTCGTTTCGTGGTCCTCGCTGGCGTGCAGCACAGCACGAGCCATCTCGATATAGTGAGCCTCAGTGGCTTTACCGCTGAGAAACAAGTCAATGACAGCGGCGATGAATTTCTTCTCCGAGTCGGTGGTCATTCGTTCTCCCTAAGATGTTGTTTCATTACCTTCTTGAACGCTAACCATTGCTCGCAAGTGATTTGAAAGAACGCACGGCATCCTCGCTCATTGATGTCACAGTCGTAACCTTCGCCGTTATTCCAGCTAGTGATCGACACAAAAGCGTGGTCGTCGCCAATGGTTTTGAAGTGACCAAGGGTCTGTTTGACGGTGTTGCGTTCGGTTTCGATTTTCATGTTGGGTCCGCTTTCACGTTATTGGTCGTAAGCATTTCGTGGAGGTAGCCCATGGCGTTGAACAACAGACCACAGATTGCTTCGTCTGGAGTCACAGGATGTTGGTCGCGTTCGTCGAGAACTACCCCGCCTCGGTGCAGTTTCCACCAAGCGAAGAAATGCCGCCAAGCGCTCTTCATGTAAACATCCTGGCCGATTCCTTTCTGCCAGTTATCAGAATCGCGAAGCGCCCCGTCCGGTTGTTTGCGGTGGTGGTGCATATATTGGCAGAACCGCTCAATCGCTACAGGAGACAGAAACCCTTCTGGGTCCAGCTTTTCGTCTGCGCTGTCGCGTGTGGCACCGGTAGCGAATGTACGCATCTTACTCATGGTTTAATCCTCGGCCATTGCATATAGACAACAGGCTTGCCATCGGCGGTGAACTTGGCTATCTCTACCCCAACGCCATGACTCTCCCTCCAGCCTTTCAACATCAACACGATTGCCCCACACGCCTTATCTATGATCGGGTCGTCAAACCCCAACCAGAAGTCGCAGTCGAGCGGGTCAATGCCGGTCTGCGCTGCGATTTCGTGGGTGCAGACGATAGGCGAAAACACACGGATATGGTGCTTCCATCGGAGCCAGACGGCAGCGCCAGCCGCCATCTCGGTTGCCGCGTCGATTCCCAAGTGGTATTTTGTGTACGGGCTACACAGATACCAGAATCCGTCCGTTTCGCGAAGCCTGGTAGTGTCGATGGTTTCGTTCACTTGGTCTTCTCCTTCAAGCGGAACCCAATCCCCGTGCGTGTTCTCCCCGTAAGCTCTCGAATCACGATTGGTGCTCGCTCAACCCAGCCCTTGTCAATCCCCGTGCTTAGCCACTTTGCCGTGGCGTCGCGAGAGCGGTTAATCTTCTTCGACCAATCGGTGATACTGAGCGCGTCGTCTGCGAGTCGCGGTTTGTTTTTCAGCACACCAAACCAATTGTCGTAGTCCGCCGAGATTACACGCGGTACGCTTTGGCTCTGGTTGCAACGATGCTGTGAATTGCTTCGTGCCGACATACGATTTTCCCCTCCGAACTAATGTCAAACGCCAACAACCCCCAATGAACTGAACCGATGCACCGGCGTGCGCCAAACCGTGTCCCCATGGCTTGCAGCGCGGGGGTGATGACAGCCTCAACACGCTTGCCACCAAGCATCCGGTATTGACCTTCCCAATAATGACAGTGTGACCTTACGAGAAAATCACCTCGCGGTTGCTCGCCAGCGTTCGCCCACAGTTGGTTCCAAAGCACGTCGCGGGCAAGAGACGTTCCGCGACCGTGTGGCACTTGACTGCTTCCGATATGGTGTTTTACATCCCAAACAAATCCGTTCACGTCAATCCACTCATGGTCGCCAATCTTAGCCCCAACATCTCGGGCGATTCTATCCTCCCACTCTTCCTCCGCGCCAACGTGATAATTTGTCCCGCGCGTCATCGCCACATGCTCGGCATTCCAAACTTTGATGCACTCAACAGCCATATCACACTGTTCTTGTCGGTCGCCTGTGATAAGCTCCACACCTCCCGATTTCTCGCCTCGCCCATCAATGCAATCCCCGTTGACAATCAATAAATGGACGGGCTTTAGTTTCTTAACCTCAGCGATATAGAGTTTCCAGCACTCCTCTTGCACTTGCAGAAACTTCTGCCAAACGTGACCAGCTTCGTTTTTGCATTGCCAAGATGGTGGTGTCAGGCCAGCGCGGTGGCCGCAGTGCATATCGGATATGATTACCACACGCTTGGTCTTGCTCTTAGCCATTACGGTTCCTTCCGCAAACAACCCTCTTGGTCCAAGATACGAGCAATGTCAGCGGCCATTTGCTCAACCGACTCTTCCGACAGTGCCCACGCCACAGCATGTAAGATTTCGTGGGCGAGGGTTTCGGTTAGGGCCGTGACATTCTTTCGCAACCGCTGAGCAATCCGAATCTCTTTGTGTGGCTTGTCTGGTGGGTCGCACTCGCCGTCACACGTTCGCATATCGAGGTATCGCAATCTCCAGCGTTTCCCGTTGACGGTGATAATGCGTCCATCCATTACCGCCCCAGCCTCACCCGGTTCTCAAACATCACTTTCGCTGCGCCGTTGATAACACCGTTCGCCATATAGACTTCGATAAAGATACGCCCATCCGACTTCCGCTTCTGCCCAATCATTACGTTCTCTCGAATCTCTCGGTTAATCAGTCGGCAGTAGTTATCGTTCGTCGAGTCCATCTCTGGGGTATGCAGAACGTCTGGCGGTGGAGCGACTACGGCAAGCGGTGGTTTCGGTGGGTCGGGTGTCTTTGGTGGTTCTGGCGGCCTGACAATCGGTAGAATATCCTGTTGTTTCTCATACTTCTTGGACATTAAGCCTCCTGCACTGAAAAAGCCAAACCCAGCCATGCTGCGTCTAGGCAATCCTTTGCCTGCCGCAAATCATCGTTCCATGGCGCGTCTTCGATGGCTTGTTCGATAAGTTCGCGGGCATCTTGAAACTGCTGGATGGCACTTCGATTTGCGAACTTAACTAGGTATGTTTCTTTCACTTGCGTCATTGCATCGCCTCCCGTTGTTCTTGCGAGTAGGACAGTTCTCCGCTGTTGTCACCTGTCATTGAACATGCACGCAGGCGGCATACGCTCTGGCTTACTGCGCCGTAGGCTTCGTCCGACATAGACTTGTTGTAGCACGCGGATGAACCACGCAGGATTCCCATGCCAGCGGCTTGGTCGAACGCCTTCTCGTCGGCACCCAAGAACGTGAACTTCCAGTTGTAGACGCTCCGCTGTCGTTCAATCATCTCCTTGATTTGGTCTTTGGTGAACTCGTGGCTGGCGTTTTCATGCCCGTCCGTGACGATAACGAAGATAACACAGCCCGGTCGGGCACGTTCTGGAATTGCCTCCAGTCGAGCACCGACTTCGTTAATAGCTCTACCCACGGCGTCCAATAGCGCGGTCATGCCACGCGGTCGCAACTTGTACTTCGGGATGTCGTGGATACAGACGCCGTTGTGGATAAATTTGTACTCGGTGTCGAATTGAACCAACGTCAGGTTGGCAAATCCAGGTTGCTTGCGCTGGTCGGCAATGAAGGCGTTGATGCCGTTCTCGGCTTCCATGCGGCCCGACTCCATCGAGCCGCTGCGGTCAACCACAAGTGTGATGTCGGTTAGGTCGTTTCGCATGTCGCTCTCCTTAATTGGGATTTGTAAAATCTCTGTTTACACGCTCGTACATCCCATCTGGAGGTTTAGGTGGCGTAAACGGCACAAGCCGCAACAACCCATCTCCACCAACAAGAACCAGCCCAATCTTGAACTGTTCGCCAATGGGCGGTGCTTCGCACCAATCCGGCAGCCCTGCACCCTCCAGTCGGATGTTCGTGGTGTCGCGGTCGAACATCTCGATTTTAGCGGTAACAATGACGCCAGTGGGCAGCTTGGAGACTACGACTTGCAGCATGTCGTTGGCGACGGAGACTAGGCAGACGCGACGTGTCACGCGACATCCTCCTTTGGTTCTTCTTCCTCTTCTGGTGGTGCTTCCGGGAATCCAATCCGCATCGTCTGTGCGGCACGCCCAAACATCTCAATCTCGCATGGTGAAATCCAACATACCACGCGAGTTGATTCTTGCCAGTACGCAACCTGATACCGAATGTTCATGTCGCCAGAGATTAGCGTGGCGATAATGGTGGCGGTAAATTTGTCTGGAGAGATTGCGACTTCGGCACCGGGCAATAGAAATTGAAGCTCGTTTGATTCCAACAGATGTCTCCTCACTGTTCAGGCGAGCACTACAGCAGAACGGCTATGCCGGTCAAGAGCGGTTTTAGGTCTGCTTTGACAGGAACAACGCCAAGCCCATCTGCCCAATCTGAACCAACTTCTCCTCGATGGCGTTCACATGCGCATCCTCGTCCTCAAGGATGTCCTCCAATAGCTCTCGGGTTGCCGCGTCGTTCTCTGTATTGCAGAGCGCAATCGCCGAATTGTAGGCAGAGATAGCCGTAATCTCCGCCGCCCTGTCGGCCGCCAGCATCGGTCAGCAGCATGTCTAGC
>Ga0172365_10003842_pt1 | contig 11134 bp, 21 predicted proteins | sample LakKivSesite48cm_FD_114535 | JGI IMG/M metagenome (GOLD analysis project Ga0172365, IMG submission 114535) | Sediment microbial communities from Lake Kivu, Rwanda - Sediment site 48cm | ecosystem: Environmental > Aquatic > Freshwater > Lake > Sediment | place: Rwanda: Western Province, Lake... | reverse complement strand
GATGTCATCAAAGATATCCGGAGGAATCTCCAGCGATTTTCCCTCCTCTGCCTGCACTGGTTCTGCTGCTCCTGTGAGTAAAGCCCGCGCTTTCGCTGTGAGCCTGTAGCCATGGTAGGAGTTGGACTCATAGTCATCCTTGATAAGTCCATCTATGCGGAGCTTATTGAGGGTACCCGGCCAGATGTCAACATCCTGGCATCGCCAGCCCGCTTTAGCCGCGAAGCTCTCCGGGTCAACAGTGTCCTCAAACCGGGCTATCTGCTTGATCAGGTCAATGGAACGCTCGCTCATGGCTCTCACCTCCTTCAGTTGCCCTTTCCTCCTGGCGACACGATGCGCACATCGGTAGGTACTATACAGATGAAACACACCTGACAAAAGCCATCCTTATTCAACTTTCTGCCGCATATTGGACACTTCCTCTTGCGTAATGCCTTATCATTTCTCATAACACTTATGTGCCTATGTTCTGTTGTTGCTGGCATTCGCTCTCACCTCCTAAATTTCAATGGCCAGCGTGATTGCATAGCGGGGACATGCCTCCACACAAACCCCACAGGCAGTGCACAGAGTAAGGTGAACTGGAACTATGACCCAGTTCGCGGCCTTCTTGCCTGGACTCCTAGGTTTTCGAGGATAAATCATAAACACGGACTCCGGGCATACTTCAAGGCACCTGCGGCATTCCCGTGGTACTTTACACTTATGTTCATCTATTGTTATACGCACCACAGTCACCACTCCTTGGATAACAGTGGAATAGCATTCCTGTCCAGCAAGCTGATAGCGTCGTTGGGACACGCTGCCCGGCAGACGCCACACCCATAGCATTGTAACTGGTTAATCTGGCACTTCTGCAGAGACGCTGAGTAGCCGATAGCACCAAAGTTACATAACTTCATACACTCACGGCATCCGATGCAGCGATCCCAGTCAATTCTGGCTGCATACTCCCCCTTGAAGAATAGCGTCAGACCTCCACGCAACCGCCATTTAAGAGGCAGGCAATCCTTGTTGGTACAATTACAGATGACGCCAATAAAAGGGGTGATGAAAGTCCATACACTATGGACCAGGCCATCACGGTCATGCTCTTGAAAGGCTTTCTTCGCCTCCTCCTTGGTCAGTAACTCGAGGTCTGATGAGAAATCTGGATACAGGTTGAGAAAGGTACGTAATAATGGGGTAGATGTGGTTACCCCAAAGCAATACCTGGCATCGTAACGACCCCACAGAGCGCTCCTGCATATACAGGGCAACCTCACTATACTACTGGTCATATTGAGGATTTGCTCTATCTCTTCCAGGGGCACTATCTGGCCATAGTGCTGTCGCTTAAACTCCTCAGTGCGTCTAGCGATAAACTTGGATTTCGCAGAAGGGTCAGTGATGATGAGCCTGTCCAACTCACTTGACCAATCAGTTGCCCATCTCTCTATATTGTTAGCGAAGTCGAAGAGATAGTGTATTCTCTTGATGTTCAATAGCTCTTTGTTATAGTTCTTTGCTTGAAGATACCACTTCTTCCCCTCACCATGCTGAATGCAGAACTCGCACATTTTAGCACCTCATCTTAGCTTGACTCGGCCTATTTATTCCAAAGCGGTGGACTAATACTTTAACTAGAGTTTGCATGGATTTCAAGCTTGTCTCCCTTGCCTTCTGCTGCGCCTTCGAAATAAGCTCTTCATATATATCCTGAACCCCGTCGAACCTGGTAGCGTGATCGCACTTTTCCCTTTTCCAGCAATCAGGACACTCTGACGTGAGGTAGATGAATAACATTCGCATTCGTTCCCCCATCTCGCCTGTAGGCAGATCCTGGGGTGCGGGAGGCTCGATCCCCGCGAGCAGCTTGGCCTGCTTGATTATCTGCAGGCCCTCAGCATACTCTGCTTTAGCCTTAACCGCCGGACATTTAAGCGCGAGGGCGGTCAGGTCGCGGTGACTCATAATGTTTAGATAAGCCTTGTTGATCCTTTGAAATAACGCTTTGGTATCTTCTTGGGGATTGAGATCAGGGTGATATTTTCGTGCCAGCTTGAGGTAAGCTCTCTTCACCTCCCGAAGAGATGTCTTGGGAGTAACACCGAGTACCTCGAAGTCGTTAGCCCCCGGACTAGGGCGCCACGGAGGTGGTAAAAGCAGCGGCCCGGATGACATCATGTTATTAATCCAAGCCCCTTTCCTTCTTAATTATGTCGTAGGATGCTGTTACTATCTGGAGTAGGAAGGATGTTGCTTCGGTGCCGCTGGTATCAGGATGTAATTTATGCAACAGCTCCCGGTACCGTTTCTTCACTTCTTCATCACTGGCGTGTCTGTCCAGGCCTAGAATTTTGTAAGGGTCAAAACCTTGAACCTGACTGAAACGTCCTGCGGCCTGTGATAAGTCAATTCCCATGGACCGAATAAACTCCATGAGGTTAGTAGGATCGTAACTGCCCATAATGTCTTCAACCCACGTCTTCGTTTCTTCCTGAATAACCTCAAGAAACCGCCGCGACATCCTCATGAATGGGCTCTCGCTCACAACATCACCCCCATCCTGTTCTATGCTCCTAATCTAGTCTTTTTCCCTTTCCTACGCCAATTGTACCGCCCAGGCCCTGGTAACATCAAGAAGTCGACATCTCGGTTACTGGGGAATACCTGAACAGCTCTACAGTATTTGCAGACACCGATGTTTTTACCATCGATGACCCAATAATGGGTACATCCAACTTCTGGCTTCTTCTCTGCCACAGTTAAACTTCTATTCACAAGTATACCTCAATTCTCGCTCGTGCCCGGGGGCAAATCAGGCCAGTAAATCTCGGGGTCTTGTAGACTCCCTATGGGAACCCTAAAATATTCAGTGCCCTGGGGACCTTCTTTGCCTCCCATGGCGTATTTGATCGGCCTCTTCTCCTTGAGACATCTATCGCAGACCACGGCGGTGTCCTTTAGCACTTAGATACTTGCGAACGAATTGAAGTGGCATCTTTCCCATTCAAAACTTCCGATTAGTATTAAAATCAGCAACTACGTTCATACCTGAAAATAAGTATGAGCACTCCCTGCGAAAACGATTACTCCACCCTGGGGTATGTTCAAAGCATTTGCAACGTAATCACCTAAAGCCTGAAATAAATGCACATCGTATGGCATTCCCAGATTGAGATCCCATGAACGCATATAGGCAATCGTTATGACAAAAGGCCGGTAATTAAAGCCATCTCCTCTAACAAAGAATTGGATTTCCATTATGCAAGGCGGTATTTCATCGTCTGGCCTTGATAATGTAATCTTCGCTCTGCGGGAGTATTTATCCTTTTTAAGAATTTCAACGCAACCTTCGAGTTGATTGCCCATACGGGGCCCATAGTCGCAAGGAACATCGTTGAAAAGTGGGTGTTTTGCATTGGGAGCTACACGTTTAATCTCATCAAGGTCAAAACGTCTCTCGAGCACTTGTTTAGTGATTACCTCGGCTAAGGACTTATTAAAACCTTTACGCTTGGGAATGGACTGGGGCTTGAACGTTCTGACGACGCCGATATCTTCTTCGGTTCGCAGTCCCCTGGGCGCAACTGTGAAGTGCCTATACATGCTTCACCTCTTCCTTTCGTGTTGAAGCGGCGGGGAGGGTTCGAACCTCCCGCTCCCGGGTGGAATTCCCGGGCGTATCCCGGTGATACCTCCGCCGCAATTTAGAATTTCTCTGATATTTGCTCCTTAATCTTGCGGTCTTCATATCAGCAACGCTTGAACCCAGGATACAGTCGGCTTCGGGACACTCAAAGCAGGATAGATGACGATGGCAGCCGTTCAGGATCGGCTTAGGTTCCGGCATTTTGTACCTCCCTTACACTCTCTCTGAAGGAAATAACTCGAGCTGGGGGCTATCCTCTTCTTCTGCAGATTTCTTGGGTTCCTTTTTGTGTTTGCCCAGCTTGCTAAATTCTTTAGCCCCTACATAGTGTTTCTCATCACCTTCCCTGGTGCGTACAATAGCCCCGGCTCCTGAGGTAGTGAAAAGCGAGCGTTTCAGTGCATCAAATGTTCCCATTCCGCCATCGGAAAGAATCCGACAAAGGCAGTCTACAACAGGCAGACCCTCCGGAGTGACCATGGAGAGTATGCCTGGTACATTTTCCATGATGCAGGTCTTGGGTTTCATTTCTACTACTAGCCGGCAGAATTCAATCACCAGGCTATTCCGGGGATCCATAACATTGCGCTTTCCCGCGCTGGTAAAACCTTGGCAGGGAGGTCCGCCCATAACACAGTCAACCTCGCCAGGCTGCATCCCCAAGTGCTCGAGGATGAATTGACCTGTTACCTTGCGGGCGTCTCCCAAGAAGAAGTATTTGACTATCGGCTTGTCACCATTATGGCTGTGCCATCCGCCTCCCCATTTTCCTTCTTCCATTCCGGCATAGATTCCCTCAAAATATCTTCTAGCCGGCTCATAGTCGATTTTCTCAATGTCAGGTCGTCCTTTCTTCTGGTAATGCAATGCCTTCTTGCAATACTTTTCCCAGCGCTCGCGGTCACATTCTTCAATAAAGACGATCTGGGTTTCCGGGCCTCCCAGGTTGACTAAATAGGTATGAGCGCAAACGCAATCCCATTCCAGAGCTGCGATAACTTCGAAGCCAGCCTCAATAAAGCCCAAAGAGAAGCCGCCGGCGCCGGAAAATAAGTCGATACCGATCGGCACTCTATTAACCTTGGCTGCCAGCTCAACATAACCAGGAACTAATAAACCTGAGGGCCGGGCAACGAATTCTTCCCAGGGGTTGAACCCTCTAACTCCAAAAGTACCTGGGCCGATGCCGCGTTCTATTATCTGACGAAGGTTATCTATCATGATTTAGGTCCCCTATCTGTTGTAAAGCAGGTAGCCGTACTCGGTTTACCGAGGCCTCCAGTACCTCTGGGTTGCCGATGTATACGAAACGTAATATCGGCAGTGCTCAATGCGATACCTTCGACTCTCTGGCTACCTGCTATTATCATTCCCCTCCTATGTATGCTTCGATGGCGTGTACTTCTCGTTGATCGCATCATATATAATCCTCATCACCTGCTCTTTAGTTGGCCGGTACCCGAGCACCTTTTGTATTTCATCCAATTGCTTTTCTTCCACGGGCATAAAATGATCAGTAAATGAAACTTTCTTCATAAAGCAGACATAGCACCAGACAGTGGCATCTTCCCTTTGGATCATGTCTTGCCCGCTGGGGCTTATCCAGGTGAGCTCGCCGCATTCAGAACATGGTAGCTGTTTGCTGCCGGGCACTGCATCTGCATCTTCTTTACGGAATCCGCCAACTATGTTTTTCTTATCGCCTTCCACACCATCCTCCAGATCGAGGAGCTAGGATTTCATCTGGCACATCAAAAAGCCCGGGCTGGCCACGATAGGCTATTGGCTCTGCGTACTCCTTCGCATTGGCAGTGACATGACCATATGGCCCAAAGAACCACGGGCTGTCACTTGCAGTCACCATGCCGACGATATTGAGCTCTCCGATGAGCCCGGTCGGAAAGTCACCAGGTCCCGGTAGCTTCGCGTCGAGCAGGGCTGTATGCGAGGCCAGGAAAAGAAATCCGTCCGCATCCCAGGTCTGCGACGCATGTATGATGATGCGGCCCCTGTAGTTGATCCGCCGGCGCCGGTTTTCGATATTCTTACCGTGAAACATCGCCCATGCCCAGGGGCGGCTAAGACTTAGTGCTTTCATTTGCTATACCCTCATCCTTAATCACAATAGAACCGTCGTTTACCCCTATCCAGCCATGGTTCCATGCGAAGAAGAAACCTGCTGCTTTGTTGGCATCATAAGGGCAAGATTTCATAGACCTTCCCTCCTGCCGAGCCCTAGCACCCTTTAATAACGCGCTCATGTGATTTGGGGATTTCTCGTATCGCTCCAGCAACTCTTTGGGCATCTCAATGCTAAATTTCGATAAGTATGGCATTCTATTCTCCTCCTACAAGCGAATTCTCCATCGTCCAGTCCTCGAGCTCACATACTGGTACCCTGAAAGGCGCCGGGCCATCATTGTCCCGGCAGTAGACGTATAGAATTTCAAGTTTCGCTACGAGACAGCGGTCACACACTATGGCGACTGCCCTCGGCTGCCTCAGCTTGCCATCCAGCCAGATATCAGAAGCGCTGTAGTACTTCGACAGGGCTTTCTTATTGAGCACTACGATATTGATGTACTTGCCGCCATCCCTGATGGTATGAGTAGGATCACAACAGCAGGGACGATTGAAAAGTTCCTCATCGTTGTCCATAGTCTCACCTCATTGCTTAAAAGGGGCGCGGCGCTGCTGCGGAACAGAGAAAAGAAGCGGACACCTCCTTTCAATCACCGCGCCCCAATCAGCTCAGTTTCATTGTCTCCTGAATCGCTCTATTTTCTGACCACCTGAAGTCATCGAAGGGGATGTGCTCGTACCAGCGCAACCGTGAGTAGTAGTGCATAATCTTTAACTTCTTTGTCATCTTTCTTCCTCATCTCCCCAGCCGGGCTGTCCCTCGATACCAGATCGAGGTGCGGTTAGTTGCTTCATATCCAGAATCCAAGGGTCGACCGGCCTGGGCTGCAGGCGCTTTACAGCCGCCTTAGCCATCTCTTCCGTCGTGGGGGTGATGGCGTAGATAGATGAACCTCCGAAAAATTTTGTGAACCCAGCCACGCCATCGACCTCGGGCACGTCGAGGCGGAGAAAAGTGCTGCCGGCGATGAGCTGCTCGCTGGCCAGGCCCGCCAGCGTCTGGCGGCCAAAGAGCTCAAGAATAATCCAGCCTCCTGAATAACCTTTACTAGCTTCCATATTAATGCTCCTTCTCATATTTCAGATATCAACACCGAGTTTTCGCTTGGTTATGATAATATCCTGAAACTTCCTCAGGGCTCTGGCCAAATCAAGAATTGCTGCCAAATTATCCTTTCCCTTCATCCAAAGGGTGGGATCAGCAAAGGGACCGAGTGTATCAGCCATTTCGGCCTTATTGATGAATTCAGCCAGTGGCATCTTAGCTATAACACCGGAAAGAAACAGGATATTTTGTTGGGTTTGAAGGTACTCTTCATTGGTCATGCGCCCCTCCTTAATCTTCCAAATATGGAAGCAATTTCTCTAGGAACTGAATGTAATCTTGTACGTTCTTTTTGCTCCATACGTCTATTAGTGGCGGATTGACAAGACAGCCGTACTTATCTATAACGCACTCGAATTCACCAACTTGAATGTGGGCCTTATCGCTCTTGCGTATTTTCAACTGAATCTCCTTTTCCCGGTCTTGCAGATAGCTTTTCGCCAGTATGCAGGGAAAAGATTGTAATAGTCTCTATAGAGCCGCCTGAATTGCTCGTCCAAAATAATTGATTCGCAGTAGGCCCAGCTCCGCCGGTGATGGTAAAGGCATAGCTATTCTCCTGCGTGCTACTGTGGGTTTCTGTATGCCCAATACTCGATTGCTTGAATGTTCACGACTTCCCCGAACTCAACTCTCTTTAGGCGACTCGCTATCCTAGGCGATATCTGGTCTAAGCCGAGATTGGTAGTCACCACAAGAGGCAACGCATTTTCATATCTAGAATTGACCAACATATCGAGCTTCTCCTGGGCCCACGAAGTAGGACTCTCCATGCCCAGGTCATCGAGTACCAGCAGGTCGACGTTTTCGTAAAAATAAAACTCTTGGTCATAGGACATGTCGGCATCCGGGTGATAGCCATGGCGCAGCTCATCAAGAAGTTTGGGTACCGCAACATAGCGGGCCGGTCTGTCCCTCTCGAGCCACTTCCTGCAGATGCTGATTGCCAAGTGCGATTTACCAGTGTCGACGTCGCCCATGAGTGTGAGCCATTTCAGCTTACCATCAGCTACATCCACAGCAGCCTGGTATGCGTCCTCGAGGCCTGTGCGGACCTTGAAGTTTTCGAAAGTGCGATCATCGGTGCCCTGGGGCAGCCGGCACAGACGCAGGAACCGCTCACGCCTCTCCTGTTCATCTTGCTCTTTCATGCACTGGCATCTCTCCACCCTTTCGAAATCCGGGTGCCCCAGCTCCACATCGAAGCATACCCAGCCACGGTCATGGCAGATCTGACATTTGAATTCATCGGCTCTGGAGACTTTTGTGGAGGCTTGTTTCTCTTTCTGCAGCTGTCGCACTCCGCTTTCCGCCAGCACTTCCCCCAGGCTTTGAAAATTGCCTGGCTGCTTGTTCTCTTGTTTCTGGTTTGAGGAATTCTTCAAGTTTGCCCTCCTGCTTTAGCTTTAGATATGTAGGGAATTGGTCTCCGATCTTCAGTATGACTGTTGGAGGAGTAAGCTTATGCCAAAAAGTGTCAGCTCTCATCCTGGTGTAACAGTCCAAAAGGTCCTCAACTGGTGCCTTGGTAGCTACAAAAATGGATCGAGTCTGTTTAATCAGCTTTGCAAAGTTGAGCAACTTAACATTCTCACGTGAGGCAACCGTGTCAAGAAACACTTTGGCCTCTTGATAGAAGGGTTTGGTCGTCTTCGCTTGCGAAGCGACAATATCTTCCTTTTCCTCTTCCTCTTCCTTTTCCTCTTCCTCTTCCTTTTGGTCGCCACCTATAGCACTACCTGCCGCACTAGCTGTACGAGCAGGTGCTTCAGTAGGTGCTTTACAGGTAGTATCTAGCTGCCCAGATAAATGTTTTGGACTTGGTGGAGGCCAGTTAAGTGTAATAATTTTCCGCCCAGGGCCACAATAACGATAGTGATCTATCCAGTCTTTCATGGCTGGATAGAACGATGGAAGTGCCCACTGCGGATGTTCCCAGTCCCACCAAGTTAAGATCTGAATAACGGGTGGGTTTCCATAGACCGCTATCATATCCTCTTTTAATTCGTCAAGGAGCTTTGGTATGTTTTCTAAGATGATCTCTGGTCTGAAGGGAACATATTCAGTTTTAATGCTTTTGGGGACACCGGATAGTCGCCCTTGGTCATCGGCGCATGCTATCAGGCGCCACCAGAGTACCTCAACTAGAGCGGATTTACTGTTTAAAGATGCCGAAGTAGTGCAGGTAGGATAGATGAGCCGGGGTTTCCAATTAACCTGTCTAGCCATAAATTGCCCCCTTCTTCAAGTTACATCTCTTGCAGAGGGTTTGCAGGTTTTCATCGTTATCTTTGCCACCTTCGATAACAGGACAGATGTGATCAACTTGAAGATCCTCATTGCTCCCACAGATCACGCAACGGAACTTATCACGACGAAAAACCTTAAGCACTAGCCAAGCAGGAATCTGGGGCCTATGCTTGCTCCGTTCCTTACCCATCTTTAATCTTTGGTATCTCTCCCAATCAAATGAGTCATTCAGGTCAAGTTTTTCTCTCATATGTTCTTTGAATTTCTCAGGGTCATTCTGCTGGTAGCATTGAATAAGGATGCCAACATTCTCATCATTCAAATGAATACATCCGGAGAAATCTCTGAGTTGGCACTTTTCTGCAAAAGGAGAGTGTATCACCTCCTGATCCTTCTCATTTAACCAAGACGATAGGGCGCCATCTAACATAACATGACAAACGTGTAGGAACATAGGGAAATCTTGCATTGTCCTTTCTTCTTGACGTCTGCCCAATATAGCTGTATTATCGTGCCGTTCTTGCATACCCACCTCCTCTTTCGAAGATAACCGGTGGGTCGAACTCACCGAGAGGGCTCTGGGCATAACCGTAGCGGGTGCACCCGGGGCCCTGTTTATATCACTCCAATATCCCTTCGCCTAAAACCATTCCTTTGGCATCTGTTTCCTCCCAAGCTATAGTGGCAACCTCGATTTGTCCTGCTCGGCCTTCAACTCCCTCAATTTATCCCGGAATGTTACAATCATGCTGGCGCCAAACTTCTCCGGAGCAGTTTTCCTCTTGAAGTCGGCAGCGGTCACCTCGAGCTTGTAGGCAGTTTGCCACCATTTCTGCACCCTCTTCTCGTCTGGGTTAATCTCCTTGTATGTTTGTATCACCTCGGCCCAGGCCTGTAGCGGGTTTTCGTCAGCTGGGGGCTTTTCCCGGCCCAGAAACTCACTAGCGGGGATTGCCGCGGCTACCTGGGGAGGTTCACCACCCTGGTTATCTTCGCCTATAACCTCATCTGGATAGATATCCTCTGGCGGCTCTTCTGGGGCGGGGAGCTTGAATATCTGATCCGGGGCACGATTAACTAGCTGGAGGAGCTCATAAAACGTGTAAGGGCTCACGAGCTGCAAGATATGTACCGTTTTCTTTTTACCCTCAGGTTGTACCTCCCGGGGCACAAGTTTGAGTGTTAGTGGAATCATTCTTACCCTACCGCAAGCCCTTATCAGTTCCAGAGTGGAGTTAATATTTATAATCGAGTTCCGGCTACTTGTATCTAGTTGATACACTCCGAGTGCACCCGGGACCTCGGGCATCAGGAACTGCAGCGTCATAAGAGGTCGGCACTGTTTATTTTGATACGCCGGGCACTTTTCGGGGTCACATATGACTTCTTTAAGGGTAGTCTGCTCGCTATCCTTGGTCGCGATCTCCCCGGTCTTCAGGTCTACCTGGGCAACAGCCTTTTCTCCATCGCCCCGGCAGACCAACCCTCTGGTAAGCGAATAGCGCTTTAGCCATTGCTGAGGGCTGTCTTCTGTAGGGAAGACAATTTTGAGCTCCGTAGGCTTTGGACCATATATTTGAGCAACTTCCTCGGGAACGACAAAGTAGTCGGTAGCTTCAGGGTAGGGATTGCCGGTTCTCGGGCTCTCTTTCTTGATGCCGAGTCTGATCTTGCCGAGTCGGCTCAGCCTGCGTACTTCTGAAATTCCCTTAATTGGCATCTTGGCCTCCTTCTTCCAGTTTCATTTGTTCCTTGTAAACCGTTTTCTTTTTTTCATACCCGGGTAACTTCTCGAGGTCGATCATGCCATCTGCAAGCGCCGCAATGATGTTTGATAGACCTTTAATTGGACTCATCTCTTAGCCTGCCTCGCAGATATATTATTTCTATCTTGAATAGTATGTCCTGCAGATGAAGGACCTGGTGATGCGTGCTGCCATCCGTTGCTTTTGTTGTCATCGGCGCCACGTCTTGCTGGCATGCCAGGTGCGTCTTAGCCT
>Ga0172365_10003840_pt1 | contig 11139 bp, 6 predicted proteins | sample LakKivSesite48cm_FD_114535 | JGI IMG/M metagenome (GOLD analysis project Ga0172365, IMG submission 114535) | Sediment microbial communities from Lake Kivu, Rwanda - Sediment site 48cm | ecosystem: Environmental > Aquatic > Freshwater > Lake > Sediment | place: Rwanda: Western Province, Lake Kivu... | reverse complement strand
CTTGAGCAGCCAGGAATGGGGCGAGGTTCTGCGCATTCCCCGCGACGTGCCGGCGGAAGACGTCGTCTTCCTGACGCGGCGCCTGGTGCCCCGTGGCCGGGTCGGCCGCATCCGCTACGTCGTGTACGTGGATCCGGCCCAGTACGAGCGCGTGGCCGACTATGAAACCCGCTTTGAGCTGGCGCGCGTGATCGGCCGGATCAACAGCCGCTTGAAGGACGAATGCTTCATCTTGATGGGGCCAGGGCGCTGGGGCACCTCAAACGTCGAGCTGGGGCTACACGTGACGTATGCTGACATCTACAACGCCCGTGCGCTGGTCGAGATCGCGCAATCCCGTCACGACGATGCGCTCGAGGTCTCCTACGGCACGCACTTTTTCCAGGACCTGGTAGAGACGCGCATCTATCCCCTGCCGCTGTATCCCAACGCACCCGACACGGTCTTCAACCGCGCCTTCTTCGACGGGGCGGCCAACGCCTTGGGCGAATTGCTCCCTGCCGATGCGCAATACGCTCCCCTCGTCAAGGTGATAGACGTGCCGCAGGTGACCGGGGGGCGCTACCTGGAGCTGGTGATGGACAGCGAGCAAGACGAGGCGCTGGCGTACCTCAAAATGTAGGACAAGATGCCATCTTGTCCAGTGTTTCGTGTTTCGTGTTTCGTGTAGGAAAGAGGCGGGTGATGAAAATCAGATACTTGTTCCTTTCACTTGTCGTGGGATTGGGCCTGGTGGTGGTTGTGCTGGGGCTGCTGGGTGACGTGGCGGTCCGCGCCGACGCGACTCCTGTCCACTACGTCGCAACCACCGGCACTGACAGCGGTGATTGCACCAACCCCGTCCAACCGTGCCGCACCGTGCAGTACGCTGTAGGCGTGGCCGGCGACGGCGACCTGATCAAAGTGGCTGGAGGCACCTATACCGGCGTCCACCGCTATCCAGCCCCTCTCGGGTACAACGGTCCCGAGGTGATTACGCAGGTCGTCTACATCGGCAAGAGTATCACAGTCCGGGGGGGTTACGCGACGACCAACTGGGAGATGCCCAACCCAGAAGTCAACCCGGCCGTGCTGGATGCCCAGGGACATGGGCGTGTGCTCTGTATCGTCGGCAACGTCAGTTCTACCATTGAGGGGTTGTCCATCACCGGCGGCAACGCGGCCGGGCAGGGTGGCGGGCCTTTGTTGGGAGAGAACGTGGGGGGCGGAGTGTACGTCGCTGCGGACATAGTTACGATCCGCAATGCCCGGGTGTTCGGCAACGCGACTGATGCCTACGGCGGTGGATTGTACCTGGCTGAGCAGGGTGTCTTTGCGCTCGACGGCAACACCATTACGTCCAATACTGCCGACCAGGGCGGTGGGCTGTACCTGGACAAGAGCACCGGTATGCTCAGCGACAACAGAATCGCCTCCAATGCTGCCGTTCGTGGCGGTGGCCTGTTCCTGGCCAGTAGCGGCGCTATGCTCCTTGGGAATATTGTCGTCTCCAACCAGGCCGATTACGGCGGCGGGCTGTTGCTGTGGCTCAGCGACAACGCCGTACTCAATGGGAATACGGTCATCTCCAACACTGCCGACTACGGCGGCGGGCTATACCTGGACAAAAGCGCGACCATATTGGCCAACCACGTCGTCGCTGGCAATCGGGCCAATACCGCCGGCAGCGGGTTGTACGCGCTGGCTGCCTCTCCTCGCCTGCGGCACGCCACCATCGTCCGCAACAGCGGCGGCGATGGCAGTGGGGTCTACGTCACCGACGATGGGGCAGCACACTTTAGCGCCGTGTCTCTCGTCAACACCATCCTGGCGGGCCACGCGGTGGGCATCTGGGTTACAGCCGGCAACACGGCCACGCTGGAGACCACGTTATGGGGTGCCGGTGCGTGGGCCAATGTCACCGACTCGAGCGGCGCCGGGCTGATCGTCACAGGCACGCGCAACTATCGGAATGATCCCGGCTTCGTCGCTCCCGGCGCAGGAAACTATCACATCACGATCGTCTCGGCTGCCCTCGACAAGGGGATGTACGCTGGCGTGAGAGACGACGTAGACGGCGACCCGCGACCGCAGGGCGAGGGCTACGACCTGGGGGCCGATGAAACTGGACTGGCGCTGACCAAGCAGGCCAGCCCGGAGAGGGTGCTACCGGGTACACAACTGCGCTACACGATCCGCGTCACCAACACCAGCGGCGTGACGCTCACCGTGACGCTCACCGACTTTTTGCCGGGGCACGTCACACCTGGCGGTACCTTGACCTGGCCGCCGGTCACTCTCCTGCCCGGCGCTACCCACGCCAAGACAGTCGTCGTCACCGTAGAGGCGGATTACACCGGCGTGCTCACCAACGTGGTCCGGGCCACGACCGACAAGGGGGCCGGCGGCGTCTACGTCGAGACTTCGATGGCTGGCTACCGCCCCGTCTACCTGCCATTGGTGATGCGAAAACGGTGATCACGTTTGTCCCAGTGCATCACGCACCCACCCCCCCGCGCGTGCCAGCCGGCGCCGTGCCTCGTCCGGCTCTACGCCGGCCAGCCCGGCGACGATGGCGGTCTTGGTCTCGCCGTTGCAATGGGCCAGCAGCGCCGTCGCCTCCTCCAGCGAGAAGCCACAGGCCAGCGCGACGATGCGCTGTGCGCGCCGTCGCAGTTTCGCGTTGGTCTGCTGCACGTCCACCATCAAGTTGCTGTAGACCTTGCCCAGCCGGACCATCGTCGCCGTGGACAGCATGTTGAGCACCATTTTCTGTGCCGTCCCGGCCTTCATCCGGCTCGACCCGGCGATTGCTTCCGGCCCTACCACAGGAGCGATGGCCACGTCGGCCAGCCGGGCCAGCGGCGAGTCGGGGTTACAGGTGAGGGCGACCGTCGCCGCGCCGCGCTGCCTGGCCTCGCTCACCGCGCCCAGCACCCAGGGCGTGCTCCCGCTGGCGGCGATGCCGACGACGGCGTCTGCTGCGCCCACGTTCGCTTCCCGCAGGGCCTGCGCGCCGGCCTCGGCGTCGTCCTCGGCTCCCTCGACCGAGCGCCGCAGCGCGACGTCGCCCCCGGCGATGAACGCCTGCACCACGCCCGGTGGCACGCCATACGTGGGCGCCATCTCCGAGGCATCCAGCACACCCAGGCGGCCGCTGGTGCCTGCTCCAAAGTAGAACAGCCGCCCGCCCCGTTGCAGCCGCTCGACGATGATGTCTACCGCCTGCGCAATCTGCGGTAGCTCCCGGCGCACGGCCGGCGCCACCTCAGCATCCTCGTCGTTGATCAGCGTCACAATCTCCAACGACGACAGCTTGTCAATCGCCGCCGTCCGTGGATTCTGTCCCTCTGTGACCATATTGCCATTCGCCATTCGCCATTCATCCAGCCCCATTGTTCATTGTTTCATTGTTCATTGTTCATTGTCTCATTGTCCATTGTCCCATTTTCCAACCACAACGCGACCGGCGCAGGCGCCAGATTATAGCGCGAGGCCATGCTCAATTGGTAAGCCCCCGCCACGGGTATGGCCAGCAGGTCGCCGGGGCGCGGTTCCGGCAGGTGGACGTCGTGCACCAGGACGTCGCCGGACTCGCAGAAACGGCCGACGATGGTCACAGGTGCGCCAGGGGACTCTGCCGCGCGGTTGGCCAGGAACGCCGTGTAGCGCGCGCCGTACAGCGCCGGACGGGGATTGTCGGCCAGCCCACCGTCCACGGCCACGTAGCGCGTGCCGTCAGCGGCGGTCTTGCGCGTGCCCACGCGGTAGAGCGCGACCGCCGCTGGCGCGATGAGCCAGCGGCCCGGCTCGACGATCAGGCGGGGTAAAGCCCAGCCCCGTGCCCGGCATCCTTCGACCACGGCCTGGCTCACCGCCGCGATCCACGCGTCCACCGGCGGGGCCGGATCCTCCGGCGTGTACGGCACGCCCCAGCCTCCCCCCGGGCTGAGTTCGGCCGGCATGAAGCGCTGGTCGGCGGCAAAGTCCAGCATCCGCCGGACGGCCGTCGCATAGGGGGCCGGGTCGAAGACCTGGGAGCCCAGGTGGGTATGCAGCCCGGCGACGTCCAGCCAGCGGCTCGCCCGCGCTCGCGCCAGTGCCTGAGCCGCCGGACTCCCCTGGCCTTCCTGCAAGCCGGGCGCGTCCGGGAGGCTCGTGTGCAGGCCAAACTTGCTGGCGGCGTGGCCGGTTTGGCGGTACGGGTGCGTCTCCACGTCCAGCGCCAGCGTCAGGCGCAGCCATATCGGTACGGGGGAAACCAGGTTTTTCCATAAGCGAAGCGACCGAAGCGGCAAAACCTGGTTTCTTTCCTCGATCAGCGCCTCGAGCCACTCCAGTTCGTCCAGATTGTCCACGACGATGCGTCCCACACCCCAGTCGAGCGCGGCGCAGAGTTCGGCCAGGCTCTTGTTGTTGCCGTGGAGGTGAACGCGGTCCGGGTCGAAGCCGGCCTCGCGGGCGACGGCCATCTCGCCGCCGGAGACGACGTCGAGCCCGAGCCCAGCCGCGTTCAGGCGGCGGGCCAGGGCAGGGGTGAAGAAGGCCTTGGCAGCGTAGGCGACCTGCGCGGGGCCGGGGTAATGGCGGGCCAGCGCGTCCTGTAACTCGGCCAGCCGCTGCCAGAGCGTCGCGCCGTCGTACAGATACAGGGGTGTGCCGTACTCCTCTGCCAACGCGACGGTATCGCAGCCGGCCAGCCACAGGTGGCCGTCCGCATGGATGCGAGCGGTAATAGGAAGCAGGCCCTGGATACTGGAGGTTGGAGATTGGAGATTGGAGATTGGAGATTGGAAGTTGGAGGTTGGAGGTTGGAGATTTGCCGATTTGCAATTTGCTATTTGCGATTTGCTATTCGCCATTCGCCATTCGCCATTCGCCATTCGCGATTTGCTGACGTGACCGAGGATGACGGGGCGGCAGGCGCCGGTGACCTGGGGCAGGTTGCCCGGCCGGCCGTGCCACGTCTCGTGCGCCAGGAGCGCGAAGGCGACGGCCTCTTTGGCTTTGCTGGAATAGCCGGTTTCGTCGTAGTGGCGCACGACAGGAACAGCGTCGCCGAAGGCGCGGGCCAGGTACTCGCGGATCATTCGCGTCAGCGTGGGGTTGTCCGCGCCGCCGCCGCAGAGGAATACCTCGTCGGGTGGGGCGGGAAGCCAGCGGCGATATGCGTCGGCGATGGAGGCGGCGGTGAAGGCGGTGACGGTGGCGGCCAGGTCGGCAGAGGACAGGGCGCGGGCAAGCAAGGCGCGGGCAAGCAAGGCACGGGCAAGTGGGGCACGGGCAAGCGGGGCACGGGCAAGCCGTGCCCCTACCAGGTCGGCGGCGAAGGCAGCCCCGAACGTCTCCCGGCCGGTGGACTTGGGTGGCCCCTGGCGCAGGTAGGGGTGGTCGAGCAGGCGGGCCAGGAACGTCTCGTCCACCTGTCCCTGCGCGGCGAGCTGGCCATCCCGGTCGTAGCGCCAGGCTCCGCCGGTAACGTGCGCGGCGATAGCGTCTATGAGCGCGTTGCCGGGGCCGGTGTCGAAGGCGACGACGCTCTCCGGCCCACCGCCGGCTGGCAGATAGGTGACGTTGGCGATGCCGCCAATGTTCTGGAGCGCGCGCGTGCGCGTGGGGTGGTGCCACATCAGCCAGTCCGGGTAGGGGACGAGTGGCGCTCCCTGCCCGCCGGCCGCCACGTCGGCGCTGCGAAAGTCGGCAACGGTGGGGATGCCGGTGCGGGCGGCGATGACGGCCGCATCGCCGATCTGCAGCGTGAAGGGTAGCCTGGCAGCTTCGGGCAGGCCAGAAAGCCTGCCCCACGGCAGACTCGGCAGGCTGGAAAGCCTGCCCCACGGCAGACTCGGCAGGCTGGAAAGCCTGCCCCACGGCGGACTCGGCAGGCTGGAAAGCCTGCCCCACGGCGGACTCTCTGGACTGCCAGGCGGTGCGTGGTAGACGGTCTGGCCGTGAGAGCCGATGAGCGCGACGTCGGCCGGGGTGAGGCCAGCCTGGGCGATAACAGCCAGCGCGGCCTCGGCGAAGCGGTGGCCCAAGAGGACGTGCGCGTGGCCCAGCGCCAGCAAGGGGGCGTCGGGGCGGCACAGGTCGAGCACAGCCGCACGCGTCGCGTCGTCGTACGGTTGCGTGAGAAAGGCTACCTGGCGCACCCTCACGTCAGGCGGCGCCCCCCCCATCTCCACCACCGCCGCATCCACCCCGTCAGCAGACGTACCAGACATCAGACCGATAACGTACATTCGAGCCCCATCACGTGTTCCGTGTTGCGTGTTGCGTGTTGCGTGTTCCGTGTTACGCATTACGGATTACGAATTACGAATCATGCATTACGACCGCATCGTGCAACCGGGGACGAAAGTCCTGTATGGGCCCCGGGTCGCGCCCATAGTAGACGCGGTTGGTCAATAGCGCCACGACCAGCGCCCGCTCGGGGTCCACCCACAGCGAGGTGCCGGTGAAGCCGGTGTGGCCGAAACTGCGGGGGCCAAACAAACGCCCGGAGCTGGAATAACTCGCCGAGCGCTGTAGCCAGCCCAGCCCGCGCGGGTTTTCGGCATCGCCGGCCTGCACGCATACCATCTCCGCGACCGTCTCCGGCCGCAGGAGGCGCGTCCCATCGTAGATGCCGCCATCCAGGTACAACTGTCCCAGTGCGGCCACTTCCGCTGCCGTAGAGAAGAGGCCGGCGTGCCCGGCCACTCCACCCAGGCTGGCGCTGTTCTCGTCGTGCACTTCGCCGGTGCAGCGCCGCTGCCGCCAGGCACACAATTCCGTCGGCGCGATCTGCGCTGGCGAGAGCCCATTGGCCAGTGGGTTGTACGTCGTCGTCCGCAAGCCTAACGGTTCCAGCACGGCCTGGCGCAGGTAGACTTCCAGCGACGCCCCGGCCAGGCGCGCCACGGCTTCTCCGAGCAGGATGAACCCCAGGTCGCTGTAGACGACGCGCTCCCCCGGCGGATAGGCAAAACCATACTCCCTGTAGATGGCACGAATCCGGCAGGTGCGCAGCGCCGCCGGAACCAGGTGGGGCCATAGCGCCCCTGATCCCTGATCCCCGGTCCCTGATCCCTGGTCTCCTGCTTCCTGCTCCCTGCTCCCTGACTCCCGATACAAACTCCTCCACGCCGCCAGCCCCGACGTATGCGTCAGCAGGTGCCAGAAGGTGACCGTGCTCGCGTCCACCTCCTGCCCGGCGAACTGGGGATCGGGCGGGATGGTCACCCCGGCCAGCGGGTCTTCGGCGGGGCCGATTGGCCGCGTGCCGGCAAACTCCGGCAGCACTTGCGCCACCGGCGTCTCCAACGCAACGCGCCCGGCTTCGACCAGCCGCATGAAGGCGGTCGTGGTGAAGAGCTTGGTAAGCGAGGCCAGGTCGAAGAGGCTATCGGGCCGGGTAGGATAAGAGTGGGCCTCTGGGTCCAGATGCCCGTAGGCCCGCTCGAAGATTGTCCTACCAGCCTGGCGGACGTGCAGGACGGCGGCCGGGAAAACCCGGCCCACGCCGCTCTGCATGCACGTGTCCACACTGGCCAGGCTCGCTGCATCCGATCTGCTGATCTGCTGATTTGCTGACTTGCCGATTTGCCGGTTTGCCGATTTGCCGATTTGCCGATTTGTTGATTTGCTCATGTGCTCAGCGGGCCGTCGTTTCGGAGCGGCGGCGGAATTCATCCATATAGACGACGGTTTTGTCCTCGCGCGCCTCTTCGGCGGCGAAGGCCATCAGGTGGCTCTCCAGCGCCCCGCGGCTTGTGGTGAGCGCACTCGAACCACTTGTGGTGAGCGCCGCTTCGCTTACGGCCGAACCGGCGGCCGTCAGCGCCGTGGAGCGATCGTGCACGGCACGGACGAAGGCCGCCATCAGCCCTGCATCGCCGCCTCCGTGGCCGGTGGCGCCGATGGGGCCGAGCGCAGGCCGGATGATCTCCACTTGGCCCGTCAGGTGATCGTAGATCTGGATTTCCTGCTCGTCCGGGTAGTATTGGCCGAGTAGTGTTGCGCGGGTGCCGTCGTAGCGCATCGTGCGGCCTTCCCGGTGGGAGTGGCCGTGCATCACCAGCACGCCCGAAGCCCCGCTCTCGAACTCCATGGTGATGACCTGGTGGTCCACCACGTCATTGTCGCAGTGGTAGACGCAGCGGCCATAAGGCCCCGTCTCCAACGCTCGCCACCGGGCCTGTGGGCTCGTGTCCTCGGAGATGACGGAGATGGGCCAGCCCCGATAGTCCAACGCTGCATTCAAGCTGGGTATCCGCCGGGCCACGTCTGCCAGCTTCGGGCGATCGAGGACGAGTGCAGCTCCCAGCCGCTCCAATGCCACGGGTGAATGGCGGGCGATGTGCATCAGCGGAACCAGGTCCAGGTACAGGCGCGGCGCGTACCAGGGGCAATCGCCGGCGGCCGGGCAGCCATCGGTGCACCGCTCCGGCGCGTCGGGCGGCGCGTTTTCCGGCCGGTAGTGGGTCAGCGAGCCGACGGAACTCAACCGCTGGCATGGCCCCAGATTCCAGTACAGGACGTCGAGGTCGTGGCAGCACTTGGCCATGATCATCGGGCTCTCGATCTTGCTGTTGCGCCAGTGGCCGCGCACGTAGGAATGGGCCATGTGCCAGTACGTGACGTTCTCCCGGTGCTCGACGGTGATGACCCGGCCCAGGCGGCCTGAGGTGACGATGTCGTGGAGGGTGGAGAAGAAGGCGGTGTAGCGCAGCACGTGGCAGATCTGGAGCAAGCGCCCGGTGCGCTCGGCGGCCTGCACCAGCCGCACGCAGTCGGCGAGTGTGGTGGCCATGGGCTTCTCCAGCAGGACGTCGTAGCCGGCCTCGAGTGCGGCGAGCGCAGGCGCGACGTGTAGCCGATCCAGCGTGCACACGAGCGCGGCGTTGGCAATCTGCCCCTGGGCCAGGAGGTCCTCCCAGGTGCGGAATTGCCGCTCCGGGGAGATGGCGTGAGCCTGGGCGAAGCGAGCACGGCGGACGTCGTGTGGCTCGGCGACGGCGAGGAAGCGAATCTCGTCCGGGTGCGCCAGCGCGTAGGCTCCATAAGCATCAGCGCCCCGGTTGCCCGCGCCAACTAAGACGGCTTCGATGGGTTGAGACATAGGGCTCCTTGTCGAGTTGGAGAAACCAGGTTTTTCGGAAAAAACCTGGTTTCTTAGTCACCGTGAGTGACTTTTTCGGCTGCGGCGCGATAAGCGTCCATGTCCACGATGGTTCCCTCGACGCGCGCCTGCTCGGCGGCGAAGGCCATCAGGTGGCTCTCCAGCGACTCGCGGCTGGTGGTGAGCGCCGCTTCGCTTATGGTCGAACCAGCGGCCGTCGGTGCCGTGCCCGGCTCGCGCAGCGCTTTCACGAAGGCAGCCATCACGCCCTCGTCGCCGCCGCCGTGCCCGCTGGCGCCTCTTGCGGGATCAATCTTCTCCATGCGACCGGTCAGGTGATCGTGAATCTCGATGGAATCGCCCACGCCGTAGGCGAACTTGCCGCGCAGCGTGGCGCGGGCGCCGTCGTAGCGCATGGTGCGGCCCTCTTCGTGGGAGTGGCCGTGCATAAAGAGCACCCCCGTCGCGCCGCTTGCGAACTCCATGTTGACGGTCTGGTGGTCCACCACGTCGTTGTCGCAGTGGTAAACGCAGCGGCCATACGGCCCCGTCTCGAGTGCGCGCCGCCGGGCCTCCAGGCTCGTGTCTTCGGAGATGACGGAGGTGGGCCAGCCGGTGTACTCCTGCAGGTAGAGGCGGGGAGCATACCACGGGCAATCGTCGGCCACCGGGCAGCCGTCGGTGCAGCGCGCCAGGGCGCCGGGCGGCGCATTCTCCGGCCGATAGTGGGTGAGTGAGCCGAAAGAGTTGAGCCGCGTCACCGGTCCCAGGTTCCAGAACAGGACGTCCATGTCGTGGCAACACTTGGCCAGGATCATGGGGCTTTCGATCAGGCTCGTGCGCCAGTTGCCGCGCACGAAGCTGTGCGCCATGTGCCAATAGATCACGTTCTCCCGGTGCTCGACGGTGATGACGTCGCCCAGCCGTCCAGAGGCGATGACGTCGTGCAGCGTGGAGAAAAAGGCCGTGTAACGCAGCACGTGGCAGATCATCAGCAGCCGGCCGTGCTGCTCGGCCGTTTGCACCAGGCGGACGCTCCCGGCCAGCGTGTTGGACATCGGCTTTTCCAGCAACACGTCGTAGCCCAGCTCGAGCGCCGGCAGCGTCGAGTCCAGGTGCATGCGGTCCAGCGTGCAGTTGACGAGCGCCTGGGCGATGTGGCCCTGGGCGTACAGCTCCTCCCAGGTGCGGAACTGTCGCTCCTGCGGGATTGTATGGGCCTCGGCGAAGCGTCGCCGCCGTTCGTCGTGTGGTTCGACGACGGCGATAAAGCGAATTTCGTCGGGATGTTGCAGCGCGTAGGGCCCGTAGGCGTAATAGCCCCGGTTGCCTGCGCCGAGCATGACAGCTTCGATGGGGTGGGACATAGGACTCCTTTACGATGGAGAAACCAGGTTTTTCGGAAAAAACCTGGTTTCTTAGTCCCGGGCCTGCCACAGTGTGCGGTAGTTGCCCGTATCATACGTGCTCAAGGACACATCCACCGCCTGGCCTTTCAGAAGCGCCTGGCGCTGCTCCTCCAGCCAGGCAACCGCAGCCCGGTAGCGGGTGCGCAGGCCGGCATAGTAGCCCAGCGCGACGTGCATCTCGCTGCGCCGGGCGCGGGCCAGCCAGAGCATTTCGAATTCTGCACGCAACTTTTCCAGTTCCGCGTCGAGTGCCTTGAGCGCCAGGATGAACCCATATATGCGATCCGCGTCCAGGTGCGGGTCGCGCAGCCCCTGGCGGATCTCCTGAGACAGTGCAACTTTGCGGGCAGCATAGGCGGTGAGGCGAGCGGCAGAGGCCATCTCGTACAGCGTCACTTCGCGGGGATGGTCAGGGGCCAGATCATCGCACGTATCGGCGGCCGCTTCGGCCAGCCTGCGCATCTGTTTTAGCGTCTCAGCGGGTAATGCGCCCTCGCCTTCTACCGTGGATCCGCTCAACGGTTCGTCGAACAACGCCAGGATGGTGTGGGAGCGGTTTCCGCGATGGACGTTGGGCAGGTCGTTCGTGCGGGCCAGGTGGTGGAGTGCGACCATGATCGCTTCGCAGTCCAGGTCAAAGAAGAGCGG
>Ga0172365_10003836_pt1 | contig 11142 bp, 14 predicted proteins | sample LakKivSesite48cm_FD_114535 | JGI IMG/M metagenome (GOLD analysis project Ga0172365, IMG submission 114535) | Sediment microbial communities from Lake Kivu, Rwanda - Sediment site 48cm | ecosystem: Environmental > Aquatic > Freshwater > Lake > Sediment | place: Rwanda: Western Province, Lake... | reverse complement strand
TTCTTTCTTACTCAGGTAATAAGTCCAAGCCATAGCTGTTAGAGGAAAAGTGAACTTCAATAGTTCCATGCCATTTGTCTGCATATCTTTGTTGCCCAGGAAACTTCCTATTGCGACTATAACAATGTTCATGATAGTTATTCCAGAAGATATTATTGCTAATACAAATGGCTTGTCTTTTTCTTCTATTCTTGTTGATGACATTTAATCACCTCTAGCTAACGATTGTTTGTCAGTTGGAAATCCAAGTCCCATCCAAGCAATAATTGGTGGAAGCATAGCTAATCCCAGTTGAATGAGACGTTTTTTTGTTTCTGTATCCATATTTAAATCACAAAATAAATTAATAACAAAGAACTACTTAAAGATTGTGGTATATCCAAATTTGATAGTATAAAAGAATGAATCCAATTAACAAAATTATTATTCCGAAATATCCGCCTTGCAAACTAAGAATTTCGTGATAACCGCCAACATGATATAAGGCATCAAGATAGTCATGTATAAGAACACCCTAGTCCAAAAAAGAATAACGCTACCGAAATTGGAAACTTTCTGATTTTCAACATAGAGTCAGTCTCTTTCCTACTTTTCTCAGAATTGTTTTTAGATATTTGACTTTCTTAACTATTTCTGAATGAAATATATACATTGCGGTTATACTTATAAACCAGCCGAGAATTATCATCCCCATAAGAGCGTCATACCAAAATCCAGTTGTAAACATACCTTGCGGAAATAAGTGAACGTTAATTGTAAAGTAGTTACTAGCCGCATAAGAATAGAAACCATCTCTAATTAATCCTTGATAAAACTCTATATTTTCTAGTGCTGAACCCCACATTCGACTTACAAACATAATATCCCATTGCCATACACAAAAAACTTGTAGTAACAATCCCATGAAAACAATCAAAAGTGGTATTAAACCTTTAATTATAGTTTTTAAAATTTTCATTTTATCCCTCAGAAGGATTTAAGTAGAAAAATCGCCCACGTCTATGACCTAACCAACAGAAGAAATTGATTATTTTTGCAAGAGTTTTTCCAACTTTACATGGTGATGGTGTAGGCGGATTTGGTTGAGGTGGAATTTCTCCATCTGGAATTATTTCATACATACAAGTGTCTATTTCGCTATCGCCATATTTAATCCAACAATATCCATCTTCACCCCATCCTGTACCCCAGCTGTTACGTAACAACCATGCTTCTTTCTCATCATCATAGCCTACTATTGAGATACAATGTCCACCTAATATAGGATCTAGCCATCCAAGACTATGATATACTCCTGATTGATAATTCATGAATGATTGGTGAACCTCCATCACTCCTACTAAAGGAATGCTATTAAGAGTAATCTTCATTTCTTCTTTGTTTGTAATTGCTCTCCAGGAATCTAACTTCTTGCCTGAAGCCCACCATTCGGTGCACTTCCCCTCCCCACATTTATGTTCTCTCCCATCATATGGACAGCATTCTTCTAAACAAACACCAGAATCTCTAGCATAATTAAGAACAGGATCCATCTCATTCCCGATGGAACAACCTCCTCCACTGCAGAAGAATAAATCTTGCTCGGAGAGGTCAATCAACACTCCTCTGAGGATGTTAAGACATCCTTCCCATGCTCCAATTGTTCCAAAGGCAGTACAACTCCCACAACTCAATTGGTCTCTTATGGGAGTGAGCTTTTTTCGCAGATCACTACTTGCCATTTTTCTTTACTCCTGACGCTATTCTTTTTTGAATATTTGGAGGCAATTTGCTTACACTTGTCTCTCCTAATTGATAATCACTTTTCAATTCAACTACATCTACTGGGACATTCTCAATTTCATCAGGTAGTATATCCTTCTTCTTAAGTTGTGACTTAGTCAACTTCCTAGAGACATAGACAATAATTGCTTTCTTCCCTGTCTTAACACCCTGAGCTATCTCTTCACCTACTTGTATATTCAGAACATTCAAATACTTCTTTAACTTAGAGAAGTTCTTCTCCAATATCTCTTCTATATCTGTCATTATCTTACCTACCAATCTTACCTTTCACGTCTATATAAGCATCTTGGTTGAGTCTCTTTTTGTTCTCAGATTTTCCTCCATTTCTCTTTAGTCTCTTGGAATGTTTATTAGTTACCTTTCCTACCTTATGAAACATCCTTAAGACAAAGGAGGCTTGTGATTCTCTTTCCTCAGGAGTGAAGCCATCCTCTCTGAGGGCATACAGTCTTCCATCCTTCCTACTTAGATAGATAATTGGCTTACCAGGATATTGAATGAGGAAATAAGTTGGTGTTTCCAAGACATAGACATCCCTTGCATTCTGCATCTGATAGATATGCTTGATTTCTTCCACGTCTAGTCCTTCTGTTCTTATCCTATCATAGCTAAAGATCTCAAGGATAGTACCATGATTCTGAACAGGTGTTACTGCATACAGAGTAACCTCTACAATCTTAGAGTAATCAGAAGTGTGACACCTATATTGTCTAGACCTATAGTCTTTATCCATTACTATCCTCCTCACAAGAAGGAATTGACTTATCGTCATGTTCCTTCAGATATTTAGCTATCTCTGCTTGACATTGCAAGCACTTAATATGGAACTTCTTTAGAGTATACCATTTCTTCAACCAAGTGCAAGTTATTAAATCACCTTTCGTTTCAAAGCAACATAATGGAACTTGTTCTTTATTTGCTTCCCAGTGCCTTCTAACAAAGTCAAGTATTATTCCTTGCTCACAGTATTCTCGAATCGTTGTCATTTAATACCCATCTTTTTATTAGCACATTTCTCAGGCATCATATGTTCTATTGACTTCTCTGCCGTCATACCTCTTACTTCTGCCAATAGCAACATCAGTGCGTGTCCTATCACTAAATGTGCTGTTTGTATCTTAGAGGAGCTTGGACCTTCTGGTTTTGCCTCTGACTTTATTATAATATCTGAATACTTACCTAGAGGAGTATCTGCATTCTCTGTAATTGAGATTGTCTTAGCTTTCTTTTCTTTCGCTAATCGTAGGGCCTCGAAAACAAACCCAGTTCCTCCTGAAGCCGAGATGCCAATACAGACATCTCCTTCATTAATAACTAAAGTTCCATACCTAGCTAATCCACGTTCTTCCTCAGCAATACCTTTAGCAAATGAGACCGGAGATGCTTCAGCCAAATCGTTAGTATAAACAACTATCGGAACACCTGTCTCTGTTCCTTGTCCTGCCATCTCTTTAGCGACTTGTGCAGAGGCACCCGCTCCCAATACAATTACCTTCTTTCCTTTCTCTATCTGAGTCTTTAATAGTTCCACTGCTTCTAAAATAGCGTTCTTGCTTGTTAGGAATGAGGAACTCAACCCAGAAATCTCTTCCTTGAATACTCTTTCTATCTTCTCTTCAGGAGTCTTGCAACCAGTAAAGTCTATTGAGAACATGAGTGGCTTCGTAATGTCAATTACTTGTCCAACCGAATCTATAAGTATTCTATCATCCCAGAGATATTCGTCAAATGTCTGTGTCTTTCCTGGCACTGCTTCTCCTAGCACATCTGTTATTCCTACATCTTTACCTAGAAGTTGTCTTATCATGCTTGTCTTACCAGAGTTAAAGATGCCAAGAACAAGTATGCGTTCTCCAGGACCAAACTTCATTGTCATACTCTTCTTAAGGAAGTCTATGCCGTCTCCTGTCTTGCATGATGTAAGGAACCAGATACGATGAGTTCCGGGCAGATCTGTCATCATAATCTCAAACTCCTTCTTTATCTTCTCAATCTGTTCTTCCGTTACTAAGTCTGCTTTGTTACCTACAGCAAAGTAATGAAGATCATAATCTACTATTGCCTTCATGAAGACTTTCAAGGTCTGGAGTTGGGGGTCTTGCAAGTTAACTAGTAGTAATGCTGCTGTTGGATTAACAACTTCGAATGGTGTATTTAGTTTCTTGATGATTCGTTTACTCAATGTTGCATACCTTCCCAGCTTTTTCTAAGAGCTTCTTTGACTGAGTTCTTAGGTTCCCAGTCAAGCATTCTCTTAACTTTCTCAATAGAGATCTCCTCATGAAACACTTGTCCAGGTCTATCAGGTAGAAATGTGAACTTAGGTTCTACTCCTATCACTTCTGCAGCCCAAGTTGCTACTCGAAGAACAGTGGGAGATTCGAAGCCAGCAATATTGAAGACCTGATTATCTTGTACTGCTAAGGACTTAACTGTAGCTTCAATCAAGTCATCTATGAATACCCAGGATCTAGTTTGTTGTCCATTTCCATGTATTGTAAAAGGAACTTTCTTTGAAGCTTGTGTCAGGAAGATATAAGTAGCTAGCGCTGCTCTCATCTCAGGTCCTATTACTGTTGAGTATCGAAGGATTGTATATCTTGGAAGCGTCTTAACAAAGAGTTCACCCATCAATTTAGTTTGACCATAAATCTCAGTTGGATAAGTAGGAGCAGTCTCAGTTGTTGGATGTTCAGTAGTGGCGCCATAAACACAACAAGTTGAAATGTAAGTAAGAGGTATGTGGAACTTCCGACAACATTCAACTATATTCCGAGTACCCTCAACATTCAACATCAAGCACTTGTGATTATTCTCTCGTGCTTCATCTAAGTTAGCCATTGCTGCCAAGTGATAGACATGATTAATTCCTTCCCATATAGGATGAGTTATTATCTCTGGATGAGTAATATCTAAGATGAGATAGTCAATTGGTATATCTGGCTTTGTAATATCAAGTCCCCAGACATGATGACCATCTTTCATAAGTCTCCGACACAAGGATTTCCCAATGAAGCCTGAGCTTCCTGTTACAAGAATCTCCATCTTACTTCCCTTCAAACATATTGTCATACTGCTTTACTATATCTTTCCATGTCCAGCTTTTTAAGGTTTCAGAGAGGTTCCTCTGTCCTACGGCTTTCCTTAATTCAATGTCTTTCTCTAGCAACTTGAGTTTAGCATTCATTTCAGATATTATTTGAGTAGCTGGATTAAGAGGGACTAGCCAATCCTTATCTAGAAAGTATGGTATATCTCCGGCAGGTGTTGAGACTATAGGCAATGCACTTGCTCCTGCTTCCAAGATTGTCTGAGGCATTCCTTCACTCTTGCTTGCTGCAACATAGCAATCTATTGACTTGTAGAATTGAACCATCTCATCTCTTGATCTATCTGGAATAAAAAACTTCTCACCCCACTTAGATTGTATCTTGAGAGGAAAAGCTAAAGCTGTCAAGATCTCAAGTCTTTTCTCTGGTCTACTACTATTACCAGCCCATCCAATCTGGAATCTGTTAGGATTAACAACTAGAGGTTGGAAGATCTCTGTATCCACTCCATTCTGAGTTAAATAAATCTGAGCACTAGGATACACTCGCTTCATATCATTATATATTTCATTAGAGACACAGGCCCATCTAATATCTCCTATCCTTCTAGAAGGATATTGCTGCATTACATCCTTTATATATCCTGTATGGCCAGGACTTCTAATGCCTATACAAATCTGAGGAATCTTTGCCTCAAGTAACCTTCTTGTGTTATGTTGTATGTTATTCCATCCAGTAGCCACATGCATAGCAAAGAGAATATCATAATTGATGTCAAGTGGACTTATTTGATTCCACCTTTTGATTGTGATCTTATGATTGGAATATTTCTGAATTCCTCTAGCAGCAAAGTCAAATGCCCATCCATGTTGATCTATGATTATCAAGACTTGCATTTCTTTCTCCTCTCCGCATTCAATTTCTCTAGCATCTCTAGGAACTCACTTCCAGATATCTGGGTAAGATGCTTCAAATCCTTGGGCAGACACTTCCCTCCAAATGGTTCATTAAACTTAGAAGTGCCATATGAACCTACACGTTTATCAAGAGTGACTGCTTGTGCTACTTTCTTTATATCTATTCCTGACTTGGAACAGAAGTCATAAATCTCATTCCAGAATGTAATATGAGTCGCTAGGAAAGCATTAGTAGTTAACTTGACCACTTCACTAGTAGAAGGAGTTGTCCTGATTACCTTTGGCTTAGTACCTAAGGACTTGAGAATTAATTCCTCTAGCAACTGACCATGAAATGGGCAACATTCACCTATGATAATTCTTGATGGATGCTGCTCCTCCCATATCGCATTATTCTCTCTTGCAAAGCAAGGGAAGTGACAAATGTGCCTATCCATCTCATGCATTAGTCTCTCTATTGTTCCTGGTATAGTTGAAGATCTAATTACTATGAGTCTATCTAGTGGAATCTCATTAATTGCATCTTTCACATGATCCTCTAATGTACAAATAAAGTAAACATCTGCTTCTGTAAGAGGATCCCAAGTAGGATTCTTAAGACCTTTTAATTTAGAAGAGTCAATATCAAACACAGCCTTCTTTCCCTTAAGAAATGCTACTGTTGCCTTACCTACGACTCCATATCCTACTATTGTAATTCTCATCGTTCATACTCCACTATCTTGTCAACTACCTCTCTCAAGGGGAACTTCATCTTCCTAAGAACTTCTGAAGCAACATTCTTGCTTGGTTGTTCAAGGAATCCTTTTGCTAGTCTAACTCCATCTTGTACTGTAGTTGCTTTACTCATCAACTCCATAGTAAGCATATAAGTATCATAGTAGGTAGAGAACGGTCTTGTAGTAATAGTCCAAGTTCCATAGTAAGCAGCTTCAATCTGAATAGTGCCACCTCCTCCTATAAAGAGATCTGAATTAGCTAAGAGACTAGGTAAATCAACTATCTTATGTCCTTGATATCTTGGTAGAGGATAGAGGTGCAAAACCTTATCTTTCCTAAGTTCCTCAATGATGTCATTTGTTATATCTTTAAATCCCTCATAGTATGATGCTTCTGTCTCTGCTGGTCTATATGTGATAAATGGACGATCCATCTGAAGTTTCTTAGTCTTCTTAGGAAGCCAGATCATGGGATCTAAGCAAGGATAGACATAGATCTGTCTTGCACCATAGTGCATGATTGTATCTCTTGGGACACAGAAGGGAATGAAAGTCCATTCACTCAAAGCAATGGTTAACTGACAGACCTTCTTAGACTCGGGCATGTCTATGAAAGTGAATATTGGAATATCTAAACCAAAGGCGACTCGGCTACTGTTAGGCTCAACAAAGTTGATTAATCCTGTGATATCTCTATGACTCATGAACTGATAAAGTTTCTCTTGCCTCTGGATTCCTAAGAGAAGTTTCTCTTCCTTAGTCTTACCAAATCCACCTATAGGAAAGGTAGGTAGCTTGTAATATTGCTGCAGTGCTAGAGCCTCTGGATTATCTCTTGTGATTAAGTCTACGGCAATTCCCCTTCTAATCAATTCTTCATAGATTGGTTTGAAGAAGAGTGTCTGCTTAGGAGTTCCCATATCTATTATGTATCTCTTCATTTAACTCACCTTCAAATTCTTGGCATGAACTACACAAGTAAAGGGACAAGGTTGACAGGTTCTCTTCTTTATTCTCTCCAAGATCTGTTTTACATCTTCAGAAGCAAACATCTCTGAGAGAGTCTTCGTCTTGATATTTCCTAGGCACATTCCTTTAGGATACATCAAGCACGGATAGACATCTCCAAATGGATTCACATCTATACTCCTTAAACCCATCAAGCAATCAAAGTGAATATCCTTCCTTGCCCAGTAGGCCTTCTGCAATTCATACTTCTGTTTATTAAGTGGTCTCCAGTTCTTCCAACCTATCTGATCTACTTGTTTCCAGATAGCTTCTTGTTCTTCTTTACTTGGAAAGATGAATCCATCTGTTGAATGACCAAATCGTCTACTCCATCTACCGAAGTTAAGATAGAATCCTACATTGTTCTTCTGAGCTAAGTTATAAGTCTCTATGATGTAAGGATAGTTCTCCTTATAGACTGTCATCTCAAACTGCATAGGAACTCCTATCTTCTTTAACTTCTCTAGAGTAAGCATTGCCGGTTCCCAAGTATCAATTCCTCTTACTCTCTCATGGATCATCTTAGTTGGTCCTTCCACAGCCAAGTCACATCTAAACTGAGGCAGTTTCTTATGGATATGAAGCCAGAGACGTTCCATCAAATAAGGATACAGTCCTGAGATAGGTGTATTCATTGGAACATCCTGATGATACTTAGCAAGAATGTCAGCCAAGTAGAACATCTTGGGTGTAAGAGATGGTTCTCCACCTGTAATATGAATTGTAGTCAAGTGATCAAGCATTGGATCAGAGAAGAGTTTTTCAATCTGAGTAATAGCCAATTCCTCATCTAGACGAACCAGGTCTTGTTGTCTACAGATACTGCAATACTTGCAAGAAGCTAAGCAATACCAAGTCAGATTATAACTTATGTCTCTTAGTTTTACTTTCATCTCATGCCCTCTTTATCCATACTTCTAATCCAGTTCGATCTCCATTCAATTCAGCACCATAATGAAACAGTCTTACAAACTTATCCTTTTCTTTACTCCAGAGTATTCTAAGGAATTCCATCGCTCCGCCATCTGGAGAAGAAGGAGCATAAACTCTCCCTTGACTGTCTCTTGGTAAGGAATCATGAAAGATAATTATTCCACCTATCTTTACACATCTGCTCCATCGTTCCCATTCTTTAGTTACATGCTCAAGTTTATGATAATCATCAACTAACAATAAATCTATATTCTCAATAAGTGGAACAGAAAGAACATCACCAACAATATGTGAATAGTATTTCTTGTCTTGCTCAGCAGGTTGAAGGTAAGGAGTTCGATCAACCACATCAATTGTATAGATATGTCCTGATCCATTCTCAACAATGCCTTGAAGCATTGCTAAAAATGATCCACCAAGGCCTGTACCTAATTCCACTATCGTTAGAGGCTTCTGTATCTTAACAAGCCAGTAAAGCAAATTTATATGCCAATACATCGCACTTAATCCTTCCTTCCCACGTTCTTGAGCCAACTCCAAGTATTTCATTATCTCTTCCTCACTATTCTTAATATTCTTTCTCCCACAAGGTTTCTGCATCAAAGTCTTCATCAGTAACACTCTCTTGCCAACCTTCAGGAACTGGTGTCTTTCTTCGAGAAAGGAAATCATTTCTCATATATATTGAAAAGAGTCTGAAGTAGTTTAGTAAGAGCTTTGGATTTGCTTGGACATTATATTCAGTGGATTTTCCAATCAGTTCTATATTCTCATATTGTTCTTTCTTCACTCTGTCTCTTAACTCTAAAATGTTAAGAGGAATCTTTGTGGTAGAGTCTACGAAGTGTATATTAAAATTAGGATCCATCATTACCCACTTCTTATAATCATTACTCCATACTTCTACCACATTATGCCAATCACTTTCCTTTGCCTTTCCAACACTCACACTTCTAGCCTTAAGTCCTATTGCAAGATAGAATTGAATTAGAACTACTGCAAAGCTACCACACCATCCACTCATAGATCCTGTTCTAATTGCTGCTAATTGACAAAATGCATCCAATGGGCAGTCTGGATCTGGTGGTCCATGGTTCCAAAGACCATTTACCCATTGTCTCATTTTAACTATCTTATCAAACTCTGTCTGACAGTCTCTCATTACTAGAGTTAAGTGCTCTGCTTCTTTCAATACATTTAACAAGAACTTGTTAGGCTCTTCAACAAATGGATACCTATTCATTTTCTTTGCCACTACAAAGTTCTCAGTAGCAAAGCCAGAAGAGTCTGGAGTTAGAATTTCAACTACAAAATTAGTTTCTTTTAATAGATTCCTTAAGTCTTCAGGAGGAAAGGAATTAGCATAACCTGCATAGGCCATGTTAAACATTATTCTTCCATTCTTCTTAAGGACTCTATTTATTTCCAAGAAGAGCTTCTTACAGTCTAACCTCTCTATCTGACACCAACTGAATAGCCATACCATATCAAACTCTTCATTCCCAAATGGGAGAGGGTTATGCAGATCTCCTTCCTTAAAAACTCCTGGCACTTCAAAGGATCTGAAATAATCCTCTGTCACTTCTCTCATAACTGAAAGATCTAACGCTGTATAGGAGAATGTAAATCCTTGCATGACCATAAGATAAGTACCAAACTGTCCTATTCCACTAGCAAGATCAAGAACCTTGATACCAGGTTTAAGATGCTTGACAACTGTCTCTGCCCACCAACCAAATCTATCAGGTAAGCCTAAGTGTCCGAGTATTAGATGATTCTGGAACCATTTCCAATCCCAATGTGTATTAGCATGCCTTGATATGATTTCTTTGTGAAGAGAGATGAATTCCTTATTCGTTAGGTGTTTCACTATATATCCTCCTCTTGAATTTAGCTGGATTTCCTGTCTCAATTGTTCCCTCTTTCACATCTTTAGTTACGATTGAACCACATCCTATCAATGCATTTTTACCTATCTTAACTCCACATCTGATAGTAGTATTTGCTCCGATACTAACTCCGTCCTCAACTATTGTAGGAACTATCTTCCAACTTCCAACCGCCTTAGGATATGGATCATTAGTGAATATTACTCCAGGTCCTATGAAGACTTCCTTGCCTATCATAACTCCAGAAGGAATGAAAACAAATGCCTCTATCTTGCAATTATCTCCTATCTCTACTCCTCTCCCTATCTCAACAAAGGAACCAATCTTGCAATTCTTGCCTATCTTACAGCCAAAGAGATTGGCATAATGCCAAATCTCTGTTCCTTCTCCTATGATTGCATCTTTGATTATTATTCCCTTACCTCGTTTGTTTACTTTCAATTAACTCCCTCAGATATTCATACATCTGCTTAGCTCGGATCTGTATAGTGTGATATTTCTGGATTGTCTCCCATCCTTTCTCAGCTATCTGTTTCCTCTCGTCCTCATTTTGCAGATAGTATCTGATCTTCTCTAGATAATCTTGTTGATTGATCTCTATAAAGTTCTCTCCTGGAATAAAATGCAATGCATCAGCATCTAATGGCTTCTCAGCCATCACAAGACACTTGCACGCCATTCCTTCAAAGAATCTAGTTACTGGATAATTATAGATTGAATTACTGAAAGGTGTTATCTTTGCTTCATTTAATTCTCGGATATACTTCTTAAGCTCTTCATTCCACTGACTTTCACTTACTAGATGAGTCCGGAAACCTCGCAAGTTGGATTTAATATCTCT
>Ga0172365_10003835_pt1 | contig 11142 bp, 8 predicted proteins | sample LakKivSesite48cm_FD_114535 | JGI IMG/M metagenome (GOLD analysis project Ga0172365, IMG submission 114535) | Sediment microbial communities from Lake Kivu, Rwanda - Sediment site 48cm | ecosystem: Environmental > Aquatic > Freshwater > Lake > Sediment | place: Rwanda: Western Province, Lake Kivu... | reverse complement strand
CTACGGCAAGCCGCAGGAGGTGGAGCGGCACATCTCCGGCGCAGGGCGCGTGGAGGTCCTGTAGCCGAGCGTGTGCAAGCCTCCGCCACGTTGACCTGCCCGCCGAAGTTTCTCACCATTATGACGAGCCTCTTCCGTCCTATTGCGCCATCTCTGGGGCAGACGGGAATGTCTGCCCCAGCGCAGGGTATCCGCAGAGCGATGTGCTTCTCCTTCTTGAAAGACACCGGCCATTCATGAACGCGAAAGAACGGGTGCACGCCGCGCTCAGGCGCAAGCCGACGGACCGCGTGCCGATCTTCATGTGGTTTCACCCCGACACGGCCAGGCGCATGGGCCGCGTGCTGGAGATTCCGCCGGGGCGCGTCTCGGAGGCGATGGGCGACGACGTGCGGCAGGCGTGGGTGGGCAACAACTACGCGATGGAAGGCATCACCCACGAGCGCGACGGCGAAAGCCACACGGACTTCTGGGGCATCGAGTGGGTGAGGGGCGGCCCGTTCAACCAGATTCGGCGTTCGCCGTTGCAGGAGGCGAGCGAAGAGGCGATCCTGCGCTACGCCTATCCGTACGACCGCGTTGATCAACTGCTGAGGAACATGGACCCGGTCATGGCGGTCTCCGACGAGTTCTTCGTCGGCTGCGATGTCTCGCCTTGCCTCTTCGAGATGGTCTGCCGCCTGCGCGGGATGGAAAACGCCATCCTCGACCTCGCCGCTAGCCCTGATCTGGCGCGACACATGCTCGACGACGCCGGAGCATTTGCGCTGCGGCTGGCGGAGGCTGCCTGCGACCGTCTTCCGCTTGACTGGCTCTGGACCGGCGACGACATCGGCGGCCAGCGCGGGATGATCATGAGTCCGCAGTGCTGGCGCGCCATGATCCGCCCGCGCCTCGCCCGGATTTTCGACGTGGGCCGGTCGCGGGGGCTGTGGGTGGCCTACCACTCCTGTGGCGCGATCCGGCCTATCATCCCGGACCTCGTGGAGATGGGGCTGGACGTGCTGAACCCCGTGCAATCCAACTGCCCTGGCATGGACCCGCTTGAGTTGAAAAGAGAGTTCGGCGGAAGCCTCGCCTTCATGGGCGGAGTGGACACGCAGGAGCTTTTGCCCAACGGGAGCGCGGACGCCGTGCGACGCGAGACGACGCGGCTCATGGAAGGGATGACCGCCGACGGCGGCTACATCCTCGCCGCTTCCCACACTATCCCGCCGGAAACACCGCTCGAAAACATCTTCGCGCTCTACGAGGCGGCGGGGGTGAGCCGCGAAGAGATTTTCGACCGCGCCGCGAGCATCCGCGCCGGGAGCGCCCGTCGTTAGGGTGGAGAGGAATGTCTTGGGCAGACAAGAATGTCTGCCCCCACCACACGCTTTTCAGTGAGGAATTGTGCATGTCGAGTAGGGGCGAGGCACGCCTCGCCCCTACAAGATATTGTTTCGACATACTTTGTGTGGGCGACTCGCGAGTCGCCCCTGTGGTCTGTGAGGAAGTGATATTATCTGGAATCCGGGACAGGAATCGAGCACAGAGGACACGACAATGGGATTTCCTGAGAAGGACCGTAGGATCGTCCGCGAGCTTGCGCGGCAGGTGAGGGAGATCGCGTCGCTGCCGGTTCAGGACGAGAAGCGCGCGATGTGGAAGAAGCTGAACCGGCTTGAGAGGGTGCGCCCCATGGTGTGGATCAACGAGACGCCGTGGGACGAACTGAAGGGCGAGGAGGAGCTTCAGTGCAAGGCTGTGGACGAGTTCTGCCGGGGCGTGGAGCACAACCTTCGCTGGACGCTCTACACCTGGAACCACCTGCGCACCGACATGGTGGTTGACCCTGTCTACTACACCTCCTGCGTCTTTCACGACACCGGGTTCGGCGTTGACAGGCACGCGGTGTACGGCCATGCGGGTGCGTCCGGCTTCGGCTCGTGCGATTACGTCCCCATCATGAGGACCGAGGCCGACATCGAGCGAATCCAGACGCCGAAGATCACGCCCGACTGGGAGGCGACCGAGCGCACCTACGAGAAGGCAAACGACCTCATCGGCGACCTCATGCCGGTCAAAAAGCGCGGCCTCTGCCACATGTGGGGCGCGCCGTGGGATATCCTCATCCAGTGGTGGGGCATTCAGGAACTCTACACCGACATGGTGGACCGCCCAGAGTTCGTCCACAAGGGCATCTCCCGGATGATGGACGCGCTCCTCGCACGGCTCGACCAGCTTGAGGAGTTGGGGCTGCTTGGCGTGAGCGACGGCAACCACCGCGTCGGCTCCGGCGGGCTGGGGATCACCGACGAACTGCCGCAGCCCGACTACGACGGCGTGCACGCTCGCCCGATGGACCAGTGGGGCACTTCGACGGGACAGATCTTCTCGGAAGTCTCGCCTGCGATGCACGACGAATTCTGCCTCCAGCACGAGCTTCGTTGGCTCGAACGCTTCGGCCTCAATTGCTACGGCTGCTGCGAACCGCTCCACAACAAGCTCGGCATCCTCAAGAAGGTCCCTCGTCTGCGCCGTGTTTCCATGAGCACGTGGATCAACGTCGAACAGGCGGCGGAGCGGGTTGGGCGCGACTACATCTTCTCCTACAAGCCCAATCCGGCGATCTTCGCGTGGGACGAGTGGAACCCTGAGCAAGCAAGGGCGGACCTGCGGAACGTGCTCGGAAAGACGCGGGGCAACGTGGTCGAACTCATCATGAAGGACGTGAGCACCTGCCGGAACGACCCGCACCGCATCTGGGAATGGTGCGAGCTTGCCGTCCAGGTCGCCGAGGAGTATGCGTGACCGCGATACCAGAATGCAGCGCGACGCGACCCTCCGGAGTCGTTCGCAGGGGAAGCGCATGAAGAAGAGGATGAGTTCCAAAGAGCGCGGGCTGGCGTTTTTCGCCCGACAGGGAACCGACCGCGTCCCGCTCAACTATTTCGCAAACCCCGGCATTGACCGGCGCGTGAGGGAGCATTTCGGCCTTGCCCCGGACGACCACGAAGGTCTGCGGCGGGCGTTGGGGCTTGATTTCGGCGGCGCGGCCCCGCGTTTTGTCGGCCCGAAGCGACATCCCGACCTCCCCGGTCGGCAGGTGGACATCTGGGGCGTGCGCACGCGATGGGTGGAGCACGAGAGCGGCGGCTACTGGGATTTCTGCGATTTCCCCCTCAAGGACGCCGACGAGGAGGCGGTCGCGGCCTGGCCGATGCCCTCGCCGGAGGACTGGGACTATCGCGGCGTCGCCGAGGAATGCAGGCGATACGGCGAGTACTGCATCCATGTCGGCGGGCAGGGCCTGGGGTGCATCATCAACCGGGCCGCCAAGCTGCGCACCATGGAGCAGGTGCTCGTGGACCTCCTCACCGACGACCCCGCCGGGCTATTGCTCATTGACCGGAAGCAGAAGATCGAGCTTGAGGTGACTCGCCGCACCATAGAAGCGGCGCGAGGCGGGTTCGACTTCATGTGGATCGGCGAAGACCTCGGCTCGCAGATCGGCCCGCTCATCAGCCTTGATCTCTACCGGAAGCACCTCAGGCCGCGGCACCAGGAGTTCGTGGACCTCGCCAAAGCCTACGGTCTGCCGGTCATGGTTCATACCTGCGGGTCGAGTAGCTTCGCGTACGAGGACTTCATCGAGATGGGCGTGGACGCCGTCGAGACGCTCCAGCCGGAGGCGAAGGACATGTCGCCGCGCTACCTGAAAGAGCGATTCGGCGGGCGGCTTTCGTTTCACGGCTGCATCTCCACCGCCGGGCCGGTGGCGTGCGGGACGGTGGAGGAGGTGATCGCCGACGTGCGCGAGACGCTGGAGATCATGATGCCGGGCGGCGGCTACTGCCTTGCGCCCACGCACCTGTTGCAGGACAATACGCCTACGGAAAACGTCATCGCCATGTACGAGGCAGCGCACAGGTACGGGCGGTACTGAACCCGCGCAGTGCGCGCTCTTCGGAAGAGGAAAGGAGAGGGGCAATGGCCATGCCGGAGCGACCCAACGTCATCGTCATCGTATCGGATACGTTTCGACCGGACCACCTGAGCGTGTTCGGCCATGGGCACGCGGAAACCCCGGAACTCGACGCGTTCGTGCGGCGGAGCGTCACGTTCGACAGGGCAACCGTGCTGAGCTTCCCCACGATCCCCATGCGCACCGACTGCTTCACTGGCCGCGTCGGCGTCACGCGGTACCCCTGGCGCGACCTGGACCGTGCGGCGATCACGCTGCCGGGCCTGCTTCGCCAGCACGGCTACGTCGCGCAGCTCATCGCTGACACCACCCACATGCTCCGGGCGAAGTTCTGGGAGCCGTTCGACTACTTCCACTTCCTGCGCGGCCACGAAGGGGACACGCCTGCCTGCCGGATGAACGATCCCATCAAGCCGGTGATGAGCGACCGGAGGAAGACCCGCGTCGAGACGGGCAACACCGGCGACAGGCCGGTGCTCTGCGACCTGCACGCGCACACGAACTTCCGGCAGCGCTACGAAGACGAGGCGCATTGCGCGCTGCTCGCGGATGCCTCGTGTCGCTGGATCGAGGATAACTACCGGGGCCGACCGTTCCTGCTCTGGCTCGATTTCTTCGACGTGCACGAGCCATGGTTCCCGCCGGAGTACCTCCTCCGCAAGTATCAGCCGCGCTACGACGGCGAGCCGATGGTCCACCCCAACTACGGTTCGGCGGAGGTCTACCGCCCGGAAGAACTGGCGAACCTGCGGGCGCGCTACGCCTGCATGTGCACGCTCGTGAGCAAGCACGCCGGGCGCGTCTTGCGCCTCGTCGAGGATACGGGTCTCGTCGAGAACACCCTCGTCGTGTTCCTCTCCGATCATGGGACGTTCCTCGGCGAGCACGGGCTGACGGGCAAGACGCTCATCAACCAGTTCGAGAACGATGTCTTCCCGTTCCACCCGGAGGTCTCGCGGGTCTGCTGGTCCATGTCGCTGCCGGAGTCCCTCGGCATTCCGGCGCAGCCGGACGCACGGATGCCGCACCTCGTCCAGCCGCCCGACCTCATGCCGACCATCCTCGACCTGTGCGGGATCAAACCGCCTGCCCAGGCGCAGATCGAAGGGAAGAGCCTCGTGCCGCTCCTCCGGGGCGAGACGGAAGCCGGGCCGCGTCCTGTCGCCGTAACGACGAGCACCACGCGGACGCACCGCTCGAAAGACCTCGTCTACTGCCGTCGTCCTGCCGCCACCGACGGCGCATGGACGCTCATCCTGCGCGAGCCGCCCGATCCTGCGCCGCCGCTTCTCTACCATACGGAAGAAGACCCGGCACACCGGCGCGATCTCCTGGCCGAGCACCGGGACGAGGCGAGGCGGCTGCATGGGATGATGCTCGACTTCCTCCGGGCGCACGAGGCGACGCCGGAGACGCTCGAACGGCTCTCGCGGGAGGCGGTGGGGCTGTCGGTGAAAAGCGGAAAGGGAGCGCGATGAAGAGACGAATGAGTTCCAAAGAACGGGTACTGACCACCCTTGCGCGGCAGGAGCCGGACCGGGTCCCGATCAACTACTCGGCCAACCCTGGCATTGATCGGCGGCTGAAGGCGCACTTCGGCCTCGACGAGAAGGAGGGCGAAGGGCTGCGCCAAGCCCTCGGCGTGGATTTTCGCGGCGTCGGCGCGCCGTACGTTGGCCCCAAGCTGCACCCGGACGTGCTGGGCCGCAACGTGGACATCTGGGGCATCCACACCCGGTGGATAGAGCACGAGAGCGGCGGCTACTGGGATTTCTGCGACTTCCCGCTCAGGGACGCCGACGAGGAGCAGGTGGAGGCCTGGCCCATGCCTTCGCCGGACGACTTCGATTACCGCCACGTGCCGGAGGTCTGTGCGCGGTACGAGAAGTTCGCCATCAGTTGCGGCGGCGCGGGGCTGGGCGACATCATCAACAGCGCGGGGATGATCCGCACCATGGAGCAGGTGCTCGTGGACCTCATCACGGATAACCCCGCCGGGCTGCGCTACGTTGACCGACGGCTCGGCATCCTGCTTGAGGTCACGCGGCGCACCATCGAGGCGGCGAAGGGCAAGGTTGACCTCATGTGGATGGGCGAAGACCTCGGCTCGCAGATCAACCCGCTCATCAGCCTCGCGCTCTACCGGAAGCACATCAGGCCGCGCCATCAGAAGTTCGTGGACCTCGCCAAAGCCTACGATCTGCCGGTGATCATCCACACGTGCGGGTCGAGCAGTTGGGCGTACGAGGACTTCATCGAGATGGGGTTTGACGCGGTGGACACGCTCCAGCCGGAGGCGAAGAACATGTCGCCGCGCTACCTGAAGGAGCACTTCGGCGGGCGGCTGGCCTTTCACGGGTGCATCTCCACCGCCGGGCCGGTGGCATACGGGACGGTGGAGGAGGTGGTCGCCAACGTGCGCGAGACGCTGGAGATCATGATGCCCGGCGGCGGCTACTGCCTCGCGCCGACGCACCAGCTTCAGGACAATTCCCCGACGGAGAACGTCGTGGCGATGTACGACGCGGCGCACAGGTACGGGCGGTATTGAACCCGCTCGTGGAAAGGAGACAATCATGGGCATCAGCGTTGGGCTTGTGGGCCTTGGCTCGTTCGGCAGCGCGTTCGCGGAACTCTTCAAGAACCACCCCCTCGTGGACCGGATTGCGCTCTGCGACCGCGAACCGGAGCGGGTCAGGGCGTTTTCCGAACGGGAGTCCTGGCGGGATAAGTTCAAACCCTCGGACGCGTACGGTTCGCTCGACGAGATATGCCGGAGCGACCTCGACGCGCTCGTGATCATCACGCAGCACTGGCTGCACGCGCCGCAGTGCCTCCAGGCGATGGAGGCGGGCAAGCACGTCTACAGCGCGGTGCCGATCATCAGCATCCCGGACGGCGACGAAATCCTGGAGTGGTGCGATAGGCTCGTGGAAACCTGCCGCCGCACGGGGATGCACTACATGCTCGGCGAGACGACGTACTACCGCCCGCAGGCGATGTATTGCCGCCGCCGTGCGAGGGAAGGGGCGTTCGGCGACTTCGTCTACAGCGAGGGAGAGTACCTCCACGACGTGGATTCTCCCACCTGCAACCTGCGCGACGTGGTGAAGAGCCGCCTTGCGAGTAAGGCAGGGCAGGAATGGCTGGAGGCGGCAAAGCGGTACCGAGCGCACGGCGTGCGGAACGGCCCCATGCACTACCCGACGCATTCCACGAGCGGGCCGATCAGCGTCATGAACGCGCACGCGGCGAAGGTGTGCGCCTTCGGCTACGTCAACCGGACGAACGACCTGTACTTCGGCGAATCCGGCGGCGTCAGCAACGAGACCGCGCTCTTCCTCATGAGCAACGGCGCGACCATGCGCATCTGCGAGCACCGGGAGGTCGGGCACGTCGGGCGCGAGATTTTCCGGGTGTACGGCACGCAGGGCAGCTTCGAGGACGACTGCTGGGTGGATAAGCACCGCCAGACGCCGCTTGCGGTGGACGAAATGCGCGATCCGCTCCCGGAGGAGGTGGTCAGGGCGTTCCGGGGCACAAGCGGAGAGTCGGACTTCTACGGCGGGCACGGCGGCTCGCACGCATATCTGGTGCACGAGTTCGTGGACGCCATCGCCCACGAGCGGACCCCGGCCATCAACGTCTGGGAGGCGGTGCGCTACATGGCCCCCGGCGTCATGGCGCACAAGTCGGTGATGCGCGGCGGCGAAGTGCTCGACGTGCCGGATTGGGGCGACGCGCCGACCCGCTAACGGTCCTTCAGCGTTGCCGTGATGGACTCGCTTCGGACAGGCAGGAATGCCCGCCCCACCGACAAGGCCCCTCATCCAAGGGTGGGGCGGACATTCTTGTCTGCCCGGATGGAGCTTGTCAGCACCGCCAAACCGGGACGAAGATTCTGCGGCGACTGCTCAATTCTCCCGGTTGCCGCTCCGCACCACAAACACCACCTCGCCGAGTACCTCCACCTTGCCGGGCGGGAAGCTCTGCCGGGGATAGCGCGGGTTCGCGCTCAATACCTCCACGCGGCCCGTGCGTTGCGCGCACGCCGGGCGACGCCGGACGTACTTCACGCACACCTCGCCTCCCGCGATCCGCACGACCGCCAGGCCGGAGAGGAAGTCGTACCTGCGGCGCGGGCTGACGATGATCGTTTCCCCGTGATGGATGAGCGGCTCCATCGAGTCGCCCCAGGCGGTCAGGCCGTAGGCGTTCGGGTCCTGCGGGTCGGGGACCCACACCTTGCCGTCCAGCCCGAAGCCGACCGGCATGTCGTCGAGCATCTCCGCCGAAGGCCCGGCAGGCACGCGGTTGAGCACCGGCACGCAGACGATGCGCACCTTCTCGCCGTCAATGAGAGTGTAGCGTTTGGTGTTCTCGCACTTCGTGCGCGCTCTCCCGTCGCGTCGCACGCCGTCGGATGAGAGGAGCGCCGCACTCCGGAGAGCGGCCTCTGCGGGGGCCTCAACCCCGAAAATGAGCCAGTCGGCGGAAACGCCGAACGTAGCGCACACCGCCTCGACGTACTCCATCGGCACACGCGCAAGGCCAAGCTCGTATCGGCGCACCGAATTGAACCCCCACCCCAGATGCTCGGCGAACTGTTTGTAGCTCTGCGGACCGCGCAGCAACCGCAGACGATCCCGAACCGTCATCGTGTACCACCTTTGATAATTCGTCCCTGTCTTTCTTGACGCGGACATCCCGCACGTGCATTCTCGGAGCGTCACTACCCGTAATATTACGGGTAAATGTCCGCCGATGTCAAGTGCTGAATGCGCAACCTGTAGGTTGGACACTGTGCAACTGGGAGTGAACACCGTGACGGGAGCGACCACCGGGAGGAATACGCCGCGACAGCAGGAACCCGTGCGAGAAGTGCCGCTTGACCGGCTCCTCAAGCCCGATTTCCCGGTGCGTGGGCGGCGCGTGCTGCGTCGCCGATCAAAATGCGCGGAAGTCGGTGATCCCAAAGGGGAACGTCCGCCGTCGAGGTGGGCGCACCTCTCCGAAGTCGTGCATCTGGACCCGGAGACCTACGTGCCGCAGGAGGTCGTGCCCGACGAGGTGCTCACGCGGATGTACGCCGACCGGGGAAGGCCACGTCCGATCCCCGACCGGCCCGCGCCTGAGCCGGAGACGAACGAAGAGGACTTCTTCAACGACCCCGGCACGTGGGAATTCCGGGAAGAACTCCGGGAGTGCCCCACCTGCGGCCAACCGTTCCTCGCCAACGCGCACAACCATCGCTACTGCTCGGAGGCGTGCGCTCAGGAGGGCAGGAGCATCACGCGCATCTGCCCTGAGTGCGGGGAAGAATTCTTCACCGAGCGCAGGGAGCAGGTCTACTGTTCGCTTGCGTGCAGTGGCCGCGCCAAGCGCAACCCGGAGAACGACCGGCGCTGCCTTGAGTGCGGCGGCATATTCCACGCCACGCGGCGGCAGCAGAGGTTCTGCTCGCGGCTCTGTGCGCGGCTCTGGCGGCGACGGGAAAGAGATGGGTAATCATCACCCCCTTTCCGCCTCCATGCCCTGAAACCGTCTTCCCCTTGCGCCGAAAAGCCGAAAAGAATCCCCTTCTTTACCATACCGCACCACCGGCACTACATTACTCCTACCGCCTCACCCGCCACCCGCGCTGTGGGAGCCATGCCTCTCGACCCTCCCCATACCGACGACCGCCGCGAGCGCCCGGCCCGGACGCGAAAGGCTCTGCGCCCGGCTCTCTGGGCGGCCTTCGCGTGGATCGGCGGCCTTCTCGTCGGGTTTGGGTATGGTCTTCCGCTCTCTCTGCTGACCGGTCTTGCCGCCCTTCTGCTCGTGCTCACTGGCGTTTCCTGGGCGTATGCGCGTCGTCGTTCGGCGCACGCAGGGAGCGCGCCGCTTGTCGCTCTGCTCCTCGCCATCGGCGCGCTGGGAGCGATTCGCGCAGGTATCTGGGAGCGCACGCAGCTTGACCCGGCCTCCATCGCGCCGCTTGTGGGTAATCGCGTGCTCCTCGTCGGGAGCGTGGCGAGCGATCCGCAGATCAGTGGGCGGCGATGGCGGTTCGGCGTGGAGGCGGACAGCATCGGGAGCGATTCGGCGCTTGCCGTCGGGCGGATGCGCGTCTTCGTCCGGGCCGATACGGCGGTCGGCGTCGCCCGGATCGGCGAGCGCATGCGCCTTGTCGGGACGCTGCGCGCCTTGCCTTACGCGACCGCGCCTGGCCTCTTCGACTACGGAGCCTATCTTGAGCGGCGCGGCTACGTGGCGACGCTCTCGGTGCACGAGGAAGGCGGGCTGACCGTCTTGCCTGCGCGGCGAAGCGCGTGGGTGAGCTTCTGGGATGCTACCCGGCGCTACGTCCGCAGGACGATCACGGACAGGCTCAAACCGGCCCATGCGGGGCTGATCACCGGCCTTGTGCTGGGGGATCGCTCCGGCCTCTCGAAGGAGGTGCTCAGCGAGTTCCAGGCGTGCGGCGTGGTGCATGTCCTCTCGGTGAGCGGGCTGCACGTCGGCATCATCCTCCTCGGCGCAGGCTGGCCGCTCAGGCGGATGTTCGGGTGGCGGGTGTGGCAGGTTCCGCTCCTCGTGCTCCTCGCGTGGGGGTACGCCGCGCTCACGGGCGGCAATCCGCCGGTGGTGCGCTCCTCGATCATGGCGACCGTGATCCTCCTCTCCCTGATCGTCTCGCGCCAGCCCGATCTCTGGAACGCGCTTGCGCTCAGCGCGCTCCTCACTCTCGCCGTCTCACCGGCGGCGATCTTTGAGGCGAGCTTTCAGCTTTCCTACGCCGCCATGATCGGCCTCCTCTGGTTCGCGGACCTCTTTCAGAAGCACGCCGGGCGCGTCCGCTTCTTCAAGCGGAATCAGGCAGGCCGATACCTTGTCGGGCTTGTCGGCGCGACCGTCGCCGCTCAACTCACGACGTGGCCGGTCGTCGCGCATTACTTTGCGAGAGTGCCGCTCCTCGGCGCACTTGCTAATCCGGTGATCGTGACGCTCGTGACGCTCTCCGTCTGGGGCGCGATGGCGGCGAGCGCGTTCGGCTGGATACCCGGCCTGGCGAGCGCGGTGAACGTGCCGGTTTCGTGGCTGCTTGCCGGGGTATTGCGCACGGGCGAATGGTTCGCTTCGCTGCCGGGCGCGGCTGCGTGGGTGAGGCCGCCGACGTGGGCGGAGGTCTT
>Ga0172365_10003834_pt1 | contig 11144 bp, 13 predicted proteins | sample LakKivSesite48cm_FD_114535 | JGI IMG/M metagenome (GOLD analysis project Ga0172365, IMG submission 114535) | Sediment microbial communities from Lake Kivu, Rwanda - Sediment site 48cm | ecosystem: Environmental > Aquatic > Freshwater > Lake > Sediment | place: Rwanda: Western Province, Lake... | reverse complement strand
TTCAATCGATGCATAAACGATCTCATCGACATCATCAAATTTTATATAATCCCCATAGCCTTCTATATCACCGCAAACAAGAGAATATTTAACGCCGAGGTCTTGAAGAACTTCCCTTACGTCAGAGTCGAGTTCATCAGTAACTATAACAGGTATGCTAAGATACGAAGCCAATGGGGTGGCTACAATACCTAAATCATACCCTAGCTCATTGTTTTCTATAAGAAGAACCCCTTCACTATGCTCCCAATATTTCTTTGCAATATATATAGAGCATTCCTTTGCAGAAACATCACCATTCTCAAGAATCCCATAAGATTGTGTTCCTATCTGATTTTCTATTCTAGTAACAGCCTTCGATGGCTCATTTACATTTTTCACATAAAGAGGTTTAATATGTTGTACACCCTCAGCATCATAATGAACAGCTAATGGTGTTGCAATAAGTGCATAAAATGGATTGCTATCAGAAACTGTTATCGCATCTGGTTCATTAGAAAGAACACCAGAAACACTAAAGATATCTTCTAGATTTGCCTCTGAGGTTTTCGTTTTTTCAGGAACCCAGTAATAGATTCCAATAGAAGCTAAAACCAGTATAGCTACTCCAAATAATACTATTAATTTATCATTCTTTTTCATTATTTATATCCCCCATACTTTATAATAATATATGTGTTAGTATATTTGTATCTTTCTATATAATGTTTTCTATTATTATATTTATAAATTCTTCACATATTTAATTTACCTATTTTACCAGATACTAAGAGAAAGAAAAATACAATACTTTTAATAAGCAAATAGCTTATTACCACAAACAAGAGTGTATAATTATGACAGAGGAAGAATTATCTCCTCAACTGCGAGACCAGATAAATAGACTTCAACAACTAAGAACACAGCTTCAAATGATAATGCAACAACGCCAACAAGTTGAATTACGATTAAGAGAGATTGAAGAGGCGCTAGAAGAGTTAGATAAAACAGAAGAGAAAACACCGATCTATAAAAGCATAGGTGCGCTCCTTATAAAGACGAAGGGAAAGAGCGAGATCACAAAGGATTTGAAATCAAATAAGGAATCCCTGGAGTTAAGAAAAGCCACCCTTGAAAAACAAGAGGGAAGGACCAAGGAAAAACTAAATGAGTTACAGAGTAAGGTTCAGAATGCTCTTAACCTATCTGGTGGCGAAAATACAGGATAACTGAGCTGATTTGATCATATGTTTAAGAAAAAATATATCTCTGCTTATGATGATTTCAAAACCGGTTTTCTCTGTAAACTTTCATTGTTTTTAGGATTATTCCTATTGTTTGTTTATATTTTTTTAAAAATAGGTTCTTTGCTTATAAGTCGAAATGATACTAGTTTTCTTTATTTAATCTATGATCTATCTCAGTCTAGTTATATGGATTCTATTATTGCTTTCTCCATCATGTTTTTGGGAATTGGATTTATTTTGTATTTTTTACATTGTCAATTTGCAAAATTAGCTGAAATAGCAGATGAAATTGAGAATGAGAACAAAGATGAAGAGTTTGATCGAAATTGAGTTTTTTTATTTTCCGAATCTTCTCTGTCTCTGTTGATATGTTTTTATAGCTCTTAAGAAATCTCTTTTTTGTAGTGCTGGCCAGTATATATCTGAGAAGTAGAGCTCTGAGTATGCTAGTTGCCATAGCAGGAAATTTGATATTCTTTCTTCCCCCGAGGTTCTTAGGATTAGATCTGGGTCTGGCAATCCATTGGTATATAGATATGTTGATACAGTGGGTTCTGTTATATCTTCCATTTTTAGGTTTCCTGTTTTGACATCGTTTGCTATATTCTGTATTGCGCGGATTATCTCTTCTCTACCACCATATGCAAGTGCGATGTTGAGTGAGTAGTTGTCATATTTTTTTGTTTTGTTCATGATGTAGCTAGCAGATTCTCTTATTTCTTCAGGAAGTGATTCGAGATGCCCAAGTACCCTTACTCTTACCTTGTTTTTATGGATACGAGAGTCTTTGACGGCTTTGTCTAGCTCTTCTTTGCATAGGTTCATAAGTGTTTCTACTTCTTCACGGCTCCTTTCAAAATTCTCCGTAGAGAATGCGTAGAGCGTTAGATTCTTTATTCCCAGTTCGAAACACCATTCTAATACTTCTTCTATTTTGTCTCTTCCGAAAAGATGACCTGTGTTGGGTGTTAGACCTAAATCTGTGGCGAAACGTCTGTTTCCATCCATGATTATTGCAATGTGTTTTGGTATTAGATTTTGTTTTACTTCTTCTTCAAGTTTGTAATCTCGCAATTCGTTCACTTTTTTTGAAATGTGATTGTAGGCATCAGAGTTGTATACCATTGCAGCGAGTTTTCTTGCGACGCTACTGCGTACCGCGTATCCCTCTAACTCATTGAGTTTTTTTCCAGCAAGTGTTTTTAGAGATGGTTTTTTAGCACCGATATGCCTCGCCCCTTTTTTGTTATATGTTTGTTTATGTTTATATATGTTAAGATTTGTAATTTTTCTTGTTTTTGAGTTTGATAGATATCCTTTTATAACAAAAAGATATTCCGTCTGCTTACAATTTAAAAGGTGATGACCTGGGAAATATAAGACAGACATTCATAAAAAACATTGCCATAGATCTTGTTAAAAAATATCCTGATCAATTTGTTGCTAATGATTTTCAGCATAATAAAGAAAGGGTCGCAGAGTTGTGCGATGTTAGTAGTAATTTGATGAGGAATCGTATAGCAGGATATGTAACAAGATATCTAGTATCTCTGAAGAAAGGAAAAACAATTTGACCCATTTTTGAGTAACAACCCAATATTTATTTTAAGGGGGACAAATTTCCTTATGGGTGAACCCATAGAAAATATAGATAGAGCTCTGCTTGATCTGCGAAAAGGGAAATTTGTCTTAGTCTACGATGATGATAGTAGAGAGGGTGAAACAGATTTAGTTATGGCCTCAGAGTTTGTAACCCCCGAGTCGATAAAAACAATGAGAAAGGACGGAGGCGGGCTCATTTTCCTTATGACCTCAAATGAGACCGCAAATAAACTAAAACTCCCATATCTGGCTGATTTGTTTTCAGATATAGATGGTAAGTATCCTGTTTTAAAAGAGCTTATCCCAAATGATATACCGTATGATACGAAATCTTCGTTTTCATTGTATATCAATCATAGGAATACTTTCACAGGTATAACTGATATTGATCGGGGGCTAACCATGAGAAAGTTTGCTGAACTTACAAAAAAAATAGATAACCTCGATGATGGACTTGCAACTAAAATGTTTGGAAAAGAATTTAGATCCCCTGGTCATGTTCCTATCTGTGTAGCTTCAAAAAATCTACTAGAAGAGAGAGTTGGACATACTGAGCTAGTTGTCTCTCTACTAAAGATGGCTGATCTCACCCCAGTTGGTAGCGGCTGTGAGATCATGGGTGATAACGGCAGGGCTTTGTCTAAGAGCAAGGCAAAACAATACGCCGATGATAACGGGTTTGTTTTCTTAAAAGGAAAAGAGATAGTGAAGGCTTGGAGACAATGGTCAAAGTAATGGCGACAGGGACTTTTGATCTTCTTCATATGGGGCATATATATTATCTAAGGGAAGCAAAGAAACTGGGTGATAAACTCGTCGTTGTAGTAGCACGAGATTCTACGGTTAGAAAATTGAAACATGAACCTGTAACACCAGAGAAAATGAGGTTAGATCTCATCCGTGAGTTAAAGGTTGTAGATGAGGCTGTACTTGGTCATGAGGACGATATGTATGCAATTGTGGAAGAGATAAAACCAGATATTATCGCACTGGGGTACGACCAGATCCACGATGAAGAAAAGATCAAACATGAGTTGAAAAAAAGAAAACTAGGTGTACATGTAGTCAGGTTGCCTAAATACAGTAAAATGGATGATCTGAATGGGACTCGTAGGATAATTGGAAAAATCATATCTGCCTATGAGTTCCAAAAAAATATGGAGAAACTTGAGGAAAAATGAAAAAGATAGGCGTTGTGGATACAACATTTGCTCGATATGATATGGCAAAGGCATCTATCGATGAATTGAAATCAAACGATACAGGTTTTAAGATAATAAGATACACCGTCCCAGGTATAAAGGATCTTCCTGTGGCCTGTAAAAAAATGTTCGAGGAAAAAGAGTGTGATATTGTCTTAGCGTTAGGTATGCCTGGCCCCAAGCCTATTGATAAGCAGTGTGCCCATGAGGCAAGCTTGGGTTTAATGCAGACGCAACTCATGTGTAATAAACACATCTTAGAGGTTTTTGTCCATGAGGATGAGACAAAAAACGAGAAAGAGCTTGCCTGGCTTGCAGATAAACGTGCAAGGGAGCATGCGTTAAACGCTCTAAACCTATTGTTTCATCCTGAGAATCTCACAAAAGATGCGGGTAAAGGTCTGCGAGAAGGATTTGAAGACGCAGGACCATTAAGAAATTAGGGAGGTAAATAAGTATGGCAAAAGAAGAGAAGATTAGAATAGGCGCTGTTGTCTCTGAGTTCAACTATGATATAACAACAATGATGCTGGAACGAGCGAAGGAGCATGCACAGTTTTTAGGAGCAGAAATCACACAGATCGTGAAAGTACCTGGTGTGTTTGATATGCCTCTTCCAATAAAAAAACTAATGGAACGAAAAGATATCGATGGCGTTATTGCCATTGGTGCCGTGATAGAGGGCGAAACAAAACATGACGATATCGTTATCCAGCATGCTACCAGAAAGATCGCTGATTTATCCGTGCAATATGACAAACCGATAGGTCTTGGTATCTCTGGTCCAGGAATGACACGATTACAAGCACAAGATAGAATAGATAATGCGAAATATGCAGTTGAGGCAGTAGTAAAACTACATAGAAGATTGAGGCTCTAAAAAATAAATGATACGTTTTTATCTTATTTTTTTTCTTTATCCAGCATTTTAAAAATAGAAGGCAAGTGGATTATATAGGAGCCGTCTTTCTGTATAATAATAGGTTCCTCTTCTAAGAGCCCTTTGAGATCTATATTGTACATCCCCGGTTTTTCTATGTGTATAGTCCCAGGAGTGTCAGATCCGTTAGATTCTAGTTTCTCTACAATTATTTTCCTATGTTCTTCATCTGCTTTAAGATCTATACCCTCTTTTTTATCTTGAGATGCTTTTTCCTCTGAGAGATGTTCCAATGCTTTACGGATATCTCCTGGTTTTATTTTCACCCATTTACCAGATTTATCAAGAATATCTTTGTTTTCTCCAACTAGATCTATTATTGTAGAGTTTATATCTTTGCCCATCTCATGTGATATAACCTTTCTTTCTTCCTCAGTTAGTGGCTCTTTTGTGAAGAAAAACCTGTTCCCGCCACAATCAGAGCATCCTTTCAAAAGTTGAGAAGATCCCTCTTCGAATATTCGGCCACATTTAAGGCACTGATGAGGCATTATTGTACTCCTTTTCCAGGTACTATTATAGTTTCTATCATATCATTATCTTTATGTACTGTCTTTAGAAGATGCGCTGGTCCTATGACTGTCATGCGCGGTCTTTTCATAATGCCAAAGACCCTCTGAATGAACGAAGGTTTATCCTCGCCATACCCGTCCATCTCAATTCCAATAAATGTATCCTGCTCAATTTCTTTCATAGTCTGTTGTATCAAGTTTGCCTGTTCAATTGAAGTAAGACCCTGTTCTAATACCAATATTTTTCCATTTCGAACCTCATTAAGTATAAATCTCAATTTCTCTGAAGAGGATAGCCCACCCAATTTCTGACGAGATATCAGATTAAATGCGATCTCTTTGTCTTTTTTAGTCATCCAGCTTACCTCCTTTTCTTTTTTCTTCGTTTATTGAAATGAGTTACCATCGTACTATACAAGTTTTCTGCGTTATACCCAGTTAATGCACTGACTGGTACAACAGGGTGCTGTGGAAATGCGGATTTAAGTGTAGCTGGACTCGCGTCCTCGGCATCTATCTTGTTTGCGGCTATCAAAACAGGCAGATTGCGTGCCTCAAGATTTCCAAGAATGGTTACATTTACCTGTGTGAATGGATCTTGTGTAGCATCCATCACCAAAACCACACCATCGATATCTTCGAGCCACCTTATGGACTCTATTACACCCTCTGTGGCTTCTTTTGCTCTTTGTTTTGCTTCATCCCTGCTCAAACCATAGGTGTTCATGAATTCTTTATAATCTACCTTGGTAGCTATGCCCGGGGTATCAACAATATCCATCATTAGAGAAGAATGACCATTTTCAACTTTCACATTTCTTTTCCATTTAGCTCGCCGTGTTTCATGAGGTATCTCCGATACACTTGCCATTATGTCTCCAGTCCAGTCACGAAGAATCCGATTTGCTAACGTAGTTTTTCCGACATTTGGTGGACCATAAATACCTATCTTAGCATGTTTCTTACCAAAAATCCTTTGGATAATAGATGCAAAGCTACCTTTCCCAAACAATCCCATCCCTTTCTTCCTCCTAGCAACTAGGTCAATTATTTAAAAACCATATGTCCATAGAGGTTTATTAGTTTAATGGTAAAATATTTTAACTTTCAAAAAAATAATAACAACTCGATTTTTATAAAAAGAAGAAAAAATGGAAAAAATTCAATTTTATGGCAATCCTTAAATATCAACAAATTTATTCCTGATACCTATAATTAATTTAGTTTGGGAGGATGATTATGACTGAAGAGGATATGGGAGTAGAGGAAGTAGAACGTGTAAGCTCTCTTAAAGAGAGATTACGCCTTGTGGCTGATGAAATTGATGGCATTAAAAATTCGTTTTCTAAAAACACAGAAAATTTATCGAGAATCCAGGGCATGTTAGACGTAGGAAACCTGGAAGAAATCAGCGGCATTATAAAAAATTTTGAAAACCGTATATCTAATGTAGAGAGACAAAAAGAAGAAGCAGCTGATGGAGCAAGAAAATACCGCGATGAACTAGAGAAAGAAAAAGAGCGACTTATCAAACTATGGGATGCCTACAAAAATCAGGAAGAAGAGCTTTCTACTACCGAGAAAAATTTAGCTGAGTTTGAAGAACGTGCGAGACAAGCTGAAGTATCCAAAAAACAGCTAGAGGAAGACCTTACCGCTAGGATAAACACACTGAACACAAAATTAAGAGAAAATGAAGATAAAATAAAACATTTTGATGATTACAAGCAGAGATGCGAAGAATTCGATGACGTGCGTAATCAATTGGAAAGAGAAGTTAATAGTTTAAAAGATGAAATAAATACTAAGGATGAGACGATAGACTCGCTACAAAAACAAGTTGATGAAACAAAAGAAAACCAACAATATAAGGAATACAAAGATAGATTCGACGAAATATCAGAACAATACGAAAAAGAAAAAGATAGACTTACAAAGTTATATCACCTCTATGAAGAGACTGAGACTGAATGCAAAAATCTTAGAGAAGAAGTGAAAAACTGGCGGAACTGGTATGAATCAAATGGAGAAATGTTCGAGAGACTCTTCTCCACAGCTCCACCTCGCGCTTCAGAGGAGATGCCGAAAAATCCGCTGGAAGAGACAAAACAGAAAAGCAAGAAAAGATTGAGATTCAAGAAATAGAACCGCTCTTCTTTCTTTTTTATTCTATTTTTACTGAGCTAATGCCTTGTTCGTTTTCCTCAACGTAGATAATGTTCTCCATATAGTTTTTCACATCATCAACATGAGTAATAAGGAATATTTGTCTAAATTTTGAAGATAACTCATTCAATGCTTTCATAATATTCTGTCTTCTTATTGTATCCTGCGATCCAAATATTTCGTCCAATATTATAAAGTTGAAGACACCACCTGCCCGCTCAGTGATAACCTCTGAAATAGCCAACCGTAGACAGAGATTCGCCAAATCTTCTTCTCCCCCTGAAAAACGCTCTATGCTATAGGAGTTTCCATCATCATAAACCATAAGATTGTAATCCTCATTCAACTCGATCTCTCGATATTTTCCATCTGTGAGACGTTCGAAGAAACTGGAAGCATAGGATGATAACGTCGGCCGAATCCTAGATATTAAATGTGTTCTAAATGACGACATAATCTCGCCAAGCATGCCAAGATGCTGTGCATCTTTTCTCTCATCAGCTATTCGTTTTTTAGACTCCTCTAATTCCATTATTTTGTGTTCCAGGTTTTTCATCTCCTGGGAGACAAGTTTTTTCGCTCCTTCTTTTTTCTCCAACTCCACTCTTGCAGTTCCCAGCTGATCCTTTTTTTCAGTGAGTAAATCCAGCGAAGACTGGCATTTATCATAGAACTCATCAACTTGATTTTTAACAGTTTTATATTCCTCTGGATCAAACTCTACTAGGCCCATCCGCATCAACATTTTCTCTTTGGTTTCTATCTCTGTTTTTTCTCTTTTTATCTCCTCCAAGATGTTGTTTATCGTAGTAACAAATCTTTCTTTTTCCCTTAGCCGATTCTGCAAATAATTTCTTTTTTTATCTAGAGCTTGCTCTTCACGAGAAAAACTCTCGTTTTTTTCCTTCTCTGTTTTAATATTTTTAAAAAAAGATTCCATCTTCTCATTTTTTTCTTGTTTTTCTTTACCAAAATTTTTCAAAAGTTTACCATGTTGTTCCCCCAGTACTCTATCACAAGTTGGACATCTTGCATCTGGTCCCAAGTGTTCTATATTTTTTTCCTTATCTTCTAAGTCAGATACATCTTTTTTTATGTTTTCTATAAGTGTTTTTTTCTGCTCAATGTTTTTAATTATTTTTTCTTTTTCATCATATATATCATTGAGTCTGCTTTCGATGTCTTTTATCTGTTGCTCCAGGTTTTCATAGCTCTGTAATGTTTTTTGTTGTATTTCTATGGTTTTTTGTCTTTCTATTATTTTAGATTGTAAATCTTTAATTTCCCCTTGCAACTTCTTTTTGTTTTCGAAGAGGGCTTTTTTCTCCGTTAGTTTTTCTTTGATTTGATTTATTTTTTCGTATTCTTTTTTCCCGGAGAGATAATTTTTTCCCAGTGTTTCTACTTCTTTTTTGGAAACCGTTATTTTTTCTTTAATCTTCTTTATCAGCATATCTAGCTCTTCTTTGTTCTCTTCTAGAACTTTAATTTCGTCTCTATGGTTTTCAATCCTGTTTTTTCCAGTTTTTTCATCGACGAGATCTAAACCTAGTTTTTCTATCAATATATCCTTGTTTCTCTTATCTGCTCTTATTTCTTTTATTACCTCATCTAAATCATCTACTCCAAGCATTTTCAGGATTAATGGTCGTCGCTCACTGGCATTCATCACAGATAATACGTTCAATTCCTTTTGTTTAGCAAATATTGAAGTGAAGAAGGATTTGAAATCCATCCCAAGTTTTTTCTGTATATACCTGCTTACTGTTTCTGCACCATTGGCTGCGAGTTTACCGTTGACTAATACGGACGCTGAGGCCGATAGATTTTTCCCAGACATCTCCCGGACTATCCGGTAGTTGTCATCTTCAAATATAAACTCGAGTTCTACTCTACATGAGTCTAAAGATGATGCTCCCCCTCGTTTTATCTGGTCTGCCGATGTTCTAGATGCAACAGGTCCGTATAGCACCCATGCTATAGCCTCAAAAATCGTAGATTTACCTACACCATTTAATCCAACGACACCTATTACACCATCAGGGAACTCGATACTCGCTTGTTTGAATTTCCGAAAGTTTTTCAGCGTAAGCGTTTTAAGAATCATTTTTCCTCTTCTTTAGACTTTATTTTTTGGATATAATCTAAACCAAGTTTTAGCAGGGGTTCGCTCTCATCTATGTTTTGCTTTTTGAGGAATAATTCAAACTCGTTTGCTAACGCTTCTATTTTTGATGTCTCACTTGGTTTCGATTCTCCCTCTTGAATTACATTTACTTTGATTTCGTAATGAACCGCATCTCTACTTATTTCTCGGATCAAGCTGAAGTCAATTCCTCTGTAGACATGCGAGGGAACGCTTTCCAGTGCTATTCGGAAAACTTTGCCACGAGGTTCTATCTCTTTGATGGTCTTTTTTATCTGCTTCATTATTTCATCAAGTGAGAGATTTGAACAATTGATAGGATTGGGATCTATCATTGGTCTGTTTTTCAAGGATATAAAACTGTGTTTGATTTTTTTGCCTGCTAATTCTAGTTCTATGAATCCTTTTTGTTCTCCTGCATCAGAGAAAGTAAAACGTTCTGTAGAACCTGAATAAAAAGCATTTTCGGAGACTTTAACATGTTTGTGGTAATGTCCCAACGCTATATAATCAAAATTTGATTTCAGATATTGTGTTGGTATTATTAACTCGTTAAATTCGTTCATGCTGAATTCTTTTATCCCTTTAATACCGCCATGTGTAAGAAGGATGTTGTAGTCTGCAATTGGTTCAGGTTTGAGTTTCTTTAGATTATCATTGAATTCTTGTTTCGTAAGGGTTTGCGGAATGGCATGAATAATTATTTTTTTGCCATCTATTTCAAAGGGTATTGTTTCGTATCTGGAGTTATATACTGGATAAATATGATCTATGTGATCCAATATACTGAAAATATGTCCTGTTTCTTTGAGTTTCGGATGTTCGTGATTTCCAGCTATTATTATGCAAGGTATTTCTTGTTTTGAGAGGCGTATCAGCTGATGCAATGCAAACGTTATAGCTCTGTTTGTTGGTCTTACCGAGTCAAATAGATCGCCTGCATGAATAATTATATCAGGTTTTGATTCTAACGCGTAGTCAATGAATTGTTTAAAAGCATCATAGGTATCTATTTCACGCTGGTTTATTCCATCATTGGTTACACGCCGATAGGCAGAATAGCCAAGATGTGTATCAGCAACATGTAAAATCTTCATACTATCATTTTCTGCGAGATAATTTTAAAGAAACAACATCACAAGCCAACGTGATAGCATCTAACGTAGGAGCAATCGGTGGAGCATAGGCGGTTTCAAGTCTTTTAAATGTTTCAACATCCATCTCGCTAAGAACCGCACAGGCAAACGTGTTAATCCGTTGCGCTGCGTCATAACCAACCGCTTGAGCCCCTAGTATTTTTCCTGTTTCTTCATGCGCAATAACTTTTATAGTAATTGGTTTGCCGCCAGG
>Ga0172365_10003833_pt1 | contig 11146 bp, 26 predicted proteins | sample LakKivSesite48cm_FD_114535 | JGI IMG/M metagenome (GOLD analysis project Ga0172365, IMG submission 114535) | Sediment microbial communities from Lake Kivu, Rwanda - Sediment site 48cm | ecosystem: Environmental > Aquatic > Freshwater > Lake > Sediment | place: Rwanda: Western Province, Lake... | reverse complement strand
TCACTGGTTTGGCAATGGCGCTTGGTATGGATACCATACTCACGCAAGCGACCTCACTTGAAAATTAATATGAACGAAGAAACTTACCTCATCTTGGGCAATGGCTTTGGCTATGGCAGAGCTTTTGATAATGAAGATGGCGGCGGACAAGGATTTGGCTACGGCGGTGCGGATTATGGCATTGGTTAAGGAGCATATGGTCAGCATGAATGGGAGACGGCACTATGAGTCAACTCATCAGACAATGGACGAATCTCAAATGTGAGGGTGTTAGCAACAATCATGGCGCTGTTGGGAAGGGAAAAGGAAACGGGGATGAAAATTTTTATTTTAAGGGAGGAATTGGTCTGTCATTGTCGATTTGGAATGCGTCTTTTTATAACGGGAAGCAGAGTGGGCAAGGACACGGTTTTGGTGATCCCGTAGGTTTTCACCGTCCATATTCCAGACTATTTAGTGGCGGTGAATCTGGCTGGGGAGGTGGTCTTTGCCATTCATTTTCTTGGGATGAATAACCAAAGGCAGACAAATGACAGGCACAAAGCATATTGCCGTGATGAGCGGAATGTTCGGTCATGTTTGGGGCGAAAAGGGGGGCTGGGTTTTGTTAGAGCGTGATGATATGGTCAAGCTAATAGAGGGGGATGTGAATGTTATTTTGAAACACCCCCGGCTTGGTAAAAAGCCAAAGGTTGGTGAGGGAGAGCAGCTATACCCCATCGCATTCTTGGAAGATATGGAAGGCCGCGTGTGCTTTTGGGCTAAGGATGGGCCCATCAAATGGATCAGGCTTACAAAAGAAGAGTTTGAGCAACTTCACGATCCAAATCTCAGTTTTCTTACGGAGAAAATGATTGAGACAAAAGTCAGACATTTGATACTGAGGTAGATATGACATTTGATCAAAAAGACAATGTGGAAGAATGTTGGCATCATTATGGCTTTGGCGTATTGTACCGAAGTGAAATTCACATAGACGGCGGCATGGGATTTCACTGGGAATACCAATGTGCCGCAGAAAACAATGGTGATGCCCGAGTTTTACAAAAGACGGCCACGTTTTATGATCGCGGTCATGGATTTGGATATGGGCAAATCCAACGTCCAAACGGAGACTTTGCATGGTCAGTCCTAACCGCGCCTGAGCGCACGCACGAGCGCGCGCAAGAACCCGGCGACGGTTGACCGCTGGCCCGGCCCGTGCCAGTCTCGACACCCCGGCGACCCGTCCGCCCACAGCAGCAGAAGTATCAAGAAAAGAGAGTAAAGAGATATGACCCAGCAAATGTACATTGTTGCAAATATGAATAGTGGACAATACCTCGACCCTCGAAAGTTTGGCGACGATCCAACCCTTAAGGGTATGATGTTTTCGTCTATGGGAACCGCAGCGGCCATGCTGCTCATGGCCCACCGCGGTGGAAAAGTGAGCCATGAAGATGACGTTATCACTGAGGCGAATAAGGAAGATCATCACCAGGGGCCGTGGTTTTTGGAAAACCTGGTCGTGTGCGGTGACCAAGATACCAGGTCTTTCGAAATGGAAGGCAAGGAGTACCCGAATTTGTACACTTTTGTCTCCGAAAAGGGAGAAGATGTTTCAGAGGTCGTGATCAAGGCCATCTGCGAAGACCAAAAGCTCCGGCAGATGTTTTCAAAGAAGTGCCATGAGCATGACGGTTCGAATAGCGACCCGTGCTTTATGCTACGGGACATCCTACAGCGCCTTGGACTTTACATCTCCAAGGAAGAGCTGGACAATCTTTCATGATCGTTGCCATCATCGCCAGCATCGTTGTGCTGGGATTGGCAATGAATTCTTATCTACTCAAGTTGCTAGTCTAAAAGAAAAGCTTTTGTTTATAGCGTTGTTGTAATAGCAACGCTTCGCACGACTTTACGAAAATTCACTCGACCAAAGAACGAACGAACAATGGCTGAAACCACCAACGACACCAAGGTCACCTCTTACATCGATGTCGTCCACTCCAAGGACACGAAGCGAATCGTGCTCCCCGAGAATATGACGGAGAAGGAGGCAATCGTCGCGCTTGAACGGAAGCGCGCCGAGCAGAATGAGTGGGTCAAGATTCACGAGCCCACGACGGCTTATCCCCTTGACGGGGCGCTGGCCATGATGAAGGCCATCGCTGAGCAATACGGGTGGGCGAATCTTCGCCCGACGCCGGGTTTCTTCGGTCCGAATCCGCCCACCATGGTCGCGGTTTCGATTTCGCCTTCGGAGAAGGTCCAGGTGCCGTGGGGCCGAATCGAAATCCCCGGCATTGAGGGGCACCTCCAGACCGGAATCTACGAGGTCAAGGGCCGCCCAGCCTTTGTCATCGGTGGCGAGGTTCGCCGGAAGAATGAGCGAGCCATCGCAACCCTGGCTGCGCGGGTGCGAGAGATTGTGGCCGAGGAGTCGATTTATCGAGCCAAGGCCATCAAGATCAACTTCGGAACCTTCGATTCCATCGAAGATTACAATCCGACGTTCATGGACCTTTCGCAAGTCGATCCGTCGCAGCTTATTCTTTCGGCGGACGTGATGGATGCGGTAAATACCTCGGTGTTTACCCCGATTGAGCGCACCGAGCTGTGCCGTACTCACAAGATTCCGCTGAAGCGTGGCGTATGTTTGGCTGGCCCTTACGGTACGGGTAAGACCCTGACCGCGCGAGTCACGGCTTATAAGGCTGTGACCAATGGGTGGACTTATATCTACCTTGAGAATGTGGACGATCTGGACAAGGCCATCAGCTTTGCGAAGATGTACCAGCCCGCCGTGATCTTCGCGGAGGACATTGACCAGGCGCTTGGGTCTCAAAAGCGCACCAAGGACGAGAATGCCGTGCTGAATACCATCGACGGCATCGACTCCAAGGCCGACGAGATCATGGTCATTTTGACCACGAATCACGTTGAGAAGCTGTCCAAGGCGATGCTTCGCCCTGGTCGATTGGATGCGGTGATTGCGGTGCAGCCGCCGGATCGGGATGCGGTGAAGCAACTGATTCGTCTTTACGCCCGCGATATGCTGGCCAAGGATGCAAACCTCGAATCGGTGGCCGACCTGCTCGCTGGCGAAATCCCGGCGACCATTCGGGAGGTTGTCGAACGGTCCAAAATGGCGGCCATTGCGACCGCCACCAATGGCCGACTGGCACTTACCGATCGGGCGCTGGAGATTGCCGCACGGGGAATGCGGAGCCACCTGGAGCTGCTCAAGCCCCAGCCGGTGGATACCCGGTCGGATATCGAAAAGGCCGCGACCGAGCTTGCGCTGGTCGTCAAGGGTGTCGAAACCGATGGCGTCCGGGTTACGGAGGCCATCAAGAAGCACCGCTCGATGGCTCCATCGGTGCTCAATTCCTGATGGCAATAGGGTAATGTAACGGGTCATACATTACCCTTAGACCCCCCACCTGCGAAAGCGGGTGGGGGGTTTTTTTTATGCCCAAACACTAGGTAGCCTAATGGAAGCAGTTTACGTCCTCACGAGTGATGGAAATGTGTTTGCTGGCAATCTATTCGTAAAGCATATTACGAATGACGATTCTGGCAACATTTTTCTTTACGTAAATCAAGAATGTTTTTTGGATGGCGATCAGATTCAAGTGTCCGGCCGCCTCCACTTGCATGTGTCCACCGTTATTTTCGCAAGGAGTGCGCATGAGAACTGAAATTCAGAAAACTGAAGCCCAAATCCGAGAAGTTTACGACATCATCAATGCCATTCGGCTTATTGTGGAACACAATCCACTCGATGATCGGCTGGGTTCATTTTTGGCTTGGGTTTTAGCTGATTATATCAATCCAAGCAAGACCTGGAAGATTGAGCGAGAAAGCAAGGGTGCTTATCTCGCTGATGTCATCAAGCCGTTCATCAAAGATGGCGAAAGTAGCGAAGATGACGCGGGGGCTTATTTGCTGCTCGCGAAGTTTGACTGGTCAACTTACGACCTTGGTGATTATTACACCGCAGACTACGAGGACTTGATGGTATGAAGAAAGAGCAAATCGTCCGAGAAATGCTGCTTGAGTTGATCAGGCAGATTGGAAAGGTCTGCGAAGAGCATGAAATTCCTTTTTCGATGGGGTTTGATGTTTCGCAGGATAAGGTTTCAAAGATTTTGGGTTACCACATGATCATCACGAAAAGCCATCCAAGGCTTGCCGTTTCGAGCATGATCATGCAAGGTAAGGCCAACGAGATGATGTGTTTGGCGCTGGCTGATTACATCAAAAACGAAAATCAAACGTTGTATGAGAAGCCGGTTGAGGACATTTCATTCCGTTCTGCCAAGAAGGGTGACGGAGCCGATGAAAACGAAGAAGATCGAGATTCCCTTAACTAAAATGGAAAACAAGCGATACAACTTCGACATTCGGGTGGCCAAAAATACGAGCGACGAAGAGGATGACTTTTCATCCGATGACGGCTGCATGGGGGAAATTTTCAATTATGTAAGCCATGAATCTAGCAATCGGAATGATTTCAAACACCAATATAGGTGCTTCGTTCTGGTCAAAGATTATGATGAACATGGAAAAAGCGCCATTATGGACGTAGACCTAAGCCCAATCTTGATTCAAAAAGATGAGGGCAGGCACCTTGACCTCAACGGATTCGAGGGGCTTATTAGCTCATTGCATTACAAGCATGAAGTCGTCGCTTTCGCCTGCGTGTTTTCCGAAGATGATTTTGAACAAGATGACGATGGCTTCGTAAAAGTTCCCGCGATTATGCAGGCTTTGCATGGGCTGAATAAAAATGCCTTGCTCGTTTTTCGCAAGGAAGATGACCACTTGGAATTGGACCATGTGTCGGCAGGCGATGGCCAGCCGATGTTTAACTTTGTGATTCCCGACCATCAACCACCCGAAATCCTCAACTAAAAGGAAAAATTCATGTTTAACATGATAAAATTCAATTGCACCGACCTTCCTATGCCCACCCCTGAGGACGCACACATTCGACTTTTTGATATGGCGGACAGCCTTGCGAAGAATATGGAAACACCTTCGATGGTGGTTCTTGCGCCTTCGGAAACCAAAGGCCATCACAGGATGCTGACGGCAGAACTGCCGCAGAAAATGTTGACGGACAGGATGCCGTTTGTCCGGCGTGACATGTTCATGGGGCTTATGGAGGCCATGAACAAGTCAATGAAGATTTTCACAATTGCAGTCATGGTCAGGCGCGGATCGGCAGCCGATCTGAGCAAGGATAATGTTCAGAACCTTGTGGACAAGCTCAAGGGGCCGAATTATTCTTACTTGTACCTTGAGAATTGCACCGGCGAAAGCAAGCATTACGTGTTTAGCTTCGATCATCAGTGGGAAATCAAAGATGAATTTCTCACCATCGACGAAAACTTCTTCGGAGAAACCCTGATCACGAATCCCGATTCGACTCCCAACCAGACGGGATCGCTTAACAGTTTATTGAATGCCAATACCTGGAAGAATTGATCATGGGTGTGTATGATTGCATTCGTGGCGTACCTGACACGCACGACAATCAAGTAAAAATTTGGGATCGCACCCTGCGGTGGTACGAAGTGGGAAGCAACGTACCGCCAGTTGGTGAAGGTTCTTATTACGTCAAGTTGAAGGCTAATAACAGCTGGCAAGACCCGGTTTATGTTAAGGTGGTAAAAAGCAAAATCGTAAGCATCGGCATGAGGGATTACGACGATGGCTTGCCGGTAATTAACAAATGGGGGGAGCTTACCCGGTGATTCGAGAGTGCTCAGAATGCAGTGATTTATTCGATGACCAGAGCTTTGCGAAAAAGGAGTGCGGTGGATTGATCCACCATTGTCCTGAATGTTCTGATGAAACCCAAATCAAGTATCTTGGCATTCAGCATTCTGACGGTAAACAAGCTGGCTGCGAAGTCCTAGCTTTCACGAATCCTAGTGATCGAAATGTATTTTTGCATCACTGGCGAAGGAACAGTGGCATCGCAAGAGGGAAAAGCAGCGCTCTTGGAGTTGCCAGCAATACCGCATCGGTTTCTTTCAAAAAGGTGGCATCTTTCGATGCGAATGTAAACCACAAGGGGAAGTCCGATGGTTAAAAACGTAACACCTTTTGATGCAACAGAAGAATTTGTACGCAATCGCGGAGTTCTCACTTACTGTAATGACAATGGTAGTGGTACTGGTGACGGCTCTCATTATGGGTATGGCCAACCTAATTATTCTTCATAAATGGGGGAATGGCCCCGACTACCATCTCAGGGGCTTTACCTACACCGGCTACGAACCAACCGGACACGGCTTTGCATGGAGTGAGAATGAAGAGTTGGCCGAATGGATTGCCTTGGTAAATGCAGAATCGGGTGGATAAGCATCTTGCGAAGTTTCATTTTGAACAAATCGAAGAAAAGGATTATATATGAGCGACATTAATGTAAGTAATCCTGAAGTCATTTACAGCATTGTGGCAAAGCTTGACCTTGATGACAAAAAAGTATCGACGATCATCGAATGCAATCGCATTTGGATAAAAGCTGATGATGATGCGCCAGGGGTGAAAGCGTGGTGGACTGCTAGTTTTGCGCGTGACACATTGAGCAAATGGCCCATCGACAAAAATAAGCCTGAAGGCTACTTCCATCTTAGGCGAATCGAGTTTGATGATGAATTTGACCTAAGGTCTGAATTTTCAAACGCGATCAATCGGGCATTTGAAGAAGTCCCTTCATTTGTAAAGCTCACGCCTTACGACGAGCGCATTTCTATTGTCCAAGATGAAGGCGAGGATTAAAAATGATGTACAAGGAAATTCGAGCTTATTTTAGCTTTGAAATGCCTGGTGAAGAACACTTTGAATATGTTAATATTGTCAACAGACTAAAAGGAAATTGTGAGTGGATTGATCTTCACTCAGATCAAAAGGAGGGGGTGCTGCTGACAACGGCTGAGTGCTGGTGGCTTCCTGAGTATGTTGAGGCCATCAATGAGGAAAAGACCACCCGTGGGGAAGCTGTCGATTTGCGAAAGTTTGATTGCGAAGACGAGTTCGATTTGAGATCGGCTTTTTCCTCGGCGCTCAATCGGGCGTTTGAGGGCCTTATCAAACTAAATTTGGTTGAGGCATTCACTCCTTACGACGAGCGCATCACATACTGAAAGGAATTTTGAAATGTTTTACCCCGACAAGAGCATTGTGACTATCAAGCTGCCGAAGGTGTTTGACACTCAAGAGCAGCGAAATATCAAAAATTTGCACGGATTTAGTTTTACGACAGGCACGACTCTTGATGTGAAATCTGCCCTTTCAGCATTGGGATTGAATAGCCCATTTGAGGATGAGTTTGATTTCAAGCTTGCATTGGTGAGCAAGCTGAATGACAAACTGTCCAGGGATTGGACATCTTCAGAGATTGAAATTACAACTTCGGTTTCAGGTGTGAAGGAGGAGGAAAGCAGAGGTGAGGATGAGGACGAGGATGAGGACGAGGATGAGGACGAGGATGAGGACGAAGGTGAAGCGCCGCCAGAAAGTGCGCCCAATTACGATCAGTTCGATTATCGGGGAGGGGATTGGAGAGATTACGATCCGAAGTGTACCCGCTGTAATAATCCTTCATATTCTGAAGGTGGTGATTACGAAATTCAATTGTGTGCGTCTCGCACACAAACTGCTTCGGTAACACTTTCAATTGAAAACATTGCAGACGATGGAGATGTGACCTACGCCCTGGATTGGGGGGATATTGAATGGGGGGATGAAGGCGATAGTGAAGAAATTCATGATGAAACATTGCTCTGTAAGAGGTGTGGGGCCTCCGTAGAAACTGCAGGCAACTTGTACGACATCGGATAGTGTGATGAAGTACACATACGCGGTCCAAGTGTTTTATCTTGGACAAAGCCAAGGCTATTCGAGAAAGTTTGCGAAAAACTTGACCAACAGCGATTCGGTGTGCTAACTGTGCGTCGCCATGGCACACGCACGACTCAATTGGCCAAAGCCAAAGCCACAAAAAGAAATTATGCAATTTTGCCTGTATGGCTATGAGGGAGGGATGCAAGACCCGTGGGATGATTCATGGGTCTTGCTCAGGGGAATGGGAGATGTGCAATATCAGCATTGTGGGACAGGATATCGCACGAAAGGTGGGGGATACTCTGTATTCCAAGGTAGTGGATCGGGCGATGGCTTGCTTGCAGGCATGATCGACGATGAATTTGTGGGGTGGGGTGCTGGTTTCTACTGCAACTGGCAACACGAATTGGTTGAAGGGGGTTTATTTTAGTCACAAATCAAATCAAATCAAATCAAATCGTGCAATTTGTGACTGCCCGGCGTAGCAATGGTGCTGCGCCGGGATTTTAAACGCAGGCGATTTGCCCCATGCTAGATAGTCATTGGGCAGAACGGCTGCAAGGAAAGCAAACATGTCGAGCAACAATCGCAACGCCAACAACAACAACAGCAACAACGCCACTGAGTCGGACATGATGACCGGCAAGCACCTTATCGTGGCCGATAAGGGGTTCATCTTTGTCGGAAATACGACGTGGAAGGAGCACCCGATTCTCGGTGCGTTCTTGCATGTCACGGATTGCGTGAATGTCCGAAAGTGGGAAACGGGCGGTTTCGGCGGTATTACCGCTGGTGCCAAGAGTGCAGACGCTACCCTTGACGCTTGCCGTCCCCAGTGTATCCCCAAGCACGCCGTTGTTTCGTTGATTCAGCTGGCCGATAGCTGGGAAAACGACTGAGTAACGAACCCGTCGCGCACCCACGCGGCGGGTTTTTTTATGCCCAAACACATTGTTCGCGCTCAACTGTTGCTGGAAGGAATTTGCAAATGGGCACGAATTATTACGCAAGGCCGATTGGAGAAAGTGAATCCGATGCAAACGAGCGCAGGATTCATATCGGAAAGTCGAGCTGGGGGTGGTGCTTTTCTCTGCACGTCCACCCTGATTTGAGGATTTTTACATTGCAGGATTGGGAGGGGCTCTTTGACAATCACGAGATCGTCGATGAATATGGTAATGTGATTTCCAAAGCGAAGATGCTTAATATTATTACTGATAGAAAATTTAGCCAAAGCGGCAAGGATTTTCGCAGGGATTTCGATCCAAAATTCTTGGCGGAGAATCATGCGATTCCTGGGCCAAATGGACTGCTGAGACATACTTACAATGTGCTGTATCACGGTGAGGGTACTTGGGATTGCATCCTTGGCGATGAGGATTCATGGTGAGCTATGAAAGAAGAAAAGAGAGGATGGATGGGAATTCCTGGCGATATTCCATTCGGTGAAGATGTCGAATTGCGCTGCTTTGGGCATGGCGCCAAAGGTCGATATAGTTACGATTATCACACCGCCAAACAGGGGCATGGGGGAGGTTATTGCCATTCTTGCGGATTAGGTTTTTGCAATGGTGACGATTTCAATATGGTTTACTATGGAGGAGGATTCGATATGGCATTCACAGTGTTAGGTTAGATATGATTGAACCGCCCCCTTTCGTCTCCAAGCCAGAAGATTTTGTTCCATTCATGAAGGCGCTGGGGCTTAAGGTTCGCTTTCAGGAAAAAGGTATCACCGGGAAAGGTGGCGAACTGATTTTGAGAGGTCCACATCCTGAATGGAAAGAGATTTGGCAATTTGTTGAGAACCAGCCTTGAGGGAAAATGACGGAAGAAGTGAAAATGATTTCGAGTTGGCATCGGACTTCATGTGATCGATGCGGCTGTGATTTTAATTTTACCCGCAGCGAACCAAAGCCTGAGCCAAAAGAGTAGGTTTGCTCATCGTGTGTCGATGCGGAAAAATATTACTTGAAGGGGTTTGAAAACGGGTATAAGAGTGGTAGAGCTGATGCCATGCAAGAAGTCGCCGCCGTCGAGAAGGTAGAACCTCGCATTAGGAAAACTCCAGGAGTTTGCGGCGGAAGGGCATGTATTCGTAAAACCAGAATGCCTGTTTGGTTGTTATTTAGAATGTGGAATAAAAAATTGACCGACCAAGAAATACTAAAGAGTTATAGCGACACATTAACGCATGAAGATTTGGACGAGGCCAAGTCTTACATTGCTGATAATTTTAAAGAAATTTTGCAAGACTGCTTAGAGAATGAAGCATAGAAATAATTATACCTGAACAAAACACGGGCTCGGGCATTTACACCGCATGGCGGTGGACGAGGTGAAGGATTTGCGGTCGGAGTGAAGCGTGGAATGAGAGCAGGTTTATATGACTATGACTGAAGAGAAAAAGCGAATATCTGGCACCATTTGGCATTCTCGTAATGGTGGGACAGGCTGTGGAGATTCAATCCTACCTAACATGGGAATGGGCTACGGAAATGGTTACGGTGATTACCAAGGGGACGGAACTGGCTATGCGAATTATTGGGGAGTGTGCTCGGGTCGTGGGGCCGGCTTTCATTGCGATGGTGAGTCAGAATGGTATTATGGTGATGGGGGTGGGGGTGGCTCAGCGTGGACAAAGCTAGAATCAGAATAAACCAATCAACCGGAACTTTGCCATGCTAGAAGAACAAGATCGAACTTATCTAGGCTTTGGATATAATTATGACTTCAACCTCGGCTCCGGCTACGGTTCCGGCTCAGGCTACGGATACACCGACGACAGTTTAGGATATGGCTATGGCAACTACGGACCCCGCTACAATTTCCGCTATGGCTCAGGAAATGGCAGCGGCGACGGCGAAGGCCATGGCTATGGCTCAGGCCTAAGCTACGGCCTTTGCGATGGCTCAGGCTATGGCGACGGCTACGGATTTTCTTGGAGCGCAAAATGATGCGTGAAAAAGAAAGAACAAATTTTGGCTCCGGCTACGGCTACGGCTCCGGCTACGGCTACGGCTCCGGCTCCGGCTACGGCTCCGGCTCCGGCTACGGCTCCGGCTCCGGCTCCGGCTACGGCTCCGGCTCCGGCTACGGCTCCGGCTCCGGCTACGGCTACGGCTACGGCTACGGCGGCGGCTCCGGCTCCGGCTACGGCTCCGGCTCCGGCTACGGCTCCGGCTCCGGCTACGGCTCCGGATTTTCTTGGAGCGTATAAATGCATGAGCAAAAGAAAATAAATTTTGGTTACAGCTTCGTCTGTGGCTACGGCTATAACGACGGCTCCGGCTACGGCGACGGC
>Ga0172365_10003824_pt1 | contig 11156 bp, 10 predicted proteins | sample LakKivSesite48cm_FD_114535 | JGI IMG/M metagenome (GOLD analysis project Ga0172365, IMG submission 114535) | Sediment microbial communities from Lake Kivu, Rwanda - Sediment site 48cm | ecosystem: Environmental > Aquatic > Freshwater > Lake > Sediment | place: Rwanda: Western Province, Lake... | reverse complement strand
GCCCAACGATCCCCGGCTGCCGATCGTTGGACGCGATGAGTCTGCCACGCTCGCCGCTTCGTCATGGCGTGATCCATCTTCTCCGGATGCGGCTGCCGGGTTTGCGGTTGCGCGCCAACTAGGACGCGTGCACGCAAGCGTGCGTGATCGACCTGAACATGCACCGCATGGTGGGGCGTAGCGAGATGATCGATTGAGAGTGCGTCTTGTGCGTGCGCTGCGTCTCCGAGTGCTACAAGGGGGCCGGCTTCTTCACCCTGCAACTCGCGCGGTACGGCTCAAGCCCGTACGCGGCTTGTCTCTCTTGGGGCTGCGCTGGCGGAGCGAGCGCGAGGATCCGCCTTGCGATCACGCGCTGTCGCGCCGTCGAAGATGGTGCGGAACGGAGCCCTCTTGGACCTGTTACGAGGATGGCGCAATAGGCGCGCAGTGACGGCAGAGTGGTGGAGGTGAGCGGACGAGTTTCGAACTGCCAAGTGGCTGACAGCCGAAGTGCTGGAGTCGCTCTGTGCGCCGTGAAACACGCCCCTACTCCTTTCAAGACGCTTTCGAAGACCCCTTACCTGGGTGACCCAACGAGGTGAATCTTGAACTGGTCTGCATAGCGGAAACGGGAATGCTCCCAAGCTGTTTGCATGAGCCCCGTTCATCTGTCCTGCACCGCTTGCCCGCGGCCTGGGCGAGTGCGTCTCTGGCCATGACTTCGCCAACTGGCGTCCGCAACTGAGAACTCGCACGGTCCCTGGTCGGGAGTCCCGAAGAGAGGACAGTCTGTCGATCGAAGCGTCCGCTTCGGCTCAGTCATCAGGCACCCCAGGTGGTCGACCTCTTCCCTCTCTCCGAGCTTCTGCTAGGCATGGTGGATATGGACTGTCTGTGTTGGATAGGCGAAGCCAATCTTCTCTGCTGCGAAGCGCTTGACAATCGCGAGGTTGATCGCCTGCTGAGCATCCATGTACTCGGCATACCCCGGCTGCAGGACGTGGTAGACGATCTCAAACAGCAGCGCGGAGTCGCGGAACTCCCTGAAGTGCACACGCTCAAACCTCACATCTTCCTGCCCGCGCACGATCTCCTCAACGATTCCGGGGATAGCCTCGAGCTGGGCTGGGGGAGTTTCGTACCTCACTCCTACCGAAGTGACCACACGTCGCTCTGACATTCGGTTGTAGTTTCGGATACGGCTCTTAAGAAGGTCGTTGTTTGCGAACACAAGCTGCTCTCCAGAGAGGCTGCGCAACCGCGTCGTCTTCATCCCGATGTGCTCGACCGTTCCCATCAGGTCGCCAACAACGATGAAGTCGCCCAGGGCGAAAGGCCTGTCGACGGCAATGGCTACCGAGCCAAAGAGGTCAGCGAGGACATTCTGGAGGGCAAGGGCAACCGCGATTCCCCCAATCCCAAGGCCCGCAACAAGAGCCGTGACGTCCACGCCCAGGTTCTCAAGTACGAGAAGAAGGGCGATTACCCACACCACGACCTTTGCGAAAAAGCCGACCACGACAAGGGTCGTCGCGGAAGCAGCGTCATCCCGAAATCGCCGCTTGATCGAGAGCCCAGTCCAAAGAGAGACGAACCGGTTGCCCCAGATCGCCAGCTGCACGACGAGGACCAGCAGCGCAACAGCATCGGCGATTCGTGCCGCGTCTTCCGGAGGGTTCAAGACAAGCCACCCCGCGTACAACGCCCCGATGACCCCCGAGAACACCGTCGTTCGTTCGAGAGTGCCTACTAGGAGATCGTCTGCGATGTTCGAAGTCCGCTCGGCGCGCACGCGCAGACGCCTAAGGACGCTAAGCTTCAGGAGAAGGAAGGCGAGGGCAATCCCGACGGCGACGCCCGCAGCAAGAGCCCATCGTGAGATCGGACCGCTTCGTACGAGTTCAGCAAAGAGCGTCACCTTGACCTCCTTCCTGTTGCGTCCGGCGTGTTTTTATGCCAGCTTCCGCAGAAGTCGTAGCCAATCCAAGAGGAGCCTGGGAATCAGGAAGTTGCGCCGGACATGCTCACGGCCCGCGACCCCGAACTCCTCTCTCCGAGCTGAGTGTTGCATGAGGTCGATGATTCGCTCCGCCGCGCTGTCGTAGTCAAATGGATTGACGAGGGCGCCTACCTCCCCATCCAGGATCTGCAGCGGGATGCCCCCGACGCGTGTGGCCACAACCGGAGTTCGCTTCCACAAAGCCTCGGACACGGTCAGCCCGAAGCCCTCGCGAAGCGACAATTGAAGCACGACCGCTGCGCGCCGCTGCACTGCATTCACGAGGAGTGGGTCGTTCTCCGTGATGAGCGTGACTTCGGGCCGTGCATCCGCAGCGGCCTTCACTTGCTGGAAAATCGCTGGACCCTCTGGGTCATCGGTCGCCATGCTTCCGACAAGGACCAGGTGGCAGTCGACTTCAGAGCGGACCTTCTCGAAGACCTTGAGCACCCCAAGTGGGTCCTTCCACTTGTCGAAACGCGAAACTTGGGCGATGAAAGGACGCGCTCCTGAAATGCCATACTCCTCCAGCTTCTCGTCGACCTCGCTCTCGGCTAGGTCCCGGTTGGTGTTCGAAAACGGATCGATCGCCGGAGAGATGACACACGTGTCGATAGGCCAGGCGGGCCTGCGGAACGTTTCCGAGGAAACGACGGCAGCATCGTACCGCATGATGAACGGCCGGACGGCTCTCTCGACATCGGGGCTTGGCGATGAGACATCGATGTGGCACCGCCAGACCCACGGGTTCTGGCGGCGAACAAAGCGAATCATGGGAAGTGGCTGGGGATCATGGACAATCACGATGTCATGCCTGATTGGGCTATATAGAGCGCATGTTCGATTGAGGGCGAGGTACGAGTCTAGCTCCTTCTCCGACAGCTGCACGTCCTCTCCCTGCAACCCGTTGTGGATTTTCTTGGTCACCGCGAACACGGCAGGATCCCCGTAGAGGAGGTTCCAGTCTGCGTTGATGCCGACGTCGTTCATCAGGGGCACGAGCGCATTCAGCATGCCTGCGACCCCGCCGCCGTGAAAGGTGGAGTTGACATGTAGAACCTGCAGCCCGTACATGGGTCTGGCGCCCTTCTGGATCTCGCCGAGTGTCTCCGGATCAATGAGGTCCTTGTATCTCTCGATGCCGATTAGCTCCATCCCGACTCCTTGTATCTCAGTCTTGTCCCGCACTGCACAACTTGCCTTCAGCGAATCACGGAGCTTGGCTTCCGTTGACGAGTCACTGTAGGGCGCTGGGCACACAGGTCGTCCAGAGCTCAAGATCGTATCCTGGGTCTGCGCCGGCGCCCGGTCCCTCAAGCCCGAGCTGCGCATTCCAGCAAGAGAGCTCGACAAACCCAACCTCCTCAAGGGCATCGACGATGCGAAACGAGACCTCCAGGAGTAACCGAAGTCCGTGCCGATCCGCTCCTTGCGCAATGACCTGTTCGAATGGCCAAACAGAGCTGTAGTGATAGGTGTAGTTGTCATAGTGCAGCTGGCCTGGCGCATAGGTCCGAAAGCCATACGGAGTCGCGCGGTCTTCAGCCTGTTGTTCGATTCTCTTCACGCAAGAGGCGGGCAGATCTCCTGCACTCAAGAATGCCAGCATGTGAAGAGCATCCAACGACGCACCCCCGGTGGGGCCCCGCTGGTCCACGGCGATCCATGGTCGTCCCGCATCTGGGTCCCAGAGCTGGGAAGCCAGCTTCTCGATCGCTTCTGTCGTCAGTGCGTCGATTCCAAGGTCCCACGACTCGCCCAATCGCCAGGACAGGCTGCACGCTGAGCGCAATGCGGCGATACCCTGAACGTGCGCGAGGGTGTAACTGACAGGATAGACCGGATCGTCTCGAACTGGCAGGAAGCTGTCCTTCCAGTACATGGACCGCAACGCATACCGTGTGCCTCCACAGAGCGCCGCATCCTCGACGAAGAGCCCATTACGCATCATGTGTCGCGTCACGAAGTTGAATGCTGCTCGAAGCGCACCCTGAATCTCCAGAAGGGTCGCCTCATCGCGCACCATTTCGGCGTAGAGATCGGCGACAATCACGAACAGAGGGCTTACCTCCAAAGCGTTGCACCGCGTCGACCGCCCCCTCAGCACTACGTCCCTGAGCTCGTCGATCCCTCGCCCCGGCTCCTCTCCTGAACTTGCGTCCGTACGCCGCCCCATGGCCGCCGCGACGAAACGAAGCGCGTCACGGCTGAATTCGGGCTCTCCAAGGAGAAGCGCGCTTACGAGCAGGTCTCGCCCAAACGGTCCGAAACGAATCTTCCCCCGACGTTGGCCAGCGGTGTACGTTGGGTAGCCCACGCCCTGCCACTCGATTCGACACCGCAGGGCATTGCGCCCTGCGCGAGCGGCATAGGCAAGCTCTGCAAGTCGCTCTTCAGGGTCTCTCATCATCCCTTCACCGATCCTGCGAGGATCCCACGCACGAAGTAGCGCTGGAGCGAGAAGAATACGAGCAACGGAAGGGACATGGACACGAAGGCCGCTGCGGTCAGGAGCTCCCAGTCCTGGCCGCGGTTCGTCACGAGGTTCGCGACTGACACTGTGAGCGGCGCTACGTTCGGCAGCGCGCCTAAGTAGACAAGAGCGACAAGCAGGTCGTTCCAGATCCAAAGGAACTGGAAGATGAAGACGGAGGCGAGCGCGGGAACAGAGATCGGGACGGCGATCCTTGAGAAGACCTTGAACGGCGACGCGCCATCGATGGCCGCGGAATCGAAGAGATCCTTCGGAATCCCGGCCATGAAGTTGTGCACCAGGTACGTCGTCAACGGAAGGCCGTACGCGGTGTGCGCCAGCCAGATCCCCGGAAACGTCCCGGCAAGCCCTAGCTTGCTGTAGATAGGAAGAACCGGAATGAACGTCATCTGAAGCGGGATGACCATCAACCCGACGACGAGCATGAAGAGAACCCGTCGACCGGTGAAGCGCAGCCACGCGAAACCGAATGCGGCGAACGATGCAACGAACGTGGAGATCGCGGTGGCCGGAACGCTGATGCTAAGGGTGTTGAGGAACGCTCGTCCCAAGCCCTCGTTCTGCAGCACTCCGACGTAGTTCTGAAGAGAGAACTGGCCTCCGCTGAGCAGCTTCGGAAAGACCGTCCACCAACCGGAGTTCGCGATGCCGGAGGGGGCCCGAAAGGAGGTAATCAAGAGACCGAGCGTGGGGATGAACCAAATGCCAACGAAGAACAGAATCACAAGGTGAAGGGGCGTTCGCGACACGGTCTTTCGCAGGTTCATGATCGTGCTCCTTCCTGCGCCACGAATCGGCGAATGTTCAGGATCATGAAAGGAACGATGAGAATCAGAAGGACGACGGCGATCGCGCTGGCTCGCCCGTAGTTGAAGTAGTTGAACATCTCCTTGTACATCCGATTCGCGATGACCTCCGTCGAGTAATTGCCGTTCGTCATCACGTAAATGATGTCAAAGATCTTGAGGACCTGGACGAGCATGGTCGTCGCGACGACGGCAGCGGTGGGGCCGAGCAACGGGAGGATCACGTTGCGAAAGACGCGCCACTCGTTGGCTCCATCGATGCGTGCAGCCTCGAGAAGCTGTTTGGGGATGTTCTTGTACGCTGCGGAGAAGATGACCATGCAGAATCCGGTCCACACCCAGATGCCCACGACGATCAGACACAGGTTGTTGATCCACGGACGTTGGATCAGCCACCCGACCGGTTCGCCCCCAAGAGCGACGACTATGGCGTTCAGGATACCGATTTGGGCGAGAGTGGCCGGCTTGTACGCATAGACGAACTTCCAGATGATCGAAGCGCCAACCATCGAGATGGCGGCAGGAATGAAGATGACTGATTTCGCGATCTTCTCGTACCTCACTCGGTCGAGTAGCACGGCCAGGGCGAGCCCGAACCCGACGGTGCAGGACGTGAAGAGGATTGCCCACAGTGCATTGTTGCGCAACGAAGTGAGCATGACCTGGTTTGTGAAGACGTACTTCCAGTTCGTCAACCCAACAAACTCGACCCTGGGTCCGAACAACGTGGCCCCACGGCCGAAGAAGGACCGTGCCACCGTCATGACGGTCGGATAGACAAGGAAGAAACCGATCAGGAGGAGAGCCGGCCCGACGAACATCCACGGCCGCCATCGACCTGCCGCGAACCAGCTTCGGACTCCCCGGGCGCACCGCGCCGGGAATCCTCTGAGGTATCGAAGAAGCCGTCTCGGGATCGAAGCCGTAGCCTGCACGCGGCGGACCTCCTTGTGACGGCGGTTCCAGGAAGCGGAAGCCGGGGCATGGAGCCCCGGCTTCCACGTTTTCTAGTAGGCGTCCTGGGCTACGGCCTCGATGTTCTTGAGTACGGTATCCAGGGCGATACCGCTGACGTAGTCGAGCATCCCCGTCCAGAATGCACCGGTACCGATCTCGGCCGGCATCATGTCAGACCCGTCATATCGCGACACGGTCGCGTTGAGCAGCATCGCCTGAGCCTGCCGTGTGATCGGATTCGTGAACTGCGCCGGGTCGGCGTTGACGTACGCCGACAGCTCGCCAAGCTCGGAGCTCCAGATGTTCGCCGCCTCTTCCGAGGTAAGGAACTGCGCGAACTTGATGACTTCGGGCCGGTTGTTGAACACTGTCACGACGTCGCCGGACACGAGCAGCGGAATGGAGCCGTCCGGTGTCGCGGCAGGCGAAATCCCCGGAAGCGGGAAGATCGCGTAGTCCTCCCCGGCAACAAGGCTCGGGAAGTGATCCGTGATGAACCCGTTGATGAACGTGGCCTGCTTCTGCATGTAGGCCGCCGGCGGATTGAGGAACAGCGGGTCGGCTGCATCGCCGAAGTTCGTCGTCAGTGCGCCGGTAGCGCCACCGAGAACGAAGCTGTTCGCGAACAGGTCGCCGAACACCTCGAACGCGTCGCTGACGCGCTGATCGGTCCACGGGACTTCATGAGCGACCCACTGGTCGTAGAAGTCCGCTCCAGCGGTTCGAAGGACGATGTCCTCGATCCAGTCGGTGCCCGGCCAGCCGCTGGCGGCTCCCGATTCGAGACCGATCGACCACGGCACGCCGCCGTCATCGACGATCTGTTGGCTCAGTGCTTCTAGGTCGGCCCATGTGGGCGGTACCGTGTACCCGTTGGCGGCGAACGCCTTGGGGTTGTACCAGATCAAGCTCTTCACGTTCGGGAAGATGAACAGACCGTACAGGCCTCCGTCGTACTCCCCGATGGGGACAAGAGCAGGGTTGATGTCCGATGTGTCGACGAACCCTGTCAGGTCGACGATTTGGCCGGCATCGGCCCACTGCCTCATTGTTCCGATCCACGGATGAGGGGTCAGATCGGGAGGGTTCCCCTGCGCGAGTCGCGTCGCCAGAAGGGCGGGCCGATCTCGGCCAACGATCTCGACAATGACCGTGATGTCCGGATTCTCAGCCTCGAATGCTGCCACGATCTTCTGGAACGCCGGCGCCTGTTCGCCGGGCCAGCCGTGCATGACCGTCACGTATTTCATTTCAGCGAATCCGACGACCCCCACGAGCCCGACGAGGACCGCCACAAGCAGAACCGCTGCTAGACTCTTAGGCATGTCTTGACACCTCCCTGTCAAAGAGCGTACCCACTTCCGTCTTCCATGACTCCTGGCTCCGACCTCGTGTTCTGCTCGCGAACCACCTCCTGGTACCAAGGCTGGCCGATCTCGTAGATGAGGGCGGCGCGGCACTGATCCGCACCGACCGCGGCGAGTTCCTTGGCTGTATTCGTGTTCGTCTCCCAAACGCTCTCCGACATCGCTTACACCCCGGCTTCCTTGGCTTCGTGTATCGTGAAGTCCCTCGATACCACGATGTCGGCTCGTTGCCTGTGCGTTCGAACGATCTCGTGTTCGATTCTTAGGATCCGTCCCAGGAACTCATCCTGTGGCTCCCGCCCGCGCTGCAATCGGTGTTCGCGTGTGTCCTCTATGGTTCGGTCGATGAAGACGCGTACGTCAATCTGTGTGAGAAGGCCTGTGTATGTCCCTTCGACGATCACAGCCTCGGTTCCGGCGACATCGACGTGCCGTTGCCCTATTGCGTCCTCCGCGTAGGAGATCAGGGGGCAGACGACAGCTGTCGCACCCGACTTGATTAGACCGATGACCCGGTCCAGTTCCTCGAGTCGCACCTCTCGCGGGCCGACCCACGTCGGATCCTGCCGTCGCCTTCGATCGTTCGTCTTCGGTGGGGACACGTAGAAGTCGTCTTGCTGAAGGATCAGTGTGTTGTGCCCTCCGGCCTCCATGGCGTCGCGCAACGCGCATGCCAACTCGCTCTTCCCGCTGCCGGACTCGCCGCCTATGCCGATGATGAGTGGCGCATCGCGATCGGAGAGCCGCTTCTCGAAGAGCAAGGCGAGGATTGCAGCCGCTTCTCGGTGATGGGGGTTGATGATCAACCGGTCACCGCGCACCAGATCCATCCCTTGTCTCAAGCCCGTATGCGGCGAGATGTTGATTGGCAATGATCTCCCAGCTGTAGCTTCTCTCGATCTTGGCTCGGCCGCGCCGTCCGAACTCGTCCCGTCGTTCGGGCGCTCGGATCAGTTCAGCGAGAGCACCCGCGAGTGCCTCGGTGTCGGTCGGATCGACGAGAATCCCGCTCACCCCCGAGTCGATGACCGTCGCTGGGCCGCCGGTGTTCGTGGCGACGACAGGGACCGCACAGGCCATCGCTTCGAGCATCACGATCCCGAACGGCTCGTACCGAGACGGGAGGACGAAGATGTCTGCTGCACCGTGGTAGAGAGGCAGCTCCTCCTCGGGCAAGACGAGCAGCCACCGCAGCTTGCTGCCCAGTGCGTGCGATTCGACGATTGCTTCAAGTTTCTTGCGCTCCCGAGCTTCGCGCTCGGATCCGTCTCCGGCGCTGAGTAGGAACAGCGTCGAAGGCAGGTCATCGCGTTGGGCGAGGAGCCCGGCGGCCTCGAGGAAGAGGTCGAACCCCTTTCGTTCGTCGAGCCGGCCGAGGGCCAAGACGATCGTGTCCTCTTCCGGCAGTCCCAGTGCTCTCCGCGTCTTCTTCTTGTCGGCCAAGGGAGCAAAGACCCCTGAGTCCACCCCGGGAGGGATGACGACGATCCGATCGGTCGAGACGTCGTACAGCTCATGGATCTGCTGTTTCTCGGTCTCCGTCAACGCTACGACGCAGTCGCAGCCGTTGTAGACCCGCGTCTCGATCTCGATCCGCTCGTCATAGCGATACTGCGTCCCGTCAGGAAGCGCGACCCGCTTCAACCTCCCGATGGAGTGAGTCGTGTGAAACCAGCGGCACCCATTGCGGAGCGTGCTGGCGACGTAGCCCCCGTCCCAGTAGTGCGAGTGGAAAAGCTCGCCGCCGGTGAGCCTCTTCCGGACACGGTCGGCGAACTCCGGGAGGTAGGGAACGAGGTCTTCCTTGGGGATGAACCCCGCCGGACCGCACGGCACGCGTACTACCGTCGCGCGCGGTGCGAATTCCTCTCGCTCTGGCTTCCCCTCGCCTCGATCCCTCGTATAGATGACGACGGCATGACCGGCCCCCGCAAGGTGTGCCGACAGCTCACGGACGTACACGCACTGCCCACCGATGTCCGGCTCGCCGATCCGGCCGAGCGGATCGCCGTGGGGTGTGATCATCACGAAGGTCCGTTCAGGCAATCAGTACCTCCAGTTTCGGGTGCGCGTCCTTCAGGCGCTTCGCCAAGGTCCTGGAGATCGGCCTCTCCGTGACGAGGACGTCGACGCAGTCAAGCGGCTCGACCTGTACCAGACTCTCGATACCGACTTTGGATGAGTCAGCCAGAACGGCAACGCACTCGGCACGCTCGATCATCTTCCGCTTGATTCCTGCTTCCTGGGGGTTATTGACGGAGATGCCGTCGGGCGTGATGCCGTTGACTCCAAGGATGGCTTTGTCGAAATGCAGCCGATCCAGGAACCCCTCAGCCAACTCGCCGGTGAAGCTCAGCGCGGGCCCATAGAGCGTGCCTCCGACCAGGATGAGCTCGACATCTGGCGCCTCGACGAGCTTATTCATCGAGTAGATCGAGTTGACGGCTACTGTCAGTCGGCGGTGGAGGAGGAGGTCGGCAAGGTAGAGCGTGGTGCTGCCCGCGTCGAGGATTAGGCGGTCGCCGTCCCGGACGAATTGCGCTGCCTTGGCAGCGATTGCCTGCTTCGCCTCCTGGTTGACGCTGCTCTGCCTCTGAAACGCTGGCGCGAAACGCGAGAGCCGGTTGGCAACCGCGCCGCCCCGGTTGCGCGTCAGCGTTCGCTGCAGTTCCAGGGCTTCCAAATCCGCGCGGATGGTGACCTGGGAGACCCCGAACTGGTCACTAAGCTCCGCGACCGTGGCGGCCCCGCGTGCGATCACTGCCTCCGCGATCAAGTGCCGTCTTTCGTCTACTAGCATTTCTCTTTCGAAGGATCTTGGTACACTTGCGCAATCTTACGAAGGACGACCTGCCCGTGTCAACTGCCCTACCGTGGGAGAGAGTTGGCATGTGGGCGGGAGTCGCTATGGTTGCGGGCTGGAAGCGATCAGGATACGCTCGGCGGCGCGTGACCGGGGAAAGTTGTGGACAGAATCGGCATTGAGCGGCACGTGGGAGTCACCGATGGGCAGCTGATCGCGGACATCCAGCGCGCGGCGCGCGCCGTGTGCGGGCTGCGGGTCTTGCACATCAACTCGACGTTCCATGGAGGGGCGCGGCGTCGCTGCTCAGCTCGCTCGTCCTGCTGATGAACGACCTCGACGTGAACGCGGACTGGAACCTGCTGTATGGAGACTCCGCCCTATTCGCTGTAACGAGGAAGCTGCACACCGCAATCCAGAGAGAGGACGTCGAGGTGACGGGGGAGGGCATGGACGCGTACCTTTCGGTGAACCGCGCCTTCGCCCTGCACAGCCCGATCGTCCACAACCTCGTGGTCGTACACGATCCCCAGCCGCTGCCGATGATCCGATTCCGCCGGCGGGAGAACCCGTGGGTGTGGAGATGCCATATCGACCCGTCGACGCCGAAAGAGCGCGTGATCGAACTCTTGAACCCGTTCGTCCTGCGCTACGATGCCACGGGCGTCTCCTCGAAGGCGTTTCATCACCCCCGTTGGCCGATGGACACGCACGTGATGCCACCGGCCATCGACCCGTTCGCGAAAGT
>Ga0172365_10003822_pt1 | contig 11161 bp, 15 predicted proteins | sample LakKivSesite48cm_FD_114535 | JGI IMG/M metagenome (GOLD analysis project Ga0172365, IMG submission 114535) | Sediment microbial communities from Lake Kivu, Rwanda - Sediment site 48cm | ecosystem: Environmental > Aquatic > Freshwater > Lake > Sediment | place: Rwanda: Western Province, Lake... | reverse complement strand
GATTGGGGTTTCGGGGTTGTTATTGGGACAGCAACTGCACCGCCACCACCGCAACCGCCTCCACCACCGCCACCAGTTGCTATAGTTTTAACTTTTGGTACAAGAGGCAGTGTATTCCATGCCGTAATTGCTTTGTTAACATATTCAACAATCGTATTATAAGCATCAATAAAAGGCTTAGTTATTGATGTCTTTATATTTTCCCATGCCGTCGAAGCACTTATTTTTATAGTTTCCCACGCTTCTGATATTTTGGTCTTTATTGTGTCAATTTTTTCGATAATGATGTTTTTTACAGATTTCCAAATATTTGAAACTGTAGTTTTAATGGCTTCCCAAGAACCAAAATGTTCTTTTATCCAATCAACCTTATCTTTTACCCAGTTAGCAACCGTTTCAAAGGGAGTTTTAATCGCAGTCTTTATTTTTTCCCAGATTTCTCCAATCTTTGTAATAAGCAAGTCCCATTTTTCAACAACTGTATTATAAACTCCTTCTGCCCATGTAGTTATATTTTCCCAAATGTTTTTAGTAAATTCAGCAATATTTTCCTTGACATTTTGCCATGTTTGAGTCAATGAATATTCAAATTTATACCAAGCAACTTTTGTATTTACAATTGCTTTTTGTGTGCTTGCCCCCCATCCCTCTATTGTCTTTCTCCATTTTGTCCATATCAGAATATTTATAATAATAAGAGATGCCACTGCAATCAAAAATGCACCAAGCGCTAAAGTTGATATCCCAAGAGTCGCGGCTAAAGAGGCAAATCCAGCTGTCAATGTTGCTACGGCACCTTTAAGTGCTATAAAAACTGATGAAACTGCTTTAGTTATTGTGCCCAAACCTCCGATACCATGACCAAGAAAACCGATAACACCAATCAAAAAGCTTATTAATCCTGTTACAATTCCAATAGTTGAAATTATGCCTTTTAATGGTGAATCCCAAGCAAGGAAAGCATTTATCAATTGGTAAATTTTTTCAACCAAAGGAGTTAAAATCGGAGCAGCTGCGGCAACCATATCAAACATTATCACATCCTTTATCCCAGCAAAATAAACTTCATTGAAAGCAGTCGTGAGAGGTTTCAATATCCTTGCTAAAGTCACTCCAAGCACACCCAATCTAAACCAGGCACCTCCCATTCTAACTGCCTGGTCGGTATTTTTTTTCATTGAAACTGTTGCCTTGTCAATCCCCCCACCCATATTATTGAGTTTTTTATGCATTGACAAAATCAGTCCAGTCAATCTGTTTAGTTTGCCTTCAAATCCGGCAGTGATTAAATCAACATTGACATTTATCGTTCCTGCATCAACCAATTTTCATCACCTTCTAAATTTTGCCATAGTTTGAGACAAACTTAATTGTGCCCTTTCCTTTTCATTTTCCACATTCATGCATTCCACTAATATTCCCGCTGTTTTCCATGGAATTTTTTCTATGTATTCCAAGTCCCATCCGAAATTTTTAGCCAGAGTGTATTTGAACTGCCATTCGTCTTTCTGTGCTAAAGCTCTGGGACTTTTGGAAAATCCGCTGTCTGAAATCCATTGAGCTCATTTATCACGTCTATGATTTTGGTTCCAATTCTAGCCGGAAGTTGTGCCATATATTCATCCGTAAATTTTGGTTCTATCACAGAAAGCTCAACAAGTTTTTTTGACATCTCAGATTTTGATCCTATATCTGAAAGCTCGAGAGCGGACTTCGTATCAAGTTCCTTTATCTTGAATTTAATTCCTTCTATATCAACTTCTTTGATTTTTAATTGCATTTTTTCACCCCATTTTTTTATTGACAGCATTTTCTACTGTCTTCAGCATTTCATTAGTTAATGAGTATATGCCTGGCCTCATGAATGGATGCTGGACCCAATGAGGATATCCAAGATTTGTTGGTGGTATCATTTCTATTCCTCTTTTTCTCCTCTGAATTGCCAATATTTGTGATTGTTCTTTTGTCATAAGCCATCCAAATTCTTGAAATTTGGCATAACGTGCGCTATTGAATATTATTATGCTTCTTTTTCCATAAGCCCCTCCTCCTGATATAATTCCAGTGCTATTGGCCATATAACCTGATATTGGTATTGTCGCTCCCAACGGAAATGGCTCTGTTTCCTCTGCTATTGCTCCCTGAGAAGCATATCTTTTTACATTAGGCACTACTGTGTCATTACAAAAACGAAAAAGTTCCCAAAAAACGTCCTTTGTTGTTTCTTTTTTTATGTTTTGAAGAGTATTTGCTACTTCTTTCATTCCTGTTACGTTAATTGAAACAGCCATACCAATCTAACTTGTTTGTGACCAGTTGGTTGGCGGTGTAGTGTCTGCCGTTGTCAATTCCAGATAGACCCATCTTGCTGACCATGGAATGCTCAATTCCTGTAATTTGTCAAAAGATGCATCCATAGGCAATTCTCCAATGACTACTTCCTTGAAATAATATTTTGCTTTACCTCCGCAATTCACATCCAACTCTCCCAACTGAATTGTTGTATCAGGATTTGTCTGTGCAGCTGTCGCACTCAATAATATTTCTTCCCAATGCTGGCCTGTTGTTGTTGCCCTGTTGACATGCAAAGTTCCTGTTATTTCTCTTGGACCTCTTGCTATTCCATAGATAGTTCTTTCAACTGTCTGATCATTCAATACATCCAATGGAACCAGGTTGTTATTTATTGTAAATTCAACTCCAGTGCATGTTGTTATTGTTGTAGGCCCTGCATCATCTTCTCCTTTCCATCCTACTGTCATATCAGCAAAATCCAACGGTGCATTTGTATCCTGCGTTGGAGCTGTTGATGATGTAAATGCTGTTTGCCTTGATGCCAATTGACCTATCCAGTCATATGTCCATTCTGCTTTGTCTCCTCTCATGCATCTAAAAGCACACCTGTCAACCATCATCCCACCTAATCTCCATAGCAAAGATGTTGACTGGCCTATTTCTAATGTTGCAGAAAGCAATGCATTTCCTGCATTCGGTTCCCCTTCATTTCCATACTCTGATGCTGTTCCTGTATTTGCTGGTATTGCCCATAATGTTACATCATGAGCCTCATTTTTGTAGTCAATAGGCAATTTCAATATCCAAGGATCATAGACTGCCGTCCCTGTCCCGAATTTTGAAATCCAGAATGTTGTTGTTGCAGTTGGTGTATGAACTCCTTTTGTTTCGGTTGCTGGATTGAATTTATATGTTGAGCCTGCTGTGAAATATCTGTCAATATTTTCATTCACATTCAAAGTTATTGCTCTCATAAATGCCTGCGCATTATATGCCGCTGCCGCTACATTTGTCCCGTAACTTGCCGGGTCCTCTACTGCCCACTGGAATTTTGTATTCCAACCATAATAATAGGGATTTGTTGCCATTACCTATCTCCCTCCTTTTTCTTTTTCTTTTCTTTAGGCTCTTCTTCTGCTTTTGCAAGCCTGAATATTAAACCTTCCTTAACCAGCCTTTCAGCCAGTTCTTCAGGCAAACTTATGGATTCCCCTTCCTTGATGAAATATGGAACTTCATCAAAGACAACCCTTACATTTGCCCTTCCTTCGCATTCTTCCATTTTTAGCTCACCCTGTAATATGTAAATTGAAATTCCCCTGTCTTCCGGTGAATGTTTCCCATTTCTTTTGGGACCAAATCATCCGAATCAAAACAGGAAACCAAATCAAGGCCATGAAGATTGAGATCAACAACAGAAGTGGTCTTGTAATTTGTGACCAAATCATTGTAGATTTCGTCCCAAAGGGTATCCCTTTCCTTGGCTGACCTTGCAAAAACATCAAACTGGACATTTATTTTGACAATCTTGTTGACCGTACCTATTGCCATCCATTCGTCTCTCGTTCCGACATGCCTGAGCACTATGACAGGATATTCAACTTCCTTCCCTGGCCATGCCGTGAAAATCCAGTTGGAAATTGTCCTTGAACTTCTTGGATCTGTGATATTTGACCTCAAGACATCTCTCACTTCCGTCAATGTGCTAGAAATTATTGTTGAATTTGCTACAGTTCCCAAAACATACCACCGCCGGTATTAAGATTGATCATTGCTACTGCTGCGAGCAGCTCTAATTCAAAACAAATATAAAGTGTATTAATAAATCAACATCAAAATATCATTATGCTAAAATTGGACATCGGTTGCGGAATGAGAAAAATTTCTGATGATTTTATCGGGATAGACAAGATGGATTTGCACGAGAATTTCCCGGATGGAAAATTCATAAAATGCGACATAGACAAAGAAAACCTTCCATTTGATGATAATTCCGTTGATGAAATATTCTGCAATCAGACTCTTGAACATTGCTTCAATTTGATTCATATAATGGAAGAATTTCATAGGGTTTGCAAGAATGGATCAATAGTCAGGATAGGAGTTCCGCATGAAAAAAGCAAATGGGCTTGGGGTGATTGCACCCATGTCCGGGCTTTCAATGAATGGACTTTTATGTTTTTTACCAAAGGCGCAATGAAAGGCGGCGGTGATTATAACATTAAAGCGGATTTTGATATCAAAAGTATTGTATTGAATGCTGAATTGTTGATGTTTTTAGATTTTGTAGCCGTAAAACCAATAAGATGGGAACTGCAGAAACATTTTAAAACTTATTCCAAATAACTCTTGTCCCCTGATTCTTTTCTTTGGAACAGCATCATTTCCCTTTTGGCTTGGAGATGTTCCATTTCTGTTATGTATATTTCATCTATGTGTGCCGGCCTCACTCCGGTATCAATAAATATTTTGAATCCATTTTCAATTGCTCTTTCGCAGAAGAAAATATCCTCCGTAGTATCAACATGCCTGAACCATGGATAAGGTATTTTCTTGAAGACTTCCGTCTTGATAAGGGCGCATCCTGTTCCGATCGCATCACATTCAACAACTGAATTTGAAGGGTAATCAAGGGAGAACATGTATTTGTCTTTTTCGTCCTTGAAATTTGGATTTTTGAAAAGTATCAATGGGGGATAAGGCCATTTTCTCCTGAAACACAAAGAGCCTATGATGTCCTTATCTGCTGCCATCAATTTTTTCAATGCATCAGAAGGAACTACAACATCGGAGTCAATGAACAGAATATAATCGGATTTTACACTTTTGGCAAAAATATTCCTTGCTGTAGCCACATCTAAATTTTTAAGCAATCTGATGTTGACATTCAAACCAGATAAATCCAAATGAAATATGGCATTCATCACATCTGCATCGACAGTCCTATAGCATGGAATACAAATGCTCACTGAAGGAATTTTAGTTTCTTCCATAAATTATATTGTGTTCTTACGAATATATAACTTGTAATAAACTTGATTGTTTTGAAGAGGCCATTTTTGAAGATGGACTACAACATAAGACAGGGAATCATAAGTTATGACATACCGTGTTCTTGTCTGGGCGGAAGTTCCCGTACCAGTGACAGATTCCTCTATTGTCTCGGTTGCTTTCAGATAACAAACTTTATCCCCAGGTTGCAATATTCCCTGTTCTGTCAGCCTCCATTCGAGTTCTGAAGTGGCATTCAATGGCATGATTATAGTTGTAGCTGAAGTTGCAGATCCAGAATTGGTCCATGAATCAGTCTCATCATAGGTATTGGAAGTTGATGTCTGCTTTTGTATCGTGACAGATTCCCCAAATTCCGTTATTGCGGAATCAACGTCCTCTTCCAGATCGGTTGATATGCTCATAAAAAGTCCCTTTCTTTTGCGTACTCAAATGTCAATGATGGCCACCATGTCCCGTCCCCGGCATTTACCATGCCGAATTTTGCATTCAAATCCACGGCATCCTTTGACCTTAATCTTTTTGCCATCCTGGTCTTTATGTCATGCAAAGTCTGCTGGTATTGATCATAAAATACTTTGAATGGTTCAGCACTCTTGGTGATTGTAAGGTCGCCTAATTTGATTGATTTTATCTTTTTTGCATCTATCCTTGTAAAACATAAAGCAGCTGTCAGTTCGACACAGGCTTTTTTAATGAGTGGATGGGGAGTATTTTCATCCAGTGGCGCGTAGTAATACGCACAGTAGAGACGCTTGTCTGTAGATGGCGCTGCCGCCAAAACAAACTTAGCTTCACTAGGGGTGATGGACGAAATGGACACAGACGTCTTTGTCCCGCTCCCATCCACTGTGAACACGTCCAAATCAGATGTATCGACATCCCCATCGTTGACAGCGTCTCCGATTGGAAACAGATCTGCAACTTTCAAATAGAATGTAGTGTTCGCCCCATCAATCTTGTTCGTCTTTACCTCATCAATCCTTGTAACTCTTTCATTAATGATTTTTCCATTAATCTCAGAATTCAACTGAGCGGTTGCATATGCTATCAAAGAGGTAATGTCAGCAGTTGCTATGTCAGAAGTAGTCAAACCAGTGAATAATTGAACGTCTGTGTATGTGCAATACGCCATTTAGACCACCATCTCCGGTTGAGGATTTTCAATATCGCTCATTTCTTTCCTTATTTTCCTCTCAATGACTGCGCAATAGGCACTCGCTCTTTCTTTACTCCATTTTTTTCTTGCCATTGTCTTATTGACACAATCCGAAAATGAACTGTATTCACCAAAGGGCATTTTAATCACCTTTTTTTGCCAGCCTTAACTTTTTTTCTGATATAAGTCCCTGGCTCTAATTCGAAAGCCTGGTATGTTTCATCGAAACTGCCGGATGTTGTCTTGGTCATGCAAATGTATACCATCCTACCATCCTACATGGAATTTTCCTTTTTTGTCCTTGTCCTCTTCAGATGCCGGGACATAACAAAATCCAATTATCTGTCCAGGTTTGGCGCCATTATCCAAAACTTCCTGTAAGGCTTTTTCCAGGTCTTTGTTGGAAACATTATGAGCCACATATTCCTGTCCATCGGCCACTTATCCCACCTGCGTTGTCATGGCTGTCTTTGCGCAATGGACTAAAACACAAATTTGCCCAGATGTGCCGTCATAAGACACTCCCTGTATTTGCCCTTTTTGGATTTTATTGTTATTTAACCATGTTGCGACATTCGCTATTGAACCGTCAACAGTCCACCAGCTTCCATAATTTGTTGCTACGGTTGTTGCCATATTTTTTCACCTATGTCAAAGCGGCTGTCTTTAACCAACCACTATTAGTATTGCTTCCTCCATCTATCAGAAAAAACATTTCTCCTATTTCAGCTTCTCTGAGACTTGGAAGAACATCCACCACCTTGATCTTAGGCGGTTCAACTCTAGTAATATTTAATGCCACTTTATTTCACCTTTTTTTTAGTTTTAACACCTGTCACCTTGGGCTTATCTTCTATTACTGGTTTGGATTTGACTTTGACTTCAATCGGTTCTTTTTTTGGTTCTTTCGGTTTTTCTTTTTCCTCTTTAACCTTGGCTTCCATAAATTTAGGTGTTCTATCAAAATCTTTCAAACCCAGACCAATTTTTCCAAATGTGTTATCAATTTCTTTGGAAATTTGTTCTGCAAAAATTTCCTTATCTTTTTCTGGTAACATCTGAATGAGATCTTCAGCTACACCAGGTTTATTCATGGACAAAGTTTTTCCGCCCATATGAATCCTGTGAGCTCCTCCCAATTCCTGGTGATGAGCGGCAATCTGTCTTTTCAAATTCCAATCACTCGCCATTATATTTTCACCTTTTGTTTTTTTAATCATTAAGTAAAAGGAAAAAAAGAAAGAATTTCCTTTAATCAAATAAATCCTATTTTTTCTTTGGTTCGACCTCCACTGTTGGTGCTTCAAATACCCTATTCAGCAATTCAATATGCATCTTCCCAAATCCTTTGATTGTCTCGAATGCTGTTTTGATTTTGTGATAATCTGCTTCTTCGAGCAGAACTTCACCCTTTGCTTCTGCTATCTTGTCAGCTAATTTCCCTCTCAAGATTGTTTCCCTTCCATCAAGTTTTAAGTCTGGATGAAAAATCACATCTTGAATCCATTGGCTTACATTTAGCGGTATTTTTGTTTTTTCTTCACCATTTGGACTTGGAATTTCTATTGTGTATGGTCTCAAATCAATCTTTCTCAATTACATCACCCTAATAATTACTTTTGAATTGCTGATATTTTAAATTTTCTATCTTCAATAAAAAAAAAGAGAGATAGATTATTAAGGTTTAGTCTGTCCATACCGGGAAATAGTAAGCAGTTTCTGCTATGTATATTTTCAACCAGTATGCTGGATTTCCTGTTTTTGGTGAGTTTGTCATCGTCGCTGTGTTTGATGCTGCGGTTTTTGTCATTCCAGTCCAACTTCCATCCCCGTCTTCGATGGATAAAATTCCATCCCAATCAACAGTTCCAGTAGCTGCCCTTATTCTGTAACCGCATATTATTCCTGTCTTGGTTCCTGACCCGCCTATTCCCACCGAACAACCGCATCCATGTGAGTTTGCTGCTAATGTTCCGTTAAGATCTAATCCAAAGGTTGCTCCTCCAACATCTCCGAGGCTTCCATTTAGATTGATAGTTTTTCCTGTCATTATTGTTGTGTTACCCCAAATCGAACTTAATCCTCCTGTTCCTGTATAATTTGCATTCAATGTTAAGTCTGGATGCAAAGCCGCTGTTGAAACGTCTCCGCTCGCTACTGCTGTTGTTGTTAGCATTCTTACTGTCATAGTTTCTGTGTAGCCCGTTAATGCTGTTCCGCCGTCATCACAGTAGAATCCATTGCCCTGCGATGTATCCCATGAAGCTCCAGCAAGTTTTATTCCGCTTCCAGCACTGTTCGAATCAGCACCTACGAAAATACCTTTTATGGTAGCTGAACCTCCTTGAATCTGAATTGCATATCCAGTACCATCTGCTGTTATAGCTGTGTTTTTAATATAGATACCTTTCGTGCAAGTCCCATCAATGTTTATTGCTGATGTAGCAAATGTTCCACCCAAATCAATTCCAATGGCACTCGTAGTGGATTGCATGTCAATCCCACCAGTTACTGCTAATTTGCCTGCTGATATTCCACCGAATATAATGTCATCCTGTATTGTCAAGTCTCCTAAAATATTGGCATCCTTACATGTTATTGTACCGCTATGCCAACCGAAAGGTTTTCCTCCACCTTTCTGAGCTTTTAAAGTCATAATTTTGCCTCCATTTTTTTTGAAAGTTTAACCACCCTTCATCCTAATGTCTGGGATTGAACTCATCCTTTCGGACTTGTTCCCAACTTCCGTTGGAAAATAAAAAATTAACAAAAGTCGCCAATTTACCATGCCCATTTTATTGGGTTTAGGTTGTTGAAACATCTAGGAAGACTACTGCATCTTCTTGGATTGCTCTTGATTGGTAAGACTGTTCCAATACAACTCTCTGTTCCAAATTGCTTGGATAAGAGAATGCATAAATCCTTGGCCTTACACCATAAGCTAACCCACCGCATTTCTTCGCTTTGACCATCATACATCTGTCTCCCGCTACTGCGGTTGTACCGGTTGTACCGATTCCATCAGGCGTAGATGAATAAGCTGTTGACGCGGCAGTATGTTCGACGTTTGAAGTAACGAGAATCTTCACTCCAAGATATTTCCCGATTTCACCGTTCATGACGACCTCATTGCTCCCATATTCAGCTGCGTTAACAAACTGAGAATCTGTCAAGAGAACATTCTCTTGTTCAGGGGCAATGAAGAGCACAAATGGCTCATCCGGAGATGGATACCATGGGTTCTTTACGTAAGAACTGGAGTTCTCTGCTTCGGCTGCGGCTGAACCACCAGCTGCGGCCCAATATCGAACTTTAGTAGATTGCAATTTTCTCTTGGCTTCTGCTATCATATCAGTTGTAAGCGTATCGCCTGCGGCTAATTCTATATAGCCCCTGGCGTCTCCACCATAAACTGATTGCGCACCACCACTCGCTGAAGCGGCGGTCCTTGTAGCGTCACCCAAGGCTGTTGCGACTGCAATATCTACTACATCTCCTGCGTAGTAAACTAACTCTTCTCTCGCATGCTGAACCAGATTGACCAAGTTTATTTGGACAGCATAATTGGATATAGAACATCCAGCATTGTGACGTGCCGGAGTGAATACCACACCATCCAAGTTGTTCAATTCAGTCCAGTTTATTTCTGACGATTCAGATGTATTGCTGTTCCACGAAGGCATCATGTATTTGACTTTTGGCACAATCAGGTCTTTCGTCCCTGTTGGCAAGTCCAATACTCTGACTGCGTTAGTGAAGAAGAATCTCTTTTGCGCAGCCTTAACTATATCCTTTAGCCATGTTGTTGGCTCAAGTTCATAGGCTGTATGCGAGTCTCCCCTTGCACTTGTAGATGTTGTCTTTGTAGCCAATTCTTGTATTGTCTTCATTTTAAACACCTGCTTTACCCCTAAGATAATTCATCATCCCTTTATCGGATGGTGCAATATCTGAAGGATACTCCACTTCGGACATTGTAAATTCCTTGTTGGCTGTCATGTCTGGCTCTTCAACTTTTTGGGATTGAAGTTCAGACAATTGGGCTGTCAAGGATTCAACTTTGCTTCTTAGATCGGAAATTTCAAGGTCACTTAATTTTGTTCCTGCCTTGTAAGCGGCCATGGCATCTGATAATGTCTTGCCGGGATTCTTCTCAAGGAAGGATTTTGCAAATTCAGTGTACGCTGATAATTCCGCTTCTATTTCAGCTTTGTTGTCAACTTTTGTCTCTTCGCATTTCTGTTCTTTCTTCTGCATTTCCTCTTCTGGAGGAACTGTTTCTTCAGGCTTTTTCTTATCCTTTAGAATTTTTTCTGCAGCAGAAAGGATTCCTTTCTCTTCTTCAGTCATGTCTTCCATTTTCTTTTCTTCTGTCATTTTTTTCACTTCTGTATTATCGGCGTTGCCGCCAGATAAAGCATTATCTTTTTTAAGTTCAGGATATCTCCTGTAAACGGCATTTCTTACCCTGGATTTCTCTTCGGGAGTGCCGTGAGCTGAAACTCTTGCCAGGGCATTTCTTGCATGCGCAATATCATGTATAGGATAACTCCTATCTTCTGGTATTGCAAAAGAACTGTCCGGAAGTTTCTTCCTTTGTTCTGGTGTTAATTCAGCTAATTCTTCCATTTTCTCTACCTCCATTTTCTCTACTTCTGAATTATTTATAAAGGCTGTCTTTACAGCCGGATTGAT
>Ga0172365_10003821_pt1 | contig 11161 bp, 16 predicted proteins | sample LakKivSesite48cm_FD_114535 | JGI IMG/M metagenome (GOLD analysis project Ga0172365, IMG submission 114535) | Sediment microbial communities from Lake Kivu, Rwanda - Sediment site 48cm | ecosystem: Environmental > Aquatic > Freshwater > Lake > Sediment | place: Rwanda: Western Province, Lake... | reverse complement strand
GTTTCAAGTGCAATCGAAATCGTATCGGTTAGTATTGCCAAGAAATTGTTCAACATATTCTGAAAAGGCGATTCTATGACTGATTAATGCAATTTATTTTATTGGTTCTTGCCAGAGTCCAAAGATATTTCCATCAGGATCAGTAAAGAAGGCAGAAAAAGAGTCATCAGGACCGTGCTTGGGCGGAGGGATCGTGACTTTTCCTCCCAGTTCTTCTACTTTTTTTAAAGTCGTCTCAATATCATCAACCAAGATATAGACAAATATGCCGAGCGGTTTATTTACGGGCATCCGCCACATACCACCGCCCGGTTTTTCGCCGGTGTCAATCTGCCAATAAGCCATGTCTTTGTTCTCTTTACCGCTTATTTGCCAGCCAAACAAAGACTCGTAGAACTTCTTTGCCTTTTCTAAATCGCGAGTCCTTATCTCTATCCAATTGAAGCTGTTAGCCATCATACACCTCCATTCATACACCTACCATTGATTTTCTATTTCATTAATTAATAAAGTCACGAGCTCTTTTGCATTTTTTATTGCTTTTTTCTCTTTGCGAATATCATCACCGCTTTTGACTGAAAGGCCAATATGGGGCCAGGTCTCGGTTGTTAGAGGTCTCATGTTCAGCATCAGGGCAAAGTCCTGAAGATGATGGAGTATCTGGAAGGCATTAAAACTGCTGCCGCTGGCTGAAACCGCAATAAGCAGACAGGGCTTGCCTGACATTGGCGAGTGATTTTTGCCGTGTCTTTCAAACGTGAAGTAGTCAACGCAACTTATTCTTTCGAGGAAGGCTTGAAATCTGGATGGGATATAGAAGTAGAACGGACAGGCGATAACAATACCATCAGCCGACTTCATTTCTTCAATAAGCATCCCTAGATCATCTTTGATAATACACTCAAAAGGCTTTTTGGCACATTTCTTATAGCAAAGTTCACAGGGCTTGATTTTTAGTTCGGCAACCTGGATGATCTTGGTCTGGATTGACGATAAACCCTTAAATATCTCCTTGAGAAGCGTATAAGAATCTCCTTCTTTTCGATTTGACCCAACAATCCCTAAAATTTGCATAAAACCTCCTCTTTGCAGGTCTACTTTATTTCCCACAAATGCTTTCTGTTAGTAGCCAAGCTAATCTCCTTCATAATCCTTAATAACGGTTTTTATGATTTTTTCTTCTTTATTAAATTCCCTGGCCAATTGCTGCCAGAATTTCTTTGCCTGTTTGTGTCCTTGGCTTCCCAATTTTCTCCCGGTTTTAGTATAAAAATTTCTTCTCGGGCCTTTCCTGCTGCTCGGTATTTTTATCATCTGCTTTACGTTCATCTCCTCTTCGTTCATAAAGTAATCAAAGACCCTGGCCACGCCAATGTAGCCGACTGAACAAGATAAGACGTCGACATCATAACAGACTTTTGCCGACAAAGTACGCGGGATTTCTACACCTCTCGGCCCGTGAGACTGTATACAATGCTTTATTTCGCTAATTTCCTTTTTAGAAAATCCTGCATGTTTAAGGTATCTTGGCGCAATCTCGGCTCCTATAACATAGTGATTCTTACCCTTCTTGGGATAAAGCCGGCCGATATCATGCAACAGGATGGCGGCCAATACGATTTTCATGTTTGCTTGTTCGCCCTCGCCAATGATAATGCCTCTTACTAGATCCCTCTGAACATGATTCCAGTTATGATGCTTGAGTCTTTTTTTGAGAAAAGATTGCTTTACTTCTTCGTAAAGGGTCCGCAAGTTTTTAAATTTGGCTAAATAATTCTTAAGCTTCATACCGCTTCCTGTTTGCAATCAGCTAACAAAAAAGCTTATTAAGGTCTTTCTGATTTGATCTATTTGCCATGGGAATTTGGTAAATATTTCTTTGGCACCCAGCGTTCGGTCAGATCATAAACGTGAATATGTTTCGTTTTTGATTTATGTTTGATGTTGACTACCGCAACGCGCATTTTTCTCCTTAGTCCTTTTATGGCTTTATTGAAAGTTTTTCTATCGTATTTTGAGAATCGTAGTAAATCGGGTGTCGCAATTGGTCCCGACTTCGAGATTATTGTTATAAGGTTTTTTTCATTTTTAGACAGGTGCTCTTGGCTGCGTAAGGGAAAAGTCTTCTTAAAATAGTCCCATGAAGTTATGGTGCCTCGACCATTAACCGCAAGGCTTGAAAATATTTTCTTCTCCAACTGGAGTTCGTCACACCATCGCCATATCTTTTCACGTCGCTCTTCGATGGTTCGGCCAGTCGTATTGCTGAACAGGTCTGGAACTTCCTTATAGGGAAAAATCAAACATTCGTCCACTTCTTCAATATAACTCAGTGCTTGAGTCTTTGTTTTAATTGCAACTTTCCTCATAATTTATTAGGTTGATGCAATTTGGATAATCCGTCATTTTCAACCCTTGATTTTTTCATCTTTTCAAAAAAACGACCTCAGTTAACTACTTATTGATGAGCTTCTTCACCTTCTCAATCTCATCTTGGCTGATAGACTTCTCGTCACAACCACTCTCAAATGCCTTTTTCGCACCTTCTAAGAACAGGGCGCACCATTGATAAGCGTCAGTTATACTAACTTGATGGCGTTGACAAATCTCTTTTACCGATGCTTCACCCTTCGGCATCTCTAAAACAACAGCATCCTTTTCATCGGCTGTCTTTTCTTGTTTTGCCATAATTTTACCTCCTGTCAGAAGCCTTGTGCCACACCATTTTTACCGGACATATTATATGAGGTTTTTGAGCGAAGTCAATTGATTCATTTTACAAATAACCTGTAATTACTTACATACTTTATTTATGAAATCACCTTTTATTTTCTGATAGTTTTGTCTATCAACATAGTGCGCAACCAATTTTCTTTTAATTCTATTATATTCAGCTCTTATTTTTTTGTTCTCTGAAAGTATATTTCTGAACTTTATATGCCTTTTCCATTCCCGAGATTTCTTCTCAAAAACATGGACATGATAGAAACAAGGGTCACCCTTTACAAAGTAATGTCGCTTGGGTATTCCATATTCACCTCTGTATCGATAGCCAATATTCTCCATTTTCGCTACGTAAGGGAAAAAATCTTCATATTTTTCGATCCCGATGCAAATGTCCACTATTGGCTTTGCTAACAGACCTTCAATTGCGGTACTTCCAATATGCTCGTAAATAAAATCGTTATTCTTGATATTAAGCATGATATTATAGATCTCATATTTATAAAAAACTGTTCATAGTGGATTGTACTTTTTTATTATCAATCTTCCTTTCGGCAAACCAAAATTGTGATTTTGAATAAATAATTCAGGTGTATTATAAGGATTAATAAATACTCCCAACTCCGGATCAATTTTATCATATTCTTTGATTCTCAACCATTTATAATGGTATTTTTCTTTGTTGTTTTTTTCAACATAATCCCAAATTCGGTTTGTTTTATCATGACAATAAAACAGATAATCAATTCTGCAAACCTCTTTGTTGTTGAAAGGTTTAAAATATTTAATTTCACCAATCCTTCTCATAAAAACCAAATTCTTAAGATTTGTTTCTTCCATAATTTCCCGTAATACGCCCTTGTAATGATCTTCATTTACTTTAATGTTACCACCAGGAAAACGATAGTATTTGTATTGTGGGGCGCCAAACGTAAAGGCCAGCAACTCAGCATTACCTTTCTTATTAATTCTGAAAATTATTCCATATGATTTACGACTTTTAATGATATCTTGAATATATTTCACTGGCATATTATATGAGATTTTTAAGCGAAATCAACTTTCCCATTGTTTCACCTACGCAAATATCGAGTATTAATTTTGGAATCAAAATCCTTTTTCAGTAAACCCAACACAACTATGTCATGATATTTTGTGCCGTCAAAATGAGCCTTTCTTCTTACACCTTCTGTCTTAAAGCCAAGATGATGCAATAACTTGATACATCTTGTATTGAATTTATATACTTCTGCATCCACTCTATGAAGGTTTTTTGAAAAGAGATATCGTAGCAAAGTATAAAGGGCATCAGCCGCAAACCCTTTTCCTCTTGATTTACCAAGTGCAAATCGTAGCCATGCATTCGATTTGGTTTTATCAAGCCAGTTAATTCGAATATAACCAATAGGATTATCGGTTTTCCGTAAGGCAATAATGAGATAAAGCTGTGACTTTGATTTCAGGGCATTTCTTATCTCTCTTCTTTCACCTGCGATTGTTGTTTTATGGTGTGGATTCAACGCCATGTGCTTGATAAAACGGTCGTTTTTCCACCTTGTTATTGTCCTTGCATCAGAGAGATTGACTTTTCTTAATCTAACTTTTTCCCCCATTAAATACATAGAATCAATATTATATCCTCAGTTATTCAAGAATAAATTCTAAAACCCTTAATTTACTTTTAAGTGACAAGCCGCTTACCTATAATTTTTGCCTTTCTAATGAAATCTTTATTGACTGAGGCATCGCTAATATCAGAAAATCCACCGCCAACAATCTTGCCGATAACCTTTGCCTTCAGGACACCTTGGAGCACATTGGTAAGAAATTCAATAACGGGCCTCCGATGTTCGGCATACGACTTACCTGTTGCCGCCCAGATAAAGACAATTGCCCCTTTTTTCCTTTTTTTAATTTTTGAATTAAAATCCTTGTCAAGGAAGGCATAACATCGGTCAATAAAAATCTTGGTCTGAGCAGTTTCCTGACCGAAATAAGTTGGCGAGCCAAGTACAATGCCGTTTGCTCTATAGATTTTTTTGTATAGCCCTTGCATATCATCTTTTTGTTTGCAACCCCGATAAGTCTTGCAATTGCCACAGCCCTGGCACGGCGAAATTTTGAGTTTATTTAAATATATTTTTTCAATTCTTGCACCATTCTTTTGCGCAGACTGCAAAATTTCTGTTACCAGGAAATCAGTATTACCAGCAATTCGTGGGCTGCCCATAAGTCCTAAAATATATTTTCTTGCCATACTCAATTATATAATACTCTTTTTATTGTAAAAGTCAAGCAATCCCAGCCGGGGCTTCATTATCGCTGTTATCTTGTTCAAATCACTGTAATTGAAGATTTATGCCTTCTATAAATCTTGGATTTCTTTCTCGTGATTATCTTGTCAGCTTCGAGCATCAGAGCAGAGGTCATGACGAATATTTCTTTATCTCCGCAATCTCTCATTTCGTCTGTGTAATCAACCGCAAGGCGGTGATGATTGTTTTTTGGTAGAGGCATTTGGGCTTATATTTACGAATGTGCCAAAATCTTTCGAACCGATAACCTGACCGCCATAGATGATTTTTCTTTTCAGGAAAAAGAAAACATGGGTGCCGTGTCTTATACAACCATAGTCACCTAATGCACGATAATGACTGCTCCTTGAACTGACCGCTTCATACACCGGTGGCATCAAAAAGCCATAAATGCCTTTATCTAAGTATAGTCTTAATGTATCTTTATCGAACAGAACTATAAATATGCCGGATTTCAGCATAATCTAACTCTCCTGCAAAGTCATTTTTTCATCTCGTAGACCAACAAATAGTGATGGTTTATCTTTAAAAATTCATTGTCAATGCTATTCAGATTATTTGCTTGCACGCTCTTTGTCACAATTACAATTTCCTTAAGCCATAAGTTGTTGATGTTTATAGCATCGGTTATGTATTTACTGAACGGAATTAAATAACCATTTTTTCTTATATCTTGCGTTAATACTGCCACTACACCGCCTTTATTTAAATTTTGCGATTCTTTTTCGGTAATTGCATTTATCTCTTTTAGATATTCCTCTACATCGTAATTAAATAAATCATTGTTTTCAGGTAGAGCCTTGATATAGACTAAACTATTCCGCTGTTTCTTTTTTGGCCTGCTTGCCTGCGTATGAATTCCTGAACCAGTGAACAGGTCGAATGTCACATAACCATCATTTGTCCAGTAGCGCTCGATTACATTTGTATTCAGCCGTTCATCAAAATCTTTTTCAGAAAAAATCCAGACTGTGGTTGTTTCGAGCTCCTGTAATCTCTTTTTTAATGGTGGTTTTATGAGCTTAGGTGTGATCGATTTATAGCTGACTGCCTCTTCTTTCACAATAGTGGTAGGCACTGGTTTTTCAAATATAGGCAGATATTCATGTGCCAGAAGTAAAAAGTTATATTTAATGCTATTGGCATACCAGAAGCCGGTGGTTTTGCAGTTATGCTGGCGTTTAATAATTAGCTCTCTCAGTTTAAAACCTGCTTTCAAATAAACATCAATCAGTTTGAATCCGAGAGGAACGACATGCTTCTGTTTGCGCATATCGCCAATCAAAATTGCACACTGCCTGCCCGGTTTTAAAACACGAAAACTCTCTGCAGCGACCTTTGCCATTTCATTTAGGAATTCATCAATCCCAAGAAACGACAAATCACCCTCTTTGGAATCGGTGTAATGGATAATATTTGAATATGGCGGATGAGCACATATCAAATCCATAGAATTATTTTGTATAAAAGATAAATCTCTTGCATCGTCGACTGATAATTGAGGTTCATATATCGGCAGGTTTAACTCATTATCCATTAATTTAAGTTGTTGCGATGTGATTTTAAAATTTACATTTGTTTTTGCTAATTCAATAGCCTTATTGTTTATATCTAAAGCGATGCATTTGCGACCCAATAATTTAGCCTCAACTGCGGTAGTCCCTGCACCGCAGAAATAATCTAACACGATTTCGCCAGGCTTTGAATATTTCAGAATAACATTTCTTGGTATATAAGGTGACCAGTTGCCTCGATATTCTCCGCTATGCGTTGCCCAATTCCCTCTTTGTTTGAAACTCCATACCGTAGTCTTTTCTTCGTGAAAATCTTCGGGATGCAGCGATTTTATTTTCTTTGAAGTTCTCAGGACACTGACATTTACGCCTTTTGCTTTGGTAATGACTCGCTCAATATACCTTAAATTAACACCATATTTCTTGCCGATTTCAATATCCGATATTCCTTTCTCTTTTTCAACGATAATCGCTTCTTGCAGTTCTTTATTCGTTAACTTATGTTCCATTATATATATATATCAAAAAAATCATCTTTCAACCCCACAATGCTGGCAGCGGTTGAGTTTTTTGGCACAGTCATAACAGTAAAGAAAAGCATAGGATGCGGTCATACCGCCACAGCGCTGACAGGTTCCAATCATTTGTGGATAACCTAATTGAGAATATTCGTAACACATATAAGTTGCACCGTTGTCAAACCAGTTTTTATCTCTGTCGGAATTACAGGACAAACAAAGACAAATAAAAATACATACAAGGCATAAATACTTAATCGTTTTTAAAAAAGTCATAAATACGGATTTGACATTAAGACAACGGAGGTTGACCCCGATAAAATATAAAATTTTATGGGGCAGACTTTTTGACATTGGAATCCGTATACAGATTTCAAGTGTAGGACGGTGTTGAAGCACTGAAATCATAGTATCTCGCCATAGTCTACCTCAAGCCCGTCTTTGATTTTCTTATAATAGATAATCTTGATATCTATTTTTTCTGGAAGAGAAGACTTTACCTTGTATGTTTCGGGTTTTATCGATACAGGTATCTTGCCAATATAACCATCAATACCTTTTGCTTCTTCATCAGATTCTGCAAGGCGATAGGACAATTTCTTTAATTCAGCACCTTTCTTCAATATAGCTTCCTGAAATCTCAAACCGATGAAGGTTTTCACAACAACAAGATCTTTCACCCATTTTTCGACCATTGCCCGGTCAATTTTATTGAGGGAATTTTTTAATTCCTTCAATTTCTGAAGTATTTTTTCTGTGGCATCTCTGATTGCGTTGGGTTTGTGCTCCACATACCACTTTTCCCACTGGGATAAAGTCTTACCGGTAAACTACTTGATGAGCTCGCTCATCTGACCAACCACTTTGGGTCTTGTGCCCTGGGCATACTGATTTGATAGATTGATGAGCGGGCCTACATATTTCGGGAATTCAGGTGTTTCGATATCAAAGACCTTACGAATTTCGTCAGTGCTTATCTTTACTTTCATTTTATCTGGCCGCTTTTTGCAAAGCCATAAATTTTGATTTATACCTGTAGTCCATAGAATAATCTACATCAACCAGGCCATTTTTTATTAAATGGGCATTGATGAAAGTCTTGTTCCAGAGATAGAGGTAACAAAGCAAATTGCCTTCTGCATCATGTTTTATGGTATCGAATTTCAGAAAAACTTTCTGCCCGCCAATTTTTTCATGAAGGAATTCGATTGCCGCACCGTTCTTTTCGGGTCTTTCTTTTATTCCAAGCAATTTGATTTTTAAACCATTATCCAGAACCAGTACATCCGGTGATAGAATCTCTTTTACCCGATGATATTTTTCCCTTTCTGTCCTTGAATTATTTATTTTTGAACCGAATTGCAATTTTCGCGGGTCAACTTTTTTGTCAAATTTTATCGGGTCTTTAAAAATATATGAAAGTTTTTTGATTTCTACTGAAAAATTTATTCCGGGTTCTGATTGTTTAATTATTTCAAATCGCCCATCGTTCTGTTTAATAGCGAGTTTTTCTTTGATAATGGACAGAAAATCCTCGTTTATTTCGTAGCCAATAGAATTTCTTTTAAGTTTCAGTGCAGATAAAGAAGTTGTGCCACTGCCCAAAAAGGGGTCAAGAACAGTATCGCCTACAAAACTGAACATCTTTATAAGACGTCTCGGCAGTTCTTCAGGAAACATCGCAAGGTGTTTATTCTGTTTTTCACCTGGAAAATTCCAGTGTCCGGTGAAGTATTGATTCCATTCTTCGCTGGTCAGTTTTGATTGTCTTTTGATTTCACTACTGACTTTTGGCGGAGTTCCGTATTTCTTAAATATTAGAATAAATTCGTAATCAAGTTTAATTATGCCACTCCGTGGATAAGGATAAGAGCCCATCACTGTGGCGCCACCGGTTGTATGACAGGTCGTGACCTTCTGCCAGATAATCGCTCCCATATAGTCAAAACCCGAACTTTCACAGAATTTGATTATTTCTGTCCTGATTGGAATAATCTTATACCGGCCGTAATAGACAGACCGTGCAAACTGGTCACCGATATTTATACATAAGCGGCATCCTTTATGCAGGATCCGATGACATTCATTCCAGACAAGATTCAGGTTGTTGATATAGTCTTCATAACTGTGGTTAAATCCAATTTGTTTGCCGTTGCCATAATCTTTGAGTTGCCAGTATGGAGGTGAGGTTATTATGAGATGAATCGATTCATCGGCGACTTCCTTCATGCACCTCGAATCTCCTATAATTATCCTGTGCTTGGTTCCAGTAGTTGATATCACCGATTGTCTCCTGAGTCTATTATAATCAGAATGCAACAGATGTCAAGAAAAGTATCGCTTTTTCGAACATTCATAAAAGTACTGGGAGTTTTTTTACTTTTTTTGTAAGTAAATCTTGCTAGCAAGCCCTGCTAAGCCAGCTCGAATTTCGCAAAATTCCATCAAAGGTATTGCGCCGGAGGCACATTGATTACCGAGATAAGAGGACGGATTACGGTGATTGGAAAAATACAAATATTCACTGTCCGCGATTGAGTGAAACGGTGCAGAGGAGCATGGGTGAAGGGGAGAAACGGAGACGGGGAAAAACGGAGACATTTCAAATACCTAAAAGTCCAAAATACCTAAATTATCTAAAGACAGAAAAAGATAAAGCAGTTGAAGAGAAGAAATCCCAAAATCCAAACACCAAATCCCAAACAATATCCAATAACCAAATTCCAATTACACAGATAAAGAGACGGCACAGATTAGCACAGATGAGATTGCCACGTCCGCCTTCGGCAGACTCGCAATGACAAGAAGAGGCGACGGCACTGATGAAGGAGGAGCAAGCGTTGATAAAGAAAAGTTGCTAAAATGTTCTTGACGGATTACAATTTTGGAGTATAATTGGTATGGCTATTTGGAATACTAAAAAGGAGAATCTATGTCCAAGACAAAAATCACAATCAGTATGGAAAAAAATTTTGTTGACGAACTGATGCAAATTGCTGCGAAGCGGCATGTCAGTCGTAGCCGATTGATCGAAGAAGCCTTTAAGGTCTGGAAAAAAGAGCAAATTGAAGCAGCTTTAAGGGAGGGGTATAGAGCAATGGCTAAGGAAGACAAAAAGGTAGCCGAGAGAAACATCAGGCTCGCTCGGGAGCTGCTGCATGACTAAAGAATTTCCGAGGCGCGGCGAAATTTGGATGGTGAATTTCAATCCCGGTCGGGGCAGTGAACAAATGGGCATAAGACCAGCGCTCATCATTCAGAACGACACGGGTAACCGATATGCAGCTACGACGGTTGTGTCGGCAATAACAACTACGATAAAAATCTATCCCGTTACTGTCTTTCTGCCATCAAAGACCGCTGGCTTACATCGAGATTCGATGGTAAATCTTGCACAACTTTTGACCGTAGACAAATCACGCCTCATAAAAAAGATGGGCGCACTGACCAGGGAATTGTTAGAACAAGTCAATAATGCAATCAGAATTAGTCTTGAAGTGTAATTGTTTCGGATTGGCAATGTCAATAGTTGTGTGGAAATTCTATTTGAAAACCACATAACGGCGATCCTTCCATTTGTTATTGTATTTACCAAATAAAGCATAAGTAATCCGTTCACAACTAGAAACATCAGAAAAGAGAGACATGACTCGTGTTCTCCGCCGGACTTCTTTAAATAAACGCTCAATGGCATTAGTGGTTCTTATTTTCACCCATAATTTAGGATCTTGATGATAAAAAACCAGTAAATCCTCAATATCCCGCTCTAAACAAGCAACTGCTTTCGGGACAATATCACGCCAGCGCTGGCACCAACGCTTATAGCGTTTCACCGCCTCCCGATAATTAGCTGCACTATAAATACCCTTCGCCTCGCCTAAACATTCAGCTTGATAACGACGCGGCATATTATTAGCCACATTCCGCAACTTATGCACCCAACACCGCTGCCGATCAATACCAGGATAAACCATATCTAAAGCCGCTAATAAACCCTTACCACCATCTGTAATAATCAAACATAACCGCTCACCCTTTAAACCCCGCAAATACAAACTGTTTAACAACGCAAACCACTCCGCCTCACTCT
>Ga0172365_10003820_pt1 | contig 11165 bp, 10 predicted proteins | sample LakKivSesite48cm_FD_114535 | JGI IMG/M metagenome (GOLD analysis project Ga0172365, IMG submission 114535) | Sediment microbial communities from Lake Kivu, Rwanda - Sediment site 48cm | ecosystem: Environmental > Aquatic > Freshwater > Lake > Sediment | place: Rwanda: Western Province, Lake... | reverse complement strand
CAACATGGTTTACGGAATGACTGGTGGACAAGTTGCACCCACAACACCATTTAAAGCAAAGACAACAACAACACCCTACGGAAACTTTGAACATCCCTTGGATGCCGCCAAACTAGCTGTTACGGCAGGAGCCTGTTACGTTGCACGTTGGACAACAGCCCACCCAAACGAACTTAAAGAAGCATTAAAAAAGGCGATGCAAACGAAAGGCTTCAGATTCATAGAAGTCGTAAGCCAATGTCCCACGGCATTCGGCAGAAGAGCAGGCTTCAAAGACACCGGAGAAATGCTAAGGTGGTTCAAAGAAAGTGCAATTCCAATAAAAAAGGCGAAGAAAATAAGTGGAGAGAAGTTGGCAGCTAAAATTGTCGTAGGAGAGTTTATCCAAAGAAGGTGGCCTACGTTGAGTGAAAACGTTTACAAAACAATTGCGGAGGCGCAAGGAAACGCCGAAGAAAAATGAAATCAGAATAGGTGGACTTGGTGGGCAAGGCATAATCTTAGCTGGACAAATTTTAGGCAGAGCAGCAGTTTACAATGGGAAAAACGCTGTACAAACACAAAGCTACGGAGCAGAAGCCAGAGGGAGCGCAGCTCAGAGCGAGGTAATAATTTCAAATGGGAAAATCGGTTTTCCAGCTGTTAGAAAATGCGACATACTAATAGCAATGAGTCAAACAGCAGTTGAAAAACACTTAAAAGACTTGAAAGAAGATGGGCTACTCTTGGTTGACAGTACCAACGTTAAAGAGATACCTAGAATCAAAGCGAATGTCCACAAAATCCCAGCCACCGAAGTGTCGGAAAAATCCTTCGGAAAAAAAATTTACGCAAATATGATTATGTTAGGAGCTTTGACGAAAATAACAGGAATTATCAGCAAAAACGCCATGGAGAGAGCTATAAAAGATACTCTCCCTGAAAAAATTATATCAACAAACATACAAGCATACAAGAAAGGTGCCAAGTTGAAACTTTAATCTCTAGCGAACTGGCGATTCAGTCAGGTAACAAAAAGTTTTTTTTAATTTCAACAAGAAGATTTGATAATGACAAATGCTAGAGTTTACAGAAAATCTCTACCGACCAACCTACCATTCATGTTTCCACGGTAGCTTCGCCTATTAGAGCAAAAACCACATTAACAAGCATATGGTTGAAGGCAAAATATAACTCAGTAATACAGCGAGACTAAAAAGGATTGATAAGCCAAGATGATAATTGCTTAGTCTCGGCAAAGCTTCTCTCATAGCCTGAATAACTGTTAAGTCACCAACTCCCAAGCTGGTTCCAACTTGAAATGCCTTAATAAAAACCTTAGTGTTCTCGTAAATCTCAGACATGATCTCTATAGCTACTAAATCAGAAAAAATGGATAAAGCTAAGGTTGAACAGTCCATTGCAAACAACATTAAGGACCAAAAAAAGAGATAGGTTTCTGCCATGTAGCAAGCCTTCATTGATGATAATAAATTAGAGTTTCACTTAATTGCATGTCACAGTTGAATAAGTACTTAGGATTTTTCGTTAGGATAGGCATCAAATTTTCTGAGGAAATGGATGACAGAGAAGGAGTTTAAAGGTTTTACATATTTGTTGGTCGGTGGATTTGCTATTAATAGCTAGGGGACGTCTGTTCTTTACCTTCAGATAGTGTAGTTTTTGGTCTTACGTTTGCATGCGTGCGTTTTGACAGATAGATAGCAGTTATTATGAAAATTGCTGTTATGGCTGCAGTGATATACATTAGGCTTCGAATATTTTGTATTTGTTCAGAATAATCTAAGAGATGTTCTTGAAGAGAACTGTTTAATTCATTGTAACTTTCTTGAAGTTGACTATAATTGCCTAAGACAATGCTATAATTGTTTAGAAGAGCATAATACGTCGAGCTCAGATTAAGGAGATCTATCTGCAACTTCAAATATCTATCCATTAATTCATTGTAGGCTTCCGGAGAAATTATTGTGATGGTACTATTATTGAGATAGGTGAAATATAGACGAACAGTCGTGTTTGAAATCTCAAGCAAGGTTGGAGTGACCCAATTACTATTAATCAGCACAATATAAGGGTACATCAACAACTCGGTAGGAATCGTAATTCTGCAGAAACCAACAGAATTATCGTCGCTAATAGCATTAAAGCTTATTATTTTGTTCCCCGTTTCCGTCCCAATTTTGAAATTGAAATCAGAAATTGTTGAATTGCAAATGGTAGTTACATGATACGTTTCTCTTTCAAAACTAATGTTGAAATCAGAGAAAATGCCCATTAGAGGATAATTGTCTTGGTTGTTCACATCTATAACATGGGGATTGTCGCCTATCCCATCCCCATTTAGGTCTTGTCCTGTATAGTTACTCCAGTAGTTGCCTTCACCTCTATAATCCCAAATACTTTTGGAATCACTCCACGCCTGATAGATATTGTTGAAGTTGTTACAGTAAACAGTATTGTTGCTATTATGAAAAGCAAGATGAATTCCCTCATAGTTACTTGTTATCTCATTACCGTAAACCACGTTGTGACTAGAAAAGTAGAGACTAATCCCCTGATCATTACTTGTTATCTCATTACCGTAAACCACGTTGTGACTAGAAAAGTAGTAGAGACTAATCCCCTGATCATTACTTGTTATCTCATTACCGTAAACCACGTTGCGACTAGAAAAGTAGAGACTAATCCCCTCATAGTTACTTGTTATCTCATTACCGTAAACCACGTTGTTACTAGAAAAGTAGAGACTAATCCCCTCATAGTTACTTGTTATTACGTTGTTTGTTATTATGTTGTTGCTTATGTTGTTGCCACTTGAACTGCCTACGAATATGCCACTATCGTATAACTGTAGGCCGCTTTCCTTTATAGTGAAGTTCTCGACGCTTACGTTGTTGGTTGCTATATAAATCACGTTGCCAATTTTATTACTATCAACAATCGTTGAGTATCTGTCTTCTCCAAGAAGAGAAATGCTCTTATTGATCATAACATTTTCATAGTACGTTCCTGCTCTAACAAAAATTGTGTCTCCATCTATACTATGTTCCAACGCGTTTGTGATGTTTTGATATGGGTGTTCTTTGGTTCCATCCCAAGGACCTGTAATGTTATCATCATCTACATACAATGTTGTAAGCTCGGCTTTTACAGAGATTCTGCACTCCGTTATAAGTGAAATGAACAACAAACATAAGATTGTAAATGAAGCCAAGGGAGGTTTATTCAATTTAATCACGTTTTTTATGTTAGCACATAAATTATTAAACGTTAGGGTAGGCGTGTTATGGCTATTTTTGAGAGAGTACTTTTCCCAGCAAAAGAGAACATACGACAGCAATGGAAAAGGCTGGAACAAAAATTATCGGGTTTACAATAGGTTGCATAAGGGTCCATATAATTGCTATGTATAACGCAACTACTACAAATGCTAATATGCAAATCTTGGACTTCATTTTTCTTAGCTTAACTGTAGATACACTTTGTTGACTTAATACGGAGCTTAACATATTTTCTGCCTCTTTTATTTGCTGGTCAGTCGCAAGAATTACAAGATTTTTGTCAACATCTTGGAACTTGAAACTTGAAAGCGCATATCTTTGTAACTCCCAAGGCTTCTTCTTTGGCAAGATCTTAACGATGCCACTTTTTTCCATCTTTTTTAAGATCGTTTGAATTTTACGAATAAACCGGATCTCATTGGTCTTCTCTTCTCCATGTAACCTTTTCACTATGTATTTAACGTCTGGAAAATACAGTTCTAGTAGGAAGGATGCAATTGTTTTGGCGAGACCATATTGATATTCCCCCTCTCGCAAACGTATATTGCTAATTCTACAGTCTGCGCTTAGAGCTTCTTGCAAGAATCGTATTTCTCTAGGCGTTAGCTTACGTTGAGACAAACTGTTAGCTCCTATTCAATAGTTTCAATTGAAACCGTATAAAAAAGCTTTACGTTAAAAAACATTTAGTTTCATTTTTTTAGTCCGTGTACTTCCATTTTCAACAGATTCTATAGAAAAAACCCCTATTCTTTTAAATGTCACTATATATAAACACGGTGTTCATATGGCGAATTATACAATAGGGATTTATTCATCTTGTTCTCCTTTGCATGATAAATCTGGAACTTTCAATTATTCCAATTTGATCAAAAAATATAGAGGCCATTTCGAAATTACGGCTTTGGTGCTAGAAGCTGTGAAGGATAATGGCGCAACTCGTTTCTCCATTTTGAAACATGCAAGTACCAACTGTGCACAGATTAACAAATATTTGCAATTTCTCACTGAGATAGGCTTCATTAAAGTGAATCTGAAGGAAGGCCAAGCTTTATACAGGACCAGTGAAAAGGGTCTTGAGTTTCTAAGGCAGTATAATATTTTGCTGGAAATGCTGTTTAATGCGTACGTGCAAAACAAACAGGCCAACATTGTTTGTCAAGCAGCTATAGCGAATTCAACAAATCAAAAAGCGGTGCAACACGCCTTGTAACTCGATCCTTACTAATTAAACTTAGCGGAAAGGCAAGCGGGGATTAACCTTTGTCACGCTTTTGTTCCCTTCTCCTTTCGGTCGTGAGCAAGTTCCGCTTGCCCCGCAAATTAAAGAAAAAATGAACTAATTTCGTAAGATATAGGTCGTGGTACCTTTGTTATCTCTAATTCTTCATGAAATATTAGAGAACGAAATCATTGTTTTCATGAAAGTTTAAAAGATTACATTCTTACTTCTATAAGTAAATGATTAATAGACTTTGAATCAGGGGAAATGCTGTTGACTCGAAAATTTACGTATGCTACGGCTGGTGTTGATAGAAGGTTAAGGGCTGAATCTAAAAAAAACCTGCAGATTTTAATGAAAACTTATAGATTTAGTCGTTATGGTGAAGTTGTTCAGCTTCCTTACGGAAACATATTCCCTGCAGGAAAAAATCGCTACTTGGACTTAGTTATTGAAGGTGTAGGTACAAAGGTGCTTGTTGCGCAATTGGTCGAAAAATTCGATACAATAGGGATTGATGGCGTGGCGCTGGCAGTAAACGATGTTATAAGGTCTGGTGCTAAGCCTTTAGCGGTTGCAGATAATATTCATGCGCAAGTTTCAGATCCAGATTTAGTTAAGGAATGGATAAAAGGCGTAACGAAAGGGGCAACTGAAGCCGAATGTGTTGTTCCAAGCGGGGAAATAGGTGATGTTGCCGAAGTCATAAAAGGTTTAGTGGAAGGCAAAGGTTTTGACATGGTTGTTGCAACAATAGGCGAAGTCACTCGCGAAAAAACAATTTATGGAAAAAATATAAAACCTGGCGATGTTGTAATAGGCTTACGAAGCTCGGGAATTCACAGTAACGGCGTGTCTCTGGCAAGGAAAATACTATTCAAGCAGTGGGGTGGAAAATTCGAGCCTTATGACATTCCAAACGGATTACACAGAGAAATTGTTTACGAAGTTTTGGAGCCAATGAAAATATATGTCAAGCCATTACTCACACTTGCCGAGAGGCTTAAAGTTAAAGCCGCAGTGCACATCACTGGTGACGCATACTTAAAGTTTAACAATTTAACAAAGTTTTCGAAAGGTATAGGTTTTGAATTTGATAACTTTAATCCACAGCCAATCTTCGAGCTAATTCAGAAAACGGCTTCTGAGTTCGGCAGCATAATAACTGACGAAGAAATGTTCAAGACCTTTAATATGGGATGGGGATTTGCAGTGATAATGGACAAGGTGAATAAGGACAAGGCAGTTGACGTTCTAGAAAAAGCCGGAGTGCAAACCGAACAGATAGGACGCGTAACAGATTCTAAAGGAATCAAAATTCTCTATAAAAATAGAAAGACAATTTTGAAATAGCAGTTTGCTTCATTGATGATAAAAGTGTTTAAATTCCTTGAAATTTAAACTTAGTCTATGAGATATCGTTTAAGAATTGAAGTTAGTTTAAAGCCCGGACACAGCGATCCTGAAGGTGAAACCACAGCGCGTTTGCTGAAGGAACTTGGCTACAAAGTTGAAAAAGTAGATGTTGGTAAAATATACGCCGCAGTTCTTGAGGCTGAATCGCGAAAAGAGGCCAAAATGAAGGCTGAGGAGATGTGCAAGAGGCTTTTGGCAAACCCAACAAAGGATAACTATGCGATCGTTATTGAGGAAGAAAAATGACTGCAAGCCTCTACATTCGCAGAAGAACGACGTTTCCGATTTTCGAAATAAACGTACTTGAAGCTACGAATCCGCAATTATTGAAAATAGAGCAAGAGCTAGGTGTAGGCTTGAACCTGCTAGAGATGAAGCTCGTTCAAGAGTATTTTAAGAAGAAGGGGCGAAATCCAACAGACATTGAACTTCAAACTGTTGGGCAAACATGGTCTGAACATTGCTTCCACAAAACCTTCAAAAGCAAAATCAAAATGAATGGAAAAGAAATTGACAGCCTCTTCAAAACATACATTGCAAAAGCTACAGAGGAAGTTAATCCGCGGTGGTGTTTCTCTGTTTTCGAGGATAATGCGGGTATAATCCGCTTTGAAGAGGATTATGGGATAGCGGTTAAAGTTGAAACGCATAACCATCCATCTGCAATAGAGCCTTTTGGTGGTGCAGCAACAGGCATTGGCGGAGTAATCCGCGACATTTTGGGTGTCTGGGCAGATCCCATTGCTTGTACGGACATTTTAGGTTTTGGACCGCTAGATTTTGATTATAATAAGCTTCCGCTTGGTGTGAAACACCCGAAATACGTTTACATGGGCGTCGTCGCGGGCATTGGAAGCTACGGCAACAACATGGGAATTCCAACAGTGAATGGAGCTATATACTTTGATGAGAGTTACGTTGGAAACGTCGTTGTTTACTGCGGATGCATTGGGCTATTGCCGTTGAAAAAGTTTAGGAAGAACGCTAAACCAAATGACATGATTGTTTTGGCTGGAGGAAAAACGGGTCGCGACGGCATTCACGGTGTAACCTTCGCGTCGGCTGAATTAACGGAGAAATCAGAGGAAGTTTCCAGACCAGCGGTTCAGATTGCAGACCCAATTGAGGAAGAAAAGCTGAAAAGAGCCATAATTAACATTCGAAACCTTGAATTGGCATCGGCAATAACAGACTTGGGCGGTGGAGGTTTATCATCAGCTGTAGGTGAAACAGCAAAAAGGTTTGACTGCGGCGTCATTGTTGAGCTTGAAAAGGTTCCGCTGAAGTATACTGGTTTGGCTCCATGGGAAATTTACGTTTCCGAATCCCAAGAAAGAATGCTTTTGGCTGTGCCCCAAGAAAATCTGGAATACGTTTTAGAAATTTTTGAAAAGGAAGATGTTGAAGCCACAGCTATTGGGAAATTAACTGCAGATAGGGTTTTACGAATTTATTATCAAGGTGAAAAAGTTGCAGAGATGGATATTCCTTTCCTTTTTAAACCACCGAAAACTGTGAAACCAGCAGAGTACAAACCCACAAGTTTTGAAGAGCCAATATTTCCAGAACCAGAAAACCTAACTGAAACACTTTTACGACTTTTAGCTTCACCTAACATCGCAAGCAAAGAAAGCGTAATACGCACTTATGACCATGAAGTGAAAGGAAACACCGTGCTTAAACCTTTGCAAGGCGAAAATGGCGGACCTAACGATGCAGCTGTTATAAAGCCTTTAGACAAATCTTGGAAAGGCATAGCAGTTTCATGCGGAATGAATCCAAATTACGGAAAAATCGATGCTTATTGGATGGCAGCTTCAGCAATAGACGAGGCAATAAGGAATAACGTTGCTGTTGGTGGCAGAAGAATAGCCTTGCTTGACAATTTCACATGGGGCAACCCGGAGAAACCAGAAAGACTAGGCAGCCTCGTTAGGGCTTGTGAGGCATGCTACGATTTCGCAACTGCTTTCAAAACACCATTCATTTCAGGGAAGGACAGCCTTTACAACGAGTCTCCGCTAGGACCTGTAACGCCAACCCTCTTAATCACAGCCTTAGGCTTAATTCCAGACATTCGCTTAGCGGTTTCAATGGATGTTAAAGCGCCAAACGACTTAATCTACATTGTTGGGCAAGCCTTCAAAGAGTTAGGTGGTTCAGAATATTATAAACTGAAGGGTTTTCTAGGGAAAACTGTTCCAAAAGTGCGACCAGCCTCGGCTAAAAAAACTTTCAAATCTATTACTAAGGCTGTTGATTTGGGACTTGTTAAGGCGTGTCATGACTTGTCTGAAGGTGGCTTGGCTGTGGCTGCTGCGGAGATGGCTTTGGCTGGCAAATATGGTATTGAATTGGATATAAGAAAAATTCCCGGTAAAGCATTAACTCGTAACGATTTCGTTTTGTTTTCAGAGTCGAACAGTCGCTTCTTAGTGGAAGTTTCGGTGAAGGCAAAAGAGGATTTTGAGGCTTTGATGAAGGGAAAAATTTACGCTGAGATAGGAAAGGTCACGAAAACTCCGCGATTATGTATTTATGGACTAGATGGAGAGGTTGTTGTGGATGCTTCGGTTGGTGATTTGTTAGCAGCTTGGAAGCGAACATTAATTAGCGGTGTTGAAACATGAAACTCGAAGAGATTAAGGTCTGCGTTTTGCGTGTGGGCGGAACCAACTGCGACGCAGAAACGAAACGTGCTTTTGAAGAGTTAAAAGTTCAAGCCGAAATTGTGCATGTAAACGAGTTGGTTAGGCGGCGAAACCTTATGGAATATGATGTTTTGGTTTTTCCAGGAGGCTTTTCCTATGGGGATTATGTGAGGGCTGGAGCGATATGGGCGAAATGGATATTAGCAAAACTGGATAGGGAGTTGAAAGCCTTTGCCGATGAAAATCGTCCAATCCTCGGCATTTGCAACGGTTTTCAAGTGCTTGTTGAGGCTGGTTTGCTTCCAGGTTTTGAGGGAATGAGTCTATATCCAGAGGCTACATTGGCTACTAATTTTCCGCCTGGCTATAACTGCCGCTGGGTTTACCTTGAACATGAAAACAAGGGAAAATGCATGTTTACATGGAAAATCCCGAGAGGAAAAGTAATGCGGATACCAGTGGCTCATTCAGAAGGCAGATTCATCTTCGCAAAAGAAAAGCGAAACCAGCTTCTAGAAAGGCTTTACGAAAATGACCAGTTGGTTTTCCGCTACTGCGAAAAGAACGGCGAATACGCAGACGGCTGTTTTCCAACCAACCCAAACGGTTCTTTTCATGACATAGCAGGAATATGCAATCCTGCAGGGACAATATTTGGTTTGATGCCCCATCCAGAAAGAGCCTTCTACTGGTGGCAACAGCCAGACTGGACAAGACGAGAGCAGATGCCGCAATACGGCGACGGAAAGTTCATCTTTGAAAGTTTAATCGACTACCTAACCAAAAGAGTTTAAATCTTCAAGACGTGGAAGCCCTGGTCTTGCACCCATTTTCACTATGCATCGTGAAGCGACAAAATTGCCAAGTTTTCCGCATTCATAGAGGCTCTTGCCACTAATCAAGCCGTAAAGGAAGCCGGCGCAAAAAGCGTCGCCTGCACCAGTTGTGTCCACAACTTTCACTTTAAAGGCTTCTATTAAGTGGCTTTCTTTTCCGTCTGTTACGTAACAGCCTTTGCTGCCCAGTTTTACAGCGACTATCTCCACGCCTTTTTTAAGCAGCAGTTCGGCGCCTTTTCTATAGTGAGCCATTTTGGTTAACAGTTCAAGTTCGCTTAGATTTGGCATTAAAACAAAAGCCCGTTTTATTATTGGCTCCAGTGCTGCTAGTCTTTTTCTAGCATACAATTCTCCAGGGTCAAGGCTTAGTTTGACGGTTTTAGGGAGAATTTCAACGAGTTTTCTCTGGATCTGAAAAGATTTTTCTCCAACAAAGGAGGTTAAATGCAGAAAATTCGTTTGAGATGCATATTCCTTTTTTATTTCTTTAAATTCTATTGTATCATTGACGCCTGAATCCACATATAATGCTCGTTCACCCTTTTCATCCACAAAACCCATAACTGTGCCACTTCTGCCATGTTTTGACAGAATTATCCCATTTGTGTCAACGCCTTCCTTGCGAAAATCTTCAAACAACAGTGTGCCTTCTCTGTCACCAGAAACCTTTCCTATAAAGCCTACTCTGCAACCGAGCCTTGCCAAACCTACAATGGTGTTTGCTGCCGAACCCCCACAAGCTTCTTCGCAATCTATTATGAAGCTTTCTTCTTCCGCTGCAGCTATTTTGTTTACCTTGAAGAGTTTGTCAACGTTGAGACCGCCGAATCCAACGGCGTCGAAACGGCTCATGGAAACAGCTCGCGCAGATAAATTTTGTAATCGCCTAGTTTTCCACCGTAATTTCCGGCAGAGATCTTTCTTACGTCGTCAACGGTTAAGGCTGCTTCTATGCCAACTTTCATGGCTTCTTTCACTGCCTCCATTGAAACCCCATTAATCACTATTTCTGGAATATAATTCACGTTTTCAGGTACTTTAGATTCAGCCTCTAATTTCTGTTTTAGAGATGGACAGTATGGATGGTTTGTTGTCGGTCCTATTAACGGAAACTTTGTTTCAGTTTTTGAACCTGCCGAACAAACGTCAAAAGGAGTTATTACGCCTTCGATTTGGCTTATGGCTTTTAGTGCTTTTTTCCCAGCATCCATTACTGCTTTCTTCGTTTTGCACATGTACCAGAAGTTGCCGCCAGATATTCCCCGTGCATAGCCAATGTACCGCTCTATAAGAAAGTCAGGCACCATAATTGGAACGACAATCATGTTACGTCCATAACGTTTTTCTTCCCACTCAAATCCGTCTCCACAATGTCCAACTCTTTCCATCGTGTCTATTTTTCCTTCTGGTTTCACAGATAAAGCGTCAAAGATAGCTGTGAAAGGCTTAACAAGAATATCTTGGCGAATCCGATAAGAAAGCTCTTTTTCGAAACGTCCAATCAGATCTTCTAACGGCTTTCCTTTGTCTAAACCTTTCCAAAATTGTAAAATCGCCCCTTTTCGCCTGTCGGGTGTTTTATTTTCACTTAGCCATCTTTCAATTCCGCTGTCAACTCTGCCTATAACCCCGGAAGGCGTTGCGGTAGCATCTTCAGCTGCCCTTTTTAATGTTTCTTCGTCATCTGCAGTTACGATGACTCGGCAGTAGATACCGTCAAAAGCTTCTGCGTAGGTGTCTTCAATTTTGGCTTTAT
>Ga0172365_10003818_pt1 | contig 11166 bp, 6 predicted proteins | sample LakKivSesite48cm_FD_114535 | JGI IMG/M metagenome (GOLD analysis project Ga0172365, IMG submission 114535) | Sediment microbial communities from Lake Kivu, Rwanda - Sediment site 48cm | ecosystem: Environmental > Aquatic > Freshwater > Lake > Sediment | place: Rwanda: Western Province, Lake Kivu... | reverse complement strand
GATTCTCGAAAGCTGAACGCTGACGCACCCTCTGCGCTTCCCTCAAGAGGGGCGACTCGTGCTTCGAACTGGTAGAGTTCGCATGGCGATGCGCGCAGGCAGGTTGCCCCTACAAGGCATGTCGAAACAATATCTTGTAGGGGCGAGGCATGCCTCGCCCCTACGTCCCGATGTGCACAATTCCTCACTGAAAAGCGTATAAGAGTGCCAAGGGAGAAACGACGCGTTCGGCGGGCGAGAATGCCTGCCCCGCCCTTGGATGGGGTTTTCGTCGGTGGGGGCAGACATTCTTGTCTGCCCAAGACATTCTGTCTGCCCCCACAGGAAAACTCCTCATCCGGGATTGCTCGACCGATCGCAAACGAAGCACCAGCAAAAGCTTCATGGGAGGAATCCGGCATGTCGCAGCTTCCGCGCTGGATACAAGGGCGTCCGACTATCCCCGTCGCCTCGCTCGGAGGCGGTGCGCCGCTCACCGAATGGCTGGTGACGGGACCCTTCCGGCTCGATATTCCCGGCGGGTTCTACCGAGAACAGGAAATCGGACGGCTTGACGCCGTAGAGACGGATTTCCTCGGCTGCGAACGCACGATCCGCCCGGTCGAGGGGATGGAGCATCGCAATGCGGACCTGCCGGAAGGCGCGTGTCGCTGGGAATGGCTGAGCGGGTCTCCGGCGTACGACCTGCACGCACGTTACCCGCAGGGTGAGTCGGCTGTGGCGTACGGCGCGACCTACCTGACCGCCGAGGAGCCGGTTGACCTCATGTTCTGGGCGCACGGGACGCTCGAATACCACTGGTCCACCGTTCAAGTCATGCTCGACGGTGTGGAGATGGGGCGCGGCGACGTTCCGTTCTCGCTTCGCATCGGTCCCGGCGAACACTGTCTTCTCCTGAAGATCGCTGGCGGCGCGAGCAGGCGTCATGCGTGGCAGATTGACGTGCGTGCGGGCATCGTTCAGCCATTGGGTGGCGATCTGGGCGTTGGCCTCATCCGGTTGCCCGGATTCTGGCGCGGGCGAGAGGACGCTCCGGAGGCGGAGGTCGAGGCGGTGCTCGTCAACCGGGGCGGCGAACCGCTCGTGGCAGAGCATGTAGTTGCGCGCCTTGGGGCCGAGGCTCCGAACAGGGCGACGAATGCGACGACGCTCCAGCCCAGCCAGGCGCAGGCGGTGAGGCTCGCTGCCCCGCTCGGCACGCTCACGCCGGGGACGAAGACCACCGTCACCGTCGCGCACGGCACTCAGGAAGTCGCGGCGGAAGTCGTGATCCCGGAGTTACCCCCGCCCGGCATCATCCACGTCATGGAGGGATTCCACTGCGACCCCGTCTGGGTGAGCGATCAGCACCACTACAACCTCGTCTCGATGGAAAACGTCCGCCAGCTCCTTGACGCGTGCCTTGCAGACTCGAACTACCGGGCCTTCCTCCACGAGATAGACTACCTCAAGCCCTTCGTTGACGAGTACCCAGACTACCGTGCCGCGCTTTTTGGCCTCATCCAGCGCGGGCAGGTGTCGCTCGGTAGCTCGTACAACGAGCCGAACGAGAACAACTGCTCCGGCGAGGCGATCATCCGCAACATCCTCTACGGCTATGGGTTCCATCGTCTGTTCCTCGGCGGCAATCCGGGGGTATACCACGCATGGGACGTGTTCGGGCACATCCCGCAGCTCAGCCAGATCGCCGCCAAGTCGGGCCTCATCGGCGTCCTCTGGTCGAAGCCGATCCTCGGTTTTCCGCCGGTCTTCCGGCATCTCGCCCTCGATGGCACGTCGCTGCCCCACATCCGTTCGCTCTACGGCTGGGGCACGCACAGCATGGACCGGCTTCGCTCTTCGACGGCCTCGCTCCTGGAGGAGAAACACTCGTTCGGCCTGCGGCGGCATCTGGTGGTGGATTGCGCCGACTTCGCCTCTCCGAGCGGATGGATGGTCGGCCACACGCCGGAGATGGCCGCTTCGTGCCCGCAGATCGTCATGACAGGGCCGGAAGAGTTCCTTCACGGCCTCACCGACGACGGCGCGCACCTCAGGCTCACCAGCCGCAACCCCTCGCAGTACCACGTCGGCACGACGCATTCGCGCTCGGAGATGAAGATCGCCAACCGCCTCGGCGAGAACGTCCTCATCGCCGCCGAACGCTGGGCGACGTTCGCCGCGCTCATGGGCGCGACCTACCCCGATCTGCCGCTCGACAAGGCGTGGCGGCAACTGCTCTTCGCAGAGCACCACGACGCGCTCTCCGGCACTCCCTGCGACCTCTCCTACCTCGACCTCATGGCCGGGTACCGTGAGGCGCTCGACCTCGGCAGCGACGTGCTGCGGCGATCCACGAGTTTCCTCGCGGAAGCGGTGCGCACGCCGGAGGAAGGCCGGGCGGTGGTGGTGTTCAACTCGCTCAACTGGGTGCGCTCTGGCGTCGTGCGCATCCCGAAGCCGGAGGACATGCGCGAGGTAGAAGTGCGCTCGGCTTCCGGCGAGGTGCTGCCGAGTTCTGTTGATGGCGAGGAGGTGACGTTCATCGCCCGCGACGTGCCGAGCGTGGGGTATGCGACGGTGACGCTCCATCCTGCGGACGCATCCGGCGCGAAGGCGAAGCGTTCGCCAAGACGTGCGGAATGCTCGCTGGAGAACGAGTTCTGGCGGATCGCGCTCGACCCGGCACGCGGCGGCGGCATCGCAAGCCTCGTGGACAAAGCGACCGGGCGGGAACTCATCCACGGGAAGATCGGCGTGGGGAACGACCTCGTGGCGCTCTCCGAACGCGGGGTTCGCGGAGGTTCGCCCTGGGAATTCTGGACGACGGGCGCACGGCTCCATGCCTCTCAGGACGCGGCTTCGGTGAGCATCGAACGCTCGGTCCTCGGCGAGACGGCAGTCATCACCGGTCGCCTGAGGGACATCTGCTCGTATCGTCGCACGCTCACCCTCAGGCCGGGGCAGCGCACGGTTGAGGCGAGCGCGACGATTGACGGGTATCGCCGGGACGACATCATGTTCGTCGTCACGACGCCGGTGGCCCTTTCCAGCGCGCTGCCGGTGGTGGAAGACCGCTTCGGCAGCATCGTGACGAAGCGGAACCGTCGGCAATTCGACTATCGCACCGCCGGGAACATGAAGTTCTCCGATTGCGCGGTGTTCCCGGTCTACAACTGGATAGAGGCCGGATGGTCCGCACGGGTGGACATCGGCGCGCAGTCGAGCCTCAACCTCGGCCTCATGGGGCTGATCCACTCCCACGACAGCGCGGTGGAACGGGCAATCGAACCCCTACTCACGGCGTTCGCGCACGCCGGGGTTGCGTGCACGCCGTACTACGATGACGACGACATGCCGCGCCGCGCCACGCTCGAAGAGAAGTACTACGAGCCGGGCTACGAGAAGACGCGCCTCGAAAACACTCTCCCCAGCAGGCTTGACGACCTCGGCATGACGAACCAGTGGATGGCGATTTCCGTCGCCGGGGACAACGCCTACGTCGCCGACTTGCTGAAACGTCTGCCCGAAGCGGCCCGCAGGCGGCTCACCGAAGACCAGCAGAGGCAGGGCTGGGCGATGGTGGTGGCTGAAGACGCGGAGGTCCCAGAGGGATGGAACCCTGTCCCCGTCGTGGTGCTCACCGCCTCGTCGCGGAAGACCCTGACGGCGGCGATCACGCAGATCGGCGAAGGGTTGGCTGCGGACGGACGGATTCGTCTGCCCGAAGGCTGCGATTTCCGGCTCGAACCGGGCACGGTAGACGACTACGGGGTTGCCATCCTTACGAACGGGACCGGAGCCGGTGCGCTCGAACCGGACGGCACGCTCACCCTCATGCTCACGAAATCGGCTCCCTGGGCCGACGTCCATCTGCCGCGTCACTTCGTGCCTGAGCACCGGCAGATGGTCTTCCACTACGGGTTCTACCCGCACGACGGCAACTGGCGCGATTCGGAGGTCGTCCGCGCAGGGTACGAATTCGATAACCCCTTGACCGCCGCGCAGCCGACCGGAAAGGGCGGTCCGCTGCCGCCTTCGCAGAGCTTCCTTGCGCTCGATGCGCCGGACGCGGTGATCACGGCGATCAAGCCGGTCGGCAACCCTGTCGCGAGCTTCCGGACCGGCGCGAGCGACCCGCGCCGGGGGATCATCGTGCGCGCATACAACGCAAACGGCAGAGGCAGCCGGGGGCGCGTCGCGCTCAACGTCCCGATTTCCGAGGCGTTTGCGGCGTCGCTCATGGAAGAGGATCGCGGGAAGATGTCCGTCCGCGAGGGGGCGGTGGAGTGGACGTTCGGCCCGTATGCCATTGAAACGCTTCGGCTTGTGCCCGGCGAGGTGCAGCCTGTCGGCTCCGGCGACCTCGGCGCGGCGCGGGAAGCGGTGCAGCCGGTCTGGTGTCGCTACTGGAAGCACAACACTGGCGCGCACCCGATGGGCTACCTACCGGTGGGCATCTACCTCACCGGCGACCTGCCTATCGAGAACACGGGCGGCAGCTTCCCGACCGTCGGGCGCGTCCGCGTCACCATCAACAACAACCTCACCGACCGGACGATCTCCGGCAGGGCGCAGCTTATCGCGTCGCCGCACTGGGCGCTCCTGCCTGCGGAAATCCCGTACACTCTTGGGCCGCGTGAGCACGCGACGACGGAAGTGACGGTCGCGTTCGCCCGGCACGTGCGGACCGGCCTCATCAAGGCCCGGATGGAACACGACGGGCAGGTGTACCAGGACGTGATCGAGGCCGGGCGGAAGACGCAGGTGAAGATCGGCGGCGGCGGGGCGGTCAGGTTGAACGGGATGGACATCCTCAAAGAGCGCGAGCCGGAGTGGCAGGTCCTGCGCGATGAGCGCGACATCCTCGTGCGCGTCCGCAACCCCTGGTGGGAGCCGCTCGACGCCGAACTCGTGCTCGTCAGCCCTGTGGAGACGTGGGGCGAGGAGGCTGGGGCGTACGGCCTCATTGAGGTCGGGCCGCGAAACGTCGGCCTGACGATCCCCGGTCGGCAGACGGCGCGTGTGCGCTTCCGCGTGGCCTCCGAAGGCAAGACGCCGCCTGAGTTCTGGGCGTGGATGAAGCTCATGTGCAACGGCAAGCCCGATTACCGGCCTGTGCCTGGCACGAGGGCGTGAGGCGGGCGTGGTCAAGCAGGCATGTTCGTGGTAACGTAGTACTCACGCGATGTGCAAGTTCTCTGATGAAATACCCACAATGAGGCTTGGGCAGACAGGAATGTCTGCCCCACCCAGATAATTCGTTTCGGTGGGGCGGGCATTCCTGCCCGCCCAGAAAAAACCTGCACATCGCGTGTAGTACTCACCATTCAGCAATGAAGGAGACGCGCAATGTCCGGAGTACGCGATGCGTTCTGGCTCTGGGGACATGAGGCGGGCAGCCACAACACCGGCTGGGGCCTGCCCGGTCCTTCCCGCATGACTCCCGCGGAAGCCGCATGGTACATGGGCATCCCGAACCTCATCATGGTGAACTACCAGGGGAAACCGACCCCGCCGTACGACCGGCACGCAGTCGCGCTTATGCCGCTTGGCCGGGTCGTCTGGTCAATCGTCGGCGACGCCGGACGGACCTCCCCTGAGGAAGTCGGCCTCGTACGCGACCTTGCGGCGAAGTTCCCGAACTTCACCGGCGTGATGATGGACGATTTCTTCCACCAGCCAAAGCAGGATGGAAGCCTCGGCCCCATCAGCCCAAAGCTCCTCACGAAGGCCAAGAAGGACCTCGCGGCGTGCGGGCGGAAGCTCGATCTCTGGGTCGTGCTCTACACCCACCAGCTTGGCCTGCCCGTTGCGCCGTACCTCGCCCAATGCGATGTCGTCACCCTTTGGACGTGGCGCTCCGAGGACCTCGCCGGGCTGGCGGCGAACATGGAGCGGCTTGAGAAAACCGCCCCGTCCATCCGCAAGGTGCTCGGCTGCTACATGTGGGACTACGGCGACAAGAAGCCGATGCCGCTCGACCGGATGCGTTCGCAGTGCGAAACGGGCATACGCTGGCTGCGGGAAGGGCGCATCGAGGGGATGATTTTCCTCGCCAGTTGCATCTGCGACCTCGGCCTGGAGGCCGTCGAATGGGCGCGGGAGTGGATTCGATCCGTCGGGTCGGAGCGGCTTCCGGCGTGAGCGCGTCCGGGTAGGAAAGCCATGTCCGAATCGCCCGTGCTCAGTCGTGACGCGCTCGATCTCTACCGCGACGAACGCTGGCATCGCAGGCCGGAGCTCCGCGTGAGCGACGACGCGAGCGCGACGCGCTTTATTGAAGAGGTCTGCTGCTGTCTGGCGTTCGGCGGCTATCCGGTCGGAGTGCCGACGCTCTGGGTTGCCGCGTGCGGCGAGCGTGCGCCGGTCTTCCCGGAGCACTCCCACAGCGACCCGGCGGTTGGGCTTGTCTGGCAGGCCAAAGACACGCTCGTCCAGGCGGGCGTGGCCTACTACGGAAGGCTCTTTCTCCGCAAGCCTTCGTTCGTCGCAAGGGCATGGCTGCCGACGATGATCGCAGCGCATCCGACGCCGGAACTCTCCCCGCAGGCGCAGTCGGTGGTGAGCGCCCTGCGGGAAACCGGGCCGATCCCCACCGACGAACTCGGCGCGAGGACCGGCCTGACCAATCGCAAGGCGCTCAACGACGCGCTCAACGAGGCGCAGGCCGCGCTTGCGGTGGTCAAGGTGGAGGAGCGGTACGACCCGTTCAGCTACATCTGGGGGACGTTCGACCACCTGTTCTCGTCGGATATGCAGGCGGCGGAGGAGGTCCCTCCGGAGGTCGCCCGACGCAAGCTCGTCCGGCTCTGGGTGAACCTCCTGGGAGTAGTGCCGGTGCGGAAGCTTGCGACGATCCTCAATTGGCCGCTTGCGCTCGTGGAAGAAGGGATAAGGCCGCTTGTCGCCGCAGGTTCGGTGCTCCCGGACGTGCGGATCGAAGGTCAGCCGGGCAAGGCGCTGGCCGACGCGGAGGTATATGAGCGGCTGCGCTCCGCATGAGGGGACCTTCGTCTGGCTTTTATACGCACTCATACACGCGCAAGTCTACGCAGAGGTGAATGGATGACTCACTACGAACGATGTCTGGCGACGCTTGCCGGGGAGAAGACCGACCGAGCGCCGATCATCAGCGGCTTCGTCTGCCAGGCGGAATTCCTCCTGCACATGAGCGGAGTCTCCTCCGAAGAGTTCTGGAAGGAACCCAGGCGCCACAGCATTGAGGCGTATCGCCGCGCAGGCGCGGACGCGATCATGCAATTTGTCCTGCCGAAGCGACCGGAAACCGCCACCGAAGGGACTGGTGGCCGCGCAACGAACTTCTCCCGCCGGGAAGAGCCTCCCGAAGCGCGGTTCCCCACCCCGGAATCGGTGATCGAGTACGTCCAGCAGCAACCTTCCGCCGAAGAGGTGCGCCGCACGTTCAACGCCCGCGAGGAGTACGACCGCTACGTGGCGATCATGAGAGAAGGCATCCGCGATATGGCCCCCATGGTGTGGGTGCCGGGGCACGTATGCGGCTGCCCGCCGTTCATGTGGTACGGCACGTTCGGCTACTCCGGCTACTTCGAGGCGATGATCACCGCGCCGGAGGTCTTCGACCGCTTCTTCGCCATGCTCGGCGAACAGCGCAGGCTGCAAAACGCCGAAGTCGCCCGCGCCACCCGCGAGCACGACTTTATTCCCGTCATCTACTGCGGCGAGGACATCTGCTACAGCGCCGGGCCGATGTGCAGCCCGAAGCTCCTCTCCGAGATTTACTTCCCGCACCTTCGCCGCGCGTTCGAACCGCTCAAAGAGGCGGGGATCAAGGTCGTCTGGCACTCGGACGGGTACATCATGCCGATCATCGAGGAGTTGATTTCCTGCGGCGTGGACGGCTTCCAGGGGCTTGAGGAAGATCACGGGATGCGGCTGGAGACGCTCGCCGAGATGACCAACCGCGACGGCGAGCCGCTTATCCTCTGGGGGAGCGTGAGCGTCACCTCGACGCTGCCGCACGGCACGGTGGAAGACGTTCGAGCCGATGTCCGACGCTGCCTTGAGATCGGCGCGCGGCACGGGCGATTGTTCCTCGCGCCTTCCAGTTCCGTCGGGCCGGAGGTTCCCACGGAAAACATCGTCGAGCTTCACCGATACGGCATCGAGTACGGCCTTCAGGCGTATGCGCGAGGAAACGCGGTGGTGGCCTGACGCCCCTGACGCGCCTTCGAGTGGGAAATATCCTGCCGTGTAGTGCGTGTTCCAGGTAATCACACTCCATCACGGACCACGAGGGCGACTCGCGAGTCGCCCCTACAAAACGTGTTGAAACAATACCTTGTAAGGGCGAGGCATGCCTCGCCCCTCGACATGCACAATTCCTCACTGGAAAGCGTGTAAATGCAAGAATGGCAGGCAAACTGTCCATACAAGACGAGCGTAGGGGCACGGCGCTGTGCAGTGCCAAGACATAGTACACACTTCCTGCCTTGAGCGCGTGTTCGCCCATCGCTTGACCTTTCAGACCGCGTGTGCGTTGCCTTACATTCTCTCCTGAAGCTGCCGATTGATGATGCGGTCCCTGAAGGAGAATCCCCGTGGAGATCACCGCAGATACAGTTATCGCCGAGACCCTTCGCATGTCTCCGGATACGTTCATGGTGTATCGCTCGTACAACGTGCGCTGCCCCACCTGCCAGTGCAGGGCTACGGACACTGTGCGGGATGTCTCGCGCAACTACGGCGTCAGGCTCGATGCGCTCCTGCGCGACCTGAACGCCGTCCTCCGGCAGGAAACCGCGTCCGCGCCGAAGGCATAGGCTACGCTCCCGCGGGGACTCATGGCTGATACGCTCGACCGCACCGACGACGTTACCACGCTGCTCGTCACGCGCCTGCCCGGCATCGGCTCGGTCCGCGCGGCTGCGCTCGAAGAGGCGGGCATCCTCACCGCAGGCGACCTCTTGCGGTTCGTGCCCCGGCGCTACCTCGACCGCAGCCGGATTCCGCCCATACGCGACGCCTCGCGCTCGACGGCCCGAAGCCGCGAAAGACCCTCCCGCGACGCACCGCCGGAGGAGGTCACGCTCATCGGCAGGGTGGAGCGCGTGCAGAGCATCCCCGGGCGCACGCGCAGGACCGTGCTCACCCTTTCCGACGGCACGGGAAAGCTCTCCTGCGTGTGGTTCGGGCAGAGCGAGTGGCTTCTCCGCGCATACTCTCCCGGCGACCAGGTGGCGGTGAGCGGCAAGCTCTCGTGGTTTCGCGGCTTGCAGATGACGCACCCGGACATCGAGCTTGTGGGCGATTCGGAAGACGACCTCGTCCACATGGGGCGCATCATCCCCGTCTACCCGCAATCGAGCGCGCTGAACGCGACCGGGCTTTCCAGCCGGGGAATGCGGCGGCTCATACGGCGCACGCTCGACCGGCTCGCACCGCGCATCAGCGACCCTCTGCCCGGCGCACTCCGGGCGCGGGGCCACCTGTTGCCGCTCTCCGAAGCCATTCGTCAGGCGCACTTCCCCGAAAGCTTCGATCAGGCACGCCGGGCGCACGCACGGCTGGTGTTCGACGAGTTCTTCGGCCTGGAGCTTGCCCTTGCCAGACGGAAGCACCGGCTCGCGCAGGACGCCGGTATCGCGTTCGCCGAGGTGGGGCCGACGTTCGAGCGGCTCTTGGCGCGGCTGCCATTTCGTCTCACCGAAGGGCAGAAGCAGGTATTGCGCGAAATCCGGCGCGACATGAAGCGCCTGGTGCCGATGAGCCGTCTCTTGCAGGGCGACGTGGGTTCCGGCAAGACGCTCGTCGCCGTGTTCTGCGCGGTGATGGCGGCGGACAACGGCTACCAGACGGCGATCATGGCCCCGACGGAGGTGCTCGCCGAACAGCACGCGCTCACCATCGGTCGCCTCCTCTTCGAAGTGGGCGTGGATTGCGTGCTCGTCACCGGCTCAACCCCGGCGGCGCAGCGCAAACGAGCGCTCGACGAGGTGGCAAGCGGCGAGGTTCCGGTGGTCATCGGCACGCACGCGCTCCTGAGCGACGACGTGCGCTTTCACCGGCTCGGCCTGGTGATCGTGGACGAGCAGCACCGGTTCGGCGTCGTCCAGCGCGAAGCCCTCCGCCGCAAGGGCCGAGAGATGCCGGACCTCCTCGTGATGACCGCGACCCCGATCCCTCGCTCGCTCGCGCAGACGCTCTACGGCGACCTCGACGTGTCGCTGCTTGGGGGAAAGCCGCCCGGACGCCAGCCGATCAGGACCACCTGCTGCCCGCCCCGGAACCCGGAAAGTGCCCTGAGCGCGCTGAGAGCGGCAATCGGGCGCGGCGAACAGGGATACATCGTATTCCCGCTCATCGAGGCGAGCGAGAACACGGACCTCAAGGCGGCGACGAGCGGCTTCGAGGAACTGCGGAACGGGCCGCTTGCAGGCTTCCGGCTTGCGCTTCTGCACGGGCGAATGTCGGCGGGCGAGCGCGATCAGGTGATGCAAGCGTTCAAGGCCGGGCACATGGACGTGCTCGTGAGCACGACCGTGATCGAGGTCGGCGTGGACGTGCCGAACGCGACGGTGATGATCGTCGAGGGCGCGGAGCGGTTCGGGCTTGCGCAATTGCACCAACTGCGCGGACGCATCGGGCGAGGGATACGTCCTTCGGAATGCTACCTCGTGCCCAGCACGCCGGACCTTTCGCCGGAAGCGGAGCGACGGCTCGCTGCGGTCGCTCAATCCGACGACGGCTTCGCGCTTGCGGAAGAGGACCTTGAGATTCGCGGGCCGGGCGAGTTCTTCGGCACGAAGCAATCGGGCCTGCCGGAGTTCCGCCTTGCGCACATCGTCCGCGACGCGGATACGCTCGCCCTGGCGCGGAAAGAGGCATTTGCGCTCGTAGGGTGCGATCCGGAGCTTGCCGCGCCGGAGCACCAGCAGTTGCGACTTCTGGCCGAGCCGTTCGAAAAAGTGTTCGCGCAGATTGAAGAACGCACGGTGGCCTAGGCTATGTTTTGCGAGTATTGCATAAGATTATCTTTTCCTGTAAGTTGACCGATGTCTGGTGGATACAGGAGGGAGGTCCATGCGGCACTATGAGTTGAGTCGGAAGCAATGGGCACAGGTGGAACCTCTGTTTCCGAAGAATGGGGAGTCGGGCAGCCAGTGGCGCGATCATTTCTTGGGGGTAAATGGCATTCTGTGGGCG
>Ga0172365_10003817_pt1 | contig 11168 bp, 9 predicted proteins | sample LakKivSesite48cm_FD_114535 | JGI IMG/M metagenome (GOLD analysis project Ga0172365, IMG submission 114535) | Sediment microbial communities from Lake Kivu, Rwanda - Sediment site 48cm | ecosystem: Environmental > Aquatic > Freshwater > Lake > Sediment | place: Rwanda: Western Province, Lake Kivu... | reverse complement strand
GGCTCTGGAGAAGGCCTTCGGTGGGAAGCATGTCTCTGTCTTCACAAATGCCGCCGACGGAGATCAGAACCCGATAACGTCAAAAGGCTATGGTTGTTTCGGGACATTCGACGATACAAAGCGCCTCGGAACCATCGTGGCCGACGCCGCTCTTGAAGCCCTTAAGAACGCGCCGGTCGTGAAAGATCCCCAGGTCGGTCTCGAGCCATCGATTATTGCTGTGAGAAAGGTCAGGCCTCCCATCGAAGGAGCGGAGAAGTTGCACCAAGAGCAACTCGAGTTCCTGGAGAAGCTCAAGAAGGAAGGCAAAGAACCAGAGGCGATATGGGCCCAAGAAGCAGCGATATCGTACACCGGGAAGAACCTCAGACTGGCTCGCACAATGAAGTTCAGCGAGTCTGACAATGTGCGCGTCCAAGCCTTCAGAATAGGTGACTTGGCGTTCGCCACAATGCCAGGAGAACCCGTCGTGAGGCTGGGCTTGGAGCTCAAGAAGAAGTCCCCATTCTCCCCCACTGGTCTGATCTCCTACGCAAATGGCTATCACGGCTACATCCCGCTGCGAAAGGACTACGAGAAGGGAGGATACGAGTCCACGCCCACCTGGTGGAACAGGCTGGCCGCGGGAACTGGTGAACAGCTTCTGGACGAAGACTTGCGACTTCTCGGCAAGCTGAAGAAGGGGTAGCTTGCTTGATTGGAATCTGAAGGCTCGACCAGGCTAGCCTTGCTCGGGGCCCTTGTGTGGGGCTCGATGGCTCCCACAGCCATGCTCGTGTCAGTACAGCTCAGGTCGTCAGGTCTGGCATACTCAGCCATAGGGTTGATATCAACAGCTTCAGTGCTTCTGTCCTCTCTCCCTCAGATCCTGTTCGGCCACATGATTGACAAGTACGGCAGACACGCGATCTTGATCAAGGTCTCAATTCTCGTCAGAAGTTTCTTCGTGTTCATGATTGCGCTCTCGTCGGATCCATGGTCTCTGGCGCTGTGGTATGTGGCCGCAAGCCTTCCCCTCTCGTTGTTCTTGCCCTCCATACAGTCCTTTGTTGCTCGGCACTCAGTGCCTGAGGCTATGGGAACGAGTATGGGGCTCTACAGGCTTGGAGGTTCGGCGGGATGGGCGGTCATGTGCTTGGTGGCCGGACTCGTAGCCTCTTTCTACTCCTCATACGTGCCCACCTTCGACCTGGCTGCTTTGCTGTCTGCGACGGCCTTCCTCGTCAGCCTCGGTCTGACCGATCCTAAGCATCTCACGCCTTCCGCGACGGTTCCCGAGCAGGCAAGATCCTCCGCGACTCCCTCTAGCGCAAGGCCATTCTACGCGAGCATTTTCCTCGGGAGCTTGGGCATAGGGGCCACGTCTTCCTTCGTCACGATACTGCTCTCAGAGCTGGGAGGCGACCCTGTTGTGATGGGCGTTGTGCTCGCGGCGGGTGCAGCTGCAGAGGTGCCTGCGATGTACTACGGTGGCAGATTGGGCGACAAGTGCGGCCCCCTCTGGGTCCTGTCTGTCGGAATGACAGGAATGGCAGTGAGCTACGTTCTCTACGGATGGGTCGGCATGCCAATGGCTCTGGTGTTTGTCCAAGCTCTTAGGGGTCTTTTCTATGGCTTGTTCACGGTCTCGGGTATGGCCAAGAGTTCTTCTTTGGGTGGCGCCGAGAGAGGAGGTCTTCATGCTGGGCTTTATGGACTAATCAGCACCTTGGGCTCGGCCTCCGGACCTTCACTAGGGGGTCTTGTGTCCGATCAGTCCGGCCTGAAGTCAATGTTCGCACTTTCCTCGGTCGTATCTCTGATCGGGGCATCGCTCGCGGGAGTTGCCGCCTTGGCTACGAGAACCAAGGTATCAACCCATCCCAGCGATGATAAGGGAGTGATTGTGGGCAGAGGCAACGACAACTACTCGAGCCAACTATTTGCCCTTCGATAGTAGTCCTTCAGGACTGCAGGGGATCTCCTGTCCCCGCGGGCGATTCTGATCAGGTTCGCGACATCCTCGACCCACTTTTCTACGAGGATACTGCCTTTTTCCTTCGTGGCCCTTCTAGGGTCGCCGACATAGCCCTCTATGCAGTAGCTCGGGAATGAAACCTGCGTCTTCACTGTGCTCGGCACATCAGTCGACCCGAGGCTCGCTTCATGCGTCACCCTATCCATCTTCACTAGGTCGCCGATCAGATACAGAGCCGTGCTCGTTTCGATCTCGCAGGCATGTTCGATTGTCGCGCCCTTAGCCAGCTCCTCTATCTCCTTCCGAATTGGCCCCCATGGCTCAATGTACATGTACGTGACATAGTCCCGCTTGCCCCTTAGCAGGCCTCTCTGTATCGCGCGCAATATCTCGTTGTTGCCCCCGTGACCGTTGAGCAGAATGATCTTCTTGAACCCGTTCCTGCTGACCTCGTCACATATCTCCTCGACGATGGAGATTAAGGTCTTGCCTGAAAGTGTGACCGTTCCAGGAAAGTGAATGTTCTCGTTCACATACGCGTAGTCCAGCGTTGGCAACACCAATGCTGGCGGCTCCCTCTCTGCAGCTGACTCTGCGATTCTTTGGATAACCATGCTGTCCGTGCCAAGCGGAAGATGATTTCCGTGAACCTCTATCGATCCTATCGGAAACAGAATGACTGTGGCATCCCTAGGCAATTGGGCCAGCTCGCCGCTGGTCAGCTCATTCCATCTCATGACGGACACATAGCGTGCTCAGGTATTAACGTGTATGGCGAGGATGGCAACCTCTCGCCCGTCGCCGCCAGACGGAGCGCCCTTCCCTGACACTGTCAGAATGACTGGACTGACAGGACTGCTGGAGCCCGTTCTTCGAGGAACATGCGTTGGTATGTGTTCGGCATATTCGTCCCGCTGGAAGAACACATGGCGGGGGCAGCAGGGTATATTCGCCACTCTTGGTCGTTCTGGTATGGGCTCTGAGCCAGCCCGCCTCCATACACGAATCCTGCCCCTCTTGTGATTATCCTGTGGTTGGGATCTACAGTGAAAGGAATCGGCGAGGTCCGGAAATAGTAGAGGTCATATTCGAATGCCCTTTGAGCCAAGGGGGATGTCCAGGCCCATAGCTGAGCCTCACCTGATGTCCCTAACTCACTCAACGTGGATCCCGGTACGACGAGGGCCGCGCCGAGAGAGTCCGAATACAAGGCTGCCCAGTTGCTGAAGTCCTGACCCAAGTTGTACCTCCTGTCCCTGTGTTCCATGGCTCCGCTCGCGAAAGTTCCGTTTATGATCGTCGCCCGATCAGACTTGAGCAATGAGCCGAAGTCAGTTCCGTTAGGCGCCCCAACCGAGCATATGCTGAGGAACTTGTTTGACAGTTGAACGGCGGCCTTCCAGGTCAAGTTCATCTGCCAGTAGAAGTAATCCTCGCCCATCGGGACAGCAATCACCGTCTCGTGCAGGGCTTCACTTGTCGTGATGCTCATGCTCAACCTGTCCATGATCGCGCTCGATCTCCTAAACGCTAGGACCCTAACGGGGCCAGCAATCACGGTCCATGTCCCACAAGGCACCTTGCGCGGCAGCAACACGCTGCCATTGACGGACGCTGAGTCATAACCGCCGAGCGAGTATTGAAACGTGGAGCCGCCCTCTGTGATGCTCATGGTATAGTTCTGCCACTCACCCGAGCTGGTCGTGTTCAGCAGGCTGGCGGAGAAATGCCCATTGTCGATTGTTATCGTCGGACCTTCTCCTCTCACGGTGAATGCATCGCAGGCTCGGGCCACATCGCAGTCCGATTCCCAAGACACTCTCAGGACCAGATCGGCTAGTCCCGATGGAAATCCTACGTCGAAAACCAGTCTCGACTGAGCGAGGAATCTGGAGGGTGTTCCTTCATTCCCGGCGGAGGGGAACCTCTGGCTTGCTTCCCATTGCTCAACCTGAGCCGCAACATTCTCGATCGTCGGAGTTCCGCCGACCTCTCGCTCCACTTGGACGCTCAACTGCCGCCCGGGTATCGGAGGCAAGGGAGGGCAAGCGGGCTGCTGGATCTTCCTTCCGAACCAGAACGCTGTAGCATTTGAGAGCACTTCGAAGATGTAGTCAACATTGTGGTCCCCAGGAGACGTAGTTATGCCGCTATTGTCACGGACCTGCATGCCGAGTCCACAGTAGCTGCAGGCCTCCACGATGATATCTCGGGAATCCACCGCGATCACGTCGAAGTACCTGTAATACAGGCTCCAGAATGAGAGGGCCTCTGACGGGACCTTGAAAGCGGGCTCAACCGTCAGAAGGTACGACCCCTGTCCTTCATACTCTACGCTCGAAATGCTGGCAACCTTCCAGCTCGGGTCTGGCGGCATAGCGGTCGGGTCGAAGAACCTCACTTGGAAGCTGTCGCCTGTCAGATCGAACAGTGGTTTCTGTCCCTCCTTGAGCACAGTCAACCGGAATGAGACTCTCCCCCCGCTCTGATGGCATGGGCATTGGTGGCACTGGATCGAGGGAATGTCAATGGTCAGGTTGAGAAGGGACAGAAATGAGGTCTCGAACCCGTAGAACCCTGCGGCTGGCATGTCGATTGAGATGCTTGACGCAACTACCGAAATGCTCTGGGGCTGATACCAATAGAGTTTCGTGAGGTTGTAGGCTAACTTGGGCGGGTAATCGTAACCGTATAGGCTCTTGGCGGGCTGGATCTGGGCCGATGTCCACTCCGGCCTTATCACGACCCCGCGGCCCGAGAAAGCAGAGGTCGAGGCTAGGATCCAGGTCGAGTGCAACTCGTTCGCCTTTTGTCTGGCCAGGTTTATGTCCGATGTGCTGTTGTAGACGTGAGTGAAGTCCGCCAACAGCTTCACCAGGAAGTTGCCGTAGTCCGACGCGACCGCCGTGATGACATCGGGGTAGGATTGGTCGCCGAACTTCGTGTATGAGACCGAGGTGGCATATGAAAGAACCGCAGCGCTCATCAACAGGACGCTGATGACGACCGCCACTGCCAGAAGTATCTGTCCTCCCCTTCTCCTAGATTCTCTCGGCAGGGACCTCCGCAAGCTTAGTCACCGTAGACCAATTCCATGTGAATCCTGAGTATCCAGAGTGTCCTAGTCGTATACACAATGTCGGCGCTGCCCACCCCCAGAGCGGCCTCGAAGACCTCTGGCGTCATAGCGTTGGAGAGGCCTCGCGCCGTGAGGAGAGACTCTCGGGGGACGCCTTCCACGACTGTGCAGTTGCTTATGGTCATGTTGAAGAAAGCGTCCGAAGGCAGCATGGAGCCAACCATCACCTTGAGTTCGTCCTCCCATCCGGCCGACAGGTTGCCGTTTTCAAACATGATCCCGTCGAAAGTATCGGCCTCTGCGAGCCTGGTCAACAAGCTGTAGGCGAACCTGCTCGCGTCCTCGGTCCTCCTTTGCGAGAAGGAACTCGGCGCCCTGATGAGGCCAGACGCGATCCCCATCGCGGCCACGACCACAATTGACGAGAGCAGCGCCTCTATGACCCTAGTCTGCCCCCGCCTGGGACCCCTTCTTCTCATGATTCGCCCTCCCTCCAGACGGCGAGCTCGAACAGGTAGTGCAGAGCCCCGATTTTCACTATCCTCGTCTGTACGGAGGTCTTCATAGCGGATGGTTGACCAGTCCCGAACTGAATGCGGTCCGGGGGCCTTGGAGACGGGATGGAGAAATACTTCCCAAGGGACTTTGCGACTATGAATGCGACTGACACCTCGTCCGTGAGAGTCATTGAGGTCCGGTAGACCCTGTACTTCTTCGCCCCTGCGTTCACCACGAGGCCGGATTGCCCGTTCGTCTCGTTGATCAGGTATCCCGTCAGCACATAATGGGGCAGCACGAGCGCCTCCGTCGCGTTGATCACGTGCGCAGCGCCGTAGGGCGGCTGGTCTTCCTCAAGGCAGATGAAGATGTAATTCCCAAGACAAGAGCCGCTCAGCCGGCTGCCAAGATCGAAGTCGAATACCCTAGCCGCCCTTATTCCCGCATTCTCCGCGAAGACCACTATGCTGATCGTCGACTTCTTCAGTTCCTTCCCGGTCAGTTCGTCCTTGATCACCGTGAGCCAATTCGTGATGTCTATCGTGCACCTTCCGCTCCAATCAGCGATCGCAGAGGAACTGGACGAGTTGATCATGGAGATGTCAGCGTCTTGCCCAGACGTCACCACAGTGAGTATTGAGAGGACCGTGACCTCCGCGTTCGCCGCTGGCCTTCTGGCGTAGTTCAGCACTTGGATGTCAAAGATGGAGCCGACCGAATAGCCGGGCGCAAGGGTGAACGTGGAAAGAAGCGAAGCGGTGATGTTGAGCGCCGGCGTGATCGTGATCATGAAGCCATACCTCTCCTCGGACTCAAGGCCCAGAAGCCTCGCAACGGTGGTCGGGCTCAGTGAAAGAGTGGCAGGAAACGGAAACTCAGAGCTGTTCGCGAGCCTCATCGCCTTGTCCAAGTCCAGTTCGAAGGGTGAATGGGCGCCCTCCTTGGCTAGGCCAAAGCTCGTCATCGTGCTCAAGTTGAGGAGAATGTCTGCTCCCCATCCGCCCGGATAGCCAGGAGTCAGTAGGATCTTGTCTAGGACGGCCTTGGCCACGGTCTCCAGCTCATGCTCGGAGGTGACGGTCAGGGGCCCATATGCCGCGGGGTAGATGAAGGCGAAGAGGCTGCTTATGACTACTATCAGAACCAGGGCAGAGAATAGGGTGTCAAGACTCACCTCCACTGCCAGCTCACCTCCTCAGTTTCCAGCAATCCACATCACCCCCAACCCCACGCTGAGAACACCTCGGATCCCTCGGGCCCAGACCGATGCGTTCTCCTGCCCGGAGTATATCTTCTCAGAGTAGTTCATGGTGAACTCCTCCGTCGCAAACGTCCCGCTATCCAGCTCCACGCTGACCTGGTCGTCTTTGGACCATAGAGGAGACCGGCCGAACACGGACCTATCCGTGTCAAGCGATGCCACCACGAAGTACATGCCGTCCACTTCCTCGATGCTGACGGTGTACCCGAGCATGAGCACGTCCTTCGGCAAGTTGAGCGTCTTGACCAAGGTGCAGTTCTCATATCCTGACATATGTAGCAGTGCACGCAACTCGGTGACCCTGCCTGCGACTTGGTCCGCGATTTCCGTGAGTTGAGTCCTGGCCGAATCCCTCAGAATGACGCTGGAGATCACGGAGAAGCACGTCACCAGGGCCACTAGGACCAGGCAGAGTGAGACCGTGGTCACGAGGAAGGAGATAGGGGAGGAGGGCATTGGCGGTCACTGAGTCCCGACTTCTACCTCAGCCACTACCACGTTGAAGACAGTGCTGGTGACGGGCTCGCCGTTCAGTGAATCTGGGCATACAAGGCTGTAGGTCTGCGAATTGCTGCCTCTTACCGCAAGGAGTTCGAAGCTGTAGCCAGGCAACTTGCAGGACGTGAGGACTATCCTCTTGTTCTGAGCCCTCACATCGAAGACATCGCTACCATAGGTAGGCCCCTGTGTCAGGCGAATGAAGACGATCTCAACGACGTTGGTCGGCTCCCAACCCGTGCCAGTCGAGAGGTTGTACGTCCCCATGATGTTCACCCTCACTCTTCCAAAATCCACCAGCACCCTTGCCCCTTCCTCGCGCTGCAGGTAGACCCAACCCAATGGGACATTCGCGAGTGAGGGCGGAACTATGAGCGTGCCTTGGGGGGTCAAACCTGCGTCTCCTCTCAAGACTGAGTAGTCGAGCCCTCCTACGAGGCGGCCAGCCCTGAATCTCATGGTCACAAATGGAAGGGCATCTATTGCCTTCCAGCCTCCGACCTGGAGAGTGAAGGCAGCCTGATCGTTGACGATGTCAAGCCCCCCGCTACTGACGTACATTCTCCCGTATCCGGCCGATCCCTCTGACTGCGACAGCCCCTCGATCAGCTCGGCCATGCTAAGCAACGCGGCCTTCGCGTTCTCATACTCGGCGATCTGGCTTTGGACCTCAACTACCTCGAAGGAAACGAAGGCGGCAGCGACTGTGACGACAAGGGCGGTCGAGATCAGTATCAGAGCACTGACTGCTGAGGATCCTCGTCTGGAACTAGCCCATCGACGTTTGGCCCTTGCATGTCGCGCAAGCGACGAATTCCGTTTCGTAGCCTATCACCCCGCGACCCCAGGCACTGCGATTCCTATCGAGTAGTACGTGGACAAGCAGAGGGCGACAAAGGTAAGGGCCAGCAGGAGTATCGCGTGGAAGAAGCCGCTGGATACCTTCCCGTTGGCTATCTTGCCTCCGACGAGCCCCATCCCGTATACGTTTATGATGAGAGGTGGCAACAGTATCTGGACCAGGTCAGCGAACGGAAGGGTCTTGCCGACCAGGCCCATCATCGACCTGAAGAAGGTCAGAAGAGTGACCATCACGAACACCAACACCGCCATTCCGATGTAGGGGACGAGAAGCAGGGGCCTCATCATGCTCTTCTTCTCCTTCTCCATGGAGATGATGGATTCGTTGAAGCGCGCGAGGGTCTCCAACGTCTCGGGCGTCCCGCCCCCGACATTGATCGCGTCCACCAGCAGGAACATGCTGATCTTCGAGAGCCAAGAACGCACCTTCTTGGAAAAGTTGTCAAATATCTCTTGGAAGCTTATCCCCCATGCGAGTTGTCTCGCCGCGACCCTGAGATGAGGGGTCAGCGTCCCGTAGTTCCTGTTGGACAGGTTGATTATGCACTTCTCCGGGCTGAGCCCGGACTTCCTGACCTCGACCAGATCGCGCAGAAAGTTGCTCAGGCCGAACTCAATTCCTCGCTCTCGCAAGTCTATGTACGTGTTGTATGCGGCGGCGGGGATGGTGGCAGCGATGAGGGTGATCAGAAGACCGAATGAAGACTCATAGCCGCGCTCAAGGCCCAAGGTCTTGGTGAACTGCGCTAGTAGGCTCGGTCCGACGGACAGGATCTCGATCCTCGAAAGGGGCTCAATCAAGTAGGGCAGGAATAGAAAGAGGGCCAGGACTGTGCCGATGGGGATCCCTGTGAGGGCAAAGACGAAATAGGTGCTGTTGTCTTCGACGGGGTACTTTGGCTGTATCACGTCGGTCAACCAAAGGAACACCATGGTGAACATGGGCATTATGATGTACCCGAAGAGGAAGAAGGCCATGGGGTTTGAGAAGAGCATGCCACCAACTTCGCTCATGACGTTTGACAGGGCCATGCTTATCGCGAAGACCGAGTATATGCCGAGCGACAGGACGATTGTGACTGCCATGTACACCTCCATGACCTGAGCCACGTTCTCGCCGGTCCGCTTCAGCGAAGAGAGCCTCTCCTGGAACAGGATCTCAGTCCTCCTCAGGAGGTAATGCACGACGTCCCCCCCGGATCTCAGAGTCGACGCGTAGCCCAGGAGGAGTTCCTTGAACTCGGCGTTGGGAGTGGTCCTAGCCATCTTCTCCAGAGCTGTCACTGGATCTTGGCCCAGCCCCCTGACGGATATGTCGACTATCTTGGCAGACTTGGAGAAGTTAGGAAGGAGCGGCACGGACTGAAGCCTCGTGATGCTAGCGTAGGGCGAAATACCCCCTGTTGACATCACAGCTGTGTAGCCTGCTGCGAACGGCACCTCGCTGGCCAGCGAAGATGAGCGGTCCGCGAGCTTTATCCTCGGGTATGCGACCCCAAGCGCGAAGACAAGGGCCGGGACTCCCACCAGTGTCAAAACCAACACAATCCCAGACGCTCCCAAGAAGATCAGGACAACCACGACACCGACAGAGCCCAAGAAGGAGAGGACGGTGAGCAAGACCACGATGCTCCCGTAAGCCGGGGGATACTCCCTTATGCCAGCTGTCTCAAGATCACCACAAATCTTCGCGACCGCTCGACCCACGCTGCCAAACAGCGTCAGGGCCAAGTCAGAGACAGACAACTCGCCTACCTGATCCCTTGTTTCAGGGGAGCACGTGGTATTAGGAGCGAGTCATGTCACGAACCTGACATACTAGCTCAGAAATAGACCTCCTGAGAGCTATCCCAGCATGAAAGAGAAAGTGATCAGAGACAAGAGAGGAATAAGTCCTGTCATCACGACTGTCATACTCGTCGCAGTCGGCATAGCAATCGCGGTGGCGGTCGCGCTCTGGATGAGCGGCCTTGTGGGGCTGTTCACGAGGTTCGAGCAGCTTGAGATCAAGAACAGGTACGTGGACGCATACACCAACGGCTCCTTCCAGGTTCATGTGATCTTCAGCAACACGGGGACAACTGACACGTCGGTGGACAGCGTGCTCGTCAACGGGAAGCCCTACAGTGCATGGGGATCGACTTCAATCAACGCAACGCTGCCTCTTGCTGCACCCGTCGGCAATCAGAAGCATCTGTTAATAACGATCCCGAGCGGCGCAAAATCAGGAGATGCGATACTGAGGAGCGGAGTCACGGTAACTGTAACCCTCCACACCACTGGTGGAAAGGAGTACCTCACGTCCGTAGCCCTGCCGTAGGAGTCGCTGTGCGGCAGGATTCAGAACAGGGCCATCAGCTAGGCTCGTCGTGGTGAAGATGAGCGCCAACAGGCTCCGGGAAGTCCGCAGCGTGAGATCCGTCTACCCTTCCCATAAGACCGGGGGTATGACTGCTGTCCCGGGAGCTCTCGAGGCCATCATACGACCTGAAGGGCCGGAACCCGGGAAGGGGACCCCAACGGAGAGCTACTGGATCGAGGAACCGTTCGCCAAGGTCGACATAGTGTCAGTTCCGGAGAAAGGTTGGGCCCTGGGCTACTTCGTCAGAGAGGTCAGCATGAACGACCAAGAGAGGAAGGCATACCAGAAGCTAATAGACGTGCTCAGCAAAGAGCTCTCTCCTCCTTCTGACACATCAGTAGATGCCACATCTCACGTACACGCGGAAACCCGCCGGCTGATCAAGAAGTACCACTCGTTTCTAGGCGGCCTTCCCAAGGAATCTGAGGCCAAAGTAGAGTACTTCATCAGAAGGGACCTCATAGGGTACGGCGCAATTGACTCCATGGTGAGGGACGTGAACATTGAGGACATATCCTGTGATGGCCTGGACAGGCCGATCTATGTCTGGCACAGGAAATACGAGAGCCTCTTCTCAAACATCGCGATGAAGGACCCAGCGGCCTTCGACAACTTCGTGATAAAGCTGGCGCACCTCGCCGGGAGGCACGTG
>Ga0172365_10003816_pt1 | contig 11170 bp, 9 predicted proteins | sample LakKivSesite48cm_FD_114535 | JGI IMG/M metagenome (GOLD analysis project Ga0172365, IMG submission 114535) | Sediment microbial communities from Lake Kivu, Rwanda - Sediment site 48cm | ecosystem: Environmental > Aquatic > Freshwater > Lake > Sediment | place: Rwanda: Western Province, Lake Kivu... | reverse complement strand
GCATTGATTGTGTCCGCGGCTGCGGTCTAATGAACTAACCACTCGACTCTGCCCAGGACCATTCGTCATCTTGATGATTCCTCCACGAGCCCCTTGTCCTTCAACCTCCTAAGGGCCGCACTGACCTCCCAAAGGTGACAGTCACAGCTCCTCCAGATGGTTGACAGGGGCAAGGGTCCCCTGTCCTTCAGTAGCTCATACACTTCTTTCTCCAATCTGTCCAAGTCGTGTTGCTCAAGCAGATGGTAATGGGCGCCCTTGATTACGCCCTCGTCATCCTGCAGCTCGACGGTCAAGCCATCCGACCCCACTGCAAAGCGGAGCATATAGGGTTCATCTTCAACGATGCGGTATTCTCCACTGTGGTACTATAGATACTCACGTGGGGTTCATAAACAATCCGTTAGACTCCAGCAACGGACGGTCCCTCGTCCAGTCGGGAGGTATCCCCCTTCTTGAACACTAGCATTGTTCGTGGCAGCATTCTAGGTGGTGCAAATCGACAGCGCTCAGCCAGTGCCTTGATGTCCTCAACGGGTGTTGCGCCCTCCTCATCTATCGCCAGCATACCCCCTGGTTTCAGCACTCTGCTGAACTCCATCATTGCTGCTGGCTTGTCTTCAATGTCGTGAAGGACTAGGTGAACAAACACGATGTCGACGCAAGCATGTGGAAGCCCAGTCGCAGTCGCATCAGCGTTTCTGCTCCTGATGTTGGTCATGCCGAACCTGCGGGCCTTTTCACAGACATGTTGCAGATATTCAGAGTCTATGTCCAATGCGTATACCACTCCGTTGTCTCCAACGATTTGTGAGGCGGCGAACGAGTAGAACCCAAGTCCACATCCCACGTCTAGGAATGCCATGCCTTCCCTCAGTCCTATATCCCTGAGCCTTTCAAGCGGTCGCTCGGAGTACTCCCTGAATGTGTCGATCAAGGAAGCGAGGAGCATCCTCCAGTTCATTCGGATGCCGCCCCCTCATAGAAGGCCAATGGCCCTATGCCCAACCGTGAAGTTGTCATTTCAGCTTAGGGATGTATTCCCTTTCGGCCTCGCAAAGCTCGGAGAACATCTGCCTTATCTCCTCAAGAGAACAGACCGCAGAGGTCAGCGGATCGAGCATCAGGGCTTGTTCTGCCATCTCGTAGCTGTTGTTCATGATCGCCCTGACCGCCATGTCGTACACGGCCATGTTTGACCTGTTGAGCGCAGCCAGCTGCGGGGGGAGTTCACCGAAATGAGTAGGGGTGATGCCACGTCTGTCGACGGAGCATGCGACCTCCACGACCTCGTTCTGAGGCAGGTTAGTTATCAACCCGGTGTTCAGTACATTGCCATGTATCACCTTGCAGCGATCAAACAAGATGCCCTCGATGATCTCCGAGGCATACTCCACGCTCTTCTCCAAGTTCGGCTCCTCTTGCCCGCGGATGATCCGCTCTCTCCTCTCGTCTAGGTCCTGTCTCCACCCCGGCCAATTCCTTGCGTAGAACCCTCTTCCGCCAAGATATCCATCCCTACAGTACTTGTCGATCAATTCTGGCCTCTTCCTGAAGTACGGGACGTATTCAGACATGTGGCCGCTCGACTCAGTGACGAAATAGCCGAAGTGGAAGAGTATCTCGAACTTGACGGGATCCCTCTCGTAGAGCTCCCTGTCTTCTCTTGCCATCTTCTTGAGCTTCGGGTACATGTCCTTTCTCAGATGGGTCAGTTCAGTGAACCAAGCCATGTGGTTGATTCCCGCGCATCGCCAGTCCAACTCGGAGTACGGGATTCCCAGGTAGTCGGCTAGCATCATGGATGTCCCTTGAACTGAGTGACACAGTCCGACCGCCTTCATCCTCGATGCTCTGAACGTCGCCAGCATCATCATTGACATGGGATTCGTGTAGTTCAGGACGTAGGCGTCCGGACACAATTCCTCGGCGTCTCGGAGTATGTCAAGCCAGGACGGGATCGTCCTCAGTGCCTTCATGATCCCTCCCGGACCTATCGTGTCCCCTATGCATTGGTCGACGCCATACTTCAGGGGAATCTCGTAGTCATGCTTCACGGTCCCGACGCCACTCACCTCTATGGTGTTTATTAGGAAGTCAGAATCCCCCATCACGTCTCTGCGGTCGGTGGAGGACGTGATCTTCCACCTCTTGCCCAACCTGTTGTTCATGATCTTGGTCGTTTCGTAGGACAGCCTCAATCGTTCAGGATCTATGTCCACGAGGCACAGCTCCCCTTCTTCAAGGCCTGGGATCTGGAAGATGTCTTTACTCAGGATGGGTGCGAATGCGCTTCCAGCTCCAAGATACGTGATCTTGATCATGGCAATTCGACCTTTCGACAGCACTTGCCCACGAGGCATATCAATGTTCCTTGGGGTTCGCGGCCCACCTATTGAGAAGGGTCGGTCTGCCTGGTCCTACTGAGGATGGAGCTTGCCCTCCAGCCAGCCGACCTTGGCATCCGCGACTTCATCATAGGCGGGGACATACGGTTTCACGTCCACCAGGGGCGTCCCATCAATAGTGTCGATGCCCTTCACGAACAGCACATTACCCTTCCTCTTAATCAACCTCACTATTGACAACCCGATCGGGTTCGGTCTGTCAGGATGCCTTGTTGCGAAAACCCCGCGCGGAGCTGAATCCAGAAACGGCCTCACCAACAGTGACGGCCCGGGAGACTCGTGGAAGAGATACAGGAGGATCACGTGCGAAAAACCCTCAATGTCCTTGAGCCCTGGCGCGTATTCGTCGAAGACCTCAACTTCCCCTATTGCCTCCGAGTAGCTGGGCTGTATCGGGACTCGCTCCTTGCTCTTGTATGGGGTGCGTATGACTCCTATTGTTCTGACGATCATCCCTGTCACGACCGAAGGGAATCGCCCCCTCCGAGTCATTAAGTCTTCCTAACGCGGGGGGTGCCTGGGAAAAGTTGAGCCGCGCGTTTCCAACCTGCTATGCTCCGAACAATGGCAGAAGGCAGACCTCCGGGCCCCGGGACCGGCTACTTGTTCGCCAGATGGTGCCCAAGTCCTCGGCCGCTTCACCCCCTGTCCTCAACAGTCCCCTTAGCAACAAGGCAATTGGATTCGGTGACTGTTACCCTTTCTGATCCTCCCACCCAGTGAATACAGTCCAGAGAAGGGGCACTATGATCGCAGAGTACGCTGAAGCCATAGCATGCGATCCCGAGACAGATGAGATCCCTATTTCCTTCCAACGTACAGCCCGTATCCCAGATATTCAGCGAATTTGAGGACATTCTTGGGAACGCGCGATGCTTCCTTTGCATATCCCCTGAAGTCAGGACTCTTGATGACCGCTGATAGGAACCTGTACGAATACCTCAGCTTGTCCATCAGACTGTACTGGCTGAGTTCATCGAACTTGTCAGTAATGCTCAACTTGTGGGTTCTCGTCACTATGTCTCTGAGGCCCGCACCCTTCAACAGGCCCTCCCAATCATTGGATGTTTCAAGTCTGGCACCTGTAATGCGCAGATAGTATTCGATGAGTTCCGCCGGGGGATCCGTCTTAATCCAAGTTGGCTCGTTGAGTCCCACATGTCCTCCCGGTTTCACCACTCGCGCACATTCGCCTATCGCCCTCCGTTTGTCTCCTGTGAATACGATCACGGATTCGGCGACTACCGAGTCGAAAGTGTAGTCATCAAAGGGCAGGTCCTGTGCGTCCGCCACCCGGAACTCAACCTTATCCTCCACTCCTTCTCTCTTCGCCCTTTCCTTGGACAGGTCAATCATTGTTGCAGACACGTCTATCCCGACTACCTTACATCTCTGTTTCTTCGCGAGATAGCAGGGGGTCGCTCCGACGCCGCAACCGACATCCAAGACATACTCATCCTTGTCTATGTTACACAGCTCCATCAGCTCTCTCGTGGCTTTCAAGCCGCCCAGGTGTCTCGTGATGCCCCAAGAAGCCTGCAGTTCGAGGTACGCTTTCATCCCTCCCTGACACCCCTCTGCTGAGGGGATTTCTCGCCCAGCCATGTCCCCCTCGTCTTGGTCTGCAACGATCGTCCACCTCAGATAATAAGCATGACCGACCGAGGGATTGGGTGGGACAGCGGTTCGGATCTGGGGATCTCCCAGCATCCTCCAGTACCAGGCCTGCCACACTTTCTCAAAGACGACCAAGGGGCTGAGGAGCGCTATGAAGTCGCCTGGTCGGCCCTGTTGTGAGGAACACCAGCTCTCTCAAGTAACGAGCGGAGCTTCTCCCTTTCATCACTGGTCAGGCCCCTAGCTGGCGGCCTCGCCGGCCCTGACGGCAGTCCGACTAGCTCTGCAGCTGCCTTTGTGACGTTTGCGTCCACGATGGCTGTTGTCACGTTCATCTCATTGATGAAATCATAGAACGGATAGTTGATCCTCAGCAGCTCACGGTTGGCTTCCTCATATCTCCTCTCCTCCAAGAGCTTCCAGATCAAGAGCTCATGTTCGGGCCAGAAGTTGCTCGGGTGAGACAGGAAACCGGTTGCCCCGTGCATGTGCGCCCAGACGTGAACGTTCATATTGTCCATGAAAGCTAGCTTGCCGCCGTACAGCCTCATCATCTCCCTGTACTGCCACTCGGTCGGCGCGCACCACTTCACGCTAATTAGGTTCCTGATCTTCAGCAGCTGGGGCATGGCGTGCACGGTCAGGTTGTACCCGTGCCAATACGTGTTGTACACCATGAAGCCAATGTCTGTCCTTTCAGCCACCCTTCTGTAGAATCTGAGGACATCCTCGTCGGTCTGACCCGTGTCGTAGTACGTGGGGGCTATCTGCACGGCGTCCAATCCCATGTCCTCTGCGTACTTGCACAGCTCAACCGTCATTCTGGGGTCCGTGTGTTGCGCGGCGGTGACCAAAGGCACCTTGCCCTTCGCCTCCTCGGCTAGAGCCTGTATGACTGCCTTCCTCTCCTCCAAGGTCATGACTGGAAACTCGCCCGCTGCCACGGCCCCCATCAGCACCCCCTGTCCGGTCCTGATGCCGCTCTTCAACAGGAAGCGGACCATCTTTCTAAACCCGTCCAGGTCGAGGTCGAAGTTATCCTTGAACGGTGTCACGATCGGAACAAAGGGGCCTCTGAGCGTCCTTCTCGCCTCTTCTCTGTCCAACTCGTAGCTCAGCCACGTGCCACAACGATTCTTGCTTAATTAGGCTTGACTCAAGGTCCGCGGAGGCCTTTTCCCATCACGGTCGGACGCGCAAAACGCCCTGTTGAGTCATAAGCGGTCGAATGCTTATTTGCCAAATGACACCATAGGCTGACTCGAACATGAAGTTTCCAATGAGGACGAGGAACCTTTCCTGGTGGCCAAACTCGAGCTGGCGAAGCGGACCTAGCCCTCCGTCCCCCAGGAAAGGCTGCGGACCGCGAGGGTCCATACCACCAGATGCGCGGGTGTAGGCAGATGAGCGAGGGAGAAGCCGAGGAGCTCCGCAAGAGACTGGAGGCGCTCGTAGATACTGTGCTAATCACTGGCTACAACCACGCTGACTGGGAGTGGACACACTCAAGAGCTTGGCATGCAGAACGCTACGCCCTCGTCGTCAACGAAGTCCTAGATGTCCTGAACAAGAACCCTGACTACAGGTGGTACTTCGACACTAAGAACGAGGAACTTCAACCTTTCATCGACAGATACCCATCCAGAATGGGCGAACTCAGGGAGCGTGTCAGGCAGGGGAAGATAGGCATAGCGGGGGGAACGATCACCAACCCTCAGACCCCCAATGTCGGGGGCGAGCTCTTCATCAGGAACATGAAGTACGGTAGGCGGTACTTTGAGAGGGAGTTCCCGGGTGTCAACCTCTCTGCGCTAGTTCTGAACGATGTCATGGTCGGATATTCACAACTCCCTCAGATAGTCAGGAAGGGTGGCTACACCTGCTTCCGCTTCACGCGCCCTGTTGAGGCCCTTGACGCCAAAGGTGTGCCCCGGGACTTCTTCTGGGAAGGCCTGGACGGGACCAAGATATTGTGCAGCAGAGGAAACTACGGGCTGTGGACGCTCATAGACGCTCGCAGGTTCCCTGCGGACTACAGAGAGAACTGGGGCAAGGCCTTTGCCACGGTAGCCTCAGACCTGTCAGCAGAGGCTGGTCTTGTCAAGAGCGGGGTGCTCTGGGCGCACGAGGGAATGGATGACAAGCGCCCCCTCAGGGGTCCGCGCCCCGCTGTCCCCGGTGTGTACCCTCCGGGAGGCTCGAAACTGGAAGAGATCTTGGACGAACCGACCGATCTTGTCGGCTTCATTCAGGAGTGGAACGAGCGGGAGAGGATCCGCATGAGGTTCGCCACCCCCACCGAGTACTTCGACGAGCTGTTGAAGAGAAAGGATAGGCTTCCGGTCTGGAGGGGTGTGCTTGACCCCATGGCTTGGGTCATGATGCACGCATGCAAGGGCTACTGCCCCGGCAACGCTTCGATAGAGGCCACCTTGCTCGCCGCCGAGAAGATGTGCTCGATTGCCTGGCTCTTGGGGCAGGAATGCCCCCAGGGCGTCTTCGACGACATGTGGCGCGAACTGCTTTCGATCTCAGCACATGCAATGAGATACAGCTACGCTGAGGACTACTACAAGCTAAAGTTGAGGGCGGACACTCTCAAGGCCAGCGCCCAAGAGTTGGCCAGCGCCAAGATGGCCTGGATCGCCAGGCGCGTCAGGCCCGCGAGAGATTCCGAAGCCCGGATAGTGGTGTTCAACGAGCTGTCATGGGACAGGAAGGATGTGGTCAAGGCTAGCATCGCCATTCCCCTAGCAGGGACTTGGAGGCTCAAGTTGACCGATGGTCAAGGCAAGGAAGTGTCGCACCAGGTCGTCAGATGGGTTCCCTACTCTGATGGAAGCCTAAGCGAGGGCGAGATCATCTTCATTGCTGACGTACCCGGCTTGGGCTATAGCACGTACTACCTCAGTAGGGCTGAAGCGGGGCCCGAACCAGCCAAGCACCTTGAGACCGCGGATGCCTTGAACACGCGAATGTTCAACATGAGGCTCGAGGATGGGGGAGTCAAGTCCCTCTATGACAAGAGGCTTGGCAGAGAGGTCCTATTGGGCAGGGAAGCCTTGGGGAACGACTTACTCCTCTACCGAGCGGAGCCTATGAGAGACTTCCGTCCGGGCGTCCTGAACGGGGTCGTGGACAGAGTGAAGTGCTCAGATGTTCGCCTGGTCGAGGATGGCCCAGTCAGGAAGAGGGTTGTTGTCGAAGGGACCATCGGACAAGACATTGAAGTCGTGCGAGAGATCAGCCTCTACGATGACATACCGAGGGTGGATTTCCTCACCCGCATTCATGCGAGAGAGGGCGATGGCACTTTCAGGGCCGAGTTCCCGCTCGCGTTCGGAGGAAAGCTCACGGCCGCAATACCCTTCGGGGCCGAGGACAGGGATCTATCCGCCGAACCCCGAGCAGGGTATGAGAGAGACTACAGGGGTTACGAGAACTGCTTCTACGCGATGGGCTGGCTTGACCTCACCTCTTCTGACGGGAGCTGCGGTGCGGCCATCATGCCCTCCGTCAAGGACCTAGCGCTCCAAGGCTTCAGTTCAGACCCTAGCAGGAATGTAGTCGAGATCACGCTATTGACCATCATGACATTGCCGACGACGGGCTGGCTCTCGGAAACTAGCCCCGAGATCGAAGGCCACGGTCTTGAGGAATTCGCCTATTCGCTGTACCCCCATCGCGGGGACTGGAGAGAAGGAGAGGTTCACCGCAGGGCTTTGGAATTCCAGAAGCCCCTGAGGGCGGTCGTCACGACTGGAGAGAGCCTTGAGCCACAAATGCCCGACCGTCGATGCTTCCTACGAGTAAGCCCAGCCAACGTGGTGTTGTCTTCCCTGTACTGCGAGGCCAACAAGCTGGTGATGAGGCTATACGAACAGTATGGCTTGGCGTGCGAAGCGGACATCGTGCTGCCGATCATAGTTGGCAGGGTCGAGGAGACGGACTTCAACGGAAACCCATTGAAGGGGCAGAAGGGAAGCATCAGGGCCAGCGCAAACGGAATATCTTTACAGGTAAGCCCTTGGGACATAAGAACCCTCGTGGTCGAAACGGCGGGCGAAACCGCCCCGGCCGCTTCAGCGACAGCACTCCTCCTATTATCATGAATGCCACCAAGGTATTTGGGTTTCGCCTCCAGTCCTAAGACTCTCATGCTGGCCAGCGTCGCACCCGTGGTGTGGAGTGAGTCTTAAATCGGGGCGAGCGACCCTTGACTCGTTGAGGCGAGTGCTATTCGTCTGCTTGGAGAACGCCGGTAGAAGCCAGATGGCTGAGGCTTTTGCCAATCACCTCGGGAAGGGGAAGATGGTCGCCCTGAGCGCAGGTGTGATGCCAGCTGACAGAGTCAACTCAGTGGTTGTTGAGGTCATGATGGAGAAGGGAATCGACATCTCTGGCAACAGGCCCAAGCTACTTACCAAGAATATGGCCGAAGGAGCCGACCTGATAGTGACTATGGGCTGCAGCGTCGAAGAGGTCTGCCCGGCGCCACTTCTAGGCAATGTCGTGGATTGGGGGTTGGAGGATCCAAAGGGAAAGCCGATAGACGAAGTCCGTGGGATAAGAGATGAGATAGAGAGAAGGGTTCTACAGCTGGTCGCGGGGAGCTAGGTCGCTCGGCCGTGCAAGTCGCTCCCTGAGATCGGCGGTGATTGTTCACCGCGGTGGCCGTCTGCGATGAAGGTACATGGCTACCAACACGGGTACGAGGGCGACGAAACTGCACACCATGATCGCGTTGGCGAACCCCAAATGCTCACCCATGATGCCGACGAACAACGTCGAAGGAGAAGCAGCGAAGAACGTCACGAAGAACCAGACTGAGTAGACATAAGGCCTTAGCTCATCGGATATCGTCTTGCCAAGTAACGCGTTCGCGGCGGGCTGATGGGAGTAGAATGCCAGTCCTAGGAGCGCCACGACCGGTGCTATGATCCAGAAGCCGTGTGCCAGTTGAAGAGCGATCACGGACGAAACGCCCAGTAGCGATGCCATCAGGACCATTGTCACCTCACCGCATCTATCTCCAACAATCCCTCCGACGTATTGCCCGAGGGCCCCTCCGATCAAGGCAATTGATAGTGCAAAGCTGCTCATCTCCGCGCTCACTCCCCTCTCCAGACTCAGGAACGTCGGCAGGAAAATCTCAATTCCTCTGTAGTACAGGTTAAACACAACCGAAAAGGCTATGAGAAGCCACAGAGGCCTGTACTTGACGACCTTCAAGTAGTTGCCGACGCTCTGCCCTCTGTTCTCCCCATAGCTGCCTTGCCGCGAAGCCAGCATATAGAAGGGAGAAGAACACACCCCCAGAAGAGAAATCGCGATCAGGGTTGTCTTCCAACCCAGACTTGCCGCAAGCAGTGACGATAATATCGGAAAGACGAACTGGGCAAGGTTTCCACCCGTTCCGTGTAGCCCCATGGCAGTGTTCACGTTTCCTTTGAATCTTCCGAAGATGAAGACATTGGCCACTGGGTGGTACAGGCTTGCGAAGATGCCCGAAAACGCCAGGTACAGGGCGACACCCATCACGCCAGGGAGAAGTAACAGGAACGCAGAACCGCCTTGGAGACCGATCGTGAGGAACAACGCCTTTCTGTCCTCTGTGATCCTGAGAAGAGGCGCAGACACCAACGCTCCCATGCTGTAAAGGAACAGGTAGACTGACAGTAGGAGTCCAATCGTGGAGTAGTCATACCCGTCCGTGGCCATGAGGGGAATCAGGGGCGATATCGAGAGGAACAACCCATGGTTGAGCGAGTGGGTCCAGCCCATGTACAGCAACGTACAGAGTCCGCCCTTGTCCAACTCGGCGCGATGCGAGAACCATGCTCTAAATGCCTTTCGGGTCTGCTTCTGTGTGTGCGCTCATGCACCAAGGTATATGTCGGCCCCCACCTCGTTGATGGCGAAGTAGTGAGTAGTCGGCTGCTTTCTCGCCCGCTGCGTGCGCCCGAGATAACGAGGTCTTCGGGACTGGCTCTATGGCTGGAGCTCGATGCCCCCCGGCTAAGGCTTTTGAAGGAGGTGCCCACCCGTTTCGTTGCCCACAATGGATCTTTCTTTTGGTCTTGGATCGCTCGCGGACCTCCCGAGGCTCCGTGACTCGCGAGTGCGCCGCGTCTCAAGCTATGACCGGTCGGGAGGGAACAAGGACAGCATCACGCTAGAGCCAGGTGAGACGAAGCGCTTTGCCGAGATTCAAAGTGCGGGAGTTATCAGACACATATGGCTCGGAGGGGGGTCAGACGATCCATACTATCACAGGAAGATACTGCTCAGGATGTACTGGGACGACGAACGCACTCCCAGCGTGGACGTGCCGCTAGGGGACTTCTTCGGAGTCGGCCACGGTGCGTCCAGCAGCTACTTCTCCATGCCGCTCTCAATGTACGTTGCTGACTCCCCCACTAGACCAGCGCGCAATTGCTGGTTCCCCATGCCCTTCTTGAGCGGGGCGAGGCTGGAGCTAGTGAACGAGGCTGACCTCCCGTATGTCCATTACTTCTACATCGACTGGGAGGAGCTCAAGTCGATTCCTGACGATGTCGGACGCTTTCATGCCCAGTGGCAGAGGGAGAACCCCACGAAACCGGTGCCCCGACCGGCCGATGGCTCTGAACTCAAGAACACGACCGGGACCGAGAACTACGTGATCCTTGACGCCAAAGGGCGCGGACAGTACGTGGGGTGCGTGCTCAGCGTCCAGGCACTGACACCAGGCTGGTTCGGGGAGGGCGACGACATGGTTTTCGTGGATGACGAGATCGCTGAGGACGGATCCCTAAGGTGGCCCCCGAGCATTCACGGGACGGGCACAGAGGACTTCATGAACTTCTCCTACGGATTCCCGGTCCGTGACACTGCCTGCGGACTGCATCATGGCGTCTCACTCGTAGGAGCGCCTTGTCAAGGGCAATGGGGGACGCTCTCAGGCAAGAGTAACCAGTGGTCAGTCTATCGTTTCCACATCGAGGACCCGGTTCCTTTCCATCAGAGGATTCTCGTGACGTGTGAGCACGGGCACGCTAACAGCAGGGCAGACGACTGGTCTAGCGTCGCCTACTGGTATCAACTGGAACCACATGCCCCATTCCCCGAGATGCCAGTGGCTTCAGGACGGGTCCCAAGAGGAT
>Ga0172365_10003814_pt1 | contig 11173 bp, 12 predicted proteins | sample LakKivSesite48cm_FD_114535 | JGI IMG/M metagenome (GOLD analysis project Ga0172365, IMG submission 114535) | Sediment microbial communities from Lake Kivu, Rwanda - Sediment site 48cm | ecosystem: Environmental > Aquatic > Freshwater > Lake > Sediment | place: Rwanda: Western Province, Lake... | reverse complement strand
TACAGGTCCCCGGAAGTTGGGGACCGGTCTGGAGCAGGGTTGCAGGATTTGCGGCGAGGGCTTGCAACACGAAAGTGCACGCAACTCGGGTCGAGGCATCCGGGAGATCAACAGCCTCACCCCTGTGCCTCGCCAAGTCGTCGTCCGGCCCTCGCAAGGGCATCGTTTTCCGGTCGACAGGTCGTGAGCGGCTGGCGGAAGGCGAGGTTTTCAAGGGCGAGGTCGGTACGCGTGCGGAGTGCCGAGCGAAGAGTGGCGAGCAGGTTGAAAAGGAGGGCGAGCATGGCCAGGTTGCGCATGATGCCAAGTCCCGGCCATCCCGTCTCTACGGATTCCTGCCGTCAGCGACGGAGAATCGGGGTTGCGGATGAAACCTTGGCGAAGGACAGGTCAAGCGCCTGGGCCTGCGGGTTTGACTTCGGCTCAAGAAGGGATTCTGCTAGGGCATGGTCCTCTGCGTGCGTTGTGTCAAGCTCGCCCTCGTCGTTCTCACCTGCGGCGCTGCCGGGAGCAGCGCCGCCAAGGAGTCCGCCATGCGCCTGTCGTCGTCTGCTTTTGCCGCCAACGCCGAGATCCCGGCCCGCTACACCTGTCAGGGCGCCGACCGCTCGCCGCCGCTTGCCTGGTCCGACCTGCCGGCCGGGACCAAGAGCCTGGCCCTCATCGTCGATGACCCCGACGCGCCCGATCCGGCCGCGCCCAGGATGACGTGGGTGCACTGGGTGCTCTACAACATGCCGCCGCAGGCGAGCGGCCTTGCCGAAGCGCTCACGACCGGCGACCTCCCGGCCGGCACCCGGGAAGGAACCAATGACTGGAAGCGCACCGGCTACGGCGGCCCCTGCCCGCCCATCGGCCGCCATCGCTACTTCCACAAGCTCTTCGCCCTCGACACCGTGCTGCCCGATTTGAAGAAGCCCAGCAAGGCCGCCCTGGAGAAGGCGATGCAAGGCCACATCCTGGCGCGTGCGGAACTCGTCGGCACCTACCAGAAGAAGTAGTGCTAGGGCGTGCAGGTTCCCTGGGTGCAGGCCGAGGATGTGGGGTTCATACCCGCGGCGTAGCTGCTGGTGTCACAGCTAGGGTCGAGCGTGACCGGCTGGCCGCCCGGGCAGGTCACGGTCATGGCATTGGTCCCCAAGTTCATGGTCCCCGTTGCGACGGTGCTTCCGGACGCGTCCTTGAACGTCATCGTTACCTGACCGGTGGTGGGGTCCGCGAACGAGATTCCGGAGACGTCCATCGAGTAGCAGGTGGAACTGCCTTTCTTGACGGTGATGGCCATTGCGACCGATCCCGTCAAGGCATCCATGGTCGTGCTCGCGATCTGCTTGACCCCATTCGAGTAGCAGATGTTTGTCGAGAACGAGGTCGATCCACCCGTCGGCAGGCCGGACTGCATCACACAAGTCCCCGACGGTTCGCAGTCCTCGACTGCGGTGGCGAAGTTCGTGAGGCAAGGCGGATAGTTGCAGGCCCCGCCGCTCGTGCCGCCGCCGCCGCTGCCACCACCACCAGCGGGACCGCCGCCGCCACCAGGGGTTGAGCTGCTGTCGCCGCAACTCACCATCAGCGCAAGAATCCCAGCTGCCAAGAGTGTTCCGATTGTACGCATGTGATCTCCTCCAGGATCAGGTAAAGGCTTCCCTCTCCGTGCTTGGGCGTCAGATTATGGCACGGAGAACCAGAACTTGCCCTAAATCCGTTGCGCCTGCACCAGGGCGACGGCCCCACGCCCCCGATTGCATCACGGGCATTCACAATCCTTTCATGTAGTTGCGCAGGTCAGCAGGGAGCGGGCATGTTACCGTGGTCAGCTCCCGCGTCTTGGGATGGGGAAAGACGATCCTGGCCGCGTGCAGGGCATGCCGAGGCAGGCCGTCGAAGCGATCGAGGAGCTCGGGGGTAAGCCCCGCATCGCAGTAGTCCATGAAGGCCTGCTCGCTCGCCCCGTAGAGCTTGTCGCCCACGACGGGGTGGCCGATGTGCGCGAGGTGGACGCGGATCTGGTGCTGCCGGCCGGTTTCGGGCGAGGCCTCGACCAGGGCATGGCGGGCGAAGGTTCGTTGCACCGAGTAGCGCGTGAGCGCCGGCAGGCCGTCCGGCTCAACGCCCATCTTGATGCGGGTGCGGGTGTCGAGCAGGCGCATGGGCGCATCGATCACGCCGCTCTTCTCGGCGGGAACGCCGTGCACCAGGACAAGGTAGGTCTTCTTGACCCTCCGCTGCGCGAAGGCCCGCTTGAGGAACGAGGCCGCCTCGCGGTTGCGCGCGATGAGAAGCACACCCGAGGTCTCGCGGTCGATGCGATGGCAGATCTGGAGTGGCTCGTCGGGGTAGCGCTCGCGCAAGAGGGCCACCAGGGTGTTCTTCCAGAACTTGGCGGTTCTGTGCATGGGCAGCCCGGCCGGCTTGTCGATGGCGAGGAAGCACTCGTCTTCCGCCAGAACCCCGAAATGGCGCGGCACCTCGGGCTCGACGGGGGCAGGGCGGTCGATGTGGACGGTGTCGCCAGGGCACACGGCCGTGGCCGGGCGCGGCTGCCGCCCGCTTGCGAGCCGTACCTGCGATTCGATGATGGTCTGGATCTTGGCGCGCGAAAGCCGGCGGATGCGCTGCTTGAGGAAATGGTCCAGCCGCCAACCCTCGCACTCCCGAGGAACCCGCAGCGCGAGCGGAATGATCTCACGCGCGGGCGCGGCAGTCTCTTCAGGCTCCGGCGGCGCTAGTCGTCGTCGAGGATTCCGCTCCAATGCCAGTTTCCGCGCTCGCGCTCTTCGGGCTTGGGGCGGGACGAGCGCTTCTTCTCCGGCCGCTCTCGGCGTCCTTCCGTCCTCGGCGAACCTCGTTCGTTCTGCCGGCCCTCGAATCCGCCCGGACCGGACTTGGGCGAACCGAAGACCCGCCCGCCCTGGCCCGCGGGCAGCGGCCCTGCCTGGCGCGGTCCCCCTGCATCACCCCCGGCGCGAGGGCCAAGGTTCGCACGCTGCTGGCCACCCCCTGCGGGGCGCTGGCCTTGCCCCCCGCCCGGCTTGCCCTGGGCCTCTTCGATGACGATGGCGCGACCCTGGATGAGCTTGCCCGCCAGTTTCTCGATCGATTGCCTGGCCCCAGCCTCGGTTTCGGTCTCGACGAAGGCGAAACCCCGTGGCCGGCCGCTGTCGCGATCCACCGCGATTCGCACGCCGCGAACCTCGATGCTCTCCGACTGGAAGACCTCTTTCAGTTCCTGCTCGCTCACGTTGTAGGACAGATTCCCTACAAAAAGGCGCGTTCCCATGTACCGCTTTCCTCGCTCCGCTTGTCCGGCACTGCCTACGCGGCAGCCACACTGTTCACTTTGTCGCGCAATTCCTTGCCCACCCTGAACGTCGGCGTCCTACGCGCCGCAATCTGAATGGTTTCACCGGTGCGCGGGTTCCGCCCGCTTCGCGCGGCCGATTCCCGGATCTGAAAGGCCCCGAACCCGCGAATGTCGATGCGTTCGCCTTTGGCGAGCCCTTCGGCAACGGCATCCAGCAGGGATTCAATGGTTTGTTCGACCTGCGGCCTGGGCAAGTTCAGCTTCTGGGCCACGAGATCCACGAGATCGGACTTCTTCATCGGTTGTTTGTTCTCCTTGGGGCAAGGTCAATCGGAAGCGCGCATGCGAAGACGCCATTGCGCCGGACGAGTGGCAAGATAGTGCGGCATGCAAGTAGTGGTCAAGTCTACCCCGAGAGATCGATGTCGCCCACGATCGCACGCAGCGAGCCGCGGTGCTGCAAGAGCAGCTCGCTGGCGCGCGAGGCGGTCACCTTGGCGTGGTGCATAATGAGAGCGATCTTGGCCCGGCCGCCCGCCTTCTTCAGCAACTTCTCCGCTTCGGTCCCGTCAAGGCGGCAGAGCCGCGTAACGATTTGGATTGCCCGCTGCCAGGTGCGCGGGGTGGTCGGCCGGACGTCGACCATGAGGCCGCCGTAGGTCTTCCCGATCTGAACGAAAGCCGCGGTAGAGATTGCCGAAAGCGCCAGCTTGATGGCACTTGCGGCCTTCTGCCGGGTGGCTCCCGCGATGACCTCCGGACCGGGGTCGAGCTGGATGAGGATGTCGGCCAGAGCGCCGCCGTCTTCGGCCGCAGGTGGCGCGGTGCATGACACGAGCACCACGTGGGCGCGCCGGAAGCGCGCGTACTCCATGGCTGCCTGCAAGAAGACCGAGATCTCGCTGTCGGCCACGGCGCACACCACATCGCCCGGGCCGACCGCGGCCTTGCGCATGCGCTGCTCGGCCTCGCGCCGGCTGTCCTGCGAGATCTCCAGCGTGCGGGCCATGGCATGGGGACCGCCCGCCAGGACGGTCACGATGAGCGAAGGCGGCAGGCCGAAAAGGGGCACGCATTCGGCCGCCTCCAAGGCCGCCACCCGCCCGGCGGTGCCCACGCCGACGTAGACGAGCCGGCTGCTCGCCAAGAGGCGCTCGGCGAGAAGCTTGGAGGCGCGAGCGAGCTCGGCGGCGCACGCCTTGGCGGCCTTGATGGCCGCGGTCTCTTCCTCGACCAGGAGCTTGACCACATCCTCGGCGGGATAGGTGTCGAGCATGGCCGCACGCGGGTTCTCGGCAAGGCCGGGCGCCGAAGCGGCAGAGGGGCTGCTTGTGACCATGGTCTATGGCTCGACCCTACTTTAGCCCGAGCACGTCCTGCATGTCGAAGAGCCCGGGCTTTTTGCCCAAAAGCCAGAGCGCGGCGCGGACCGCGCCGCGGGCGAAGGTATCGCGAGACGTGGCCCGGTGGGTGATCTCGATGCGGTCGCCGAGGCCGAGAAAACAGACCGTGTGGTCCCCGACCACGTCGCCGCCGCGCAGGGTCTGCACGCCGATCTCGGTGGGCGAGCGCGGGCCGATCTCGCCGTGGCGGGCGTAGCGTGCGCTGGCCGCAAAATCGCGGCCGCTGCCTTCGGCCGCGGCTTGCCCCAGGCGCAGGGCCGTGCCCGAGGGCGCGTCTCGTTTGGCGCGATGGTGGATTTCCACGATCTCGATGTCGTAGCCGGGGCCGAGCCTGGCCGCGGCATCGGCGACCAGCTTGAGCATGACGTTCACGCCCACCGACATGTTGGGCGAAAGCACGATAGGGATGGCCTTGGCGGCAGCCGCGATCCTGTCCTTGTCGGCCGCGAGAAGGCCGGTGGTACCGATGACCATGGCTGCGCCCGCAGCTTGCGCGGCCTCGACACTGGCCAAGGCGGCGGCCGGGGTCGAGAAATCGATCCATACGTCAGCCGCGCCCTTGGCCGGCCGCTCGTCGAGCACGCACACGCCCGAGGGTCCGAGCCCCACGAGTTGGGAGATGTCGGCCGCAAGATAGGGGAAGTCCGGCCGCTCGACTGCAGCCACGAGGGTCGCGTCCTTGGCCTCGGCGACGGCGCGCACGACGGCCTTGCCCATCTTCCCGCCAGCCCCGAAGACAGCGATGCGCACGGCCATGGTGCTGCCTACACGAGCTTGAGGTCAGCCAGGATCTTCCTGACTTTCTCGCGGTTCGACCCGCTCATGGGGTAGAGCGGCGGGCGGATCTCGTCGGCGATCTTGCCCATCATGGCCAGCGCCGCCTTGACCGGGATGGGGTTCGACTCGATGAACAGGCCCTCGGAAAGGGGGAAGAGCTTGTAGTGGAGAGCCCGCGCTCGGCTCCAGTTGCCTGCGGCGGCCGCGTCCCACATGGCGGCCATGTCAGCCGGGGCCACGTTCGATACCACCGAGATGCAGCCATGGCCGCCTACGGCGTACAGCGGCAGGGCGGTGGCGTCGTCGCCCGAGAGCAGGCTCAGGCGGTCGCCCACGCGGGCGATGATCTGCGCCGCCCGCTGCATGTTGCCCGTGGCCTCCTTGACGCCGACCATCAGGGGAAGCTCGCACAGGCGGGCGATGGTCTCGGGCAGAAGGTCGCACCCGGTGCGGCCAGGCACGTTGTACACCACCATGGGCAGGGCGGCCGCGTCGACCACGGCCTTGAAGTGGCGGAATAGCCCGTCCTGGGTGGGCTTGTTGTAGTACGGGGTGACTTGCAGGGTCGCGTCCGCGCCCACGGCCTTGGCCGCGAGGGTCAGGTCGATGGCCTCGCGGGTCGAATTGGCGCCGGTGCCGGCGATCACCGGCACCCGCTTCTTCGCCTCTTGCACGACGATCTCGATAACCCGAATGTGCTCCTCGTTGGTGAGGGTGGGTGATTCTCCGGTGGTTCCGACCGGAACCAGGCCGTCGATGCCGCTCGCGATCTGCTCGCTCACCAGGCGGCGCAACGCCTCTTCGTCCAGGCGATCATTGCGCAGCGGCGTGACCAGGGCGGTGATGACTCCTTTGAACATGGTTCGCCAACCCTACCACGACTCGACCGGGCTGCGTCCAGGCTTCGCGACCAAGACCTCGGCCGGGAAGAACGGTTCCGGCGGCTTGCAGGACACGGCCGCGGCATAATGTGCGGCGTGCGCTTCCTCTGCCTGCTCATCTTCGCCCTCGTCGCTGCCCCCGTCGCCCTGGCGGCACCCAAACCCTCGCGTGTGGCCACCCTCTCGATCATCGGCACGAGTGACTTGCACGGCCACATCGCGGCCCTGCCGTGGCTCGCGGGCTACCTGGCGAACCTGCGCGCGGTCCGCGAGCCGGGTGGAGTGGTCCTGCTCGACGCGGGCGACATGGTCCACGGCACGCTCGAATCGAACCTCGGGGAAGGCGCCCCCGTCATTCGCGTGTACAACGGCCTCGGCTACGCGGCCGTGGCGCTCGGCAATCACGAGTTCGATTTCGGTCCGGTGGGACCCAAGACCACGCCCGAGACCGCGGGCGACGACCCGCGCGGAGCGCTCAAGGCGCGCGCCTCCGAGGCGCGCTTCCCTTTCCTTGCCGTCAACGTGCTCGACCAGGCGACCGGCAAGCCCGTGGCCTGGCCGAACTTCCGACCCTCGACCATCGTCGAGGCGGCCTCCGTGCGCGTCGGCATTATCGGGGCGGCCACCCCCTCGACTCCGCGCGCGTCGCTGCCCGCCAACCTCGCCGGCCTGACCTTCGTGGCCCCCGCGCCCGCCATCGCGGCAGAGGCGCGCAAGCTGCGTCGGCAAGGGGCCGAGGTCGTCATCGCGGTGGTTCACGAGGGCGGTGCGTGCACCCGCTTCGCCGATCCTGACAAGCTCGATTCCTGCGATGTGCGCAGCGAGATCTTCGCCATCGCGCGTGCGCTGCCCAGGCGCGCGGTGGACGCCATCGTTGCCGGACACACGCATCAGGGGCTGGCCCATCGGGTGGCGGGCATCCCTATCATCCAGGCCTATGCCAACGGCCGTGCTTTTGGCCGCGTTGATCTCAAGCTCGATCGCAGGAGCGGCAAAGTCGTCGGGTCGGTCCTGCACGCGCCGCGCGACCTGTGCCCCGGCCGCGCGCCCGAGCATTGCCAGCCGCCCCCCTACGAGGGGCAGCCGGTGCGCATGGACGTGGACGCAGCAAGGTTGAACGCGATTGCGTTCGCCCATGCCCGGAAGAAGAGCGATGAGCGCCTGGGCGTCGAGGTGCTGCGTCCGCTGCCGCGCAGCCGTGGTCAAGAGACGGCGCTTGGCAATCTGCTGGCCGACCTGGTCCGGGCGGCGATGCCGAAGAGCGACGTGGCGATGATCAACAGCGGCAGCATACGCGCGGCGCTGCCGGCCGGCCAACTCACCTTCGGCCGCTTCTACCAGGCCTTCCCCTTCGACAATGCCTCCGCCTTCGCGCACATCCCGGCCGGCGAATTGCGCGGGCTTTGGGCCCGGAGCCTCGGCCGCAGCGGCTCACTCATCTCGCTCTCGGGCGTGCGCCTTTTCGCCCGCTGTCAGGATGGCGCCTTGCAGGTCACCCTGACTCGGCCCGACGGCAGCTCCATCGCCGACGACGAGACGCTGGCCCTGGTCACCACGGATTTCCTCGCCACCGGCGGCGACGGCTTCTTCGGCGGCTCGAGCGCCGCCTTCGCCATCGGGGGGCTCCTGCGCGACGGCATGGTCGAGGCCCTGCGCGCGCGCGGCAAGACCTTGGACCCGGCCGACCGCACCCTCTTCGATCCCGGCCGCCCGCGCCTCGATCTGCCGGGCCGGCCGCCCCTCACGTGCGGCCCGTGAAGAACCGGACGATTCTAGGACAGCTCACCACAGAGAGCACAGAGGCCGCAGAGACGGAGGAAGAGGGAGAAGTTCTGACCTCGATCCGAAACCCCCATCTCCGTCCGGGCTATGCGTTCTCTGTGTTCTCTACGGTCGACTACCCGAGAGGACTTGGGGGCGAACCACTCGGCGGGCTAGAGAGCGGCATCCTTGAGGAAGTGGGCGAAGCCTGGCGAATAGCGCCGGTATCCGCCGCGAAAAAGCTCGTCCGTCGCCAGAAGAACCCGCCGCTTGCGCGACGGGCATTCCGAGATGGCCAGGCGACGGCGCTGGTGCTCGACCTTGCGCTCGACCATGGCGAGGTATTCCGGGCAGCGAACCTGTCCGGCAAAGGCGCGCAGCCGTTCGTGCGCCATGAGGAACTGCTCGTAGGCCAGGCGAAAGTACGGCGGCCCGAGCTCTCTCGCCTTCCGGTAGAGATCTCTCAGGCCAAGTTTCTTGCCGCCGATCTGTTGCCCTCCATGCTGCCGATACTTCACCGTCGAATGCTCGATGAACTCGACGGGCGCCATGGCGCCGATGATGAAGGCGATCCACGCGTCGTGAACCCAAATCTCAGGGATGGGCAGGACAAACCCACGGAAGCGGGCGCGAAACATCATGGTTGCCCCGGTGACCACCCATTGTCGGAGCAGGGCCTCGAAGGAGCGGCCTTGTCGAACCTGTCGCTGCGCCAAGGGGCCGAAACGGATCGCGTCCCACAGACGGTGGCCTCGCGGCCTCAGCGCATCGTCCACGACGTCCGCGTTGGTGAAGACCAGCCCGCTCCGGGGATTCCTGGCGAGCGCGGCCTCCGAGAGCGCGAGCTTCTCGGGCAGCCAGACATCGTCCTGGTCGCTCGTCGCGATGACATCGCCCGTGCACAGACCGATGGCCTTCTCGAAGTTCTTGGTGGAGCCCAAGCGGGTCTGGTTCTGCACGATACGAACCGGGAAAGGCGCGCGGCGCTCGAAGTCGTGCAGGATGGCGAGGGTCTCGTCCCCGGATCCGTCGTCGCACGCCAGAAGCTCGTCGGGCAGCCGCGTCTGCCCGAGGTAGCTGTCGAGCTGCGCCTTGAGAAAACGCGCGCCGTTGTAGGTGCAGAGGGCGATCGAGATGCGCGGCGGGGCTTCGGGGCCAACCGGGGGCGCTCCGTCTGTCTTCGCATCGTGACCTGTTCCTGTCATCGGCCGACGTGCCCTCACGCAAGGGGTTTCACTCTGACGTGCGAGCGAGGAGGATGAACTCATTGTACTTGAACCAGCGGCCGACGAAGCGCGGGAAGGGGAAGGAGTAGTGTTTCTCGACCGCGAGGTGGAGGGCCTCGGCCAGGCGAAGCAGCGCGGCGAAATCACACCACTCGACGTGGGTCGGGTCGGAACGAAAGCCGGCCTCCTGGGGAGTTATGAAGACGACGCGCCCGCCGGGCCGCACACTCGGCAGGTAGGTCTCGACCAAGGCGTGCGCCTCGTCGAAGTGCATGTGCTCGAGGACGTGCGAAAGCAGCAGCGAATCGAATCGGCCCGGTGTCCCGTACTCGGAGGCGCGGAATTCGTCGGGAAGAAAGGCGATAAATCCACGCGCGCGGGCCGCGGCGACGAATTCGGGATTGTGATCGACCCCCACCCCCCGGCCGCGCAGGTTGAGCAGGTTCCTGCCCAGCCCGCATCCCACGTCCAAGACCGAACCGAGTTCCAGCGCTTGCAGGTGGCGGCGGTACGGCCGCTGCACGTCGAGCAGTTTCTTCCACCAGATCGCCTCCTGGCGCTTCAGCCACTCGACATAGGTCGGATCGCTCGTGCTCGGCTGGCCTTGCATGAACGCAAACCTACCAGCTCTCGGGGGCCGAGGTCCACACACGTGCTCGCAGAACGCCAGACGCCTTGCCAAGCTTGATCTCAACGCAACTTCGTCGAGGGTTCTCGTGTTTTGCGCTGGGCGACATACGATCGCATCCCGCGACCGAACACGCTTGTCTACTCGCCGGCCGATACTCCGGTTCCGCTGGGAAGTGCCGCCTCCGGTCGGGCTACTCCACCGCCGTCTCCAGCCGATCCACCCGCCGCAGGCCGGGGAAGAGGCGCAGCCACACGAACACCACGAGAAGCGTGCCCAACCCGCCCAGAATCGTGGCGGGCACGGTTCCGAACCAGGCCGCGGTGATGCCCGATTCGAATTCGCCGAGCTCGTTGGAGGCGCCGATGAAGAGGGTGTTGACCGCGCTCACCCGGCCGCGCATGGCATCGGGGGTCGACACCTGGACCAAGGTGCCGCGCACGACGACGCTGACCATGTCCGCGCCGCCGAGCACGACCAGGGCGAGGGTGGAAAGCCAGAAGCTGCGCGAGAGCGCGAACACGATGGTGCAGACCCCGAACAGGGCCACGCCGGCGAACATGCGTCGGCCCGCCTTGGAGCGGATCGGGTGGTGCGCCAGCCACAGGGCGACGATGGCCGAGCCGACGGCGGGTGCGCTGCGCAGAACGCCGAGCCCCCACGGTCCCGTGTGCAGGATGTCGCGGGCGAAGACCGGCAGAAGCGCGGTGGCCCCGCCGAAAAGGACGGCGAAGAGATCGAGCGAGACCGCGCCGAGGATCACCTTCTTGGCAAACACGTAGTGCACGCCATCGAGGAGCTCGCCCAAGCCGGGCGAGTTTCCGGGGATCCTGAAGCGACCGCGCAGGCCGGCTATGGCGAGAAAGCCGAGCAGGAACAGGCCGGTCGCGCTCGCGTAGACCAGAGCCGGGCTGACCGCGTAGAGGATCCCGCCGAGCGCGGGCCCGGCGATGGTCGCGCTCTGGAAGACGCTGGAATTCCAGGCCACCGCGCGCGGGAACCTTTCCGGCTCGACGAGCAAGGGCAGAAGCGAACCGTTGGCCGGGGCCATGAAGGCGCGCCCCACGCCGATGAAGGTCAGAACCGCGAAAATCCAGAGGACGCGTGGCGACGGGTGCAAAGACACGAGCAGCAGTGCCACGCCCACCAGGATTTCGAGAGCGAAGGAGGCGAGCAGAATGCCGCGCCGGTTA
>Ga0172365_10003812_pt1 | contig 11173 bp, 10 predicted proteins | sample LakKivSesite48cm_FD_114535 | JGI IMG/M metagenome (GOLD analysis project Ga0172365, IMG submission 114535) | Sediment microbial communities from Lake Kivu, Rwanda - Sediment site 48cm | ecosystem: Environmental > Aquatic > Freshwater > Lake > Sediment | place: Rwanda: Western Province, Lake... | reverse complement strand
GTATAAAGAGAAATAGTGCCGTCCTGAAGCTCACCTATAAGCTCTGTCTTGTATTCATCGCCTTTTTTCGTAAAGAAGCTGAGAGCATCTTTTTTACTTATGTCTTTTCTCTTAAAAGTCAGTTTCCCGGCTGCATGCTCCTTCATTCTCTTTTCAATAACATCCAGGTCAGCATCGGTGATGATCCTTCCTTCACCCGGGTCGACATCATAATAAAAACCCGATTCGATAGCAGGTCCGATCCCGAATTTAATTCCCGGATAAAGTGATTCAAGTGCTCCGGCCAGGAGGTGTGCTGAAGAGTGCCAGAATGCATGCTTGCCTTCGGCGTCATCCCATTTGTGAAGCTTCAGTGTGGCATCAGTGTTTATCGGACGCGTCAGATCCCATAGTTCACCGTTTACAGTTGCCGATAATACCTCAGCGGCAAGCCTGGGACTAATCTGTTCAGCAACCTGGAGACTGCTGGTCCCCTCGTTGTACTCTCTCACTGAACCGTCCGGAAATGTTATCTTTATCATTCTGAAGCCTGTTTTAATCGGAGTGCAAAGATAATTAATATTATTTAAAGATGTGCGCTCAAAAACGTGGCATACATTTTGATTTTAACACTTCAGATACCAACACTTACAACTATGAAACTCACTAATTCCATAAAGAAAGCTGCTAAGCATGAAGATGATTGCGGATCAGTACGGTTTAAGATAAAGGGAATATTCTATCTTATTATGGCTCTGCCGGTTATATTATTATCCTGTGAATCGACCCCTGAGGCCAGGTTCAGCGTTGATACAACCTCTCCTGTTGTCGGCCAGGATGTTTACTTCACAAACCAGTCAGATAATGCAACAAGGTTTGAATGGGATTTCGGCGACGGGTACATTTCTTCTGAGCCTGACCCTGTGCATTATTACACTGCCTCAGGTTCCTATGAGGCTGAGCTTACAGCTTTCTCAAAATCAGGCCTTTCCGATAAAGCTTTCATCACTATTGACGTCCAGATCCCGACCCTGCTTGAAATAGAGGTCGTTGAATGGTATGATGAATATGTGGTTGAAAATGCAAGCGTAAGATTATACCCTACGCTGGTTGACTGGGAAAATGAAGAGAATATGGAGTCAGAAGGCTTTACCGATAAGAACGGAATAGTAGTGTTCTCCCACCTCGGCACCTATGTATACTATGTTGATGTATGGGAACAGAATCACGATAACTACCAGCTGGCAGCCGAAGATGTCGGTTTCATCAGGACAGGTGAGATAATGCCGCACAGGATAAACAGGTTTGTTGCATGGGTTGATTATGTTGAGCACACCAAGAGCGATGGTACGCGCGACAGGACGATGGTGATAAAGAAGCTGGAGCGCAAGCCCGACTCCAAATCAAGGGAGCTAAATGAAACTGAAGGCTGGGAAGAGCTTTATGAAAAAAGTATAAAAGTGAAATAAAGGTGCATGATGCAGGGTGCAGGGTGCGAGGTGCAGGGTGCAAGGTGCAAGGTGCAGGGTTAAGACCAAAGACCAAAGACCAAAGATCAAATATCAAGCAACCCACCTGCGCCAAGGCTGCGGTGGGCAAAGCCAAGCAACAAGCAACAAGGATCCAGACAGAATTTGATACAAGAAAGCAGCCTCAGAAGGGTTGCTTTTTTCTGTTAACTCAGTGATGTATTTAAAAAATTCAGATTTACAGATCTCATATCAAAGCAACTTGTTGCATTATTACGTAATTTTTTCAGGTCTTCTTGTATTTGAATCCTACCGGTTTGATCGGTGAATGACTCCCCTGGTGCAGTTCATCGATCCGTTCTAAGAGAAATTTAATGGCTTCACTGAGTTTTTCATCGAGCGTTTTGATGTTTCTTCTGAGTTCTTCATTTTCCCTGAGAATAGCCCTGTAGCGGGCAAAAGCCCGCATTATCTCAATGTTTATGATTATCGCTTTTTCAGATCTCAAGACAGTCGAAAGCATTGCTACACCTTGTTCTGTGAATGCCATAGGATTAACTGATGAATGCTGCAGTCTTCTTAACCGGTCACAATTTGTGACCAGTTCTTCCTTTTCTGTCAGATTAAGGATAAACATGAAATCATCGGGGAATCTGGATAAATTTCTGTTAACCTGTTGCTTCAGGGCTTTTGTTGGTACTTCGTAAAGCACTGCAAGATCATAATCTATCATCACTTTTCTTCCGCGGATAGAGAAGATCAGGATTTCATATTCCGCTTTAATAATACTTGCACTCATCAGGCATCATTTTAAAGTAACATGTCTTTGACCGGTAATCAATAATTTTTTATAATGGGTAAGGCGAGACTTAAAAATCAAAGTTACAAAGAAATTGAACCTGGCATCTTTAAATCATTACAGAAGACAGTTAACGTTATGAAGGTCAAGTAGTGTCCCGAAGAAAGCAGCCTTGGGAGGATTGCTTTTTTATTTCAGTAATTTTTTGTAACTTACATGGTTCTGCAGGATACTATGCCGGGGAGAAAAAATGCCCCCGTATTGAAAAATGAGGGGCGGCTTGGATATTTTCATTTAAGATATAATGAGAATAAAGGATTTAGTAATAACATATTTATTAATATTTTGAATGATTATATTGATAATCTGTCTGGTATCATTATATTTGCACGTTATCATGATTAATGATATCATGCATCAAAGTATGATATACACTAACAGATAAAAATATTGATATCCAAACAATAATGAATGAAGTTACAGATTATATTAATGAAGTTCTTGGTGCAGGTGTAGATTATAAGAAAATTGAACCTGAAAAACTCAGGAATCTTCCTTTTTTTCTGGCAAAAGGTTACGACTTTGGTGAAATCATTCTTTATAATCAGAGAATTGTTCTTTTAGTTCTGAAAGATGAATTTACTACTGAAATCCTCAGAACTCATCTCGAAAAAGTCCGTGCTGCGCTGGATGCGATAACCGTTGCAGTTATCCCGCCTGTTAAGGCTTATAAACGTTTACGGCTGATTGAAAAGAAGGTGCCATTCATAATTCCAGGGAAACAGATGTATATGCCTGATCTTCTGATTTCTTTAAAAGAGTACGGAACTAAAGCGAAGGAAGGCAAACAACCGGAATACATGCAACCGGCTGCACAACTATTATTATTATATCATTTACAGATTGAAACTCTGGAAGGATTGAATCTGGGTATGATAGCGAATAAACTCCGTTATAACCCTATGACAATTACCAGGGCAGCAATTTATTTTCATAATACAGGTTTATGCAAAATTGAAGGAACAAAAGAAAAATTTCTGAAGTTCAACAGAGCAAAACGTGAATTATGGGATATAGCCAATCCCAGAATGACAAATCCTGTAAAAAAAGTTCACTTCTATACCGGTCATTCATTACATCCTTATCTGAAGAAAACCAATATAAATGCACTTGCTCATTACACTGACCTGAACGATGAGAAGGTGGAGTTTTTTGCGATGCGTCCAGGTTTTCGAAAGTTAATTGGTGGAGTGAGTCTAAAACCAATTGATCCTTCGGAAGGCAACATCTGTATCGAAGAATGGAAATACGATCCGGAACTGCTTGCGAAAACAGAATTTGTTGATCCTCTTTCCTTGTATTTATGTTTTCGAAAAAATAAAAATGAACGTATTGAGACAGCACTTGAGAAATTAACAGAACAAATACAATGGTAAGAGGACTCGAAAAATTCAGGGAGTATTTTAAAAATTATAACGGAAGTTATGTGATTATTGGCGGCACCGCATGCGATATCGCTATAAACGATGCAGGACTAAATCCTAGGGCTACAAAGGATATAGATATAATTCTTCTTGTTGAAGCAATCAGCTCGGCATTTGTACAGAGGTTTTGGAAATTTGTGAAAGATGGAGGTTATGAAACTAAAGAAAAGGGTGATGAGGAACACAACTACTACCGTTTTGCTAAACCAGAAGATACAGAATTCCCTCAGATGATGGAAATTTTCTCAAGAAATCCGGATCTTCTTGATCTTAAGGAGGGAACACATCTTACTCCTGTTCCGGTCTCTGATGATGTCACCAGTCTTTCTGCCATTTTATTAGATAGAGATTACTATACATATACAATTGATCATAGTTCATCCAATAATTCACTAAGGATCGCAAACACAGAGGCGCTTATTTGTCTGAAAGCAAAAGCCTTTCTTGATATGACAAAAAGAAAAGCTGAAGGTGTGGAAATAAACAGTAAAAATATCCGGAAACACAAGTTTGATATTTTCAGACTGGCAGCATTACTGAGAACTGAAGAAAATTTTACTCTGCCGGAAAACCTGAAGACAGATATGCAGAGTTTTATTGATCAAACTGGTAAAGAGCTTCCTGATAAAGCAATTTTTAAGGAGATGGGGTTGGCGGGTATTGATGTTAAACAGCTTTTTGATCAGCTTATCAAAAATTTCAATCTGAGTGCAAATAATGTGTAAGCAGAAATGTTTAAATATCTCCAATATTGCAGCCTGATCTTAACTATTTTTCTCCCTGGTTCAGATAGTTTTAACCTTGAAAATAATTCTGTTCCGGATAATAAAGTGTTTACAGTCTCAGGAAAATACGTCGACAAGAAAGGCAACCCGATAAAGGATGCAAGCGTCAAATTCATAAGGGACGGCGCAGCACAGGCAACAGGCCAGACTGATGCAAACGGGGATTTCTCAATGCAGATAGCTGTTGTCGGCATAGATGACCCTGAGGCGCCGGAATACGGGCTTGAGCAGAACTACCCGAACCCTTTCTATGAGCAGACAAGGATACCGCTCAGCGTGGACCCAGGCATCAGAGTTCAGGATAATAAACATGAACGGGCAGGTCATAAGCAGACTGGAGCTTGAACACCCCGGGCAGTACGAGCTTGTCTGGGGCGGGCTGAACAGCAGCGGCTCACAGGTGCCGAACGGCATGTACATAGCACAGGCAGTCGGCAGGAACGGCAAAGCACAGGCAAAAAAAATGATATTCACAGGGGGAAGCGGCTCATCAGGGCTTGTAATTGAAAGCTACGGGACCGCCAGTTCGGAGAAGGAAATGCCTGCATCAAAAGGAGCAGATGCAAGGATGGCTTCAGAGACAGACACATTAAAGTTTGATAGGCTGAACACAACACTGCTGTACTACCAGCTGGTGCATGAACAGACGGACATTGACGCAGGCCAGATAGCCGGAAACGTTGGTCCGAGAACAACAGGCGCAATACCTGAGCAGAAAGTCCTGCTTGACCAGGAAATGAGCCTGAACCTGAACGATTATGTATACAACGACGAGCAAAGCAGCTATTCAGCAAGAAACCCATCATTCACAATAGAAGGAACGCTGATAAAATATGTTTCAAGCGTGCCGGACACAGCAGAGACTTGGGTTGACATCATAGACGCAGTAGATGCTGTTCTCAGGGACTCAATATATGTAAAAGTAATTGCAGAGAAGCAGGCAAACAGGGCGCCGGTTTTCACAGGCACAGTACCTGTGCAGAACGTGAATGAGGACAACCAGCTGGTGCTGGACGCAAAGCCTTACTTCTCCGACCCGGATCTGGACGCACTGAACTACATACTGAAAAACCTCGCAAACGCAACATACACAGTCAGCAACGGAATAATAACAATCACGCCAAACAGCAACTGGAACGGGACAATAAGCGGGCTAGTTATAGAAGCAAGCGACGCAGAATACACAACAGCAAGCAACACATTCAACATGGAAATAGCAGCAGTAAACGACGCACCAACATTCTCAGGAAGCATACCGACGCAGAACACAAAGCAGGACTCAACACTCACATACATCCTCCTCGGGCTTGACAACGGAACATACTCAGAGAACAACGGCATCATCACCATAAACCCGCCTGCAGGCTGGACAGGCACAGACAGCGGCTTAATCATAAGGGCATCAGACGCAGAATACAACGCAGAAAGCAACCAGTTCAGCATGGAGATAACCCCAATACCGAAGTCCCACGTCACATTCATATTCAAGTCAGCCGCAGTTTCCCGGCACCGGGAACAAACGGAACTGATTTTAACAGCGCAACTAATGAAATAACCCAAGCCAGAGCCAGATATCCCCCTTCATTCAGCCAGTACACTTTCAAGATTGAGATTTTCCAGGCGATTGGCGACCTTGAGGATGTTGGCGGAGGCGACCCAGTTATCCTGAACGCAGGCACCTACACCCTCAACACCACAGGCAGGCAGATTTTTGCAGTGATGTATCTTGCCAAGCCGAAGACGAAGTTCTGATTGTACTAAAACCATTCTCAACAATGTTTGCTTTTTTATACATATGTATAATAATTCATACAATAAAATACACAACTAAGGAGAGGCAATACAAGCCAAATGCCAATTTGTTTCTGCAGCCCCAAAGCCAGGAGGGGATCCTCTGCCCTGAGCCCTGAGCCCTTCGCTATCTCCCCTGAAATGCAATAACTCCCTCATATCTCGTGAACCCTTTTGACGTCATAACCGACATCTGCGGATTGCGGTTCCCCTTCATTGTTGCACAGCCCGTATCGCCGTATTTATTGATGGCAACAAACTTCTCGCTCGGGTAAAAATCGGGATTTACCTTCCTGTACCGGTCAGCTATCATCTGAAGTGCATCCTCGCATGCCTGCTGCGGTGTCCGTCCTTCCTTCATCCTTAATACCATATAATATGATGCACAGGATTTTATGACATCCTCACCTCGGCCTGTCGCTCCTGCAGCACCTACTTCATTGTCGACATACAACCCGGCACCGATGATGGGTGAGTCGCCAACCCTGCCGTTAAGCTTGAAACTCAGTCCGCTGGTGGTTGTACATCCCGCAATATCGCCGTTTGAATCGATCGCCAGGACGTTAGTTGTTCCGTAGTGGTGTTCAATATCAGGGAAGTCATGCCAGTATGATTCTTTTTTCTGCAGGTTCTGAAGATGCTCCGGTGCTCCCCAGTCGTCAGTCGGACTCATCTCCTCCTTCCACCTGAGCCATATCTTACGTGCTTTTTCGGTAAGAAGGTTTTCTTCTGTGAATCCCCATGCTTTTGCAAATTCCAGTGCTCCGGTCCCGACAAGCAATACATGGTCAGTATGCTGCATCACAAGCCTGGCCACAGATGCCGGAGTCTTGATATTCTCAAGGCATGCTACTGCTCCTGCAGAATAAGTTTTACCATCCATAAAGGATGCATCGAGCTGTACAATACCTCTTTCGTTCGGGAGGCCGCCATAGCCCACACTGGTATCCTCGGGATCAACCTCAATGACATTTGCTGCTTTTTCAACAGCATCGACAGCCGAGCCGCCCTTGCTGAGAATCTCCCATCCGGCTTCCATGGCTCTCTGCCCTGTTTCATTTGTATGGCTGGTGATGATCATGGGAATTATTCCTCTGCCTTTATCCTGCATTGCTGAATAGCCTGACAGGGCAGGAATAACAACCGCACTTGCGCTTATGCCAACTGTTTTGTTAACAAAACTGCGGCGTGAAATTACTCTCTTCATACTTTTCTGCATTTTTCCCCGGTGTGCTCAATGACACCCGGATCAGTTATTTTATCATTGAATTTACAGTTATACCGGTAGAGATGGTAAGTGATGCGTTGCTTTTTTTATCCCAGATCCTGACTACACATTGGAGAGGATTGTTAAACTCCATGCCTGTCAGTCTGAAGTTAGCCGATACCCTGGTTGAAAATTCTGAGGCATCAATCTCAGAGTCATTATAATCAGCGAAAAGGTCATCATAACTGAGAATAACATTTCCTTTTGAGTCAGTGCCCTTTAGCTGTATACCCGGTGAGACCTTTCCATTTTCTTCGCTGAAGCCTTTAAGCCCCTCTGCAATTATGAAAATATTGTCATCAAACTCTATGACATTATCTGCAACTACCCTGTTGTAGGCCTGAGAGAACAAGTAGACCTCTGTATATGAGGTATTTTTCGGCTTCACGGTAATTTTTTTGTTTTCCACAACCTCAAACTCAAATTCAGAATTGAATGTGCCGCTTCCTTTTTTATCCCATATATGGAAAGCCGCTTTATACTTTCCACCCGAGTGTATCGGGTCGGCAAGAGTCAGGTCAGATGAGAGGACAAGGGGAGAGAAGCTAATGCCGTCAGCATAACCCTCATACAGATCTTCAGCTCTTAATATGGTGTCCCCGTTACTGTCCATAATGTTAAGCTCCAGTCCCGGAAATACAGATCCGTTCTCTGATGCAAAACCTTTTATATCATTAAAATAGATAAAGAATGTTTCACCGTATGTAAAGCTGTTCCTTGATGTTTTTTCACCGTACATTTCAAGGTATACATCCTCACAGGTAATATCCCTGCCGGTTGAAGTAAGTCCCGATATAAGATCTTTTTCGACTGACCTGCTGAATTTACATCCCGAGAGTATCACCGGGATCCAAATTATAAGTAATGCTTTTTTCATCCTATAGATTATGGTTTTAATTATAAAATCTGTTCTCTGAGCCAACCCGGCCGGTTGGTAGTTATTCCTTTAACTCCCAGTCCTGTAAGTCTTTTACCTTCAGCCGGATCGTCCACGGTCCATGAGTATACCTCAAGGCCATGTTCAGCGGCTTTCTTCATCACTGATTCATTGATAATAGCATAACCCAGACTTATCCCTTCGAGTTTCGCAGATGCTGCCTTACCGAAGTTTTCCTCCAGAAGTGCTGCGCTGCTGCAGAGCCAGTAGCATGGGTATCCGGGAAATGTCTTTTTGGTATCGCAAATGGTCTGGAAGTCGAAGCAGATGAACGAGAAATTCCTGTCTTTCCGGTATCTGTCTGTTTCTTTTTTAAGGAAGGGGAGTACTTCGCTTTTGCATTTGATTTCCACAACAAGCTCTTTTCCGGGGGGAACTGTTTTTATCAGCTCTTTCAGAAATGGGAGTTTTCCCCCCTGGTATTTTTCATCCCTGAATGATTTGGCTTCCAGTTTTCTCAGTGTTTTTGAATCAGTCTCACTTATCCGGTAATCGTAGCCTGTTGTTCTTTTGGTGTCTGCATCGTGGCATACGATTATCTTATTGTCGGCGCTGAGCCAGATGTCGCATTCAACAGCGTCGGCACCCTGGTCCCATGCAAGCTTTGCAGCTGCCACAGTATTCTCAGGCGCCTGGTATGATGCTCCGCGGTGTGCAATTATTTTAACCTGACCTGATGCTAAAAATCCTGTTTGCATGACAATGAGTGCGGTTATTATTCTTTTCATTAATGCTGAAGTTTTTATTTACTGCCAAGGACTCTTTCCATTTCCTTTCTTATTATCCCGCTCCAAACAGCGTAACCGTCGCTATTCAGATGCAGTCTGTCGTTGGTGAAAAGACCGTCATCAGGTTTTCCATCCTCATTCAGGAAAGCAAAGCTGGTTTCAATAAAATAAGTGTTCCTGTTCTTTTCACATGTTTCCCTGATCAGGTTATTTGCTTTGGAAATTTCCGGCCATGCTTCCCATCTGGATGAAGTAGGGGTAACGGCTATATAGAAAAAAGGTGTTTCACGATTGGTTTTTCTGAAAGTCTTCAGGACACTCAGGAACAATTTATTCACTTCTTCAGGGCTTTTATCATTTTCGCTTCCGGTAATATCGTTAGCAATAAAAATGACAGCGGCCCTGCAATCATGAGCTTTAAATATCCTGCCGGCATATACTGCGAAGTCGCTGAATTTTGCTCCACCGTAGCCTCTCTGTATCACAGGATAAGGGGCCATATCCTCAGCCAGTGTTGTCCAGAGCCTGATGCTTGAGCTTCCTGCAAACAGTATGGCATCATCGGGATAAGCCTCAGTTTTGTCGAGCTGTTCAAATTTTACTATTTCTGGTTCCCAGGCTTTTACTTCAGGAAGCTCCCTGTATATCCTGAGCGGGGAGCAGGATAACAGGATACCCGCAAGCAGCAGCAGAAAAACTCTCCTCATAATGAATCCTTTGTGACTTATACAAATATAAGTCAATTATCAGTAAACAGAGTCATGCACTGAATCGAGGATAGTATATCGTTCTATGTTTTATAACTCATCAGAGAACACAGCTCCCGGAAGATTTCTGAGATTATAGCGTGAAGCCATTGCTTCCCCATATGCACCTGCTGATCTGATCGCAATGATGTCACCCCTTTTTGTTTCAGGCAGCTCGATGAACTTTGCAAAGGTATCGGCTGATTCGCAGACCGGTCCCACAACATCATACCTGTATATGCTGCCTTCAGAAGTAAGGTTTTCAATTTTATGGTGTGCCTGGTAGAGAGCCGGGCGGATAAGATCGGTCATCCCTGCATCAATGATCGCAAACATTGTATTGCTGCCATTCTTGATGTACAAAACTTTTGATATCAGTGATCCGCATTGTGCTACCACCGACCGCCCCGGCTCAAGATGGAGTTCCTGCCCGGGCTTCAGGTCAATAAAATCGTTAAGCATGGTAAAGTAATCTGCATAGGCCGGGAATTTCTCAGGATTCTCGTAGTCGATACCGAGACCTCCTCCGACGTTGATCACTTTCAACTCAATACTGCGCGAGATGAACCAGTCCTGAAGCTCGTTGATATGATTGCATAGACTCTGAAAAACGGACATTTTGGTTACCTGGGACCCTATATGGAAATGCATTCCTGTAAGTTGAATATTCTTCATGCTTTCAAGCCTCCTGAGAACTTCATCAAGCTCCCAGGTATGGATACCGAACTTGCTCTCTTCAATTCCGGTGGTTATATAATGATGAGTGTGGGCATCAATAAGCGGATTGATCCTGAGAGCTATCCTGGCTGTCTTATTCTGTTGTGATGCCAGCTGGTTGATAACTTCCATTTCGGGAATTGATTCGCAGTTGAAGCAGAAGATGTCGGCCCTGAGTGCAGCCTCTATTTCCCTGTCACTTTTTCCGACACCGGCAAATACAATGTCGCCTGGTCTGAAGCCGGCTGCCATTGCTGCTTCTATTTCGTTATAGCTGACACAGTCTGCTCCGAATCCGTATGATGATATTATCTTCAGCAGCTTCGGATTATGGTTTGCTTTTACAGCATAATGTACTCTGAATCCCGAGTTATCTGATTCTTTCTTCAGGGATGTCAGAGTTTTGTTAAGTATTTCGAGATCATAGAAATAGAAGGGTGTCGGAAGATTCCGGAATTTTTCTATGGTGTT
>Ga0172365_10003810_pt1 | contig 11175 bp, 5 predicted proteins | sample LakKivSesite48cm_FD_114535 | JGI IMG/M metagenome (GOLD analysis project Ga0172365, IMG submission 114535) | Sediment microbial communities from Lake Kivu, Rwanda - Sediment site 48cm | ecosystem: Environmental > Aquatic > Freshwater > Lake > Sediment | place: Rwanda: Western Province, Lake Kivu... | reverse complement strand
ATGCCCGTTGGCACACGTCCATACAGGAATCCGGTGCCCCCACCAAATTTGACGCGAAATACACCAATCTTTGATGTTCTCCATCCAATGGAAATAGGTCTCTTCCCAATGTTTTGGATGAAACCGAACTCTACCCTCTTTTACAACCCTGAGTGCAGGTTCGGCCAACGGTTTCATCTTTACGAACCACTGATCTGATAAATAAGGTTCGATAATGGTGTTGCACCGGTAACAATGAGGAATGGGTGTTTGTCTCGGTTCTTCTCCGCGTAAGAGGCCCATTTGGTTCAGATCTTTCAGAATTCGCTTTCTTGCTTCAAAACGATCCAAATTTTTATAGGGACCTGCATTCTCATTCATTCTGCCCTGACTATCAATGACGCAGATCTGAGCCAACCCGTGTCTCAATCCGACATGAAAATCATCAAAATCGTGAGCGGGTGTAATTTTTACAGCACCGCTTCCTTTTTCCGGATCGGCATGTTCATCTGAGATGATAGGAATCGTACGATTCATCAGAGGAAGCAACACTTTTTTGCCCACAAGTTTTTTGTAGCGTTTGTCTTTGGGATGCACGGCCACAGCCGTATCGCCCAGCATGGTCTCGGGTCGTGTTGTGGATACGATAATAAAATCATCGCTCCCCTGAATGGGATAAGCGATGTGCCAAAACTTTCCCTCAACGTCAATACTGGGCACTTCCTCATCCGCCAGAGCCGTTTGACAGCGCGGGCACCAATTGATGAGCCGCCGTCCTTTGTAGATCAAACCTCTCTCATACAACCGGATGAAAACTTCCCTGACCGCCCGACTCAATCCTTCATCCATGGTAAAACGTTCACGCTGCCAATCACAAGAAGCTCCCAATTTTTGAAGCTGTTTTAAAATGATTCCACCATACTGCTCTTTCCATTGCCAAATTCTTTGAATCAATTTTTCCCGTCCGAGATCGTACCGGGTTAAGCCTTCTTCCTTCAGTAAGGCCTCAACTTTATTTTGAGTCGCAATACCCGCATGATCCATACCCGGCATCCACAACGCTTCGAAACCTGCCATTCGTTTCCATCGAATAAGAAGATCCTGAATGGTATTGTTCAGGATATGGCCCATGGTCAGCATTCCGGTCACATTGGGCGGTGGAATCATAATGGTATATTTTGGTTTTGAACTTGCCGAATTCGTATGGAAATAACCGTTCTTTATCCAATAGTGATACCACTTGTTCTCGACTTTTGTGGGATCGTAAACTTTACTCAGTGCCTGTTGCCTCATTCACTTGCTCCATAACAAAATGAATAAAAAATATGGAAATCATTCGTACTGTTTTTATGGGAGGTTTCCAAATGCATTAAAATTTAAAGAAATATTGACACTTTGTCAATACTATTGTCTCTGAGATTCAATCTCATTCAAAGAGTAAAAAATCCAATCCGAAAAATTCATGAACACGAAGCCGGAAGTTCATAAACAGAAACCGTTCTGAAAGTTATGGTAAGGTCATCTTCCGAAATGAATTTTTCAAATTATCCCGAATCCCTGCACGAAGTGTGTATTTATGAATAGATCGGAGCAAATAAAAATGTGCTTCAGGTAGGATTCAAAAACATTTCATTCTGAAAAAATCTCTGAAAATTCCCTTCACACTTTTCAAAATACAATCATAAATCAGGAATTCCTATACAAAGACAACCATTCAATTATTCAGGGCTTAACCTTGCTTTTTAGTATTGGTACAATAATTGCTTTTTGTCTTGAGTAGAAAGAAGTAACCTCCTTTCCTCTCTAACCCCTTGTTGAGTCCGTACGGAATTTTATCCCGTACGGACTTTTATTTTCGCATAAAAACACCAATGCATTCGTTGGTCTGACAATTTTTTTATCATCATGAAAAAAGCCTCGATCGCACGATTCGAGGCCAACAGCATACAGTAGAAATTTTTACGCCTTATTCAAAGAGAATCGGATTAGAACCCTCCCAATTCACAAGGATAACTTTTCTTTCGAAATTCGCAAACCTCCCAATAGCTACATTTCTCAGAACAAACGCACTCTTCATTCCGGTTTCTATTTTTTTGCTTCGTATTTTTGTAGATTGTCTTTTCTTCTACTATTGGTTGAAGTTTCTCTTCGTGAAGAATCTTTGTAAGAATAATCGAGATCAGTTCACTCGAAGCGCGATTTTTGGGATCGTAACAAATAAAAGGAATGCCTGCCTGCAATGATTTTATTATTAAATCCTCATGATGAATGACTCCCAGATATTCCATATCAATGGATAACAACTCCCGAGCCGCTACCCTGACCGCAAGTCCGTTCTCTTCGTCCTTGGAACCTGTAACTTCGTTAATCAAAAGCATGGGGCGGAACGCGTTTACCCATGTCCGTATTTGCTCCCATACCTCTTCATTTATCTGGGCTATTTCCCGCAACAACTCTTCCACTGTAAGATTTGGATGGGTTTCAGCATAGGCGAATTTTTGAATAATCTCCCACGTTCCGTTGCAATTTTTCAACGTGCGCATCAGCTTTCGAAAAAAAGTCTGCTTAACGAAGTTATACCCTTCAAGAATGCTCAATGGATCCGGATTCACAACCACGATACCTTGATTCGCTGCAATAAAAAAATCCAGCACGTTATAACTGCTCCCGGAACCAATGTCCAAAATCACAAAATCGGTATCGAGATTCTGAATTTGCCTTATCAATTTTGTCTTTTCACCAAAATACATATTTGCCACACCCAATACACCAACCGCTCCGCTCATGATTTTTAAATTATCAAATAGAGGATGGGGTATTAAAATATCGTCCAAACTGTTCGATTCCTTCTGATGGAAACACAAATACGTTTTGTCCGGTTTTTCAATCCCCATAACCCTGTGGAGATTGGGACCGCCAAAATCTGCATCCACGACCACCACACGCTTTCCCAGCATCGCAAGTCCCACACCAAAAGAAGCAGCAAGCACTGTTTTACCCACACCCCCCTTTCCCCCTCCGATTGCAAAAATTTTCGCCTTATTTCTCAAATCCGATTTTGTCGAAAATGTTACTGCCTTTTCATCTACTATAACTGTCACGGTAGTGTCCTAAACATGATACGTAGTGTTCAATTTTCTCTATCGCTGTGTATTTTTTACATTCAAAATAGCCACCATGAAAATGGACTGTCCTGTACTATCTCATTAATTATCATCGCTTTTATCTTTTTTCATTTATCTTCCAATCATGAAAATTGGCAATTTTTATGCCGTCTCGTAAAAACCGTTTCATTGGAAATAAAAAAGGCCCGTCAAGACGAGCCTCTGACTTCTCAGCATATGTCACAGACAATAAAATTTCTATTTCTCCGTGCAGGATTTCTTTTTTTGTGGATCGAATTATAAAAAATCAATCCACTTTTTTGGTTTTATCCTTCGATCCAAACGTTTTCGTTCCCCAACACAAGACGAAGATCGTGGATAAGCTCTGGTGTTGGGTTGATTTCATATTTTTTGGATCGAAGCAAAAATTCATCTCTCTCGTTCATTTTTATATTGATGTATACCTGACACGCACCGGGAAACTTTTCCAGCAGCATGATGACACGATCCCGTTCGCCGTCTGCCAGCGCATTCGCATCAATGTTCAACGCAACGCGTTTGGTAAAGCGCTGACGGGCTTCTTCAAGTGGCAATATCTCCGACGCCAAAATGGAAGCCTCTCCCCGATCGTCTCGCCGGTCCAACTTGCCCAATACGACCACCATCCCGTCTTCTTTAATCAGAGGACGATATTTCTCGCAGACATCGGCAAAAGCAATCACACGAACCGAACCTGAAAAATCTTCCAGTGCGAAAAAAGCCATAAGCTGGTCTTTGCGATCAAGACGCTTCGTGACCTCTGTGATAATACCACAAACACGAACTGCCTGACCCGTAGGCACATCGCCCAGATTTGTCAGTACAGGGTAACAAAATGCTTTCACTTCGTCTTCAAATTTTAAAAGAGGATGCCCAGAGACATAGAACCCCAAAAGCGCTTTTTCCCGACGCAACTTATCTGCCTGAGACCAGGGTTCGACTTTTGGCAATTCAAGATAAAGTGAAGTCTTAGAAACCTGTTCCTCAAAAATGGATGTCTGTCCAAGATCGGCCTGATGTTGAGCTGCCTGAGCCAAGCTCATGGCTTTGGCCAGAACAGCCATTTTCTGTGCTCTGGTACCTTCGAGGGAATCCATGGCTCCGACCTGAATAAGACTTTCAAGAACTTTTTTGTTGGCAAGTCGGAGATTGATGCTCTGACAAAAATCGAAAATCGTGTGGAATGGACCCACCCGATTTCTTGCCGCAACCATGGATTGGATGGCTCCCCTGCCCACATTTTTCACAGCACCCAATCCGAAACGGATGCCTTTTTCAGTTACGATAAAATGCACATCGCTTTCGTTGACGTCAGGAGGGAGAACGTCAATTCCCATTCGGCGGCACTCATCAATGAGGACAACAACACGGTCCGTATTTCCCATTTCACTGGTGAGGTTGGCAGCCATGAATTCCAAAGGATAGTGGGCCTTGAGATACGCGGTCTGGTAGGCAATAATGGAATAACACGTGGCGTGGGACTTGTTGAATCCGTATCCTGCAAACCGATCCATCAAATCAAAAATACTGGCTGCCGTCTCTTCTGGAATTCCTTTTTTCATTGCCCCTTCCACAAAGGCGTTTCTCTGTTCCTGCATCAAGTCGGGACGCTTTTTCCCCATGGCTCTCCGGAGAAGATCCGCCTTCCCCATACTGAAGCCGCCCAATTCACTGGCAATCTGTATCACCTGCTCTTGGTACACAATAATACCGTGCGTCTCCTTAAGAAGGGGTTCCAAAAGGGGGTGCAGATAGGTTACCTGAGTTCGGTTGTGTTTTCGTGCAATAAAATCGTCAATCCACTCCATTGGACCGGGTCTGTACAGCGCGTTCATTGCGGTCAGGTCTTCAATGGATTCAGGTTGCAGTTTTTTCAAACACTCCCGCATTCCACTGCTCTCAAACTGAAAAATGCCAACCGTCTCTCCTTCTGCAAAAATGTGAAATGTATCGGGATCGTTTAAAGGGACAGTGTGGATATCAATCGCGACATTCTTTTCTTTGAGAGATCGAACGGTGTAATCAATGACCGTCAGCGTTCGCAGCCCAAGAAAATCCATTTTGAGCAGACCAACCGACTCCAAAGATTTCATGTCGTATTGCGTTGTTACATCCCCTTGAGACGATTTAAAAAGAGGCACATATTGTGTCAAGTCGCCGGGAGCAATAACGACCCCTGCTGCATGGGTTGAGGCATGACGCGCAAAGCCCTCCAGCACCCGCGCATATTCCATCATTTTCTGATAGGATTCATTTTTCTCACACAATTCCCGTAATTCCGAGCTCTTCTTCAATGCCGTGTCCAAAGTCATTCCGAGCTGCGCCGGAATCATCTTGGCGATCTGATCCACCTCCCCGTAGGGGATTTTTAATACTCTGCCCACATCACGGACAACACCCCGGGCATTCATGCTTCCAAAGGTAATGATCTGGGTGACGTTCTGCTCTCCGTACTTCTTTTTCACATAATCAATAATGCGATCCCGTTGCTCGTAACAAAAATCAATGTCAATATCCGGCATGGACACGCGTTCTGGATTTAAAAAGCGCTCAAAGAGCAGGCCGTATTTTAGGGGATCCACGTCGGTGACACCGAGTGCATAGCTCACAATACTGCCGGCCGCAGATCCCCTTCCCGGACCGACGGGAATTTCCTGCGCCCGTGCATAGTTGATAAAATCCATGACGATGAGAAAATAACCGGAATACCCAACACGTTTGATAACGGAAATCTCGTATGCCAACCGGTCTTCGATTTCCTGCGTCACGACCGGATAACGCCTTTTTATCCCCTCGCGGGCTTTTTGCTCCAAGTATTCATCCAGGGTAAATACACCGGCACCTTCGGGAACGGCAAAATGGGGCAAATGGAGCGTCTCAAAATCCAGTACAAGATGGCATTTCTCTGCGATCTCCAGTGTCGTTTGAAGAACGTACGGAATCTCTTTGAAAAGTTCGGCCATCTCTTTCTGTGATTTAAAATAGAGCTGATCCGTAGAAAACCGCAGCCTGTTGGGATCGTTCAAGTCTTTGTTGGTTTGAAGACAGAGAAGAATATCCTGCGCTTTGGCATGTTCCTGTTTCAAATAATGGGTATCGTTGGTAGCCACTACGGGAATATCCAATTCTCGAGAAAGATGTAAGATTCCTTGAAGTGCCTTCGCTTCCTCGGCCATGCCGTGATTCTGGATTTCCAGATACATATTTTCGCCAAAAAGATCCTTATAAAACCCAGCGGCATTTTTGGCTCCTTCATAATCCTCATGAATAATCTTAAATGGAATTTCCCCTTTGATGCATCCCGTTAACGCAATAAGACCCTCTGCATGGTTCTGAAGCACCTCCTTGTCAATTCGGGGTTTGTAGTAAAATCCGTCCAAATAACCGATGGAACTCAATTTCATCAAATTCTTATATCCATCCAGATTCCGGGCCAACAGAACCAGATGAAAGGCCTTTTCACCTCCATCTTTTGTGGGACTTTTCTCAAAACGGGATTTGGGCGCGACATAGGCTTCCATACCCAGAATCGGTTTTATTCCCGCATTGAGCGTCTCTTTGTAAAATTTGATTGCACCGAACATGTTGCCGTGATCCGTGATGGCCAAGGCTGGCATTTTGAATTGATGCGCGCTCTTGACCAGGTCTTCGATCTGGCAGGCGCCGTCCAACAGGCTGTAATGCGTGTGGTTGTGAAGATGGACAAAAGAGGACATAGACAATTTTATCTTTCGTATGAACGGTTATCTGTTATCGCAGAGAAAGAACCTTTGCGAGACGATAAAATCCAAAATCACAAGCAGCAAAAAACAAATAAATCTCACGTCCCAGATACCAATGTCCAAACAAATTTCCGTTATTATTTGGATTTCTCCGCAATGGATGAAAAAATTTTTTCCAACCCATCTGCTTCTTGAAGCAATCTCTTCGCTTCTTCCGCATTTTGCAAATTGTTACTTTCATCAATCAGCCGCACCCAATCGGCACTCTCTTTTGCCTCCTTTCGGCTGATCCTGATTCTCAATAAAAAGTCCTTCTTGCTAAGTGCTTCGTTGGCCTCCCAATAATTCGCACCGACAGAACCAGATGCCCTTATAAGTTGCGCGACTTTGACAGACAAGATGATTTTAGTAATCCAATCGCGAGGGTGATTTTCAAAAATTGAACAAGTGATCCCTCTCCCTTGGAAAGGGAGAGGGAAGCCCGCCTGCCGTCAGGCAGGGTGAGGGTTTATATAATTTTCAGAAATAATGCCTTGATAATCCATGAACCCTCTCTTCATCTCTCCCTTACAAAGGGAGAGAAACAATGGAAGCATTATTTCTGAAAATCGTGATTTAAAAGACATTTTTTGAAAATCGCTCTCATGACCTGTTACTATTTGAAAATTACCAAAGTTCAGTACGTTGTTTACCATCTTCAATATTTGAGATCGTCCTAGGCAATGTTTTGACGAAGAATCGCACTGCTTTCGCAAAGTGAAAGGTTCTTTCTTCGAGATCGTACTCTCGTTTGGGCTTCTGAAAATTGGTCACTGCCAATTATTTGCTATTTGGATTTTGCGATTTGGGATTTATTTACCAGACAGATCAAAATAGAGCTATCTATTTTTATTCGTATGAACAATTATCAATCGTAAAGCCTTGGAAGGACGATATGTTTATTTCCCATAATCGCCTCTGGCAAATTTGCCTAAGATCGTTCCAATCGTTAGGGCTAAAATTGAACCGATCACGATGCCCACACCAACATTCTGGCCTCCAATTATCTTGTAGACTCCCCACCAGAATCCAACAAATCCGCCCAGGGTGAGTGGCAGTCCAAGGAGGACGGCCAAGATCTTGAATAGTACTCTGAAGAATTCCATAGTTCGTCCTTCCAAGAAGGTATATCACTTCTCGCAGAGGGAGAACCTCTGCAAGACAATAATCCTCTTGAGTAAATTTCAGATCCTACAGCCCAGTAACAAAACGCTGGACAAAACTTAATACAGTCATGATGAGAAAGCTTATGACAGTGATAATAGTCCAAACTTTGCCCGCATGGCTTGCCACACCAATCATTCCACCCGTCCCACTAAAAAACAACATAATATATGGTATGACCATCCATTGAGTCTTCCGGAACTCAATCTTTAAAACATAATCTAACATGAGCTCAACGACAAGGTATGTCATCATTAAGCCGATCTGTATAAAATACAGAACCGGGCGTTTCATGCCAATAGCTGTAATAAACAAATACGTCAATGGAACAATACTCAAAATAATAATGATTCCTAACCAATACTCAATTCTCGGTCTATCAAAAAGGCGTGCAATAAAAAGAGAAATCAAAAAAACGTTAACTATGTTAGCAACGCAAGCACCAACGAGATTTGAAACTTGTGTCAACGCAGTCATAATCATTTCCTCATTATCACTCTATCGTTCCACAAGGGCTCCTGCCCTTGCGACTTACGATCTGTTATCACAGAGAAAGAACCTCTGCAAGGCAATAAGATTTCAGGAGTGGTCATTTTCTCATCAGGAATCCAAGGAGGGGTTGTTTTCATCATCTCCCCCTGGTTTCCCGCTAAAAGATTGAGCGAAAGACACATCTCTTTCAACATGCCATAATCTGAAGGAGCTTTGGCTCTGAACGATTGATCTCTTTAGATTGTTATTCTACTTACCCCTTGAAAATAAAATATACGGCTCCAATCAAACAAAGTCCGGCCCAAAGATAATTCAATCGGAATCCCTGGTGCATATACAGAATCGAAAACGGAACGAATACAGACAGGGTGATGACTTCTTGCAAAATTTTCAACTGAGATAAAGACACATTGCCCTGATAGCCGATTCTATTGGCCGGGACTTGAAGTACATACTCAAAAAAGGCAATCCCCCAACTGGCAATGACTGCAATGTACAAAGGTTTGGTTATGAGGGTTCTTAAATGGGCATACCATGCAAAAGTCATGAAAACATTTGAGCACGCCAACAATACCGTAGTCTTCAATAAGGCAGTCATACTCCTCCTTGACCATATCAATTACTCTATTATACCCCCTATCGTCCTCCTCGAAAGAGACACCTAAGTCCTCCTCTGAGAGCTTGTTCTGAGTGAAGTCAAAGGAGAGGATTTAAGTGGGTGTCATTTCAATCCCTTTCTTTCTGCTGCCAAAGGTATCCCTCACCTTCGGCATTTATATACGGTAAGGTGATGAACACCATGTCGAGCAGTAAAGATTTCTTTATAGCTTATCGCCCATCGCCCTTTGCCCCTTTCACTACGTCACCAGCTCTTCCCGATCCCTCCAAATCTCCGCGCCAAGCGTTTTCAGCTTTTCTTCGATGCGCTCGTATCCTCTGTCAATGTGGTAGACTCTGGAAATGTCCGAGCGGCCACGTGCCACAAGTCCAGCAAGAATCAGAGACGCACTCGCCCGAAGATCTGTGGACATGACGGGCGCTCCCAAAAGACGGGGAATGCCTTTAATCACTGCCACGTTGTGATCCAGAGTAATATCCGCGCCAAAGCGCTGAAGCTCGGCCACGTGCGTGAAGCGATCCAAAAAGACCGTGTCCGTCACCCTGGAGGTACCCTTGGCAACACTCATCAGCGCCATCCATTGCGCCTGCATGTCAGTGGGCAAAGCGGGATACACGCTCGTAGTCACGTTGACCGGCGTGATCTCCCCTGGGGATTGGATGCGGATGAAGTCTCTGCCTTCCTCAATCTCTGCACCGCTTTCCTTGAGTTTATCTAGGAGAGCTGCAAGATGGTCGGGATGCACACCCTCAAGAAGCACGTCTCCTCCGGTGATGTGTCCTGCGACAAGAAAAGTGCCTGCTTCGATTCGATCTGGAATCACGGTTGCGGAAGCCGGATGCAGGCTGTCCACACCATGGATTTCGAGACGATTGGTTCCCATACCGTCAATGGAGGCTCCCATGCTTTGAAGGAATTGCGCCAAAGAGACGATCTCCGGTTCCTTGGCTGCATTCGCAATCACTGTGGTTCCTTTTGCCAGAACCGCTGCCATGAGAAGGTTGCCTGTGGCACCGACACTGGGAATATCAAAAAAGATCGTTGTGCCTTTTAACCGTTTGGCTTTGGCAACGATGTAGCCGTTCTCTATGGTTATCTGTGCCCCAAGTTTTTTCAATCCCTCGATGTGGAGATTGACCGGCCGAGGGCCCCAGGCGCAACCGCCGGGAAGAGCCACCTTTCCGTAGCCAAATCGGCCCACCAGGGGGCCCAGCACGTAGATGGAAGCCCGCATGGTTTTCACAAGATTGTACGGCGCTTCAAAAGAGGAGCAGGATGTGGTATCCATTTTCAGGACATGATCTTGAAATTCTACCTTGGCGCCTATGCTCTGCAACAGGTGCACCATGGTATGGACATCCCGCAGAACAGGGACATTTTGAACTGTGTATTCCCCCTCCGCAAGGAGCGTACTCGCCATCATGGGAAGCACGGCATTTTTCGATCCGCTAATTCGCACCGAACCCTTTAAACGGTGCCCTCCGACCACGACCAGTTTGTCCATAACAATCACGATGCTTTCTCACGATGTCAAAAGTTCACGTGCGCTCTGAAGTGCCGATTCGGTCACTTTTTCTCCACCGATCAATTTCGCAATCTCGTTCACCCGCTCCTCTTTTTCCAAGGAACGAATCCGCGTGATGGAACGGTTGTCCTGCACCTGCTTTTCCACACAAAAATGGACATCCGCCATGGAAGCAATCTGCGGAAGATGGGTAATGCATATCACTTGATGTTTCTTGGAAACCTCTTTGAGATTCTTCCCAACGACCCTGGCGATCCGTCCTGAAATGCCGGTGTCAATCTCGTCAAAAACCAAAACCGGAACATTGTCAGCTTCCGCCAAGACGGTTTTTAGAGCCAGCATGATTCGAGAAATCTCTCCTCCAGATGCCACTTTGGCCAACGGTTTGGGATCTTCACCGATATTCAGGGATATAAAAAATTCGGCCTTGTCCACCCCACGTGAGGTGACGGAGTAGTTCTGGCGTCCTATTTGAACCGGGCCTTCCGGATT
>Ga0172365_10003806_pt1 | contig 11186 bp, 7 predicted proteins | sample LakKivSesite48cm_FD_114535 | JGI IMG/M metagenome (GOLD analysis project Ga0172365, IMG submission 114535) | Sediment microbial communities from Lake Kivu, Rwanda - Sediment site 48cm | ecosystem: Environmental > Aquatic > Freshwater > Lake > Sediment | place: Rwanda: Western Province, Lake Kivu... | reverse complement strand
GTGATAGCCATGGGACTTGGCGATTGGCTCCTCCCCTTTGTCTACACTCAAACCATAGCCGGGTTCGACTACGCGGCCTATACCTGGATTTTGCTGGGCGCCATGGTCAGTTTGCAACGCATTGTCAAGGAGCAAGCAGTCGCCGAATTCGTTTGAAAGTTCCATGCCCTCCACAAGCACGAGAAATTGTGGGACTGGTTCTTCATCAGCCATGGTAGCGCCAAGTTTGTGCTTGTGGACGACCGAGATGCCAGCTCCACCAAAGGTGAGATGATGGCTGTTGTCACTGGCGAGCGGAGACCGGCTCTCATCGTCGTGCCACCTGGCGTGTATCACGGCTGGATGTCTTTAGAAGATGACACACCGATAATCAGCATCGCCGGCCATGTGTATAACCGGGAGAGGCCAGATGAGGTACGTATTCCTCCTGATTCCTTCGGTGACGTGTGGATGGTAAAGAGGAGATAGAGACATGCGCAAAATCTTACTGGTAGGTGGTGCAGGCTACGTCGGTTCAGTACTGGCCGAAGAATTGCTGGAACGGGGCTATGCCGTAAAAATCCTGGACCGCCTTTACTACGGCGACGGTGGCCTGCGTGAGATCCGCGACCGTGTTGAACTGGTGACGACCGACATGCGCTGCCTGCCGTCAGACTTGCTGGCAGATGTGGACGCCGTGGTCAACCTGGGCGGCCTTTCTAATGACCCTACTGCTGAATACAATCCCAAGGCCAATTACGAGATGAACACTCTGGCCACTCAGACTTTGTCCGAGATGTGTCGGACAGTTGGTGTGCGCCGCTTCGTGTTTGCTTCCTCGTGCTCCATCTACGATCGTGGCGTAGGCAACGACGACAAGGACATCATCCAAGACGAGGACACACCAGTTTCACCCCGAGCGGCCTATTCTGGCTCCAAGCGCGAAGCGGAGAAGATCCTGCTTGGCATGGCTGGTGAGGACTTCTGCCCTGTTATCCTGCGCAAGGGTACCATCTATGGCTTCTCGCACCGCATGCGCTACGATTTGGTGGTCAATACATTTGTCAAGCTTGCCCTGAGCCAAGGCTACCTCAACCTGCACTACGGCGGTGAGATGTGGCGGCCATTAGTGGACGTGCGCGACGCGGCCCGGGCCTACATCTTGGCCCTCCAGGCCGAGGAAGAACTGGTCAAAGGTCAGATCTTTAACGTCTCCCACCGTAACTACCGCATTTCTGAGTTGGCCCTGCGGGTACGCGAGGCATTGCGCCAGGTGGGAGTAAACGCCGATATCCGTGTGGATTACAGCTATAAAGGGGTACGTAGCTACCGCGTGTCCGCTAAAAAGATTGAGCACACGCTCGGTTTTCAGTCCAAAGTGGACATCGAAGAGTCGGTGGTAGACATGGTGGAAAAGATTCGTCATTACGGTTATACCGACTTCGACAACCCGCGCTACTACAACATTCACTGGATGCGCTTGTTGGAGGAAGCACAGCACATCATCAGTATCACCGGGTCAGCGTTTGAAACACCACACTAGCGAAGACAGGCTGCGTACTTGGAGAGAGATACTTGTGAGAGTTGACCTGACCGTTTCTATCATCAACACGAACAACCGCGATCTGCTGCGTGAATGCCTGCGTAGTTTGTTTGAGGGTATACGGCAGATCTCGCTGGAGGTCTACGTGGTTGACAACGCCTGTAGCGATGGCAGCGCCGACATGGTGGAGCAGGAGTTCCCTCAGGTCCACCTGATTCGCAACCCGCGCCGTCTGCGCTTCTGCGCCAACCACAATCGAGTGCTGCGGCAAGGCAAGGGGCGTTACCTGCTTATCCTGAACGAGGATACAGTGATACCCGATGGCGCTTTCGACGACCTGGTGGCTTTCATGGATGCTCACCCAGATGCGGGTGCCGCCGGAGTGACGGTGCTCAACCCCGACGGTACGCTCCAGTATGCCTACGCCCGGTTTCCGAGTCTGTGTTCCTGCCTGATGCTAACGCTCTCCTTGGACCGATTTCTGAATGACGGGCACTACCCCTTCTTCCCCCAGCCTGGAGACAGCCGACCGCGAGAAGTGGACTGGACCAATGGGGCGTGTCTGCTGATGCGCCGGGAGGCGATGGAGCAGGCGGGATTGATGGATGAGGCGTTCCTGATTTACGCCGAGGAGACGGATTGGTGCTACCGCATCAAGAAGGCGGGCTGGAAGGTCTACTACCTCCCGAAGGTGAGCATCTATCACTATCAGGGAAAAGCAACCAGCCAGGCGCGTCCCCGGCGGCGCTTCCGCATCAACCGCAGTGCCCTGCTCTTCTTTCGTAAGCACTACGGCTGGCTGCGCACACTGGGCCTGCGATTGATATTGCTCCTCACCAGCTTGGGGCGGCTGCTTATCGGGGGGCCGCTCTATCTTGTGGGGTGGCGAAGGCCGCTGGCCCGCCTGGAGATGATTTACAATTGGCGCACGATTTTGATCAGCCTGTGGCGAGATGACATGTTTGATGCGGAACTGTTCCAGATGGGATAGGATACATCGCCGGAGATAGCGATGAAGGTTCTCTTGCTGACCCAGGTCTTGCCTTATCCGCCCGACAGTGGGCCTAAGGTGAAGACCTGGAACGTGCTCAAGTACCTGGCGCAGAAGCACCAGGTGACGCTGGCTTCTTTCGTGCGCGGCGATCAGTCGGAGGACGTTGGAAGGCTGGAAAAACTGTGCGCGGGCGGTGTGCTCACCGTGCCTATGAAGCGGGGCAAGGTGCGCGATGCCTGGTACATGCTGCGCAGTCTGCTCACCGGGCAGCCCTTTCTCATGATCCGGGATGACCGGGTGACCATGCGCCGTCTGGTGGACCGGTTAGCGTCAGAGCAGCACTTCGACGTGGCTCATGCCGACCAGCTCAATATGGCCCAGTACGCAGCCCGCGTGCCCGGCGCTTTTAGGGTGCTGGACGCCCACAACGCCCTGTGGGTGCTCTACCGGCGGCTATGGGAGACGATGAAGCCTGGTCCCCAAAAGTGGTTGTTAGGCCGTGATTGGCGCTTGCTGAAACGATACGAGGGACGCATCTGTCGCGAGTTCGACGCAGTGTTGGCGGTGAGCGAGGAGGACAAAGCCGCATTGGAAGAAGCTGCCGACCGTCCGCTGGACATCCGCGTCATCCCGATAGCCGTGGACACCGACGAAGTGGCCGTGATCGAGCGCACGCCGGGCCCGTACATCCTGCACATCGGCACAATGTATTGGCCACCGAACATTGACGGCGTGTGGTGGTTCCTGCACGAGGTCTATCCCCTCATTCGCCAACAGCGACCCGACGTCATCTTCGACATCGTGGGCTCCCGGCCCCCGGCCAACCTGCAGGCATTGAACGAGAACGGTATTGGCGTGAACGTCACTGGCTACGTGGCCGATCCCACACCATATTTGCAACGGGCTGCTTTGATGGTGGTGCCTCTGCGCGCTGGCGGTGGGATGCGGGTCAAAATTCTCAATGCGCTGACCCAGGGCATCCCTATCGTCTCGACCACGCTGGGTGCGGAGGGCATCGCCGTCACGCCGGGCGAGAACATCCTGGTGGCCGATGAACCCGCCGATCTGGCGGCGGCTTGTTTGCGCCTGTTGAATGAACCTGACTTGGGGGCACGTCTGGCTCGTAATGGCCGCGCCCTGGCCGAGCAAAAGTACGACTATCGCCACGCCTGTGTGCCTTTGAACGAGATATACGCCAAAGCGAGGAAGCCGTGAATCGCCTGCGAACTTACCTGCCTGAGATCTGCATTTTCTTGACTCTGTTGTCTTGCTATGCCTACTTCTTCCCTCGCTGGGCCGACTGGAACCAGAACTCGCGCCTCGACCTGACGATGGCTATCGTCGAGCGAGGAAGCCTGTCCATAGATGACTACCACGCCAATACCGGCGACAAACTGTACTTCGCAGGGCACTATTATTGTGATAAGGCACCGGGCCTTTCCTTCGCTGCCGTGCCCCTCTACGCCGTGGGCTATCCGATTCTGAGCAATCCGACCGTGGCTTCGCTGTTGGATCGTATGGGCGAAGGTGCTGCATTGGAGGATACGCTTTACCCGGCGGGTACCGGCGTCAACGAACGAAAGATGCAATTTGCCGTCGCCCAGTACGTGCTCACACTGGCGCTGGTCAGCATCCCCTCGGCATTACTTGGTGTGTTACTGTATTGTTTCCTGGCGCGATTCACGTCCCGTTTGTGGCCGCGTCTGGCGGTGGCCCTGGCCTATGGACTGGGCACAACAGCCCTCCCTTATTCCACCACCTTTTACAGCCATCAGTTGGGAGCTGTTTTGACTTTCAGCGCTTTCTTCCTGGTGTTCCGCGTGCTACGGGAGAGCGCGCCGAGGTGGCATCTGTGGGTAGTCGGCGCTCTGCTGGGTTATAGCGTAATCACCGAGTATCCGACCGGGCTGATTGCGATTGCCATTGGCCTGTACGCTATTCTGGGGCTGCGCGATTGGCGGGCGGCGCTGCCCATCGTTTTGGCAGCAACCCCTTCCATTCTGCTGTGGATGGTCTACAACCAGGTTCGCTTTGGTGCACCGCTGGAACTGGGCTATCAATATCATGCTTCGTTTCCCCGCCATGCCCAAGCAGGCTGGGCTGGCCTGGCCGGTCCTAACTTGCGGGCGCTGTGGGATATTACGTTTAGCGCCTATCGAGGATTATTCTTCCGCTCGCCTTTCCTGCTGGTAGCACCAGTGGGATTTTATCATCTGTGGCAGCAGCGACGTTACCGGTTGGAAGTAGCAGTCAACGCCCTCGTCGTGATTGGCTACTTTCTATATGCCTCCTCATTCTACGACTGGGCCGGCGGCCACGCGGCTGGACCGCGCTATCTGGTGGCTATGCTGCCTTTCATGGCGTTCCCGCTCATCACCGTTTACACTGGTGATCGGAGACACCGTTGGCTTTGGACGATCACCCTGGTTCTGGTTTGCGCCTCCATTTTACTCGTCGGTGCCGAAACAATTGCTGGACAACATTTTCCTTACGAAGAGATACACTCTCCCTGGCAAGAGTACACAATACCAGCAATGTGCCAGGGAAACATTGCCCGTAACCTGGGGATGATATTCGGTCTGCAGAAGTGGATTAGTCTAGTGCCCCTACTGGCCTGTCTGGTTGGGGGAGGAGTGTGGCTCTATTGGCTCAATCGAAGGCCTTCAACTTGTGGGGTATAGGGTTTTCTGGCGTAGAGATCAAGTTTCTGTGTGCCGTAGGAATAGGATTGCTGATTGTTACTTCGGTGCCCTACCTATACGGCTACCTGACGGCTCCGGCTGATCAGTGGTTTTCGGGCGTGATCTACAACGTGCACGATACCGCACAGTACTTCTCGTGGATGCGGGAATCGGGCCATGCACTGTTCATCGAGAACAAATTGACTGCGGAGCCCAACCGTCCGATCTATCTGAATCTGCACTGGTGGATCCCGGGGCGCTTGGCCGCCATCCTGGGCCTCTCGCTGTCCCAGGCCTATCAGATTTTTCGCTTGGTGGCTTTGCCTCTCTTGATGGTGGCTGTCTATGCTTTCTGCGCCGCTCTGTTCACGGATCGTGCCAGACGCCGGTTCGCTTTTCTGCTCTGCACCTTTACCTCTGGCCTGGGCTGGATCTGGGTGGTCGAGAAACAGTTCACCGGGACACTGGAATTTCCGCTGGACGTATACACGACGCCGGGAAACTCGTTCTACGTGATGATGGTCTCACCTCCCCAGGCCCTGGCCACTGCCCTGACTTTGTTTGTCCTTTTCCTGGCCTTCCTGGGCCTTTGGAGAAAGCGGTGGCGCTTTTCTCTGGGTGCGGGGCTCCTGGCCCTTTTTCTGGGAATGGGCCATATCTACGACTTGGTGACGGTCTGGGCGGTGCTGGGCGTGTTCGGCTTGTTAGTGACGTTGCGGGACGGCTGGTCGTGGCGCACGTTCTGGCGTCTGGCAGTGGTGGTGCTGATCTCTGCGTCGTCGGCCCTGTACTGGGGATGGGTGTCCTCAGACGCCAACCCGATGTGGAAGCAGGCCCTGGCCCAGTACGACAACCTGGGGGTATTCACACCGGACCCGGCTCATCTGCTAATCCTGTTGGGCCTCACCTTTATCATCGCTCTGACGACGTTCGACGGCGTCGTCCCTCTGCGCCGCCAGACTGACCAGCAACTCTTCGTCAAGGGGTGGTTTGGCGTTACCCTGCTGTTGATTTACCTCCCATTCCGCTTCCGCATCATGCTGTTGACCGGGTATCAACTACCGATGGCAGTGCTGGCCACGTGGGGACTTTTCGATCATGTTATACCCTGGTTGGAGGAGCGCCTGACGGGCGTGCGCTGGAGGCGGCTGTTGAGCCGGGGGCATCTGGCCCGATGGGGGACTGCCCTCTTTCTGCTGGCGGTGTTGCCTACCAACCTTTACCTGCTGGCCTGGCGGGTGGTGGACCTGAGTCAGCACGATTATCCTTTTTACCTGCATCGCCATGAGGTGGAGGCGATACGCTGGTTGGAAGAGAACACTGACCCTGACGATGTTGTGTTGAGTTCCTTCACTATTGGATATTATATCCCGGGGCTGGCGGGGAATAGAGCCTTTCTCTCCAACGCGGTGATGACCATGGACTCCTATCGTAAACAGGAGATGGTGGAAGACTTCTTTAGCCCCACCACGTCCGATGTGGAACGAGAAAAGATGCTTCGTCAATATGGAGTGCGCTATGTATTCCGCGGTCCGGCAGAACGTGAACTGGGGACCTACGATCTGGCCCAATCGCCTCTGTTCGTCGAGGTGTTCTCGTCTGGGGACGTGCAGATATATGCTGTGAAAAGTGAGGGTATGAAATGACGGCATCCACGCAGATCAAAGCAACGATCCGTCTCGGCAGTCCAAGAGATGGATTTATTGCCTGGGCATTGTTCTTGGGAACGGTGCTGAGTCGCGTTCCCTTCCGCAGCCATATTCTTTATCACTGGGATTCGGTCAACTTCGCCAGCGGGATGCGTCAGTTCGACGTACTCCAGGAGCACCCCCAGCCGCCAGGATACATCGTCTACATCTGGCTGTGCCATCTGGTGAACCTCTTGTTCCACGATGCCAACGCAACGATGGTCTGGATCAGCGTCGTCGCCAGCAGCCTGGCGGTGGTGATCCTGTACCTGCTGGGCCGAGCGATGTGGAACCGGCGGGTGGGATTGGCGGCTGCCCTGCTCCTGGCTTCCAGCCCTCTCTTCTGGTTCTACGGGGAGATCGCGCTGCCTCACACACTAGACACCTTCCTGGTACTCTTGGCCCTCTGGCTGTTGTACCGCGTGGGGCAGGGAGAAGGTCGGCTCCTCTGGCCTGCGGTCGTGGTCCTAGGAGTCGCCGGCGGGGTACGGCAGCAGACCCTGCTCTTCCTCTTGCCGGTGGCGCTGTATGCTGCGTGGCGGGTGGGCTGGCGGCGGCTGCTCCTGGCCGGGCTGGTGGGTGCGGCGATCTGCCTGACCTGGTTCGTGCCGCTGGCGGTCAGTTGCGGAGGAGTCGGCGCGTACCTGGAGAAAATGGGTACCTTTTCCGCGCGCTTCCAGCAGACCACCTCGGTCATGATGGGAGCCGGATGGACGGGGGTGGCCTACAATCTACGCAAGTTGAGTCTGTACACGGTATACGGCGCGGCTGCGGCCTTCGTCCCGCTGGGAATCTATGGGATTGTCCGCTTGGTGCGCTGGCATTGGCCGCGGGATTGGGGTCGCTTGGCCTTTCTGGGATTGTGGATGATCCCCGTGCTGCTCTTCTACGGCCTGATCCATATGGGCCAGCAGGGACTGGTCTTTGTCTTTCTCCCTGCGTTGCTGTTATTAGGAGCGGCGGGGCTCGACCAGTTGTTGAGGGTGGACTGGGCCGAGAAGGCAGTGGTGGTCTTGCTGGTGGCAGCGCAGGCTGCGGTCTTCTGCCTGGTTTCTGAGTACCCTTTGGGGCCTGGGACGCAGCGATTGCTGACCCGTGAGACAGTGGTCAACTCGGACCATTACTACACCGACCGGTTTGCTGCTATTCGGGAGAACTTCCCACCCCGCAGCACTGCCATCCTGGCTGCGAATTGGGATCATGTCCGGTACTACTTGCCGGAGTACGTCACGCTGTCATTCAGCAGCACCAACGCATTGGCCGGTACTGGTGCGGACGAAGATAGTGTCGTAACGCCGGGAGAGTTGGGATTGCAACCTGACTTGCGGGGCCAGACCACGTTTGTACTCTTCGACGACGAATTGGCGTCTTTTAATGAAAGCGCGGCGTTGACGAAGAAATTGGAACTTAACCACAGTGGGACACTAGTTTATTTCTCACTGACGCAGGACATGGCCTTTCACCTGGGAACGCGCACCTTCGGAGTAATAGAGCCGTAATATCTGCAGGTCTACGCGGACAATCAAAGCATGTTTACTTCAGAGTGTATGAGAGGAGTATCAAATAACCGATGAAATCACTTGAGCAAAATCTATGCAAAGTCTGTCAGTATGGCGGTATCATTCTGGTAGGGTTGGTCATCTGCTTTCTGGCGTTCTACAACCTGGAGTATTACCCTACCACCTGGTTTGATGACGGATGGCACTTGCTGGCGTCTAAGGAACTGGCTTCAACGGGACGGTATGTCCTGGGGCCTGCAGCGGGCCCCACTCTATTTATCTCTATTGCTGCCATGTTCCGTGTTGCCGGCGTGGGCATCTTGCAAGCCCGGCTGGTCATGGCTGCCTACCTGTTGCTGACTATCTGCGGTTTCTATATTCTGGCTCGTCGCCTGCACAATGCCAGGACGGCCATGGTAGCCATGCTGCTTCTCATCTCCTCGCCAGGGGTAGATCTTATCCGTTGGGGCCGGCAGGCGTTGGGAGAAGTACCGGCGGCCCTCTTCTTCCTCGCCGGCAGCCTGGTTTGGTTCAAAGCGATAGAGGGGAAACAGGAGAAGGGCAGATTAATTCTGGTCGGCATCCTGCTGGGATTGGCCATTCTCACTAAGAATCAACTGCTGCTCATCGTGCCGGCCTGGCTCGTTTTGTGGTTTGCCGATCGCGTATACTTTCGACGGTGTACTCATTCCAGTTTCCTGTTGCCTCTGCTGTCTGCTTTCTCCTGTGTTGCTGCCTGGTATGTGGGCCAGAGGTTTTTATTCTCCGCCGGTCAACAACTCGCTCAACGAAACGTGGAGGAGTGGGTCGGCTCGCTGAGCCGGGGTATACTGACTCTCTCACCGCGCCGGGCTCTGGATGCCATCAAGCTCCTCACTGGTCAGGACGCCTTTTACGCCTGGGCCCTGCCGGCCTGGTTGTATGCCGCGCTGATGAGCCTGCGGCGCAACAAAGTTGACCTGCGCCAGGCACTCCTTGCCTCTGTGGTCGCCGTTTGGTTCTCCTGGTTCGTTTTGTTCTCCGTGGGCTGGCCCAGGTACGCCTTTCTTCCGCTGACCCTTAGTGCCATCTTTGTAGCTTGGCTGTTTCATGACCTGACCGATGGCTTTCGTCTTCCCGCCAAGGAACTCTGGGCTGCGGCCCGCGCCGGGCAGTGGGATGTCGCTGCCACTGGCAGGCTGGCACTCCTGGCCCTGTTAGCGATCATGATCGTTAGGCCTCTGCAGGCCCGTTTTGGCGAAGTGATCGGACAGATGGATACCAGTCCGCAAGCAATGGCGGCCTACATCACAGCCCACGTTGAACCTGAGGCTAAGATCGAGACCTGGGAGCCAGAAATCTGCTTCCTGACTGGTTACAAATGCCATTTTCCTCCGATGCAGGCGATGGATGCGGCGATCAAGTATATATGGTATGATGCTCCCCCTCCCTCGGCGTGGTACGACTTTCTCCAGTATGACTCCCAATACCTGCTGATAGGTGATTTTGGTCAGTGGACTCACCTTTACGATCCGGCGTTGGTACAGCAACATTGTGAGTGGCTTGTCTCCATTGGGAACTATGAACTATATCGAATAAAGGAATCCGACTGAAATGCGCATGATAAGAATCTGCTTAGTGCTGGCTGGCTTGGGGCTGGTCGGTGGACTGTTGCTCAGTCTCTGCCTGGCAGCAGGCAACCTGGCATCCGCCCAGGGTAGATGGAGCGAGCCAGTGATGCTTTCCACCAACACGGTCAGTTCGTGGTTCCCGGCCATTATCCTGGATTACCAGGGGCGCGTTCACGTCTTTTACTCAAGCAGTTTTCCGCCGGAAAAGGAAGAAAGAGAGAGGGTTTCTATAGACCTTCTGATGCATACAATGTGGGACGGGGAGCGATGGCTGGAGCCCAGTGATATTTTGAACCCTGGTGATGGGGGCTATGTCACCCGTCCCCGCGTTGTATTGGATCGGGCTGGAAACTTCCACCTTCTGTGTCGCCATCCTCTGTTGATACACTATACCTGGTCACCTGTCGAAACGGCTCACCGTCCTCAATCCTGGGCACCACTGCGTTTGCTCTCGGGTTACGATGGGGCTTACTACTCCGACATTGCCATTGACAGCCATGGGACACTTCATGTCGTTTGGAACGAGGTCACCCAGGATGCGCGGGGTGAAGAGAGCTGGATCTGCTCTGACTGTGCAGATATCTACTATCGCCGTTCTACTGACGGAGGGCGAACCTGGTCTGCCCCTGCTAACATTTCTCGTTCACCTGGTGGCTCAACCAAATGTCAGATCGTGGTTGATGCTCATGACATTATTCACGTCATCTGGGAAGAGGGAGTAGACCTCACTGGACGTGGCCAGTCTCAGGGAATAGCCTCTCGGCGCTCCACTGACGGTGGTATGACCTGGGAACCAGTTTACCATGTGATTAACGGAACCCTCTTCACTGCAGGGAGCACACCGCAGGCTATACCTACTGGGCAACCTACACTAACGCCAACCCCGACACCATTGCCTACGCATCGCCAGTGGTTCTCTCCAACCGTGTTCCTGAATGAACCGGGCGTTCCTCTCCAGGTTGATCTAGCGGTAAATAGTATTGGAGGGGCCACCCTCATGGTCTGGCGCACGGTTCCGGGTGACCATCTATATTACCAGGTTTCGCAGGATGCAGGTGCTACTTGGTCTCAGCCAGCTATTATCCCAGGCATTTGGTCGAGGCCAGCCAACGAGACTGGTTGGGATATCTATGACATGGCTACTGATAGCATCGGATATATCCACCTAGTAGCGGTGGGGCGTCTCCAGGCG
>Ga0172365_10003802_pt1 | contig 11194 bp, 18 predicted proteins | sample LakKivSesite48cm_FD_114535 | JGI IMG/M metagenome (GOLD analysis project Ga0172365, IMG submission 114535) | Sediment microbial communities from Lake Kivu, Rwanda - Sediment site 48cm | ecosystem: Environmental > Aquatic > Freshwater > Lake > Sediment | place: Rwanda: Western Province, Lake... | reverse complement strand
GTGAAGGGTCGCAGATGAAGACTTGGTGACGCCATGCCCAAGCGACGCAAGACCGTAACGGTGTCGCTGCCATGGGGATGGCTGGCGATCTTCCTGATCTGGTGGTTCGGTCCGTGCCACCACTGGTCGGGACCGTGGGATTAACAACTCTCAGGGAGAAGAAAGGCTCCCTTCGGGCTTGGGTAGACTTTTCCAAGTTCCGTAAACCAGGTGGTGACCATGGCTCGCAGATGGTGGGAGAGTTTCGCAGGCGGCAGAATCGACCTTGCGACGATGAGCTCCAGGGAGGTGGTCGGAGTGGTCGCCGACGCCCTGAGGAGGCTGGTCGGCTCGGACGCCAGCGGCCGCCTGGTCGAACACCCGGAGTGGAGGCTGCGCAGGTTCAACCTGGCCCATTGCTTCAGTCGGTCGTTCGACCACGTCGACCCTCTCGACCCAGTGGCGGTGGCGGCGGAGATGGTATGGGAGGACCTGAAGGCGGCGACCGCCGTCGTCGAGCTTGCTCAATCCGCCTGACTTGACTCGCCGGTCAAGTCCGCCGAATCCACTTGACTTCCCACACGGAATAGCTTAATATGGCGCCAGAACGATAGGAAAGGAGGGCGTCATGAGCCTGTTTCGCAGGGAGAAGGGTCTGGGGCTGCTTGTGAACCGCGGCCCGTCGATCGGAGGGTACGTCATCACGCTGTTCGCCCTGGCGGTCGGCATGCTGGTGTCGCACTTCGTGGTGGAGGCGATGTTCACGCGCCCGGTCGAGGACGCGATGTACCTCGGAGTCTCGACGGACATCGTCAGCCCCGACGCCAAGGTCGGGATCAAGCTGATCTTCGGCGGGATGTGCGCGTTCTTCGTCTGGCACTTCGCGAACCGCAACTGAGGCATGGCGGCGCCGGGTCGAAACAAGACTGGCGCCGTTTTTGCTCCAATGTGCTTGACATTGCACATCAGGAATGATACATTAGGCGTCGCAAACATCGGAAACCAGATGGAAGGAGGTTCGCCGTGAGCGTGTTGAAGTTCGAGGTTCTGCTGAGGGAGAGGGGCCACGAGGACGCAGTCGTCGCCTTCGAGGCCGACCTGGGCAACCCCAATGTCGAGGAGATCGTCGCCCACGCCGTGTCCGCCGGGCTGATCGACGCGGACAAGGCGGACAACGTCTTCTCCGCCAGGTGCGTGCCGCGCAGGACAAGGCGGAGTACGTCGACCGCGGCGGGGACGCATGCCCGTTCTGCCTGTCCGAGTCGTACGAGGGGGGACAGCCTGACGGTCGATGGGGGGTCGTGCTCCCAGGGGATCCGCTGCTTGGAGTGCGGGAGCCGCTGGTACGACGTCTACAGGCTCGACGGGTACGAGACGACCGACGCCGTAGTGGAGGCTTGACTCGGGATGGCCCCTGTGGGATGATGTCTAACAAGGACGGAGTCTCACATCGTTGCATAGCCCCGCAAGGGGCGGAGGCGGACGAAGCATCGACTCGCGTCCCCGGCGGGGAGGCCCTCCCTCCCCGCCCACTTCTCCGGTCCCGACAAGGGGCTTGACAACGGACACGGGTCGTGATATGATAGCCGGCGAAACATCGAGGAAGGAGGGCCCAGTGTCCGTTGAGAAACGAAGCTTCAAGCTGCACCCGCACGTGTTCTACTCGCTGGTGAACATGCAGGCGGGCACCCTGCAGAAGGCGGTGCTCGAGGGCGTGATGAACGCCGCCGACGCCAAGGCGAGGCGGTGCGACCTGACGGTCGACGAGGCGACGGTGGTGATCGCCGACGACGGCCAGGGGTTCCGCAGCCGGCAGGAGATCGACGAGTGGTTCGAGATCTTCGGCCAGCCCCACGAGGAAGCCGAGAAGAAGGTCTACGGCTCCTTCCGCATCGGGCGCGGGCAGATGTTCAAGTTCGGCGTAAACGACTGGACGAGCGGGACGTTCCGCATGCACGTCGACGCCAAGAACCGCGGCAACGACTACGACCTGACGACCGACGCAACGCCCGCCAAGGGGTGCAAGGTGCAGATCGCCCTCTACGAGCGGCTCCTGCCGTCCGCCCTGCTGGAGGTTCGCCGGGAGGTCGCCCGGATGGTCAAGTACATGGAGATCAGCGGGCTCAAGGTGTTCCTCAACGGCGAGAGGGCCAGCATGGACCCCGCTGGGCAGAAGTGGGACGCCGAGACCGACGACGCCTACATCAAGCTGACGCAGAGCGGCAGCCTCTCGATCTACAACCAGGGGGCGCTGGTGACCGACATGAACGGGCGGACGCTCGGGACGGGCGGCACCGTGGTGTCTAAGCTGCGGCTCAAGGTGAACTTCGCCCGCAACGACGTGATGAGCGAGTGCCCCGTCTGGAGGCGCGTCCGCAAGGCGGTCGACCAGCGGGCGACGCAGCGGAACCGGACGAGGCAGGTGCACTCCGACTGGGAGAGGGACCGGCTGGCCCAGCAGATGCTCGCCGGGGAGCTCTCGGACGAGGACGCCGCCAACCTGCGTCTGTTCACCGACGTGTGCGGGCGTAACTGGTCGGCGAGGCAGATCGACCGCGCTCTCTACAGCTACGACTGCAAGGTGTCGGTCGCCGCGAAGGGCGACCGCAGGGGCGACGTCCTGCACCAGCAGAAGGTGGCGTTCATCCTCGCACAGGAGACCCTCGACAGGTTCGAGGCGAGGGACACGAAGACCCTGCTGCATGTCGTGGCGGACAACAGCCACGGGCACTTCTACCACCGCGACATCAAGCACGTGCCGTTCTCGACCCTCGGCAAGGGGCTGAGGGACAACGCCATGATCCTCCCGGACTCAAAGACGAGCCCGTCCGAGAGGGTGTGGGTCAGGCTGTTGCAGGGCGGACAGGGCAGGATTGTCTCGACCTACCACGGCGGGCTCGACCGCGAGACCCGCAAGATCTGCGTCGGGGAGAGCGACTCCTACGAGGCGTGGACGGACGGGCAGACCTACATCGCCTTCTCCCGGCGGCTGCTGCGGGGGCTCAAGTTCGACCTCCTCGGCGTCCTGCGGGCGTACAAGGTGCTGCTGCACGAGTGCGTGCACGACGGCCCGGACTCGGCGGAGCACGTCCACGGGGCGGAGTTCTACCAGGAGTTCCACGACCACGTCGACGTCGCCGACGAGACCGCCGTCAGGGAGTTCGCCTGCCTGCCGAGGCTGCTCGCCGCCGAGGGGATGAAGGTGAAGATGCAGCACGCCAAGGACCTCGACAAGCTCGAGCGGGCGAGCCGGGAGTCGAAGGGCTTCGAGCTGGCGGCGGCGATGCCCGTCAAGCCAGTGGATCGGAAGCCGGCGGGGCCGGCCAAGGCGGAGTGCCCGTACTCAGGCAAGTCGAAGGCGATCTTCGAGGCGTTCTCCGACTTCGTCGAGTTCGACTCGGTCATCGGCGACCTCGCCGGGGAGTTCGAGGACAAGGTGTCCGAAGAGGACGCCAAGGCGAAGGGCAAGACCCGGCGGCAGGTGGCGTTCGACAGGCTCGTCCACCTGTATCGGGTGCTGGCGAACCCCCGCCACGCCGACAACCACGGTAGCCGGGAGGAGCGTCAGGGCGGGAAGGTCAGGCTGGTGGTCTGCGAGAGGGGGGAGAGGTGATCTGGACGAGGGAGACGGTGGAGTCAACCGCCGAGGTGGTCGACAGGGCGGCGGACGAGTTCGAGCACAAGGCGGCGGAGCTCCGCAGGATGGCGAAGGCGATGAGGGAGGAGGGCGACCTCTCGATCGCCGGGGAGGCGATCAGGACGATCGTCAGCCTGGCGAACATCAGGGCTCCGGCCGCGACCCGCGCAGCAGGGTGGCGGAGATCGTGTCGAACCCGCAGGCCATGGACCGGTGCGTCGTCCGGGGGGCGGAGACCCTCCTCGGCGGAAGGCTGGTCAAGGGCTTCGGGCAGGTCGCCCGGCTCTGCACGCACAATGGCGTGCGAACCATCAAGTTGACTTCAACCTCAAAGAAATGATGCATTCGTCGGAATAGTGTCACAGGGCAAACACATCATAACGGAGGCTCTGGATGAAGTGGATCGGGGCGGCTGCTGGTCTGGCGTTCGCCTGTTGGGTGGTCTGGCTAGTCGGGAACGACTCCAAGCGGATCAACGAGGACAGGGCGGCGTACGCCATGACGGTCGAGGGGATCCTCTCCAAGAGCGACCTCGGCAGGGCGAGGCTCGCCGAGATGATCGGGACGAGGGAGAGGATCTGCCAGCCGCCGGACGGATGCGAGAGGCTGGACTACGGGGCGTGGATACCCAGCAAGGTCGACCCGGACATGTTCGCCTGCCCGGTCTACTACAGGTCGGCGGACGGCAGGATCAGCAAGTGGATGTGCGTGATCGGGTTCGTGCCCGGCGGCAACCGGACGACGGGCTGCTACCAGTTCGATTGCCGCGAGGAGTGATTCCGCACTTGACTTCGCATCGCCCATATGGTACATTGGCGCCTGAAAGATCGGAGATCCATAAGGAAGGGTCGGAAGAACGGGATGGGCTCGATCAGGAGGGCAAAAAAAAGATGAAGACAGCCAAAGAGATGACAGACGCAGAACTGAGCCAGGCGGCCCGCCGCTACGACGACGGAATGAATGAGGGCGGGGAGGGTTACAACCCGTACCGCGAGGAGATCAGCCGCAGGGATCATGATCGGGCGGTTGCCGAGCACGCCGCGAAGAGGCAGACCCCGGAAGGCAAAATCGAGGCGCTGCAAAAACGCATCCGGACGGAGTGCGGATCAGTCGCCCGCGAGTGGGGCAACACGGAGGAGATCGACAAGCTACAGCGCGACCTGTACGCGCAGATCGATGCGCTCAAGGCGGAGATGGACGCAGAGTTCGCAAAAGTCTGGACCCGCGAGGAGACAATCGCCCGCCGCACGGCGTGGAATGATATGGTGAAGGCCGGGAAGTTTGGGGCGGTCGGTGGTGACCGCGTGGATTACGTCGCGTACAACAAGCAGGTCAGGGAGCAGGGTTGGAATCTGGACGACCTCAAGCGGGCCGTGAAGCTGCACAACCTCGGGGGTGGCAAATGACAGCTGCCGACAAAATCAAGCAACTGGTTAAGGATGTTGGGCCGACTCCGAAGACGCAAGAGGGCTTGATCGTGCTGGCATATTGGATGGGGCGCGAGTCAGCGGCCAAGTCGGTCTGCGACGAGCACAACAGGAGAGTCGCTGCGATGCGTGCTGCGGCGGACAAGGAGCACTGTCACCACGTCGCGCACCGAGTCATTACGGCGGGCGGCGCGGATCAAATCTACTCCCCGGATTATGCGGGAGACGTGACGAGCACCTTCGGTGGTGACGAGGCACCATGACCAACAAGGCGGCGCAGGAGATGGCAAGGCTGTCGTGGGCGCACGGCATGAGCGAGGCCAGGAGAGAGGCTGCACGACGCAACGGGGCGATGCCGTGTCACCCCGGCAAGCGGCGCGGACGCCCGAAGAAGCGGAAGGCCAAGAGGCCCAACATCCCGTTCATCCACGAGTGCTTCCAGGAGGCGGTGGAGGGGACCTTGGCGGAGGCGAAGGCGGAGATCGACACGGCGGTGCTCCACGCCCAGGTGACGCTGGGCAAGGAGGCGTGCGAGCGTCTTGCGGCCGCCGGGAAGGGCGCCCTGCAGATCGGGGACGGGAAGGAGGCGAGCTCGTGAACGAGGTCAAGGTGAACTCGGCGGAGGTGGATGCCGCCGTGCTGCGGTGGATCAACGCCCACAACATCAACATCCCGACGGACGGGCATGCCTACAGGGAGCTCGTCCGCATGGTCGAGGGGCTGATGGAGTCCGCCGGCCCGAAGCCCGTGGCGTACGACGTCCAGAACGTCGTCGACAGGTGGCGCGGCGCGGCGGTCGAGAACGAGGACGTGCAGGAGGGCGACCTGCTCGCCTGGGCGCTGTTCGAGGTGGTCTTCAGGGACAAGGATCTGCTCGAGCGGGCCGCCAAGAACCGCAGGATCGAGGTCCGCTTCAGCGTCGACGGCAAGGACGTCGACCTGCAGCAGATCCTGTTCAAGATGTGGCAGGCGATGCTGGGCGAGTCCAGGACGCAGGCCAAGCGGCTGTACGAGGACAGGCTCTGCGACGTCCTGGACGAGTTCGAGACCAGGGTCAAGGCTGCGGAGGGGGCGTTCTCCGACGTCGCCCTGACGGGGAGGGACAAGCTTGCCCTGCGCGTCGGTGCGATCCTTGAGGACGTCCAGGCGCTCGCCGTGTACAGCGGGGTCGACGACAGGCCGACCTGCAAGTGGTGCGACCAGGAGCTGGCTAACGGTCACCTGGGCAACTGCCCGATCCGCATGCTGCGGGAGGTGGTCGCCAGGCTGTCGAAGGAGGTCAAGGATGGAAATCAGCCTTAGCGAGGTGATCGGCATCGTCGAGAGCCACTGCCGGGACGTGGACGAGGACGGGAAGTGCCCGTGCTCCATCTGCGGCACCCCCGCAGCAGAGTCGCACGACAAGACCTGCCCCATCGCGGTGCTGAAGGGTCTCGGCGAGGGCGGGCTACAGCCCCACCTGCCCATCCCCGTCTACGACTTCGCCGTCCATGTCTTCCTGTTCGCCAAGAACCACTACAAGACGGAGTTCGAGGCGACCGGGCTGCCCCCGATCGAGTGCCTGCGGCTGATCCTCGCCCACTACTCGGCGACGAACTACCAGTTCATGCGGTACCCGTCCGACGAGCAGGTGCTCAAGCTCGTCAACCTGGCGTTCAACAGGCACGTGCCCCAGATCGCCCGCATGGACGCAGTGGATCGTGTCTCGGACGTCGCCGGGCGGCACGAGCCTGCCCCCCTGAAGGGGAACGTCCGGGCGGCTCTGGTGGAGGTGATGTGCGGCGCCATCTCCGTCGTCGAGGTGGCCGATGCCCCGTTCGACGTCGGCACCAAGCGGGTCGAGGTCCCAAGGGCGGCCATCGACGACGCCGTGATGAAGTGGGCCGAGATGTGCGGCAAGGACGCCGGGCCGGCCGCCAAGCCCGCCGGCGGAGGATTCAACAAGGACAAGAGGATCAAGCTGGAGGTTAGGAGCCAGCCGACCGTGACGCTGTCGTTCTGACCTTGACAAGCGACCTAGAGAACTGATACCATCCTGACATGAAGATGGACCCCCACATGCAGAGACTTCGGGACGCCATCCGCTCGGCCGCCAAGGACGTTGACTGGGGGCAGGCGGGGCAGGACGACGTTTCGCGGCTCGGGAGGCTGGTGAACTCGTTCGCCAGGAGGGTGTACCTCCGGCGCGGCGGGCACCCGTTGACCTTCCTTCTGTTCACCCGGGGAGGGGCGGTGCGCAATGTGTCCAGGGCCCTGATCGCCTCGGCCGGCCGCAAGGCGGTCGTCGACGCCGTCAGGACGCTCGCCGGGGTCGGCGAGGTCGCCGCGGTGGCGGTGGCGTGCATGGGGGAGTGGCGCGGGGTCAGGGCGTCCGACCTCCCGTTCGACCAGGAGTCCCACGACCTGCTCACTGGCAGGCGGTCGCTCCGGGACCTGCCGAGGGAGTGCAGGAGCCGCGGGCTGGTGGTCTTCGTTGAGGCCCCGGGGGCGTCCTCGTGCCACCTCAACAGGGAGAGGGGCGACGGCGGGCTGTGCCCGGCGGAGGAGCGTCACGGGGTGGAGCAGGGAGGGCTGATGAGCGGCTTCTTCGTCGACAGGCCGGGGAGGAACTGATGCTCGCCGAATTCGTCAAGAGGCCTCCCGCCGGCCACCCAGCGTGCCAGGCGGACCTGGAGAGGGCGGCGTGGTGGGTCAGGGTGATGCTGCTCGGCACCAGCTACTACCTGCCGGTCACCAGGGAGATCGCCAGGCTGTTCGGCATCAAGACCGTCCGGGGGAAGCCGCAATTCGGGCTGTGGGAGGTCGAGAAGGTCTTCGACGACGGGATGAGGTCGATCCTCCACGCCGTCTACCTGCAGATGCGCGACCGTGTCGGAGCGGAGATCCAGACGGCGATATCAGACGAGGTGAAGGCGAGGGGATCCGCATCTTCCTCAAGACCTGCTACTGCCTGGACAAGTTCATGGAGGGGGAGTCGATCGACCGCGTCCGCTTGGCCGAGCGCGACCTCTTCCCGTTGTCGCAGGAGATCTCGTACTACGTCAAGCCCGTCGAGGGGCTCTCGGATCTCGTCCGCGTCACGCTGGCGAACACGCCGGTGGCGACGCCCGTCGAGGCGAAGTGATTCACTGTGACCTCGCTCGCATGACCCAATGCGGGCTTGGCGGAGACCCCGGTGAGGTGCCGGGGTCTCTTTCTTTTTTCCGGCTTGACATCGCACTAAATGCGTGATACAGTATGCGCATGACGATCGGGAAGGAGGACGAAATGGCGAAGAAGAACGGCGGAAACCAGAAGACGATCACCCTCTCGCAGCAGGTCCTCGACGACATCCAATGCGTCCTGAGGCTGGCGGACGACCACATGGAGCTCGAGGGGGAGAGCCAGTTCGAGGGGTGGGACCCGGACGACGTCCAGGACAGCTTTGCCTCCATCCGGAGGGTGAAGGACGCCACGGGGATCAAGGACTGAGGCAGGTCACACTGAATGCGCTATCATGGCGCGCAGAAAGTGGAGGGAGAAATGCGCAAGAATGACGTTTTCATCAAGGAACTTCGTGCGGGGATGGCGGAAATCGGAGCGAATCCGGCCGGCGACGACTTCCTCGGCTGGCACTACGATGTCGAGACGGCGGCCGGCAAGCTGTCGGTGACCGTGCCGAGGGACGCCTGGGGGAGCAAGAGCGGGAAGGTGTACTCGGTGTTCTCAAGGTTCGACGACCCGGAGAGGGCGTCGGCCCTCGGCCTCGGCAACAACCCGTACAGCGGGAAGTGGAACTTCCACGGGTTCTCCCGCGGGCTGGACCCCAAGCTGATCGCGGGGGCGGTGGTTTCGAGGATCAAGGCGGTCATGGAGATGAGGGCTGCATGAGCGGCAAGGCGAAGACAGGGAAGGCGAAGGCGGTCAAGAGCTCGGAAGTCATCAGCAGGCGCGAGGGGAAGATCGTCGCCATCGTCCCGGTGACCCTGGACGAGTTCGAGAGGCTGCACTCGGCGACCAAGTGCGACGACGTCTTCGACCTCTACGCCGAGCGGGCCGGCCTCGACATGAAGGACCAGCCCGACGACTGGTCGGTGTCGCGGTCGGTCGCCGGGTACCGCGACCCCGGTCCGAATGACATGGGCACGGTGCTGGTCAGGGTCGAGGTGACGTGGACCCCCAGGGGGGGGACGGAAATGAACGACAAGGCGACGACGCACGATCTGTGCGAGTTCCTGTGCAGGGTGGAGAACTCGGTGAACGACATGGTGGGGGCGCTGTCGCCGTCCTGCAGGCTCTCGTTCCCGGGGAAGACGGACGACAAGCTGAAGCCCCTGCTCAAGGGGAGGGGATCGGACTTCATCCACATGCGCGGCGAGGTGACGGTCGGCGACGGGAATGACCGCCGGCTGATGGGGATCGAGATCCATCCGACGCACGGCGAGGTCCAGTCTGACTGGATGCACCTGTCGCACGCCAGGTCCGCCGGCAAGCAGACACTGTCCGCCTGGTCAGGCGTCGTGAACCAGCGCACCCACGAGGCGGTCGAGGCGATGCGCTCGGCCCTGCGCAAGCTGGAAGACCGCGAATAAACATCGATCTGTACAAGTTGATCCCGCTCGGAGAGGGAAACCCCTTCGTGCACATGGGACGGTCGACGAACCCGACGACGATGGACATCCCGACGGAGACGGTCGTCTGTGCCCCGACATTCGTGGCGCCGAAGCAGGCCAGGGTGTACCGCACCGGGCTCTACATGCTCGACGGCCGCCCAGCGACCTACCCCGAGATATCCTCCCAGCCCGGGTTCAGCGGCACGGGGTCGTGCGACGAGGTCCTCCTGGTCGAGGTCTGGATGGACTACGGGGACGACGGTCACGTCTGCTACTCCCTCTTCGGGCACAGGTTCGTCCCTGCGTCGAGGCTGCGGCACGAGATGGACAACCCGGAGGAGTTCATGACCGGGTACCACAGGCACGGCTCCGGGCTGCCGCTGTGCATGTCGTGGCCGGACGGCGACTTCGGCTACGAGCAGACGTTCGCCGAGAGGGAGCGGAGGCTGACCGCCGTCACCTGAACGACTGGTTGATCTTCCTCGCCGAAGACTGCAGGCGGCCCTGGCTCGCAAGGCACTCCTTGGTCTGGAAGATGCGATATCTCCGGCGCAGCACGTGCCTCAGGAGTAGGTCGATCTGGAACGCCCTCTTGACCTCGCCTGACGCCCCCTCGTCCCGATACGCCTCGACGACCTGGAACAGGTCGGCGTCCCTCGACGACAGCATGGCCTCAGCCACCCGCCTCCTGACGACGTAGGCGTGAGTCCCGAGAGGCGCCAGCCTGACCTGCCTGACGAACCTACGGCTGTCGTCTAGCACCCGCCCGGTGTTCCTGTTGTGCAGGTAGAGGATGTCGTACCGCGCCGGGAGGTCGACGAGACAGCGCGCCAGGAGCCCGGCGAAGTCGGCGTGCAGATCGGCGTCGTCCTCGAGGACCAGCGCCGTCTCGATCCCCTTGTCGGCCATCATCCGGTATATCCTGAGGTGCGAGAGGGTGCAGCCGACGCCGCCCGGAAGCAGCGACAGCCCACCGTAGGCGAACGGGTACAGGAGGCGAACCCCCTCGACGTGCGAGTACCTGCCGACCCCGGCGGCGTCGAGCTGTTCGACGATGGACCTCCTGCGCCCGTCGTCCTCGGCGAGGTTGATGTAGAATATCTCGTCGACGAACTGCCTGACGATCCTCTCCTTGTCTGGCGGCCTCATGCTGTATAATTCCGTGGTCGGCGGGGATTGACCTTGACCCGGGCCAGTTCCGGCGCGAACATCCTCGGAGACAACATGCGCAGGCTTGCGACACATCTCGCCGCGGCGCTTGCGGCGCTTTCGGCAGCCGGCTCCGAGTGGATCGGCAGCCCGCCGCTCGACCAGGCGGATCGGGAGTGGAGGTCGGAGGTCGCGGCCAAGGCCGTCCGGCCCGCCTTCCTCAGCAGCAGGCACGTCGGCCTCGCGTTCGACCTGTCGCCGCTCTCCCTGGTCAGCGCCAGGGACTTCGAGTCCGGCAGGGAGATGGCGTCCGTCGCCGGTTCCGTGTCCAACCCCACCTGCCGGGTGGTCGCCGTCAGGGTGTCGTCCCCGGACGATCCGTTCGTCCGCCGGCAGGACTGCCTCCTGTT
>Ga0172365_10003801_pt1 | contig 11199 bp, 15 predicted proteins | sample LakKivSesite48cm_FD_114535 | JGI IMG/M metagenome (GOLD analysis project Ga0172365, IMG submission 114535) | Sediment microbial communities from Lake Kivu, Rwanda - Sediment site 48cm | ecosystem: Environmental > Aquatic > Freshwater > Lake > Sediment | place: Rwanda: Western Province, Lake... | reverse complement strand
GGCTAGATGCTGCACCATAGCGAAATGATCAGTTATCGGCCTGTAGCCTCGAGGATTTGTCTGGCCCAGACCACAGCCTTGTCCAGCTCACCTTCGGCCAGGGGGGCCCTCCGTGCCGAGAACAAAGAAACCCATCGCCGGGGCGACTATCGTGCAACCCTGCTTGCGCAGTGCTTTCTCGATCTTGTCGGCGGCGGCTCCGGCCAAGCGCCCCCGAAGACGGGTGTCGAAGGCAGCGGCTTGGACACCAGACAAGGCATTCGGCTGCAGGCGCCTTAGGAAGGCCTGCATCTCCTTTGTTGGCCGCCAGGCCTGTACGGGACTGCCCACGATGACCACGTCGAGATCCTTCAGATCCCCGGCGGTAACCGCGTCCACTTTCACCGTGCGGACGCTTTCCTCCGGTCCCAGGGCGGTGGCGATGGCGTGGGCAACCTTCTCCGTGTTTCCGAACTTTGAATCGTATATAACCAGGCCCTTCACGATGGGTACCTCCTATCCAGTTTGTGGCACGCGCATGCTGGGCTTCTGTCGTGGCGAACCTCACCAGTAGTGTACTCCCAGACTATTGCTCTGCCAACACACACCAAAAGCAGGTAGTGTATTCTTGGCTCAGTAGATTCCACGCCACTGACGTGGTAGCCTTCGACGATGAGTCTCCGAGCCTAAGTGCGCCCTTCAGCACACTCAGGATACCGTGGAAGGTGCGGGCGCTCATGCCCAGTTGCGACATGGCCGCACGTTACAGGCCCTTGGCGGCCGGTCAGGCGAACACTGAAAAGGCCACAGATCCGCGCGCTTGCTTCAGCACGCAGCGCTTTCATCTTTAAAGTACCTCCGCCTGACTTCAATGATTAGAAGCACGGTGCTTTCAATCGCATGCATTACGGATTCGACAAGCTCAATTGAACCCTTTTGGCTTCCGTGAGCCACCTTCTTCAGGTAAGCATCCTGTTTATAGATGTCGTCAACGCTCTGTTTGACCTGATCCAGTTCTTCTTGTGACGCAACCTCGGCCTTGGGGCCGAAGAGCAAAAGGCGGAACCTTTGCCTAGGTGAGACTCCATCCTTCGAACGAGAGTCGAATACCCACCAGTCTGCTTGCTTGACCTGGTCATTTGATTCCCATCTGGATATCAGCTTGGCTAAGACATCCCGCATTGTGTGAGCAGCTTCCGGTTTCTTATCAAGTGACATTGAATTCAGAGTCTGCCAAGCGCCTTTCCGCCGCTGGTTGAGTTCTGGATCGATGTTATCGAGATACCTGTCCAGTTGGGCTTGGACCTTAGCGGTTTCTATGAACGCCGGTTTCCGAAGCTGGTATTCATCGTATATGTTTCTTTCCTGATTTTGCGTCTGGATATAGCTCGCGTGGCCATGTAAAATGAAGACCGCACTGCTTCCACTTGTCGAGGCCGTGGCAGCGGCTGCTGTGTGGCGCCCAAGCGAACTCATATCTGCCGCGAGGCTCCCAAGCACCCCTCCGAGTTGATAATCAGTGTAGTTCGCCCACACTGAGATGCTGTCGAGATCAGCAGCAAGTTCCGGATGGTTGCTGGCCAGCTCTTCATATTTGTCAATCTCGTTGCCCAGAAAGGCCGTGACTTCTTGTCCAAATTTGCCATAAGTCACGAGCTTTTGGCCTTCCTCCTGCAAGCCATAACCTATCTCTTCAATGGTCTCGAACTTGGTTCTCAGTTCCTTGAACAGTTTCTTCTTCCGGCTCTTTGTTCCCATGTGGCCACCTTTTATCTACTTTCCCGTACAAGAGGAAAGGGATACTCTGCCTTTGACTTGGCTTGCCACGGTGCTCATAATAGGACCAAGCTCTGTCTGACAAATCATTTGTTTGCTATGTTTAACTTCGCTTACAGTCACACCAGCTTCAGATACACTAATCACATCTATCACATCTGCCTCCGGGGCCGATACTGTATTGTTTCCACCAAGTGATGCGTCTTGACCTCCGGTGCACCCTCCAGGTCAGCAATGGTGCGCGCCAGCTTCAGGATGCGGTGGAAGGCGTGGGCACTCATGCCCGGTTGCGACATGGCGGCGCGCAGCAGGCTCTTGCTGGAATTGTCCAGCCGGCAGTACTCGCTATTCAATACCTTGGATGAGCTTCATGTTCACTCGAAGCCAGTCGTTTACTAAATCCTGAATGTCAACTTGCTTCTGTTCCGCTAGTTTGCTCAAAAAATCGTTGACATCTGGATCTAGATAAACAGGAAAATGAAAGACTGCCTCGGGATGGTAAAACTTGCCTCGTTCAGCCTTGGAAAAGTCATATTCTGCTTTCATATGTTCGCTTCTCGATATTAACTTTCCTCTGCGCTTGTTGCCTTGCGCGCCGAGATAATGCGGATTTTGCACAAGCCCTCCTCTACCTGCTCAAAAGTGTGGGTGACAACTCGCAGAACCCCTGTGCTATCAAGCCCCATAGTGATCGAGCGGTCTTCGTCCGCGCTGTGTTCTTCGTCGTAGATGGAGAGTTGATTGGGGTCACGGAAAATGGTTGCCGCTTGACGGAACGAAATGCGATGTCTGCGGATGTTCTTGCGTTCTTTGACAGGGTCCCAATCAAATTCGTAGCGCAAGTCTTCACCTCAATCTGCATACAACTGAATTATATCACAGTCTGTGTACGCGTCAATCCCATCCGCAACACACTTCTGGGAACGCAGGTTAGCTTTGCCTTCGTGGCCTGTACTGAATCGCCTCCGCCAGGTGATGCGTCTTGATCTCCGGCGCACCCTCCAAATCGGCGATAGTGCGCGCCAGCTTGAGGATGCGGTGGAAGGTGCGGGCGCTCATGCCCAGTTGCGACATGCCGGCGCGCAGCAGGCTCTTGCCGGCCTGGTCCAGGCGGGAGTACTCGTGCACTTCCGCCGGGCCCATGTCAGCATTGCGTATCTGCACCACGGAGGCACTGAGTACACGGAGTTTTCATTAAATTCTCTGTGCCCTCCGTGTCTCAGTGGTTATTTTCACGCGTGGCACTTTGTGGATGTCTATGCATTCGAGCAACCAGCCGTAGCCTGCCCTGTGCAATGCGAAGGAATGCGCTTGTGGTAACAGGTGATCATCAGCGAATAGGTGCACTCTTTTGTATAGACATTGCACGCCATGTCTTGCCCAAGTAGCGGCATGGGCAGGGGGCGTTGGCACTTATCGTGCTTTTGCCGCGTTAGCCCTTTTCTGCTACAATCGCCTCGATAAGGAGACCGCTACGTGCTGCCAACACTTTTGCATCTGCTTGACGCCCTTTCATCTCGTGCTCCTCAACTCGTCGTTGGTCTAGTGATCTGTGGAGCTATGCTGCTGATTGTCTCTGACCACCGCCTGGCTATCCTGGCTTTCCTCGTGCAGCGCTCGATCGTGATCGTCCTTCTCTGGCCCGCTATTGGAATCCCTTTAGCGGCCACGAGTGTTATTGCATTGATAGTTATTGTTGTCATCTATTGTATCACCGAGTGGCGCTGGCGCGGTGTGGAAATGAGCGAACCAGCACACGCCAATAGAAGCAGACCATCTCTCACCAGCCTGCCCTTCCGGGCGTTGGCTGCCTCGTTGGCAGTGCTGGTGACCTATGGCTTCGTGCAGACATACAATCTTAATCCACTGCCTCCACTGGTTGCTTTCACTGTCGTCTGGCTTATCATCAATAGCCTGTTTATCCTTTTCGTGGCAGATAGTGCTCTGCGTACAGGACTGGGCATTCTGACGTTCGCCGACGGTTGTCGTACTCTGTATGCCCTTTGGCAACCTAACCTACTCGTATGGGGGCTATGGGGTGCCTGCGATGTACTGGTAGCGCTGGCTGCTTCCTATTTGCGCAGTGCCGAGGTAATTGCTGCCAAAAGTCAACCAGTGGGAGGGCACGAGTGAGACTATACTGGCTGAGCGTCGTGCCCCTTGTCGCTGCTGCCATTATCTCTATCGGGCGCAGACAGCGCGTGCTAGCAGTTGGACTCAGTTTAGCTACGACTCTGGCCTGCGCAAGCCTTGCGCTCTTATTACCTCTGAATGACGTCACGTTCTTTCTGGGGCAACAATGGGTGCTCAATCAGGTTGCACAAACGCTTTTGGTCTTCATGTACATTGCTACGGCGATCCTGCTGACTATTGAGGCCACGACTGAGCAGGGGGAATCATTTTGTGCGCCTGTCCTGGCGAGCGTTGGCCTGTTAAGCGCGGTCATTCTGTTACGCTCTTTGTTGCTGTCCTTCCTTCTGCTGCCTGCGGCCATGGCCGTGCTGGTGCTTGCTACACCCCCGTTGGCTATCTCTGCGATTCGTGGTGCCGCTCGCTTTCTCACCTGGGTGACACTGCCCACACTGTTCGTGCTGGCAGCATTTATGCTCCTCGAACGATTTGCTTTGTTCCCAGATGAACTTGCTCTGGCGAATTTGAGCGCATGGCTGATGGTGCCACCTGTTACACTGTGGTTGACCTTGTTTCCTTTCCACGGGACGACGCGCCTGTGGGCCACAGATGGCTTGTCCCTGGCGCCAGTATTCCTCTGGGTAGTAAAAGACTGGATAGTTATTTATCTTCTGCTGGCTCTGTGGGAGCAAAATCCCGTGCTGCATATGGAAAATGCTATGATTACGCTAGGCATTGCCGGTTTGGTGACGGCTGTCGTTAGTGGGGTATTGGCATTGGCGCAGTCCAGCCCATCCGCTGTGTTGGCCTGTGCTGCAATGAGCGAACTGGGCATTGCCGTGCAGGGCATGACAGCCGACACAGGTGGTCTACAGGGTGGGTTGTTCCTGTTGGTCAGCAGGTCTGTGGCTGTCTTGCTGGCGAGTTCTGCTCTGGCCGCGATGTACAGCACTTCGGTCAAAGACTCTAAGTCGAATGCGAAGTCATTCCATTGGCAAAGCCTGGCGCTGTTGATTGCTTTCATTGTCGGCGTTCTGTCTATGGCTGACATACCGCCTCTGGGTGGCTTCTTTGGTCGCAGGTATATCTACGCGCTGCTGCAGGCGAAAAAGCCGTACCTGTTCCTGGCGTGGCTGTCAGCATCCATGGGGATTGTATTGGGATTAGTGCGCACGAGTTGGTCGCTCTGGCATATGAGGGTACAATCTACATCAAGACATATTCGTGACTTTCCACTTTTTCTTGTTCTGTGCCTTCTCTTGCTCTGTTTATGGATAGGATTCCGTCCCCAAGCGGCGTTAGGTCTGATTTCCGCTTTGTTTGGCCATTGGCTGCCCTTATCTCCTCTTTGACAACCCCACTTTGATGACATATAATTGAGATGTGGTCAATGTCCCATCGCGTAAGCGCTATCCTTGCATTCACAGGATAGGGCTATTGGCTGTACCATAGGACTTGTGCCAGACGAGCGCGGGAGCTCTCATAGATGTCATTCAGAAAGAGCAGGGGAAAACAGCATCAGCCGGGCTTGCCGCTAACCCTTGATCGAGCCCTGCAACGGGAAATACTAGGCGTATTGCTCATAGCCATGGGCGGCGTAACGGCTCTAGCATTGTTTTCCATCACCAAAGGCGCGCTGAGCGAAGACTGGGTCATGTTCTTGCGACGCATCTTCGGTTGGGGTGTTTATCCTGTGACCCTGGTTCTGATCGTCAGCGGCTTGCTTTTCCTTTGGGAGGATCTACGGAAGCGTCTCTTGATCGCAACACGTCGCATAGTCAGCCTTGAGGTGCTCTTTGTTGTCTTGTTAGGTCTATCTCATCTTGGTGCGACGCCGGAGCAGTCCCTTCCATTGGCAGAGAAGGGCGGAGGCGGTGGATACATCGGCTGGGCCATTAGCTACTTGCTTGTTACTGCTGTAGGACGCAGCCTATCCTTCCTGCTCTTACTGCTGGCGGCTTGCGCGGGCATGGTTCTCCTTTTGGGCCTGAGTTGGGATGACCTGAGGGTGACTCTGGGCAGAGCAAGGGCCTGGCTGGAGGACTTGGCCCCATTAAGCAGGAGCCTGTCGCCGCCAGTTGAAGGTGAAGTTCCCCGCGTAATGCCAAAGGAAAGAAAGCCGCACCCCAAAGAGGCTGTTATAGCCCCGGAACCGCGTGAGGAAGTCAAAGCCGCACGCGGACGTCGCATACGCCGAGAGCGAGGATTGCCGCCTTTGGATCTGCTCAATGGCGGTACCAATGAGCCCTATGGCGATGCCGACATGCGCTATAGAAAGCAGATCATTGAGGAGACATTGGCCAGCTTTGGCGTACCGGCCAAAGTGGTTGAGGTCAATCAGGGGCCGACAGTCACACAATTTGGCGTGGAACCAGGGTTTCTGGAGTACTCGGGACAAGACGGGAAGATAAAGCGCAGGAAAGTCAAAGTGAGCAAGATTATGGCTTTGCAGGATGATTTGGCTCTGGCGTTGGCCGCCGCACCCATCCGCATCGAAGCGCCTGTGCCTGGTCGCTCTGTCGTTGGCATTGAGGTTCCCAATACCAAGGTTTCGCTGGTTAGCCTGCGCAGCGTAATTGATTCCAAAGCCTTTCGCAACATTGATTCCAAGCTGCGTATTGCCCTGGGGCAAGATGTCGCTGGTCAGCCTGTTGCAGCCGACCTGGGGCAAATGCCGCATCTGCTCATCGCTGGGGCTACTGGCTCGGGCAAGTCTGTGTGCATCAACGCGATAACGGCTTGCCTGTTGCTTGACAATACCCCAGAAGACTTGCGTTTGCTGATGGTTGACCCCAAGATGGTTGAGTTGACCAACTTCAATGGCATCCCTCATCTCTTGGCTCCGGTAGTAACCGATGTGGAGGAAGTGGTTCGTGCGCTCAGATGGATTGCCATGCAGATGGATGAGCGCTACAAGCTGTTTTCACGCCTGGGGACGCGCAACATTGACCTGTACAACCAACTGATGGCTTCCAGGGGACAAGAGAAACTGCCGTACATCGTGGTGCTCATTGATGAATTGGCTGACCTGATGGCAGTTGCGCCGGAAGAAATCGAGCGCTCTATCTGCCGCATCGCCCAGTTGGCGCGGGCGACGGGCATTCACCTGGTGATGGCCACACAGCGGCCATCAGTAGATGTGGTGACAGGGCTGATCAAAGCGAACTTTCCGGCGCGGATTAGCTTTGCCGTGACGTCGCAGGTGGATTCGCGGGTGATCCTGGACATGGGAGGTGCGGAGAAGCTACTGGGACGAGGGGATATGCTGTACATGGCTTCGGACTCAAGCAAGCTAGTTCGCTTGCAAGGCTGCTTTGTCTCGGATGCAGAACTGGAGCGGCTGGTGCGCTTTTGGTGTGACAAGATAGACTGGATCGTGCCACAGCCAGAGGCGCCTGCACCATGGCATGATATGGTCTCTGCTGAGGGGGAGACCGACGACCTATTGGAGCAAGCTATCGAGCTCGCCCGCGGGCGAGCAAGCATATCCACCTCGTTTATCCAGCGCCGTTTGCGCATTGGCTATCCTCGCGCCGCACATCTGATTGATTTACTGGAAGAACGGGGGATTATTGGTCCGGCTGAAGATGCGGGGCGTTCGAGAAAGGTTCTAATCAATGAGCACGATTTTCAAGAAGAGGATGACGAACCTTTTCAAGGATGACCGCCCTGAAATGAGCCGGAGAGGGGGAGCAATTTGATTCATATTGGCACCAGTGGATACAGCTATGAAGACTGGGTTGGCCCCTACTACCCCGCAGAGTTACCCAAGGCGGGGTGGTTGGCTTTCTATGCGCGTGAATTTCAGACCTGCGAGATCAATTTCACTTATTATCGCTTACCTGACTCTCGAACTCTGATGCTAATGGCAGACAAAACGCCAGATGGCTTTATGTTCACCGTTAAAGCTAGCAAGGAATTGACCCACGAACGTGAGCGCAATGCGGAAATATTCCCCAAGTTTGTGCAAGCTCTCAAGCCGTTGTTCGAGGCGAAGAAATTTGGCTGTGTTCTGGCGCAGTTTCCCTATTCCTTCCGCCCAAATGCAGAGAACCGTGACTATCTTAAAGCGTTCCGCGAATTGATGGCTGACTTGCCAGTAGTGATCGAGTTCCGCAATGCGCAGTGGTTGTCGCCGGAGACCTTTGCTCTCTTGGAGGCGAACAACCTGGGGTTCTGCTGCGTGGACGAGCCTCGTCTGAAAGGTCTTATTCCCCCGGTGGCAGAAGCCACCAGCAAGGTGGCCTATGTGCGCTTTCATGGTCGCAATGCCAAGAAGTGGTGGCGCTACGAAGAACCTTGGGAGCGGTACGACTACAGCTATTCAAGGGAAGAACTTGAGGAGTGGGTACCAAGGATCAAAGACCTGGATACAAAGGCTGAGAACACTTTTATCTTTGCCAACAATCATTGGCGAGCGCAGGCCATAGATACGGCACGCCAATTGCGATTGCTGTTACTGTGAATGTAGGGCTTGCCTTTGGCACAGGTTTGGTATTCTGTATCTGACGTTAGTCCCTTAAGGTTCGGACTAACGTTTCCATTTAGTCATGTCAGAGCATGTTGTGATATAATATCTCTGTAAGTCATGGGAAGACTTGAGCCGGTGCAGGCTTGAGTCAGGAGGTGCATACATATGTCTGGACACTCCAAGTGGTCCACAATTAAACGCGCCAAGGGTGTGGCCGACGCCAGGCGGGGACAATTGTTCACCAAACTGGGCCGTGAGATCGAAATTGCAGCTCGTGATGGCGGCGGTGACCCCTCGGCTAACTTTCGTCTGCGTCTGGCCATAGACAAGGCAAGACAGGCAAACATGCCTAAGGACAATATCGAGCGCGCCATATTGCGTGGGACTGGTAAACTGAAGGGCACAACGATAGAGGAAGTCAAGTACGAAGGCTATGGTCCGCAGGGCACAGCCGTGATCGTTGAGGTGCTCACAGACAACCGCAATCGTGCCGTTTCTGACGTGCGGAGGGTTTTCTCCCGGCATGGTGGAAACCTAGGTGAGACTGGCTGTGTTTCCTGGCTTTTCGAACACAAGGGTTACATTAGCATCGTGCCGCAAGATACTGACGCTGAGGAATTGGCGCTCATGGCCATTGATGCTGGTGCCGATGATGTGAAAGTAGGCCAGGACTTGGTCGAGATTTTCACCAAGGCAGAAGATTTGCAGAAGCTCAGGGAGGTCCTGCAAGAGAGAAACATCTCGTTCAATACTGCGCAGCTTTCGTGGATACCCAAGTCCGTAGTGCAGCTTGACGAGAAGGCAACTATCCAGAACATGCGGCTAATTGATGCGCTGGAGGAGCTGGACGACGTTCAGCAAGTTTACTCTAACCTCGAGATCAGCGACGAAGTAATGGCTGCATACGAGGCCGAGCAATAGCTTTGTCACAAGCAGAGTTAAACAGAACAATGCAGGTGTTGGGCCTTGATCCCGGCACAGCGATTACAGGCTACGGTATAGTGCGTTTTGACGACGGGGGGTTGAAACCCGTGATTTATGGCGTGATTACTACGTCCGCCAGTTTGCCCCTGCCGCTCAGGTTACAGCACCTCTACCGGGAACTGCTGACTCTAATTGATACCTACCATCCTACGCAAGCCTCTGTAGAAGAGTTGTTTTTCGCCCGGAATGCACGCACAGCTTTGTCTGTGGGCCATGCGAGGGGGGTAATCTTGCTCGCTTTAGCTGATGCGGGCCTGCCCACTTACGAATATACGCCGCTGCAGGTGAAGCAGGCCATCACGGGGTACGGCCGCGCTAGCAAGGAACAAATGCAGCAAATGGTACGTCTTTTGCTTGGTTTGGAAGTCATTCCTCAGCCTGACGATGTCGCCGATGCGTTGGCCGTGGCTATCTGCCATGCACACTCGTTTTCCACCGCGATACGGGTGTCAAGAAACAGCGAGGATGCAGGAAGTAAACCATGATTGCTACCTTACAGGGGCGGATTGCAGCCAAGGGAGAGAATTACGTCATCGTTGATGTCGGGGGCGTAGGTTTTAAGGTCTATGTACCGCTTTCTTTCCAGGAGCACCTGGGCGGGATTGGACAGCAAGTGAGCCTATTCACGCACACGCACGTGCGTGAAAATGAGCTTGCGCTCTACGGTTTTGGTACCCCCGATGAATTGGCGCTCTTTGAATTGCTGTTAGGGGTATCTGGTATTGGCCCTAAGGTGGCACTGAGAATCGTGTCCATCATGTCAGTGGATACTTTGCGGGAGGCTATCGCGCGTGGTGATGCGGCAATGCTGACCCGCATACCAGGGGTTGGCAAGAAAACGGCCGAGCGGGTCATGATGGACTTGAAGGATAAGCTTGGTGTGAGCCTGGAGTTTGCTTCCTATCCTGCGCTGACACATGCCGATGCGGAGGTCATTTCGGCCCTGACCTCCCTGGGCTACAGCATCGCCGAAGCTCAGGCTGCCTTGCGCTCGCTTCCGCAAGAGAGCCTGCCCCTGGAAGAGAAAATTCGTCTGGCATTGCAGTACTTTGCTACGGAGTAAAGGATCAGGATACGATGAATTGGGTGGATATCGTTATTGTGGTTATCGTCGCGCTTTCGGCCTTCTCTAGTTTACGTACGGGCTTCTTGCGCCAAACCCTTACTCTGATGGGCTTTATTGTTGGCATCTACGGGGCACTGGGCTACCACGAAGCACTGGCCAGGACATTGAGTGGCACTATCAAGAATGCAACTGTGGTGACTGTGCTTGCTTTCGTGCTGATCCTGATCGCAGTTTGGGTTGCCTTTGCCGTGCTGGCGGCAATAGCGCACCGAATATTGAAGACACTCGGCCTGGCATGGGCTGATCATTTGTTGGGCATGTTGGTGGGCTTGCTGATCGGGTTGTTCTTCGCCATTTGCTTCTTGTTGCTCTTCATCCGCGTTCCTATCCTTGGTATAAGCGGCGCAATCAGGCAATCAACACTCGCTTCCTTCATATTCCAGGTGCTGCCACACCTCAGACGATTGCTCCCCAGCGATCTACGCATCTTCACGTTTGTCTGAGGCGTGAAAATAGCTGGTTGGGCTAATCTGCCTGACTGGTTAGCGATGTGAGAGTTGCCTCTGCGGACTTTTATCTGAGGTTTTGGGCTCTCAAGATTTCCATTTCCAGGAGACCATCGCAGAATTCGACCGCTCGCCTGTAGCCGGGCCTTGCTAGTTCTCGTGCTGCCGCGGTGTAGAGCGTGTTATATGCCTCCTCTGTCACTTCACGCCCTTTGCGAATGGCTGTTGCTAATTGTGCGTAGCTCAGGTTTTCCCAGGTGGTGTGCCTGCCCAAGTGCACCAGCGCG
>Ga0172365_10003799_pt1 | contig 11199 bp, 17 predicted proteins | sample LakKivSesite48cm_FD_114535 | JGI IMG/M metagenome (GOLD analysis project Ga0172365, IMG submission 114535) | Sediment microbial communities from Lake Kivu, Rwanda - Sediment site 48cm | ecosystem: Environmental > Aquatic > Freshwater > Lake > Sediment | place: Rwanda: Western Province, Lake... | reverse complement strand
GAACGACCCTGAAATCAGCTTACCGAAGCGGCTTACCAAATTTCGCATATTACTTCTCCCCCCAATTTCTGTTTCCTTGCCTCTTTGTCGGTCATTAACCCTTTTGAGGTGGAAATAATAGCGATTCTGTAGCCACCTTTTACTTTTTTAATTTGTTTTGCCTTAAGATAAATTCTTTGACCAGGCTTTGAAATTCTTTTTAATCCCGAAATTGCCGGAATTTTATTTTGACCATCTTTCGCCAAGGCTCCAGAGGACAAGTATTTTAAAGTAATTTCAATAAATCTCTTTATTTTTTTCCTTTTCTTTTCGACTTTCTCAATAAAACCTTTTTTTTCTAAAATTTTTGCAATTTCATATTTTAAATTAGAAATAGGAATATCTACTGTCTCTTTCAAAACAGCCTGGGCATTTCTTATTCGATTTAACATATCGGTAACGGGGTCAGTCATAAATTTATCCTTCGACTAGCTTAGGATGACCCTGAGCTTATCGAAGGGTTAATAATTACCAAGACGATTTTTTTACTCCAGGAATTAATCCTTGATTTGCCATTTCTCTAAAACAAATTCTACATAATCCAAATTTTCTCATGTAGCCTCTTTTTCTACCACATCTAAAACAACGTCTCACAATTCGAGTACTGAATTTTGGTTTTTTCATTGATTTTGCTATTTGGGCTTTTGTTGTCATATTTTATTGTTTTATTGGAAATCCTATTAATCTTAGCAGCTTTATTCCTTCTTCCCTTTTTTTTGCATTAGTTACCACTGTTATTTCCAAGCCAAAAATGTTTTTGGCTTTTTCCGGTAAAATTTCCGGGAAAGCAATATGTTCTCGGATCCCAATGGTGAGGTTTCCTTTCTTGTCAATTGAGTTGGGTTCTAGTCCTTGAAAATCCCGACACCTGGGAAGAGCAATCTGAATTAATCTTTCTAAAAAATCATACATTCTTTTTCCTCTTAAAGTAACCATCGCCCCGACAAAAGACCCTTTTTGTATTTTAAAACCAGAAATTGATTTTTTGGCCTGAGTTAAAGTTGGCTTCTGGCCGGTAATTAAAGCTAAATCATCCGAAATGAAATCTACAATCTTTTTTTGTTCATCCGAAGTTTTTCCCGAAACCAATCTTCCAAATCCAGTATTTACTATCACTTTCTCAATCTTCGGAACCGCCATATTATTTTTATAGCCAAACTTTTCTTGCATGGAAGGTATTACTTCTTTTTGATACTTTTCTGGTAATCTAAGCATGTTAGATTTCCTGCCCGCATTTCTTACAAATTCTGTATTTTTTATTTTCAACAATTATATATCCTACTCTTGTTGCTTTTCCGCATTTCGGGCAAATTAATTTTACATTTGAAATATTAATTAGACCAGGTAGAGTCACGATCTGACCCTTTTCTCCCGTCCTTTTCGGCTTTTGATGTTTTTTCCTCAAATTAATTCCCTCAACTAAAATTTTACCCTCTTTTGGAAAAACCTTTAAAGCCTTACCTTTTCTTCCACGATCCTTACCAGAAATTACTAAAATTGTATCACCCTTTTTTATTTTCATATTTTATTTAGACAAGTTCTTCGGCTAAAGCCGCTACCTTTTCAAAACCCTTCTCTCTTACATCTCGAGCTACCGGACCAAAAATTCTTCCGCCTTTTGGATCCTTAGTCTTTCCCTCCAAAATTATACAGGCATTATCATCGAAGCGAATATAAGTGCCGTCTTTGCGTTTAAAATTTTTTCTTTGTCTGATAATTACTGCTCTAACTACCTCATGTTCTTTAACTAATCTTCGGGGTTCAGCCTCTTTTATTGTGCCTACAATACCATCACCAATTTGAGCATATCTTTTTTTACTACTACCTAAAACATGAATGCATTGGAGAGTTTTGGCTCCGGTATTATCAGCTACTTTTAAAATTGTCCTTGGTTGAATCATAGTGGTAAATTCAAGTTTCTCGCTCGCCCTATTCCAGCACTTCGTGCTGGCGCTCGGCTTCGCCTCGCTTCGGGCTCGCTCTTTAGAAACCCTCGGTTTCTAACGCCCTTCGGGCTGTTTTCCTAGACGGGTAAACCGAAGGGTTTCCCCGACCCCCTTCCGATATGGTTCAAGCTTTTCCTATTACTCTCCACTTTTTTTCTTTACTAATTGGTCTGCATTCTTCGATTAAAACCTTGTCGCCTGCTTTATATTCTCCTTTTTCATCGTGGGCTTTGTATTTTTTATAAACTCGGTATCTCCTTTTATATTTAGGATGTTCTTTTAATCTCTCAACCCTAACTACCACCGTCTTTTGCATTTTATTGGAAATAATTGTACCTGTCAGTTGTTTCTTCATGGTTGTTTAGGCGAAGAGAACTTCGTTCTCTTCTTCACCTTCGCTTCCTTCGGAAGCTCGGTAAGTAAAGTTAAAATTCTGGCTATCTCTTTTTTTATTCGCCGAATCTCTCGTACATTTTTCACTTTACCAGCTGCTAAATCAAACCGCAACTGTCGTAATTTTCCCCAATTATCTTGAAGTATTTTCTGGAGTTCAGATTTAGTTTTTTGGCACAATTCGGTAATTTTCATAAACTTGACACTTATACACTAATGATACACGAATGACACTAATAAATACTCATGATATTTGTGCCTATTCGTAAATTAGTGTCGGGTAATAAATTTTGTTTTTACTGGTAATTTATCAGCTGCTATCTTTAAGGCCTCTCTGGCTACCTCTTCTTTTACTCCTTCTAATTCAAAAATAATTCGGCTGGGTTTAATAGGATAAGCATAAAACTCAACTGAACCTTTGCCACCACCCATCGGGACCTCAGTTCCCTTTCTGGTAATCGGTTTATCCGGAAAAATTCTAATCCAGAGTTTGCCTCCTTTCTTTAAATATCTAAGAATGGCTCTTCTCGCTGCTTCAATCTGCCTGGCAGAAATCCACTTAGTTTCCAGAGATTTTAAGCCAAAGCTGCCAAAAGCCAGTTGGGTGGCTCTGGTTTCGATTCCTTTACTCCTCCCTTTTTGCCACTTTCGATGTTTTACTCTTTTTGGCATCAATATTGCCATAACAGTTTGCAATTCACAATTTGAAATTTAAAATTTCTCGCCCTTATAGATCCAGACTTTTATTCCAACCGCTCCATAAGTACAGCAGGCCCTAGCCTGAGCATAATCTATATCAGCTCTTAAAGTCTGCCTGGGAAGCCGACCTTTTTTTAGCCACTCAGTTCTGGCAATCTCTTTTCCATCGAGACGGCCAGCTACCTCCACTCGGCAACCTTCCACTCCTTTTCTGGCCATAATTTTGTCTAAGGCTTGTTTTAAAACTCTTCGATAGCGTACCCTTTTTTCAATTTGTTGAACTATCCATTGGGCAGCCAGGGGAGCCGAAGCCCAGGGATCTTTAATTTCTCGGATTTCTATCCTTACCTCAGTTTTATTTTTAATTATCTTATTTTCTAAATCTTTCTTCAACTCTTCAACTCCTCCTCCACCTCGACCAATAATTAGACCGGGGCGGGCCGAAGAAATTATAACATTGATTTTCCCGGCGAATCTCTCAATCTTAATGCTCTCTACTCCTAGCTTCCCTATTTTCTTTTTCAAAAATTCTCTAATTTTAAAATCATCCTCTAAATACTGAGGCATTCCTTTTTGATAAAATCCTCGGGAATCCCAATCGGTTATTTCCTTGAGTCTAAATGCCTTAGGATGTACTTTGTGGGCCATGAAATTAAATTGTTACACTGTTACATTGTTAAATTGTTAAACTGATTTAATAACAGTGTAGCAATTTAGCAATTTGACAATTTAGCAATGAATTCTAGAAAGCTTTACGTCTAAATATTCTTTTTATACCTCTTTCGATTTTTGGTTTTGGGACTTCAATTTCTGGTCTTATCCTTGCCTGCCCCGCAGAAGGCTTACCTTCCTTTTGGGGTTTTTCTGGTTTAACTACTTTTTCTTCGACCTTTTCAGGGGCCCGTTCTGCGGGAGGGCGGCGGGTGGGTCGTAGTCTTTTAATGGCTTTCGGTTTAACTTTTTTCACTTTTTTCGGTCTCTTCACAATCTCATCAAGGACAATGGTTACATGAGAGGTTTTTTTCTGAATTTCCGCAGCCACGCCGCGAGCTCGAGCCCGCCATCTTTTCAATTTTGGTCCTTCATTAATAGTAATTTTTGATATATAAAGATTTGATTTCTCTAATTGAAAATTATTTTTGGCATTAGCAATGGCTGAATTTAAAAGTTTCAACAAGGGAAAAGCAGATTTTTTAGTTAAAAAATTTAAAATATTTTGAGCTTCCTCAACCGATTTACCCCGAATTAAATCAGCAACCAAGCGAACCTTTCGAGGCGCAATCCGAAGATAATTTAGTTTAGCAATTACTGACATATTATTTCACATGGACCCCGATAATATTTATTTCTTTTCTTCGGTGGTTTGAGCTTTTATTTTTTCAGTTTCCTTTTCAGCCTCCTTTGCCTCTAATTCCCTTTGTATTCTTCCACCGTGGCGAGAAAATTTGGTCGTGGGAGAGAATTCACCAAGCCTGTAACCAACCATGCTTTCAGTGACTTTCACCGGAATAAATTCCCGGCCACTATGAACTCCAAAAGTAAAACCAATCATTTCTGGAGTAATGGTACAGCTCCTGCACCAGGTTTTAATGATTTCTTTTGTCCCCGGCTTTAACTTTTTTATTTTTTCAAGAAGTTTTTGGTCGATGTATGGACCTTTTTTGAGTGAGCGTGCCATAGTTTTATTTCCGTCTTTTAATGATTAATTTGTCTGTCCATTTTCTTTTCCTAGTTTTTACCCCAAAGGCTGGTTTGCCCCAGGGAGTTTTAGGATGTTTTAAACCAATTGGGGTTTTTCCCTCTCCTCCTCCATGAGGATGATCGCAGGGATTCATTGCCGTCCCCCGGACAGTAGGTCGCCAACCTTTTAATCTTCTTATTCCAGCCTTGCCAATTTTTTCAAACCTCTTTTCCGGATGGGAAACCTGACCGATTGAGGCAAAACACTCTTTTGAAACTTTTCGAATTTCTCCTGAAGGCATTTCTAAATGACAAAAATCTTCTTTTGCTAAAATCTTGGCTGAAGTCCCTGCTCCCTTGGCTAATTTTCCTCCTTTCCCCGGTTCTAATTCAATATTATATACTTGAGTTCCAACCGGAATATTTTTTAATTTCATTCGATTTCCAATTTTAATTTCAGTAATCTCTGAGCAAATTATTTCATCTCCAACTTTCAAATCCTTGGGAGCTAAAATATATCTTTTATCCCCATCTTGATATTCTATTAAAACAACGAAAGCAGTTCGATAAGGGTCATATTCGAGAGCAATGACCTTACCAAGAATGTCAATTTTTTCTTCTCCAAAATCAATCAATCTATAAAGACGCTTGACTCCGCCACCTCGATGGTAAACAGTAATTCTCCCATTAACCCCTCTTCCTGCTCTTTTTTTAAAAGCCAAAAGCAACCTCCTTTCTGGTTCTTTTTTAGATAATAATTTAGACAATTTCATATGTTTTTATTTTGGCATCACTTCGATTTTTTGTCCTTCCTTAATTTTTACAATTGCCTTTTTGTATCCTTTTCTCCAACCCCTAATTCTTCCCAATCTCCTTTGCTTTCTTGGAACATTAATGGTTTTAACAGATTCCACATCTACTCCATATAAATCTTCAATTGCCTTTTTTATCTCCGTCTTATTTGCTTCTGGAAAAACTTTAAAAACATATTGATTTTTTTTAACTAAATCGGTTGCCTTCTCGGTTATATGAGGCGTTTTTAATATTCGATAAGCTTCCCCAACTACCTTCTTTTCCTTTTCGGGAATTATTGGTATTTCTTTTTTGATTTCTCTCGGTTTCTCAACAGGTTTTTCAGCTTCTTTTCTTCCTGCTGCTGATTTCTTTTTTTTAAAAATATCACGTAAAGTCATATTGAAAATTGATAATTGAAAATTATTTTAGGAATGTCTCTTTTATTACCTTTATTGATTCTTTTGGCATAATTAAATATTTAAAAGAAAGTAAATCTAGGGCATTTAAATTTCTAACTTCGACAGTTTCAACTTCCGGAATATTTCTGGCAGCTAAAATTATATTTTTATCTAATTCTGGTAAGGCAATTAAAATGCTTCTTTTTTTACCCCCCACTAAAATTTGGTGGGGGGTTATTAAATTTTCAATAGTTTTTACTATTAATTTAGTTTTTACCTGCTCTATCTTTAATTTATCTAAAAGAATTAACAGATTATTTTTGACTTTTCCTGATAAAACCATAAAAAGGGCTAAGCTTTTCATTTTTTTTGGAATAACCTTTTTAAAAACTCTTTCTTTAGTTGGCCCAAAAGTCACTCCCCCATGACGCCAAAGCGGAGATCTTATTGAACTTACCCTCGCTCTCCCGGTTCCCTTTTGTCTCCAGGGCTTTCTGCCTCCACCCCGAACCTCTCCTCTACCTTTAGCATGAGCGATGACTTTTCTTCGATTTGCCATTTGAGAAACAACAATTTGATGCATCAAATCAGGATTTATTTTTACATCGAAAATTTCCTTTGGTAATAAGGTTGTTCCTATTTCTTTACCTTGTTGATTATAAACCGCAATTTTCATAAAACAGATTATTAAAAATCAGCCTCTAATTTCAAGGAGGGTTCCTTTTCTACCCGGAACTGCTCCTTTTACTGCTAATAAATTATTTTCCTTATCGACTTTGACTACATTTAAATTTTTAATTGTTATTCTTCCAAAACCCATTCGACCTGCCATTTTCCTGCCTTTAATTACTCTTTCTGGAATTGATGTCCCGGTTGAGCCGGGAGTCCTTAATTCATGCTTTGTTCCATGAGTGGCTGGTCTTCCGTGAAATCCCCAGCGCTTGACTACCCCGGCAAAGCCTTTTCCTTTTGATAATCCACAAATTTTAACTAAATTTCCTTCTTGAAAAATCGAAACATCAACGATCTGGCCTAATTTAAATTCTTCAATTTTATTTTTAAATTCTCTCAACCAGCGGAATGGTTTTTTTTTCATGGGCTTTTTAATTTTCTTTTCCTTTTCAATTTTTTTAAATCCAACTTGAATAGCTTCATATCCATCTCTCTCTTTAGTTTTTATTTGGGTGATAACGCAGGGTCCAGCTTCAATCAAAGTTACCGGGACCGGAGAACCTTTTTCATCAAAAATCTGGGATATACCAAGTTTTAAACCTAATATGAATTTCATATTATTACCGCTGATTTATACTGATAGGGCTGATTTATGCTGATAATTGAAAACCGGGCATGGCCCGGTTTTCGATGCCATTGCTTGTTTTAAAAATTATAAATTTAGAAATTAGATAACTTTAACATTTTAATTGTAAAATAAATTTTATTAAAAGTAAATACTTAATCAGCGTCTTACATTTTTATTTCGATGTCGACTCCGGCGGGCAGTGTCAAACTCATCAAGGCATCAATTACTTTTGGGTTCGGGCTGATGACATCAATTAATCTTTTGTGGACCCTTATTTCAAATTGCTCTCGGCTATCTTTGTGAATAAAAGAAGACCGATTGACGGTGTATTTATGAATCTCGGTTGGCAAAGGAATGGGTCCTAATACTTCTGCTCCGTAACGTAAAGCGGTCTCAATAATCTGCTTTGCAGAATTATCAATTACTTTATGATCATAAGACCTAAGTTTTATCCTTAACTTAGGCTCAACTGTTTTTTCAACTGCAGTAACTTTCTTTTTAGCTGGCATCTTAAAAGAACCCTATTATTGCAAGAAGGTTAGAATGTTGGATCGGCCTTCGGCCCTTGTTAGAATGAATATTCTAACAATCTAACAAAGCGAAGCGTTCTAACATTCCAACATTATTTCGCGATTTTTGTTACTACTCCTGCTCCCACCGTCTTTCCTCCTTCTCTAATAGCAAATCTCTGTTTCTCTTCCAGAGCAATTGGAGCTATTAATTTAATTTTCAAATTAACAGTGTCACCTGGCATGACCATTTCCGTACCTTCTGGTAAAATCACATCTCCAGTGATATCAGTGGTTCGGAAATAAAACTGGGGTTTATAACCAGTGAAAAAGGGAGTATGTCTTCCACCTTCTTCTTTGGTTAAAACATAGACCTCGCCTTCGAATTCAGTATGGGGAGTTATTGTTCCTGGTTTAGATAGGACTTGACCTCTTTCTACCTCTTCTTTTTTAAGACCTCGCAATAAAATTCCCACATTATCTCCGCCTCTTCCTTCGTCAAGGGTTTTGTTAAACATTTCAATTGAAACGGCAATAGTTTTTACTGTTGGCCGGAGGCCGACTAACTCTACCTCCTCATTGGGATGAATTACTCCTCGTTCAATTCTTCCGGTAGGAACTGTTCCCCGACCAGCAATGGAAAAAACATCTTCAATAGCCATTAAAAATGGTTTATCCACTTCTCGAACTGGTTCCGGGATATATTCGTCTATTGCTTTCAATAACTCCAAAATTGGCTTATTCGCTTCCTCATCAACCGATTTTGTCTCCAGAGCTTTTAAAGCCGAACCCTTAATTATTGGAACCTTATCACCCGGATAACCATATTTTTTCAAAAGTTCCCGAACCTCACTTTCAACTAAACTAATGATTTCTGGGTCGTCAACAGCATCGCATTTGTTTAAAAAGACGACTACCGCCGGCAGTCCCACTTGCCTAGCTAATAAAATATGTTCTCTGGTCTGGGGCATTGGACCATCGGGAGCAGAAATTACCAAAATTGCTCCATCCATTTGAGCTGCTCCGGTAATCATATTTTTAACATAGTCAGCATGACCCGGACAATCGATGTGGGCATAGTGACGCTTCTCGGTTGAGTACTCAACATGAGAAATAGTAATTGTTAATCCCCTCGCCTTTTCTTCCGGTGCCGCATTAAGGTCTGCTACTGTCATTTCTTTGGGTGATAAGTCTTTCAGCTTTAAAACGTGAGTGATAGCGGCCGTGAGAGTACTTTTACCATGAGCAACATGGCCAATGGTACCAATATTAACGTGGGGCTTTGCCCTGACAAATTTTGTTTTTTCAGCCATAGATTTAGTAACGAGTAACGGGTAACCCGTAACCAGTAATTGTTGTCCGCCTTCGGCGGACTTTTACTCGTTACTGGTTACTGGTCACTGGTTACTATTAAATTACTTATATTATTATTTTATTAACCTTTAAATAAAAGTCAATAGCCAAGATTGTGAATTATCTCCTCTTCCTCCCGAGCGATAGCGAAGGGAAAAGAAGAAGATTTATCTTCTTCGCCCTTCAATTATTTCCTGGGCAATATTCTTGGGAACTTCTTCAAGGTGGTCAAATTCCATTGTAAAGGTTCCGCGGCCCTGTGTCAAGGAACGCAAAGTGGTAGCATAACCAAACATTTCAGCTAAGGGAGTCTTTGCCCTAATGATTTTTATTTCCACTCTATCTTCCGTTTCTTCGATTTTCCCCCTTCTTGCCGCCAAATCTCCAATAACGCTTCCAAAAAACTCAGAAGGACATATTACTTCCAATTTCATTATCGGTTCCAATAAAACCGGTTTTGCTCTTTTTGCTGCTTCTTGAAAGGCAGCCGAACCTGCGATCTTGAAGGCAAATTCTGAGGAATCAACTTCGTGAAAGGAACCATCATACAATGTGGCATTGAGATCGACCATCGGATATCCAGCCACCACTCCTTTTTCCATCGCTTCCTTTACTCCCTTTTCCACTGCCGGAATAAATTCTCTGGGAATGGCTCCTCCCTTTATCTCATCAATAAATTCGAATCCCCCTCCTCTTTTTTTTGGTACTAACCTCAACCAAACATCCCCATATTGCCCTCTTCCACCCGACTGCCTGATGTATTTTCCCTCAGCCTCAGATTCTTCCTTAATGGTTTCTTTGTAAGCTACTTGCGGTCTTCCAACATTTCCTCCAACTCCAAATTCTCTTCTCATTCTATCGACAATGATTTCCAAATGCAATTCTCCCATCCCAGAAATAATTGTTTCTCCTGTCTCCGGATCTCCCTTTACCTGAAATGTTGGGTCTTCTCCGGCCAATTTCTTTAAGGCAAATGTCATTTTTTCCTCATCAGCTTTTGACTTTGGTTCAATTCGGATGGAAATTACTGGTTCTGGGAAAATAATTTTTTCTAAAATAATAGGGTGGGCTTCGTCACACAGAGTATTACCGGTAGAAGTGTTTTTTAAACCAATCGTGGCTAAAATATCTCCGGCAAATGCCTCCACAGCTTCTTCTCTTTCATCGGCATGCATTCTCAATAATCTACCAATTCTTTCCCGCTCCCCAGTTGTCGAATTTAATAAATAAGAACCTCTTTTAAAATACCCAGAATAGACCCGGAAAAAAGTTAAAGTTCCAACATAGGGATCGGCTTGAACTTTAAAAGATAGAGCGGAAAATGGCTCAGAATCCAAAGGTTTTCTCTCAATTTCTTTGCCTGTCTTTGGATCGATTCCTTTTATTGGTGGCAAATCGGCTGGGTTTGGCAAATAATAGACTATTGCATCTAAAAGGGGTTGAATTCCTATTCTTTTAAAAAGAGAACCAAAAAATACCGGGAATAACTTACACGAAATTGTTGCTTTTCTCAAAATTCTTCTTAGTTCTTCAACCGAAATTTTCTCATTGGCTAAATATTTTTCTAAAATTTCTGCATCTTCGGCCGCAATTTTCTCAACTATTTTTTTTCTCCACTCCTTAGCTGTTGTCTCCAATTCTTTGGGAATTTCTTCTTCTTTAACAATTTCTCCTTCTTTTCCCTCAAACTTCAAAGCCTTCATTTTCAATAAATCAATTAAGCCGGAGAATTCGTCTTCTTTTCCGATTGGTAATTGGAGGGGAATTGCATTTTTGGTCAGTCTTTTCCAGATTGATTCAAAATTCATTTCTAAGCTTGCCCCAACTTTATCCATTTTATTAACAAAACAAATCCTTGGAACACCAAAATTATCGGCTTGGCGCCAAACAGTCTCCGATTGAGTCTGAACACCGGCTCCTCCATCAAAGACAACAACTGCCCCATCTAAAACCCTCAAAGACCGTTGAACTTCGGCCGTAAAATCGATGTGGCCCGGTGTATCGATAATATTTATTTGATAATCCTCTCCTCCCACTTTCCAGTAGCAAGAAGTGGCAGCAGCCATAATTGTCATTGCCCTTTCTCT
>Ga0172365_10003797_pt1 | contig 11203 bp, 10 predicted proteins | sample LakKivSesite48cm_FD_114535 | JGI IMG/M metagenome (GOLD analysis project Ga0172365, IMG submission 114535) | Sediment microbial communities from Lake Kivu, Rwanda - Sediment site 48cm | ecosystem: Environmental > Aquatic > Freshwater > Lake > Sediment | place: Rwanda: Western Province, Lake... | reverse complement strand
GGACGGACCGACACACCTTTGGCTAATTCCACAACCTCACCAGTGGCATCAACTACCCGGTTGCCCTCTCGCACGCGCACAGTGCGCGTGGCAGCATCGCCATCGGCGATATTGGGTATTTTTTTCAGGATCACCGGTTGATAAGCGTAATTGAGGTGATCGATCGGGCCATCGTACAGCGCCTCCATCACGTGCTGTGTGGCGGCCAGGCGGGAGCCGCCATACAAGTACAGCGTGTCGGGCTCGCCGACCAGGCAGACGGTGAGCACTTTCGGCTCTGGAGGTAGAGGGGTCGGTGACGGAGAGGGCGTGGCTGTAACCACAACCGTCTCCGGTGTTACTGGCACCGTCACAGTGACGGTCACGATCTGAGGAGCACAACCGCTGAGCAACAAACCGGCTCCAATGAGGACAGCCAGGACACATCGCCATTGATGCAGCATTTACCTTTCCTCGGAGACGGAGTATAACATCACTTAGGCCAGAGTGCAACTTGCGTCTGAGTGAAAGAACAGACGGCGGACGGCCGACCGCCGACACGGCGAACGCGGGTCGAACGCTCTCTGAGCCAACTTGCCGTCAGATTGTTTCGTGGTAGGATACAATTGGGGTACGACTAGGTGATGCTGAGCGGCCTTGGGCCACACGCCAGGCGGATTTTGAACCCCCAGGGGCAAGAACCAGTATCATGTATGTTAGGAGCAAGGCTTACACCTGCCCATGATGAGAAAGGGAGGAACTATGACTGACGCCCACGACCTTGGACCGATCCGATTTCGCGACAAAGAAGCAGACAAGTTAGTCCTGTCCGCCGGGACCGGATATGGTCTGCTCTTCGGCCTCAGCTTTGCGTTGTTCGTGTGGGGGTACGACACGCTACTGTTGGTTTCGAGCGCAGCGGACCTGGCCTGGGCCAAGTTGCTCGTTGGCCTGCCCATCGCTATTATCATCAGCGGTCTGATTGGCCGGGTAGCAGCCTCGTCTTCGACGGCCGCCTCCATCGCGCTGTGGGCGACGGCCGGCGCGCTGCTGGGGCTACTGGCAGGACGCGCCCCATACGACGGCGGCAACCTGGCTGCGTGGCTCGTGGACCGACGCCTGCGGGGACTGGTCGCCTTTCCTTACGGGAGTTCGGCTGCCGCAAGGACAGCCCTCATGGTGTTGGTAGGAGCCGGGCTGGGGACTGCCAGTGGCGGCCTCGAACAACTGGCCATGGGGTGGGCCTGGGACTGGAGCACACCAGAAGGCAGGATGAGCGTGCGCTCGTGGCTGGCACTCCTGGTATGCCTCCCTCTCACGCTCGTCGCCGCCTGGGCTGCCGACGACCTGGTCAACCGCAGTCTGCGCGTTCCCCAACAGACGATGGGTGAGCTCATCAACCTGACTCTGGCCGGAGCGAGCGAGGAGGCAGAGGCCAGAGAATTGAATTATGCCAGCACCGTCAAATACCGCCAGCGGTTCTCAGAGCACTACACGGTCCACCTGGCGGACTATGACCTGGACACCCTATACATGAGTCGCGTGGACGTCGCCTTCGACAATGGGTTCGCGCTGCGCTGCCTCCTGACGGCAGATGGGGGTGTGGGCTTTTGTGGCCCCATCTCCGATGCGTATCGGGGCTGGATGGACGACCTGGTCCACGCCGGGCTGTCTGGCGAACGCCGCTGGTTGGGTCCTGCCAAGAGTATGCTGGCCGTGGATGACACGGTGGTTGCGTGGCTTGACGTCCACCGCGGTTACTTGAGCGAGACGAACGACGTGACCCGAGTAGACCAGCGAGGCAGGTGGGTATTTATGTCCGCCCGGTTCGACACCGGTTTCGAGATGGTGTGCCGCTTCCGGGGAGTGGGGCCCGTGCTGACCGACCAGTGCGCGGAAGATTGACCTGGGCCAGGGCTACCGAAACGAGTTTCGGCTTCCATTCAAGGTGAGAGTGGAAAAAGGGGGGCAGACCTGTGGTCTGTCCCCCTTTTTGATCAAGGCGTTACGCCGCCCCACGCGCGCCGCGCATGCGCGGGTCGAGAATGTCGCGGAAGGCGTCGCCCAGCAGGTTCCACGCCAACACGTACAACGTGATGGCCCCCCCGGGAAAGGCGATGATGAACCAGTACTTGGACAACACCGGGATCCAGTTGCGGGCAAAGGCGATGATCTGCCCCCAGTCCGAATACCCCACCTGCACCCCCACACCCAGGAAGCTGAGCGCCGCGAAGCTCAATACGTAGGTACCGATGTCCATCGAGGCGACGACCATCGTGGGGAAGATCGCGTTGGGGATCACGTGACGCAGGATGATGCGAAAGTCGCTGGCCCCGGTCACCCGCGCCGCCAGCACGTACTCCCGCTCCTTGACCGAGAGAATGTCGCCCCGAATCAACCGCGCATACGTCGTCCACCCGAACACGATCAACGCGATCATGGGCGTCCAGATGCCCCGTCCCAGCTTTGGCTGCAGCACCGCCGCCATCGTGATCGCCGCCAGCAAGAACGGAAAGGCCTGGAAGATCTCGACGACGCGCATCAACACCTCGTCTATCCTTCCTCCATAGTAGGCGGCCGTCGTCCCCAATGCCAGCCCAATCGCCAGCGTCGAGAAGGTCACGATCAACCCCGCCTTGAATGCCGTTCGCGTACCCCATACCACACCGTAGAAGATGTCGAATTGTCCCTCGGTCGTGCCAAAGATGGCCTTCTCACTCGGCGGCTGCGGCTCGGCCGAGTACCCCAGGCGGGGCATATCGTAGGGGTCACGCGCCCGCTTAGGTGGCGGCGCGATGAGCGGCGCAAAGACTGCCACGATCACAAAGAACAGGATCAACACGATCCCCGACAGCGAAAGCGGATTGGTCAGTAACTGTTTGATCAACTTGCGTGTTGTCATGATAACCTCACTCTTGGATCAATGAACGCATACATTATGTCTACCACCAGGTTGCCGACGATCAGGATCAGCCCGTTGAATAGCGTCAACCCCAGCAGCGTGACGATGTCCAGGTTCAAGGCCGCATCCGCGTACAACAGCCCCATCCCGTGCAAGTTGTAGATCGTCTCGGTGATCACCACGCCACTCAAATAGCCCACGAAGATCAACCCGCCGATCGTCGCCACCGGGATGAGCGCGTTCTTGCGAGCGTGCCGGTTGACCACCACCTTCTCCATCAACCCCTTCGAGCGCGCCGTCGTGATATAGTCCTGCCGCAGCGACTCCAGCATCGAGGAGCGCATCACCCGCAGCACCAGGGCCCAGTTCAGGTACGACAGCCCTATCACCGGCAGCACTATGTGCCGCAGGGCATCCAGGAAGACGTCAAACCGCAGATTGAGCAGCGCGTCAATCGTGTTCATGCCCGTGTACTGGGTAAACCGCGTGGCGTCGTACACGATCACCTTGGCCCATTGCGACAGCCGTTCCGGCGGGAACAAGTTCAGCCTGGAGTAGAACAGCATCAGCATGACCAGGCCGAACACAAACGTCGGCAACGAATAGCCGACGATCGAGAAGGTGCGCAGCACATGGTCAACGAACTTGTTGTGGTGCACCGCCGACTGCACGCCCAGGTAGATGCCGATCGTCAACATCGGGATCGCGCTCCACAACGCCAGTTCCGCCGAGCCTGGGAATTTCTCCTTGATCGCCTGCATCACCGGCATCTGCGCCGTCTGCGACCAACCAAAGTCCCCCCACAAGATGCCTCCGTCCAGCTCCCCCGTCTCAGGATCCCGTTTCCCCACCAGCCAACGCCAGTACTGGATGTGGATGGGATCGTCCAACCCATACTTCTTGACGATGCGTTCAATCCCATCGGCCGTGTGAGGAACATCGTGAACGTACAAAGCCGCCCGCTCCAGTGGGCCGAGCAACATCAGCATGCTAAAGATGAGGACGCTCACCCCAAACAGGATAATCGGCAGGATCAAAAAACGACGCACAACGTATGCTACCATAAGCACCTCCTACTCTCAGAGGATCTTTACACAACTCATTTCACCACAAAAACCGCCAAGAACACCAAGTTTCTATTTCCCTTTATGCTCTTCGCGATCTTCGTGGCAACCATGTACCTTTCGCCAGAGGGCCACCCTCCCCCTGCCCCTCCCTCACAGGGAGGGGATGGTTGAGTCTGGTCGTCGGGATGCGCAAGGTTCTCGGCCCTGCCTCTCCCTCGCAGGGAGGGTGAGTTGAGCCAGGGCCCAAGCAGGCCCCGGACCCTGGCTCATCAGGCACGCTAACTGCTACTGGGTGATGCCCAGCGCTTCGTTGGTCTTGTCGATCGCGTACCCTTCGGCGGTCTCGACACCAAAGAACGCATCCCAGAACATCCACTGCGGGCCGGCTGCGCGGTCCTGCAACAGGCCACGCCAGATGGAGTAGGCCGCGTCGTGCGCATCCAGGTCGCCACCCTCGTGGAACTTGACGCCCTCCCGGATGTGGAAGGTGTAGGTCAGCCCATCCTCCGAGATCTCCCAACTGTCGGCCAATTGGCCCACGAACTCCTCGTAGCTCTTGTAAGACGTGTGGACCAACGGGTCGTACACCCGCCAGACCTGGCAACTGCTGGCGGTGTCGTACATCCAGGCCGGGTCGAACGTCTCGGGGTCGCCGATGGTGCCCTCGATGAAGGTCTTGGCGTCGGGCGAGTCCCCGCTCTCAGACAAGCTGTAGGCGAAGGCGCAGGGGAAAGTCGGGTTGTAGAACCAGTTCTGCATCCACATCTGCTCATAGTGACGGCCAATGGGCTGGACGCCCCACAGGCTGGTCTGATTCTCGTTGGCCAGGCGCTGGATGGCCTTGTAAGCCTCGTGGGCTGCGGCCGGATCCGTGATGCTCTTGGCCTCGGCGATCATCGAGTCGAACTCGGCCTGCAGGTCCTCAGGCAGATGCAACGCGTAGCCATAAGCACCGGCCTTGCTCAGGTAGGGCTGCACCCAGTTGTGCGGATGATGGTAGTCTTCCAGCCAGCCGATGCGGTAGATCGGGATGTAGCCCGCACGCTGCTGCTTCAGGTAGGCCGGCCACGGCAGCGCCAGGACGTCAATGCGGAAGTTCTCGTTGAGCGATTCGATGCTCGCCTTGAGGATCTCGGCCGCCACGCGCCGCGAGTCGTTGCCCGTGTTATAGGCCACCATCATGTAGAAGCCGGTGTTCCAGACATCGTCCTCGTCCTGGCCAGCCGGGATGCCGTCCTTGTCCACGTCGGCGGCCTTAAAGTACTCCTCGCACTTGGCCAGGTCGTACGTGGGCATTGGCGGATCGTTCGGATCATAGCCCGTCATCCCCGAGATGATGGGGCCATTGCGCTGGACTGCCTCGTTCACCTCCACGTCGCGGATGTAGGTATCGTAGTCGAAACAGGAGGCGAAGGCCTTGCGGATGTTCAGGTCGGCGAAGAAATCCGGCGGGATGCCAGAGCCGTCCAGATTGCCGCTGCCGATGAAGGTAGAATCCGGCGGGACGTCCATGGCGAAGAAGAAGTCAGTAGACGAGGTGCTCGGCAGGTCCTTGAACAGGCGGAACGGCTCGCCAGCAGTGACCGGCGTGCACTCGCCCGTGATGTAGTCGCACTGTTCGGCCACCGCCGGATCAATCTGGTCCACGTACTGCTTCGGCACGTAGCAGAAATCCAGGTCGCCGGTCTGGAACATGGCGAAGCGGGTGCCCCACTCGTCCACGATCTTGTAGATCACGCGGTCGTAGAAAGCCGGGCCACTTGGGCCGCCCTCCCACATGGGCTCGGTACGCCAGTAGTTGTCGTTGCGGACCATCGAGATTTCGTCGCCTGGCTTCCAGTGCTCCAGTTTGAAGGGGCCGGTGCCGTTCTCCTTGTTGAAGATTGGGCTGTCCTCGGCTGCGATGTCGTGATACTGCACCCAGGCAGCGCAGTCGCCATCCCAGTCGCCCTGCTCGGCCATCCACTCCTGGTCCAGCGGCGAGGCCCAGCCGTTGGAGAGCAACTGCATCGTCGGGCCAAACGGCGCCTTCAGGTGCAGCGTGAGTGTGCGCGCCTCGTCGTCGTACTCGACTGCCTTCTTCACGTCCTCACACACCCGCACCAGTATATCCTCGGGTACGGCCGAGAATTCAGTGATCGCCTCGGGGGCGGGAGGCGCCTCTGGTTCGGGAGTCGCCGTCACCACAACCTCGACCGGCACTTCTACCGGTTTCTCGACCTCGACTGTCACTGTCTCGATGACCGTCTTGGGGGCGCAGGCCGCCAGCAACATGCTCACGACGACCAGCCCACCAGTGATGGTCCACCATGCTTTTTTAGACATTTTTCTCCTCCCCAAGTATAGGTTTCACGCACAGGACCGTAGGTCCTTCCGATGGAGCATTTCCCTGCTCCGTCTCTGATACCGTTCTTATAGCGTTCTGATAATTATCACCTCCTTCCGTCTCGTCAAGGCAAACACACACCACAAGACCAAGGCCAAACTTTCACAGTACGTCCAGCCTGGGGCCCTGCCTCAGGTTTTCTGTACAGTCTGCTCCTCTAGCCGCAGCCTGACCCGGCCCTCAGGTCGCTCGAACGGCTGGACGAGATGACAGGCACAGAAATGGCCTTCCTCAATCTTGATAAACTCCGGCTCTACCTCAAAACACACGTCTATGACTACCGGACAGCGAGTATTGAAGTGGCAGCCCAACGGCGGATTCGCCGGGCTGGGCAGGTCACCTTCGAGGATGATCCGCTGCCGCTTCTCCTCGACAAATGGATCTGGTACGGGTACCGCCGAAAGAAGCGCCTGGGTGTAAGGATGCAAGGGATTGGAGTACAGTGTGGTCCGGTCGGTCAACTCTACGATCTTCCCCAGGTACATCACCGCCACCCGGTCGCTGATGTGGCGCACCATGCTCAGGTCGTGGGCAATGAAGATGTACGTGAGTCCCAGCTTCTCCTGCAAATCCTCCATCAGGTTGACCACCTGGGCCTGGATCGAGACGTCGAGCGCAGAGATAGGTTCATCGCAGATGATGAGGTCGGGGTTCAGCGCCAACGAGCGGGCCAGGCCAATGCGCTGCCGCTGGCCACCCGAGAACTCGTGGGGATAGCGGTTCATAAAGCCAGTGTCTAACCCGACCAGTTCGAGCAACTCCGCCACCCGGTCCTTGCGCTGCTTGCCACTGGCGACGCGGTGTACTTCCAACGGCTCGCCCACAATGCCCAGGACATTCATGCGCGGGCTCAACGAAGCGTAGGGGTCCTGAAAAATCATCTGCATCTTGCGCCGCATCTGCCGCAATTGGTTGCCATGCACTTTGGCCAAGTCCACATCCTCGAAATACACGTGCCCCTCGGTAGGCTCGTACAGCCGGATGATGGTACGGCCGGTAGTCGTCTTGCCGCATCCACTCTCACCGACCAGTCCCAGTGTCTCGCCTCGATATACATCAAAGCTAACTCCATCTACCGCCTTGACGTCTCCCACGTGGCGTTGGAAGACCCCGCGCCGGATGGGGAAATACTTTTTCAGATTCTGGACCTGCAGAAGGACCTCGTCTCGTCGTTGAGCGGTCATTGTGGCCTTCTAACCCTTTCTCTCTCCCAGCATGCGACCCGGTGTCTTGGTTCCACCGCTTCCAGTGGGGGCATCTCGTGGTGACAGTGCTCGGTGACGTAATCACAACGGGGAGCAAAGGGGCACCCCTTAAGCACACCTACCAGGTCAGGGGGTTCACCCCGCACGGAGAAGAGCTGTGTGCCGTGGGCTTCGTCCGGACGAGGCAACGAGCCCAACAGCCCAACCGTATAGGGATGGTGCGGGTTAACGTAAATCTCCTTCACCGGGCCGGACTCGACGATGCTCCCCGCATACATCACGTTGACGCGCTGAGCCAACCCGGCGACGACGCCCAGGTCGTGAGTGATCCAGATGACGGCCATCCCAAGACTATCGCGCAGCCGCTTGACCAGGTCAATGATCTGGGCCTGGATGGTCACATCCAATGAGGTCGTGGGTTCGTCCGCGATGAGGATCATCGGGTTACACGAAAGCGCCATCGCGATCATTGCGCGCTGCCGCATACCGCCGGAGAACTGGTGTGGATAATCGTCCAGCCGTTGATGTGCTTCGGGTATGCCAACCAGAGCCAGCAATTCGGCTGCCCGCTCCTTGGCTTCTTTGTTGTTCATCCCCTGGTGCAGCTGCAGCGCTTCCGTGATCTGAAAGCCGACAGTCAGGACAGGGTTGAGCGAGGTCATCGGGTCCTGAAAGATCATCGCAATCTGAGCCCCACGCACGTGGCGCATCTCGTCATCGCTCAACTTCAAGAGATCCCGACCCCGGAAGATCACCTCACCCGCCTCGATCTTGCCTGGCGGGATGGGGATCAGGCGCATAATCGAGAGCGCATGGACACTTTTGCCACAGCCGCTCTCCCCTACCACGCCGAGGGTATCGCCCTCGTTCAGTATATACGAGACGTCGCTCACAGCGTGAACGACACCATCCTCCGTATAGAAGCGCGTAGTGAGATGTTTCACTTCAAGCAGGTGATCTACGGTAGGCTGTACTTCGTGGGCAGACATAATGCTCCTTGAGAACTAGTACACCAGGCACTAACCCGGAAACTGAGTCTATTATACACACTTGCTTTAGGATTGCAACCCCCCGACATGCGGTCAGCCACACGTCACCCTTGCGGTCCGGCGGACGTCACGTGCCGAGCCTGGCATACCAGCTGCACGACAGGCGATGGTGATCCAGCAGCCTCACCCACCCTAGGTCATATCCCAGCATGACACTCCCATCCCCCTGTACAGGCGGCAACTCAAGCATCGGCAGCAGGCCATTCACGCGCGACAGACATGCGACCACGACCTGCCGCACCAGGTCGGAGACTCTCCATATCCAGGCCCGCCTCAACGCCGCCAGGCGCTGTGCATCTCCCCGGATGCGCGGCCAGACGTGGGATGGAGCAACAGCACCGGCCACGCTCTCGCGCAGTACCCACCGGAGCAGACCGTCGAGTTCGTCCGTAGAATGCCCATCGAATATTCCCCTACGTGAAATCATACGCCACCTCAGGCACCAGTCTGTGCTCTCGTTCCAGAATGGCCTTCCGCAGACTCTCACGGGCGTAGTGAAGACGGGATTTGACCGTGCCTTCTGGAGCATTTACGATATCGGCAATCTCTTTCAGGCTCAACCCCTCCAGATAGTGCAAGATCACGACGACACGGTGAGTAGAAGGCAAGGCATCCACCGCCTGTTGCAAGACTTGTCGCCATTCCTGGTCTTCCGCCAACGCCTCGGGGTGATTGTGCACAGGCAACGCCCAGCGGTCCAAGGTGTCCTGAAAAAAGTGCCACCACCGCTTGACCCGGTTCGTCCAACTGTAAGACAGGTTCACCGTCACGCGGTATAGCCACGGCCCCAGTGGCACAGTCTCGTCAATGCGATCCGCATACGTATACACCCGCAGGAAAGCATCCTGCAGGATATCCTCGGCCGCCCTCTCATCGTGGGTGATCGCCAGAGCAGTCCGATAGACCTGGGTCTTATACCTCTTGTACAGTTCACCCAAGGCCTCAAGGTCGCCCTCTCGGACGTGGGCAACAAGCCAGCCATCTGTGTACTGTGCGGTCATCTGCCCCCTTGGCATACCACAGGCATACACACTGTTTCTACGTGTATACTCTTATCGCCCCTGAAAGGTTCAAAGTGTGGGGCAAAGAAACGGAAAAACGCCTCATCTCCCACTCCGCGAACTGGCCAGCAATTCCTGCTCTCGCGGCGTCAGCGCAATCTGCGCCAAAAGGTCGGGACGGCGCTCGAGCGTACGACGCAGCGCCTGCTCGCGACGCCAGCGGACGATGGCGGCGTGGTCGCCGGAACGGAGCACCTCCGGTACCTCCCAGCCCCGGAAGATAGCAGGACGTGTATATTGTGGTCCCTCCAGCAGCCCACGGGCGTGAGAATCGTCAAACGTGGCGCCAGGGTCCCCCAACACCCCTGGCAATAGCCTCGTCACAGCATCCATGATGATCATGGCCGCCAACTCACCACCGGTTAGCACATAGTCACCGATGGAGATTTCGTCGGTAGCCAAATATTGGCTCACCCGCTCGTCCACTCCCTCATATCGCCCACAGATGAGTACCAGGCGTTGATAACGAGACAATTCGGCGGCAACAGCATGGGTAAAGAGGCGACCCTGAGGGCTCAAGAGAATGATTGGCACACCCGTCTCTCCCGCCAGGACGGCTTCCACGGCAGTGAAGATCGGCTCCGGTTTCATCACCATCCCACCTCCCCCACCATAGGGAGCATCGTCGGTCACGTGGTGTTTGTCAGTTGCGTAATCGCGGATGTTGTGCAGTACGACGGAAAGACAGCCGCTCTCCTGAGCCCGCTTCAGGACGCTCTCTTCCAAAGGGCCGTGAAACATCGCAGGGAACAGAGTCAAAACGTCAAAACGCATCTTAAATATTGTACATTCTATTGGTAGAACTGGCAAGTAGCTCCACGTCGCAAAACCGCCCGGGGACCAGAACGGCCGAGAAACTCGCGTGTCACACGGCCCCCTTACCAGATCTTCCCCATAGCGCCATTTTCCAGAATGTAGACCTCCGTATCTCCCTCTGGGGCCGGATGAGCGATAATCTGATAACAAGAAATATTGCTCATGGTCTGGGCACAGGACTCGGCCACCCAGTTGAGGCCAAAGCGGCGTCCGCGCTTCCATTCGAACGTGATCTGGGGGTGGAAGCGCCATTTCAGGTCCTGGTAGTAAGCGACTATGTCTTCCACTGAGTCATCAGTCCGATAGTACCATTCGTAGCAATAGACGCCAGGCGCAGGCATCAGGCACACTTCGCCCTCAGCAAACTTGACCTCCACAGCGCTGGGGTACCGGGGTGGGCTCATCCACCACTGGCCCACAAAACTCTGCGGCACGCCGAGGAGCAGAGAAACAAAGAGGCAGAAACAGCCGACGACGGCGAGGGCAAGCACAATCCGGCTCATACACGCCCGGCGGCCCCGGGCACGTATGGTGGACTCGTCAGGCTTCTTCCAGCGCTTGAAGACCTCACTCATAGCATACCCCCGGCAGTGACGATAGGATCACTGAGACCATGGTCATAATATCCCACCACTCATATTATACTTGCAGGCCATCAAGAAAGTTCATCTTCCTGCGGAGCCAGTCCATCATTCTGGCAACGCAGCCCGCAGCACACGCAGCCAATTGCCCCCAAGG